>Ga0164243_10000480_pt1 | contig 74776 bp, 86 predicted proteins | sample OricompcompostOP_FD_108781 | JGI IMG/M metagenome (GOLD analysis project Ga0164243, IMG submission 108781) | Organic Plus compost microbial communities from Emeryville, California, USA - Original compost - Organic plus compost (OP) | ecosystem: Engineered > Solid waste > Mixed feedstock >... | reverse complement strand
GGAAGGCGTGTTCGCCACGCTCCGGGTCAACGCCCCGATCACCCTCATCCCGAACAACAACAAGTCCCGCGAGGACGCGCCCGACTACCGCATCGTCAACAAGCGCACGGGCTTCGAGATCGGCGCCGGCTGGAACCGCGTCTCCCAGCGTTCGGGCGAGGAATACCTCTCGGTCAAGCTGGAAGCCCCCGAGATCGGCGTCATCTTCGGCAACCTCGCCCCCGCCCCCGGCGGCGAAGAGAACAAGAAGGTGATCCTGTGGAACAACCCGCAGTGAACCGCAGCGAGCCGGCCCCGCAAGGGGCCGGTTCTCTTTTCGCTCTATACAACCAGGAGGCTTCCATGAGCCGCTACACCATCACCGTCACCAGCAACGGCCGCTCGGACACGCAAGCCCTCATCGGCTACGATCCGCCGCTGTGCACCTTCTTCCCGCAGGCCTTCCCCGACGAGACCGGCGACAATCTCGCTTTCGCTCCCTAAATCGAGGGCGACCGCCGAGTAGAACCATTGACACGTTTGGGACGATGATCGGTACGCCCTTGCTGAAAGCGGGCGGCCGATAACAACATCGTCAACATCGTCGCCATCGATCCAGAGATATTTGCCGCCGCGCAGCTTTGGCCGTGACAGCCGCAGCCGGCCGGTGCGCCTGTGACGGTATGGCAGGGTCAGCGCCTTCAACAGCTTCCCGCCGGCGCGACCTATGAAGGGGCCGCTTGCAGTTGTGCTCACGCCAGCGAGCGCAACGCTGCCACGAGGTCCTCAGGTGTCATGCACTCGGCATCAGCTTCGAGCAGCTCGGCTAAATATATAGCTTTAGCCCGACGGTCCCCGGCAGATAGGACATCCGCCTGCGCAACGGCAGTCAAAGCAATCTGCTCGTCTTTCGAAAGCAGTTCCAGACGCATGACCGAGGAACTGTCGGATCGGCGATGTTTGTCGCAGTCACGGGTGAAATCGACAAGATCGTGTATTTTGCGGCGATGCGCGGAAATGGCCGCGCGAACACCTCCACCCACATCATCCGCCGAATTGGTACAAGTAGGTTCGAGCCGCATGATTGGCGCCTTTCGGTCACTGCTTCCTACGCCCCCGAAGCCCTGCCTTCTCCTGCCCTTCGCTGCTGCCGGCACACTCCGCCCATGCCAAGAAACGAAAAGTCGCAGCTTGCACTCAAAATTGCCCATGCAAATTTTGACCTTGGTCGCGACGCAGCTCCCCGCGGATGAGCGGTCTCACGGGCTCGCGAGACAGAAGCATCGCTAAGGCAACGCCTGTTTGTAGCCGCCCTAACCGGTCCTCAATAATTCGATTCTCTCCTGCCGGCCAAAAACGAGGCGATAAAGCCGTTGATTAAGGGCGGAGGCACGATAGGATACGAAGACGAGCGAAACGGAACGAAGTCGTCGACTGTAAGCAGTTGATAAAGAACGGAAAATATTTTCTCCCCCCGCCGCAAGATGGGAGCGATTTCAAGGAATTGTTCAAGCGATTAGCGGCGGCAGGTGCGGGACGGCCACTGGGTGACGACGGGTTTCCTGCGGGTCCTTGGACGCCCGAGTTTCTTGCTGAGGCTATTTCACAGATTGATTCCAACCGGGTCGGGGTCGATCTACGAACGGTGCAGCTTTGGTTTCAGGAGAACGACAAGGGAATCAGCACGGCCAACATCCGTTGGCTAGCAAGGGTTTTTGGGTGCGATGATCCAACGGCGACCGGCGAATGGCAGGTGGAGCTTAGCGCGGCCCAATCACGATTAACGGCCAAACGACGTCAATCGAAGAGAACGGGAACCAGCGGTGCGCTCGAAATTCCCGAATTGGCCCAGACCGCGACTTTCGCTGGCGAGCCCGAATCCTGGGCCGGAACGACGCGTGATGCTGACGCCATGGCTCCGGGGCTGCATTTTAGTCTGGCGCGAAGATCGGAGGCTCTCTTTGGTCACGGTTCTCCGTTGAACCTACCGGCTTCGGTGTTCGCGGGCATCTCCGCACTTGGGTTCCTATCGTTTATACTCGGCATTCACAACGTAAGATATGTCCGCGCGGACGGGATTGATAAGCAGGTCGGATTTCTCTGGGCCGCGAATTGGATATTCGTGTTCATGATGTTTCTGCCGCTGTTTTTGGCCTTCGTGGCTGAACTCGTCATCTCTTGGAAACACGAGAAACGGCCGAAGCTTGTAGGAAGTAGCGGCCTCAATGAAAGCTGGCCTTCCTGGGAGCACGTCATCGATGCCTCATCCTATTCATTTTGGGCGGTTTTCTTGATTTGCTTGCTGTTCGCCGGCATTATCCAATGGATAGGTGTGTGTCTGGTGCCGCTTATCAACGGCGGTGGCAACTACGCGATAGATTGGGGAAAGCTGGCGATCGTGCGCCCTGAGATCATATCGATGCCGATGGAAGTCGTGTTCACAGGGCTCGCTTATCTATATATGTGCCTGTGTTTTTATCTCTTCTTCGCAGGTCTCATTTTGCTTTATGCGGTTGTCGATGACCTCTGGAAAATCGGCCACGCGTCGAAAAATCGGCAGGACGTGGATTTCCAACGCGATCTAAATGAAGCCGGCTTCTGGGTAATGCGGTCGGTTTTCCGGTGCACTGTTCTAGGCGTTCTGATCGCCACCGTCATGAAACTTCAAAGCTCTTACCTGGCATCCAATGGAATGAATATTGTCGGCTGGTTGGGAAACGATCTTTCGTCGGCCTTATATGGGCAAGCCGATGTGGGCCGCAGATTCAGCTATAGATTGCCGACGCACTACAGCAGCCTGCTGATCGCGATCTCGACCTGTGTCGTTTTTCTATATGGCGCCATCCGTTTGGGCGTTCGAAGTCGGTTCCAGGGCCCTCTGCGGAAGATGTCGGCGATCGTGGTACTACTGGTTGCCAGCTACTTGTTGACCGATGCATTTCCAGGCTTCTCGATCCTCCTGGGTGTTGGAGTGCTGTTCGCTATATACGGCCTGATTGATCCAGGGCTGGGCCGAGGCCGAGCGAGCGAGTTGGGAAGCCATCAACGTGTATCATAGGTGGCTTGATCGATGGGACGAGCGGCGGGCGCAACGCGGCGAGGTAGGGAAGTCAACAACCGCTTTCACCCTTGACGCCGACCGTGCCTTTCCAGGCGAGAAGGATGTAAAAACGATCGGCGAGTTTTGCGTCCTGGCGGGTCAGGCCGTGGCTGACTCAACCTTTTTCGACGAACCGGGCGGCAACGATCAGGGTTTTGAAAGACAGGGCGAATGGCTCACGTGTCCGTCGGACATTTCCACCGATGTTGCCGAGAACAACGTTGTCTGGGCAAAAATCTCCGACAGAGGTTCCTTCGATCAGGCCTTGGTGATTTTTCACCACTGGAATGCATTGTCCTGGAATCGTCGGATTGCCAGCTTTTTCTCCAAGCGCGGCATCACGATTGTCGAGATCGCCATGCCCTATCACTTCCAGCGCAGCCGTCCCGGATCCTCGCACGCCGACTACATGCTTAGCGCCAACCTCGGTCGTTCGATCCAATCCGTAAGACAGGCAGTGTTGGACGGCCGAAAGCTCATTCGTTGGTTGAAGGGCAACGGGTATCGTGACATTTCGGTTCTCGGTATGAGCCTGGGTTCCTGGGTTGCCGGCTTGGTCGCGGTGCATGACCCAGCGGTGTCAAAAGCGTCTTTGTTTCTGACGGCCGGGAGCCTGGCAGACATGGTTTGGACCGGCCGCGCGACACGAGCGATACGCGACAGCCTTGAGCCCGAGATCGATCTTGCCGATCTCAGGCGGGCCTGGGGTCCGCTCAACCTGGAAAATTACGCTCATCGCTGGGCGCGTCCGGGTCTCGCGCTACAGGTCGTGTTGGCTGAGAGAGACAAGGTGGTTTTGCCGGAGCTGTCGGCGAAATTCGTGCAGAAGCTGAAAGACGCCGGCGCCCGGCCCAACATTCTTGAATTAAACTGTGGTCACTATTCCCTGGCCCTGCCACCCTACATTTTGCTAGCTGGATTGACCTTGAAGCGGTTTCTTTCGAGGACTGATCGCCCGACCCAGCCAGGATGAGCTTTCGTAACCAGCTCAGATCGTCAGCAGGTCTTTGGTATTCATATGCGCGCATCTGCAGGCAAAGACCGTGTCCTACTCGGTGGCGGCTGCGCGTGGCCGGCTCGTTTTTCTTCTGCGCCGCCGCAATTTCGCCTCACCCCATTTGTCTTCAAGCAGTTCAGACGCTTCAATTCCGAACTCCTTTGAAATGCGGTTCAGCATCGACAGACGAACGTCGCGGCGGCAATTCAGCACCTGAGACATATAGCTTTCGGTCACATCGATACGTTCTGCCAATTCCCTGCTCGTCAGACCGTACACATCACGAATCCGCATAAGCGCGTTGCTCAGGCGCTTGTGCAGCCGTTGGTCATCATCCCAATCTGGCGCGAGATCTGCCTTGCGCTTTTCATCATTGAGATGCGGCGGCATTTTTTATCCTCTCCCATCCTGTCGCGTTATGACGCGGACCATCATCCGATGTAAGTCCTTCGGAAGCAAATTCCCAAGGCGGATAGGAGATTCCAGTTCAATCTGAGCCTAGCGTCGGCTTGCTTCGCCCATAACGCCGATCAGAAATGGCGATCGCGCGAGCCAAATGGTGCGAATCTGCAAGGGGATTTCCTCGGACAAGCTCGGAAAGAGTTTGGACCATCACGATCACCAAATCAGTCCAACGCTACTCCCCGCAGATTGCTAGGTCTCGCATGCATGTGAGGGGCGGCCCTCACACTCCCGCCGGCTGGTCGCCGGATGCGGACGCGCCCTGCGGGCGCGGGATCGCTCTGCTCAGGCCTTCCTGTCGTACCATGGGGGAAGGGGCCGCCTCGAGACCGCGCGGCCCCTCCAATTTTTCCGCCGAGCCGCGAAGAGCGGCCCAGCGGAAAAATCGGTTCCTCCGCGCGCGAGCCGCCTGCGGCGGGTCTCGACCCAACCCCTTCCCCCATGATCCGCGGCGTCGTCCTTCACACGAACTCAAGGAGAACGACGATGATGCTGGAACAACACATCGAGGAACTGCGCGCCGAGTTGCGGAATGCGGTCATCCGCAAGGAGCGTTGCCGGATCGAGGCGCAGCTCAACGAGGCGCTCGCGGAGCTGGACGCATGGCTCGACGAGGTCGAACAGGAGCTGCGCGAAATCGACCACGAGGACAAGGCGCCTCCTTCATAGGGGGCGCCGCCAGCGCTGCGCTCGGGAGGCCGGCCGGATTGACTGGCCGGCCTCCCGCTGCGCCTGCTCACTTGCGAACGTCACCCAGAACCATAACCCCGCCTCAGCTTGCTTCGCAGCAGCCTGTCGGCCGCCGCGACCGCCTGATCTTTGTCGTCGTAGAGGTCGAGACGCCGGCGCGCGGAGCGGCCGATGCGTCCCCAGTCGCGCACGACTGCCGACCATCCGAACAGCGTGGGCTCGACCGCAACCCCATAGTACCGCGCCATGTTGCGCGCCGGGTCAACGCGACGGAGCAAGGCAGGGACAGCGTCTTCTTCGAGCATCTTATCTTATCCCCTGTTCCCACCCGGCGCGTCCAACGACACTTATGAATCGGTCGGGCCGTCACGATTCATTTCGGTGATGGCTCGTACGGGCGACGGAAGATGGGCGAGCCGCCTGCGGCGACCGGGTGCTATTCGCTTCGCTCACGGAGCCCGCGAGCGGTCTCCGCCTTCGGTAACGCCCCCTCTCGCGGTGCATGCCGGACCGGATCGAGCGGCCCGGCATGCAGGTGAGGGGCGACCCTGACGCCCCCGCCGGCTGGCCGCCGGAAACCCACCTCCAAACATCCCCGGAGCCGCGCGCAAGGGCTGACGCCCTCCTTCGCTGCGCTTCGGCCCTGCGGGTGCGCGCGGCACCTGAGGGTGGCGGCTAGCCGCCTCTCCCCTCAGACCCACTCCTTTCGGACTGCTTCGCAGCCGGCCTTTCGGGCCGGTAGAAGGACGCTGCCGCGACTTCGCTAATGCAGCCGGGCAGTTCGCTCGGCGTCAGCCTGCATGCGCAGCTGACGTTTTCGCTCCTGCCCTGGCGATGGGCTCACGCCTCGATGGACGCTGCAGCTTCACAGCCAGTCGCTGCGCTCCCGGCTGCTCGCCGCGACGCTATCTCGGCGTTCGCTTCGGCCTTCCACTGTAAATGGCAGGATAGGCTAGCTGGTGACAGCTAGCCATTGCGCCCGAGGGGCGCCGCTTCGGCTTCGCCTCAGACCGGTGAAAACAAGCTCGCGTGTGTCCGCTTCGGTTAGGTCGGCCGACCACGGAAACGCCAGCGGCCGGGGAAACGACTTCGGTGTCATTGTCACAATGTCACCCGGTGACAACGCCACCTGGTGGCAATGTGACATGGTGAAATTGCGTCATTGACACCGGGTGACACTCTCAAAATGACGCCCGGTGACATTGCGCTCTTCGCTCAGAGAATTATACTATAGTGAAAGTTTGTTTGTCGTTGCGAAGAGCTGCCGCCTCATGTCGATCCAGGCAATGTCCAATGCTCCATCCGTTTCGCTGGCCCTGTGCACGTTCAAAGGAGGGGGAGGAAAGACTGTCCTCAGCCTCAACCTGGCTGGGGAATTCGGCAGCCAGGGAACCCGGACGCTGCTCATCGACTGCGACCAGCAGCAGTCGCTTTACCGCTGGTACAAGACGTCGATCGCCCGCGGCTCGATCGGCGAGATCGACAATATCGATGCAATCTCCGTGCTGCCGAATGAGGACCTGAACGAACGGCTGAAATCGGCGCCGGCGGCCGACATCCACATTTACGACGTCGGCGGGCACGCCCACGGCCGGGCTTTGGATGTTTTCAGGAGGGTCCAGGCGGTCATCATCCCGGTCATTCTCGAAGCGACGAGCGCCACCCAGGCCATCAACGTCTCGAATCTCCTGAAGCAGATCGCAGCGCAGGAGGGCAGGGCGGTCACGCCACATGCGGCCATCTGGAACAATGTCGACCATATCGCCATGACGAAGAACCGGGCCATTCCGGAAGTCATCAAGCTCCTCAATGTCGGCAACGTGCCGACCTTCGAGACGATCATCCGCAAGAGCAACCACTTCAGCGATGTCGCTGCCGGGTATGGAACGCTTTATACGAAGCTGCGCGAGATCGACGAGAATCCAAAGATGGCGCCATCTGCGAGGAAACGGGCCCGCGAGAGCGTGTTGGACGCCATCGACCAGATCAAGTCGTTGAACAACGATTTCATCAACCTAATCAGTGCGTCGTCGTGACTATGGCTACTTCTCCCAAGGACCGCGTCGTGGTGGCGGGCAACCTCGCCGCGATCGCCCGGACCCGCAACATCGAGCCTGTCGACCCCGATGATCCGGCAATGGCCTTCATGCCACCGCTCGCATCTGTCGAGGAGTTGTCGTCTTCAGGCAGTACGCCCACCCCGGAGACTGTCACCGGCACCTCAGGGGCCAGCGCCTCGCCACCCACTAAAGTCGCGTCGTCGACAGAAACTCCGCTGTCGGAGCCTCTTTCAACATCCGTTGCGCAGCCGCGCCGGCGCGAGAAAGCCCATTCCCCGGCTCGGTCTCGGGAGACGACATCGCAGCATGCGCGCGTCAACAAGGCCGAATCCGCCGACTACACCCGTGTCACGCTCAGATTGCGCAACGACGTCATCACGCGCCTGGTTGCGCATGGCCTCTCCCGGAGCAAACGCTACACGACTGTGATCGAGGACTTCATCATGGCCGGGTTGGACCGGCGCGACGACTGACAATGCCCAGTCCGCGCTACTACCTCCGCCTCCCGCGGCACCAGGCAGATGAACTCGAGGCATTGGCGAAGCACCTCGACACCTCGCCGGCTCTTATCATCAAGCTTCTCGTTGACCGGACGCTTTCGGAAGTCGCCCCGCTTCTCGCCGATCACGACGAGCAGCTTGAACATATCCATCTCACAATCCGGGACATCGCTCGCGTCCACCGCGATCTTATGAGTGACGGGGTCGCGGCGACCGACCAATACTCGGTCCGGATCCTGGAAAAGCTCGACGAGATCGCGCACGCAATCGACTCTATCCGCGACGCCGCTTTTGTGCGATCTTATACGATAGTGAAAGATATGATCGCCGCCCACGATGAGAAAGCCACGCAGGAATCCCTCCAGCTCTAGGCGTCGTCTGCCGTTCTACCACGAGCTCATCGAGGACGATCGCCGTGGCGGCGGAGAAGGGGGAGGCAGTGGTGGCGGTGGACGGTCCCCCCATTCTCGTCGCCCCTATAGCTCGATCAGATCACGACCTGGCCTCCATGCTGCCAGCACCGCGCTGAGCCGAGCCACCGGCCACAATGCCGTCGTCGTCAAAGTGCTTTCCTATGGCGCCGGCGCAGGTTCCGCGCGCAATGTTCTCGAATACCAGGCCAAGGAAGAGCGGGCGATCGACCAGGACGGCCGTGAAGTCGTCAGCATCAAGGATGCGCTCGCGCAATGGGAACGCGATTTCACGACGCGCGAGGGTTCGAAGGACATTCTCCTTCTCACTTACGAACTCCCGAACACCGGCCGCGAAACCATTGCCCAGGCGCTCGACGATCTGGCACACGACGGTATCTTCCAGGACGGCGACACTCAACGCACCTACGCCTACAGTATCGGTTTGGGCGTAAAGGATCAGACGCGGCTCAAGCTTGCCGTTGTCCTCGCTCATGAAAAATCGGACCGGGCCGACCGCACGACCGACAACCACGTTCCGGCGTCGATCGAAACGGTTCGGGCAATCGATCGTCGTGTTGACACCCGCCTCGCGGAGCAGGGGATCGCGCCAATCTCCCGATATCCCGCCGAGTTTGCGTCCGGCCCAAAAGGGCTCAACGCCACCCTTCACGCCATGCAGCGCCAGGACAACGCCGTCACACTGTCGACCCACGCTCAGCTGGTCGAACGCGGCAATAAGACACCGATCTACAAGCGCACCGGCGAGCGCCGCTCGATCACGACAATCGATCATAAGGAACTCACGCGAGAGGGGCGTACCGTCGGCGTCCTTCTGCAAAGCCGACAACCCCGCGACTTCATGCACCTGCTTCTTTCCGGGCCCGCCAACGTCGATCGGGACAAGTTCATTGAGGCGGCAGGCGATTTTCTCGGTACCCAGTTCCATGGACATCGCTATGCCTATGCGGTCCACAATCGTCACGAGGCGACCAAACACCCGCACGTCCATGCCATCGTCAGCCTGAAGGGCCCCGGCAGGACCCGCCTCAATCCCAACATCCGCGATTTCACGGAATGGCGCGAACGGTTCGCCGACAAGGCGCGCGACCGCGACCTGGCCATTGATCATCAGAAGCGCCTGGATCGTGCCGGCCCGCCTCCCGTCAAACGCTGGGAATGGGAAATGTTCCGCCGCATGGGTGCCTATACGCCGTCCAACGTCATGACCAAGGTCATGAACAAGATCCGCGACACGCCGACAGCGCCCACGATGCAGGCCGGCATCGATCGCTTCAACACATCGAAAAACGCTCTCGGCCGCGTCATCGACATGCTGGACATGATCGGGAAAGACCGGGAGCAACCGAGCACGGCGCGCGAGCTCTCCAGGGATCTGTCGATCGGACTGCGGCGCGAATATCGCCGCCTCGAAGATGCCGTCTCGCACGGTGAACTGCCTTCGCACGAGAAAGGAGAAATCCACATGCTCCGCAACACACCCATCACCTCCAACCAGGCAAAGACCGCGATGGACGCGATCGCCACGTCCGCGGCAGCGGTCGCAAAGGCGATCGCCAACCCCACTGAACGCGCGATCTTCGAATCCGCAGCCAGGGTGATCGACAAGGTCGTCAAGCTTCAACTCGACTCTCGTGTCGCCAAGGGCAAAGACCGGAGCGACGACAGGGCCTCAAACGCGACGGCGACCAAATCGGCCGTCGGGCGCGACGCCGTGCTCGAGAAGGGTGAGATCGACCGGACCTCTACCAATCGCAGCGTCGACGTTTCGCGTATCGCCCAGGCCAATCAGGGCAGGGCGGTGCTCAACGATCGCCAGGAGCGCGGCCGTGACCGGACGAAGGAAAGGGAAGAGGAAAAGCAGCCGGAGCGGCAGATCCCGTCCCGCGTGGTTCTGACCCCTCCGAAGGATCGCGATCGCGGCGATCGCAGCCGGTAGAGCAGGGTATGAGGCTATCAACGATTGACCGGCTCCGGCCTGGCCCGGCCGTCATTTGGTGGTGGATCCGATTGCCGTAATATGAGCACTGCGAGGACAGCGATTTTAAGCGCGTTGCCGGGTCTGATCGTTGGCGGTTTCGCTCTATCGGTTCTCGTCGGCGCCGGCGAAATTCAACCTGCGGCCAATCCGACAGAACGTTGCACGCTCACCTTCTCCGGCAACATCACTCTCACCGATGTGCCCGTCGCCAGAACGCCCGCACAGATGGCCCAAGGGCTTATGTTCCGCAAAGACGCCGGGTCGGGAATGCTCTTCTCGTGGCCGACGGCCGAACAGCGCGTGTTTTGGATGCGCAACACGCTCATACCCTTGTCGGTCGGCTTCATCTCGGCCGACGGGATGCTATTCGGGATCGAGGATATGTCGCCGGATACCGATGATTATCACTACTCGGACGAGCCGGCGACAGATGCCCTTGAGCTCGCTCAAGGTGAATTTGCTCGAAAAGGGCTGCGGCCCGGCGCGCGCTTGCTACGCCGGGAATGTCGCTTTGATGATGCCGCAAGTGTCACCGCCACATCGAATTTATCAGGGGCTTGATGATGAAGGGGCGCGGCGGCCTCCATGCAGGTTTTGTTCGCGAATCAAAATCGGTCAGCTTTCTATTTTAAATTGGACGGAAATCTCATTCGAGATGGCCAGCCGGCCCGTTAGACGTCGAATGTGATCTCACCGTCCGCGAGGACCATTAGCTTGTTGGCCATGCTCCACCCGACTCTCGCATCGGTCTACACTTCGGGATGAAAGGTCTGGCGTTCCGGACTGCTGGATGATAAGTTACATGTAACCATTTGAATGGAGACCGATCATGGTGGCGGTATCGAAGCCCAAGGCAGGACGTGTGAAGGTGCGCGAGCATCGCGAGCGGCTGCGTGCGCAGGGACTGCGGCCGATCCAGATTTGGGTACCGGACGTGCGCTCCCCCTCTTTCCGTGAGCAAGCCCGCCGTCAGTCGCTGGCGGTCGCGGCCAGTACCCACGCGCATGAGGATCAAGCCTTTATCGACGCTGTTTCGGATTGGGGCGACGAGTGAGGCGCGGCGAGGTGTGGACCGTCTCCGGCGGCAAGGACTATGCAGGTAAACCGCGCCCCGCCGTGATCGTGCAGGACGACAGTTTCGATGCAACCGACTCCATCACGGTTTGCGCCTTCACCACCGACCCGACCGACGCACCGCTGTTCCGGTTAGTGGTAGAGCCGAACGAGCGCAACGGCCTGCACTCCGCTTGCCGCCTGATGGTGGATAAGATCACTACTGTTCCCAGGGCGAAATTGGGCGCTCAGGTCGGGCGCCTCAGCGACGAGGACATGGTGCGGCTCAATCAGGCCATGACCGTATTTCTCGGCATGGCAGTCACGCCGAGAGCCGGAAGGGGGAAGTAGTCGAGGTGTTCAAGGCCGAGCTTTGGCTGTGCGGGCAAACATGTACTATCTATGCGGGTATATTGTGAAAAACTGCAACTATTAGTCGCATAATCGGAATTATGGAACCGCAAGAAGCTTAATGATTTCAATGGTTTAGATTGATGGCAGTTGCACACCTGTTGCTTTTCGCACCTAAACCGCCGCCGATGCTTTTGCGGATTTCCCCGGTGCCAACTGGTAGACAAAATCCTCGGAGAACCGATCAACACACCACACGAAGTTCCAATCCTGAGTGCATCGCCAGCATTGCGTGGCTGCAGGCGCTTTCGCTGAAGAACGAAGCATCAAATCATCCCGTCTCCGCATTTTCATCAAACAAGGCTAAAACGATCGGCCCTTTTAGCCTGATACTTCAGTGTTTCCGCCTGGCCTGCCTCGGATAGAAAACGCGGGTTTGCGATCCAGATGGAGCCTTTGTTCGGCCTCGACCAGCAAACGATGTTCAAGGTGAACGCGCTGTTGCTGGTCGTTTTTGCGGTCGCGTTTGCATTTGCAGGACTCGGACACAAGGACCGGCGCTATTGGGGGCTTCTCGTGGCGTCCAACGCGGTGTTCGCCGTCGCCTTCGTCATCTTTTCGCGGCAGATCAACGGAACGCCAGAAACCCTGTTGCTGCCCAACGGCCTTCTGGTTATCGGTCTCGGCCTGCGGTGGCGGGCCGTCAGAACCTTCTTCGGACGTTCTTCGTCGTCGGCCTGGTTCGTCGCGCTGAGCCTCGTCATGGCGCTCGGACTATTGCTCTCCCGCCTCGTCGGCAACGGATTGGTCTTCGGACTGACCAATGCGATCATCGCGGCCCAGATCGGCGCGATCATGGTGGCGCTTGCGCTGGAACGGGAGCGCCTTCCTTCGCGCTGGGGGCTGGTGTTCGCTTACGGGGCAGTCGCCGCCTCGTCGCTTTTGCGGGTCATGCAGGGCTTTCTGCTTGGCCGCGGCATGGACAGCCTGCTGCCGGCGGACGTCTTCCTCGACCTCAATCTGATCGCGGCCGCCGTTCATATCAGCGCCAGCGGCGCCTTCTCGCTGTCGATCGCCTATGAGCGCAGCGTTGCAGGGCTGCGGGAGACGGCGCTGCGCGACCCGCTGACCGGCCTCTACAACCGTTGGAGCATCCAGGCGCTGCCCGATATCTGCAAGCATCGCGACGCGCGGCAGGACGCAACCCTCGTGCTGCTCGACATCGACCACTTCAAGAACATCAACGATACGTATGGGCACGCCGCCGGCGACGAGGCGATCAAGCACTGTGCGGACCTGATCCGCCGGACGTTTCGGGATCAGAAACTCATCGCCCGGATCGGCGGAGAGGAATTCATCGTGCTGTTGCCGGGCAAGGACGTCGACCACGCTTATCGGCTCGCCGACAAGCTTCGCACGACGTTGGAGGCCCGACCGCTGTATTTTCAAGGCCAGAGCGTCAAACTCACCGCCAGCTTCGGCATCAGCCGTGGAATGATGGACCCGCATTCGTTCGCGCATCTGCTGGAGAAGGCGGATATGTGCCTCTATCGTGCGAAGACCGCTGGCCGCAACCGTATCGAGATCGAGGGCGGCACGACCACACCGAGCCTCAGCCCGGCAGTCTTGCGGCCAATGCCGGAAAGCCGCTCGCGCGCTTCCGCCCGAACTTCGCGATCTGATGGAGGCCTCGCCCCGGATTCGAACCGAGGATGTGAGGATTTGCAGTCCTCCGCGTAGCCAGTCCGCCTGGTGTGCCTGGTCAGGATCTTGGCGTGCGTGGTGCCGATGCTGGACTTCTTCACCACGGTCACGTCCATGCCGGCCCGCGTGCCATAAGCGAGCGTTTCCGCACGACCAGTCGTGCAAGTGAGAAGCATCGGCCGCCGTGTCTGACGGCAATTTGTGCACCATACGACCATTCTGCTTCGGCAGCTACGGGGTAGGCTGAAGGAGCGATCGGGCGGGACAATCTAAAAGCCGTTCCGCTATCGCGAAAAATCCCAAACCTGCGACACGGTTCTTTTATGCGGAAGGTCCGGTTTCGGCGGCGCAATCAAGTCCAATGAATGTCTTGGAGGAGGGGCGCTTGCTGAACGGCAGTATCCTCCGAGCACGCCCAGAACCGGAATGTCAAGAGACGGTCCCACCGCAGTCAGCTCCCTTTCGTTTCCCTCGATGTGGGAAAGACAGTCGGAACGAAACGGTCCCTGACGCAGAAGCATATATGGGCAAGTCTTGACGCCGAAGATCGGCCTTCACATATTTCTCCTGGCCGCTGCCGATTACCGGGGTGGCCATTCCTCAACCACCTGAAATCGTTCAAAGAATTGGAGGTTTCTATGAGCGAGAGAACATTCGAAAGCCCTGTGTTCGTGAGAGCCGCGGAAGGTCTCATTCAGGAAATCGCCTGCCTTGAGGATGCCTTCGATTTTCTCGACGAATGGCCCAAGCACCGCCGCGGCGTGATCTATGAAACCGCCAGGCGCGCATGCCACCGCGCGTTCGACGGCAGCGTGCCGTTGAAGGTCGTGCGGGACGCGTTCGCCGGCTTTGCCCGTTCGGTGAAAATCCTGGAGGACGTCGCCACCGCGATGCCCTGGATGGCGGGCGCCAAGGCTGGCGAATCCGGCGGTGTTGCCGCCTGACTGTTTCGGAGGGAGGAAACGATGCTTTCTCAACCCTTCGAAAAGCCCGTTCGCGTCTGGGTCGGACTTGGCTTCCCGCGCCAGTTGAACTCGGTCGTGGATGCCTACCAGTTCGTCAGGGATTGGTGTGGAAACAGCCCGGAGCAAAGAGCGGCGATCCGCGCCTGTAAAGCAGCACTAGCCGGCGACATCGATGCCGAGACTGCGCGCGGCATTCTCGTGCAGTTCGCCAGGAAGAAGGACATTCTCGTCGAAGACGGAACGATGCAGCCGGGCAGGACTACAGAGAAACCGTTGCATGTCTGATCGCAATCGACTTCAGAGCGGCGACCATTCGGCCGCCGCTCTCGGTATCTCATAGAACGCGCATCGTGCGCTCGTTGATATTGCGGTGGGCGAGTCTTTCACTCGATCCGTTTGATCCTGCCTCTCGATAGCCGGAAAGCGCCGTCGTGGCCGCCCTGGCTCGCAAAATCGTCCTGTAGCTCGCCCCAAGTACCTAGAGGTTTGCCGCAGTCATCGCATTTGATTTCGGTCGCTTCGGTTGCATCGGCGGGAATGCGAAGCCGGATCGTGCCGCAATAGGGACATTCGAGTTTATGATCCAGGTATTCCTGCATCGGTCCGGCCCTCGATTGGCCCCCTCTCGCTAGGACCATATCGGGTCAGCGCTCTGTTGAAAACCAAAAGGGCATTTGCGCCCGTATCGACAGGGCGTTGTGTGTTCCCATCCCGGAGCGCAATCGGCGAGAACCGATCTTAGTTTCATCCGGCCGTGGATGTTTCCGATGCCGCCGACACGTGCTGCGCCGACAGGTACATCAGCGCCGACGCGGCGGTGCGCCGGTTCCAGCCGGCGGACTCGGCCATGTCCAGCAGGTCCGTCAGCAGCGGTTTCAAGACCGCGCGGCATTCCTGTTCGTAGGCGAGGAACTCGCGCGGCGAATGCGTCGGCGCCGGAACCGGTCCGGTGCCGGTCATCGCATCCATGATAGCCTCCGTCGTCGGCCGAGGCCCGCTCCCGGTACCGGGAGCGGGCCGTCTTCAGCGTGCTAGAAGTCCATGCCGGCACCGGCGGGCATGGCGGGGGCGGCTTCCTTCTTCGGCTTTTCGGCCACCATCGCCTCGGTGGTGACCAGCAGGCCGGCGACGGAAGCGGCGTCCTGCAGGGCGGTGCGCACCACCTTGGCCGGGTCGATGACGCCCTGCTTGTAGAGGTCGCCATATTCGCCCGTCTGGGCGTTCCAGCCCCAGGCGAACTCCGCCTTCTCGCGCAGCTTGCCGACGATGATGGAGCCTTCCGCGCCGGCATTCTCGGCGATCTGCCGGGCCGGGGCCTCGATGGCGCGGCGCACGATGTCGATGCCGTATTTCTGGTCGGCATTGTCGGCCGCAACCCTGTCGAGCGCCTTGACCGCCCTCAGCAGCGCAACGCCGCCGCCGGGCAGGATGCCCTCCTCCACGGCCGCGCGGGTGGCGTGCAGCGCGTCGTCCACGCGGTCCTTCTTTTCCTTGACCTCGACCTCGGTCGCACCGCCGACGCGGATCACCGCGACGCCGCCCGCGAGCTTGGCCAGGCGCTCCTGCAGCTTTTCGCGGTCGTAGTCGGAGGTGGTCTCCTCGATCTGCGCCTTGATCTGCGTGACGCGGCCCTGGATCTCCTCCTTGCGGCCGGCGCCGTCGACGATGGTGGTGTTCTCCTTCTCGATCACAACCTTCTTGGCGCGGCCGAGCATCTGGAGCGTGACGTTCTCCAGCTTGATGCCGAGGTCCTCGCTGATCGCCGTGCCGCCGGTGAGGATAGCGATGTCTTCCAGCATGGCCTTGCGGCGGTCGCCGAAGCCGGGAGCCTTCACCGCTGCCACTTTCAGGCCGCCGCGCAGTTTGTTGACGACCAGCGTGGCCAGCGCCTCGCCCTCGACGTCCTCGGCGATGATGAGCAGCGGCTTGCCGGACTGCACGACGGCTTCGAGCACAGGAAGCATGGCCTGCAGATTGCCGAGCTTCTTTTCATGTATCAGCACATAGGGCTCTTCCAGCTCGACCCGCATCTTGTCCTGATTGGTGATGAAGTACGGGCTGAGATAGCCGCGGTCGAACTGCATGCCTTCGACCACTTCCAGCTCGGTCTCGGCGGTCTTGGCCTCCTCGACCGTGATGACGCCCTCGTTGCCGACCTTCTGCATCGCCTCGGCCAGGAAGCGGCCGATCTCGGCATCGCCGTTGGCCGAAATGGTGCCGACCTGGGCGATCTCGTCGTTCTTCGTGATCTTGCGGGCATTGGCCTTCAGCTCGGCCACGACGGCGTCGACCGCCTTGTCGATGCCGCGCTTCAGGTCCATCGGGTTCATGCCGGAGGCAACGGCCTTGGCGCCCTCCCGGACGATGGCCTGGGCGAGCACGGTCGCGGTGGTGGTGCCGTCGCCAGCGAGATCGTTGGTCTTCGAAGCCACTTCGCGCACCATCTGCGCGCCCATGTTCTCGAACTTGTCCTCCAGTTCGATCTCCTTCGCCACCGTCACGCCGTCCTTGGTGATGCGGGGCGCGCCGAACGACTTGTCGATGACGACATTGCGACCCTTGGGACCGAGCGTCACCTTGACGGCATTGGCGAGAATGTCGACGCCGCGCAGCATGCGCTCGCGCGCGTCGGAATGGAACTTCACTTCCTTGGCAGCCATTGGATCACTCCTTCGATAGGCAGTTTTCGTTGACTGGTTGATATCGGGTTGGCGCCGGTCAGGCCGCCTTTTTCAGCGTCGCCGCCTGCTCGATCACGCCCATAACGTCGCTCTCCTTCATGATCAGCAGGTCTTCGCCATTGAGCTTGATCTCAGTGCCGGACCATTTGCCGAACAGGATGCGGTCGCCGACCTTGACGTCGAGCTCGACGAGCTTGCCGCTTTCGTCGCGCGCGCCGGGGCCGACGGCGATGACCTCGCCCTCCTGCGGCTTTTCCTTGGCGGTGTCGGGGATGATGATGCCGCCGGCCGTTTTTTCATCGGCCTCGATGCGGCGGACCAGGATGCGGTCATGCAATGGACGGAACGTCATATCGTTCTCCTTCAGGACAAACAGATTTTTGAGGTTCCTCCACACCGGACCGGCAATATCGGACCGGCGCGGGGCTCACGCGACCCTTTGCGGCATCGCGCGCATATCGAGCTAGTTTCGCGATTTTCCGGTTTCAAGAGGTTTCGCAAAAATTTTTGGCACTCACACCAATGAAGTGCCAGCGCCATGAAAACACATGACGAATCGGATCGCGGCCGCACATTTCCCGCTTGAATTTTCCGATCGATCGAACAAAATAATCCGAACCCTCGCCACCGGCGGGTTGGTGAAATCGAAGCCAGTGCAAAGGAGCTTTTTGGATAGACGGAGGACCAAGATGGACCGACAAACGCTCTCGCCGATCATCCCTTCCCTCGTTCCCGAAACATCCGACCTCGCGCTTGACCGGCTGTTGTCGCCGGCCAGGCATTTCAGGCATCCCGACGACGTTCTGAAGGACGAGACGCTCGATATTCAGGAGAAGCGGGCGATCCTGTCGTCCTGGGCCTCTGATGCCTGCGCCGTGGAATCCGTTCCGGCGCTGCGAAAGCCGCCGGGAGCCGAGCAGCCGGTCTCCTTCGATCAGATCATGGACGCGCTATGCCGGCTCGATATGGTGGCTGCACCATCATATCCGACGGATGATCGAAGCCACGCTTTCGATCGCCTGGATGCATGAAGGCGTAAAGGCAGAGGAGACGCATATGGTCACTGCGGTCAGCAGGGAATTCCGCCTGCAGATGGAAGGCTACGGCCTGACCACGGCCGAAATCCACTATCATCTTCCCGACCATCCGAGCCTGCTTCAGCTCTACGTCTGGCAGGAATACGACCTGGCGCCCCACTTTCCGGAACTGAAAGGCTTCCTCGGCTATTGGGAACGCGAACTGGAGGGCGCGCTGCACTCCGTGCGCGTCGCCCACCATCGCCTCATCGAGCCGTCCGAATGGCGCGCCGTCGACGGCGTCATTGCCATCAACTAAGGCTCATCTCGGGCCGCAGCCCGTCGATCAACGATGCCGGGCGCGGCTTGCGGGAAGCGCGCACTGCCGCCGGGATCAATTCAGCCCGTCTGGCCGCATTGAGGAAGGCTTTATGCGCATCGCGCGGGCTGCGCCAGCCGTCCAGCGCATCGCGGCAGGCACGTCCCGCCGCGCGCCCAGTCGGGCCATTGCTGGTCGAGGCATTCCAGCGCCTCGAAGCTGCTGGCGACACTGTGCGAGGCAGCGGGAAATTTGAGGGTAACAGGTTCGGGAAACCGAACGTCGTTCATCACTTCCTCCGTTCTTGACGTCTTTTCAAGAGCAAGCAATCGGACGGCGCCGTCGACGCGCGTCCGTCATGGAGATGGGGACCCTGCGCGGAACATCAAGCCGGTAACCACCCGAGCTGGGGCCCTCAATCGTCCTCGTCAGCGTCCAGCAGGTCGATCAGGTCCGCGACGCGCGTTCCAGGCAGAGGCCGTCCCTCGCCCATCAGCGCTTCGTCTTCGTTGAGCCATGCCCAGGCTTCCCGCAGGTCCTGGAAGGACACGCCGGTGGACAGGATGTCGGCGATGAGTGTTTCATCCGTCGGCCCAAGGACCGATAGGATCTCTTCGCGCGTCATGGTCATGGTCGCTTCCCTGCGCATCGATGTGAAAGGCGCCGGCCGGAAGACGAACCCCGCCGGTGGCAAGACAATGCGCACCGGCGACGGACGTTCCGGCGGCCACCCTCTTGACGCGCGGAAAGTGAATTCCCAGATCGATTCCGCCGGCGCCCCTTCAGGGCCGGCAAGGTCAAGGAGCGCCGTATCCTTGGCGCTCCTCGTACCCATGTTGCTCAGCAATGGAGGATATGGCTATGAGAACCGCATTCGATCTTTCCCCGCTCTATCGGTCGAGCATCGGCTTCGATCGCGTCTTCGACCTGCTCGAGAACGCCAGCCGGACGCCGAGCGCCGACAATTGGCCGCCTTACGACATCGCCAGGACAGGCGAAGACGCCTACCGCATCACCATGGCGGTGGCGGGCTTCGGCCAGGACGAACTCAGCATCGTGCACGAGCCCAACATGCTTGTCATCTCCGGCGAGAGAAGGGCGGAAGACAACGGCGACTATCTGCATCGCGGCATCGCCGGGCGGCCGTTCGAGCGCCGCTTCGAGCTCGCCGACCATGTGAAGGTGACCGGGGCCGGTCTCGTCAACGGCCTGCTGACCATCGATCTCCAGCGCGAGATTCCCGAGGAGATGAAGCCGCGCAAGATCGAGATCGGCAGCGGCGGCGGCAAAGCCGGGCTTGGCATCCAGACCAAGGCCACGAAGGCCGTCGATAAGCCGGTCGCCGAGGAGCAGGCCGCCTGAGGCAATTCCGACAACGTCCGGACGCCGGGCGCTGGCCGCCCGGCGATACCGGGATTTGCCTGAAAGACGGTTATCAAGACTGACGAAAGGAGAATGACGATGAGCGTACGCGATCTTATCCCGTGGGGACGCGAGGAGAGCCGCGTCCCGAGCCTGTTGCGCGACAGCGAGCGCGATCCGTTCCTGTCGCTGCACCGCGAAGTGAACCGGCTGTTCGACGACGTTTTCCGCGGCTTCGACGGCGGCCTGCCTTCCGTCGGCAGGGCATCTGCCTTCGGCGGGAACTGGCCGAGCGTCGAGATCTCCGACAACGACAAGGAGATCAAGGTGACGGCCGAAGTGCCCGGCATGGAGGAAAAGGACATCGAGGTCCTGCTCGACGAGGGCGTGCTGACGCTGCGCGGCGAGAAGCGCTCCGAGACCGAGGACAAGGACCGGCAGTTCTCGGAACGCTACTACGGCCGCTTCGAGCGCCGCATCCCCCTCGGATACGAGATCGAGGAGGACAGGATCGACGCCCGCTTCAAGAACGGCGTCCTGTCCGTGACCTTGCCGAAGACGGCGAAAGCGCAGTCGCAGGCCAAACGCATCGCGATCAAGAGCTGACGACTGGATAGCCTGGGAAGCGGCCGATGCCGCTTCCCAGGCTGTTCGCTTTTCGAGGGGCATTGGTTTCTAAAATACGAAGGCGCAACGGCAGGCTTATGGGGATGACTGCTTCGACCAGCATCTATCCGGAACCGGACAGACCGCAAACGGCCCCCCATTTCGGTCATTGAGGCCGTGCTGGTAGAAGGTCGCGCCAACCTTAATAGCTCCCTCTCACCCGAGTAGCCGAACGTCCAGCTCAAAAGGTTCGATCCGCTCAATCCTGATCGCCGCCGCCGCGGGATGGCGGTGGTTGACGATCACGTTCCAGTCCGGGCTGCCGGCCACTGGCACGATCGCCGACGGCACGAACAGCAAAGCGTGTTCAAGCCCTGCCAGCCATTCGTCGCCCATCCGCTGGGTGTCGGCTTCCCTGCGGCGCCAGTCGTCAGGCAGGTCGGACAAGGCTCGCTGCGCGCTCGGCGTTTCGTCGGGGACGTCGTAGACCACCATGGCAAGCGCCGGAAGCAATGCCGGATCCTCGATATGGACGAGCTTTTCGAGGACGCAAAGGGATGGCGAGGTGGCCGTATAGGTCACCGGGCGGCCGACGGTGTTCCAGCGCCCGTCGAACAATAATCCGTAGCCGCCATCCATAGATTCCGCGAATTTCAGGCTGGAAAGCCGCCAGAGCCGCATCAGGCGGCAGCGCCCCAGGCGATCTTGCCGAGGATGGTTTCGATGACGCGCGTGCCCGCCTCGGTCTGCGCCACCGTAAGGGGGGCCTCGCCGCTCAGTTCCGCCAGTTCCTTGCGTAGCCAGCGGTTCGCCTTCGCAGGATCGTCAAAAGTCTCTTCCGCAAGCGATTGGATACGGGCGAGCCGTACGGCCCGGTCGGATTCCTCCACCGTCAAAGGCTCGTTCTTCTCCGCGCGATGCCGGCGTGTGCGCTGCGGAATGACGAAGCGCTCTATCTCCTGCTCGCTGATCCCGGCAAGAGACAGGCCCTTCAACGTTGCGAGCGGAAGCCGGCGCCGCACCATCATCGCGAGGTCCGCCTGCGACCGGACATCGGCTCCCAGCACTGCGGCGCCGCCGAGCTTGCGTGCTACATCGTCAATGAGTACGACCGAGGTGCTCATGTCCAATCTCCGGCAATCTGCCGACATATTTAGGGCATCTTGCCAAAAATGCAAGCCGGGCAGCCGATCTCTAACGTCACTACCTGCCAACGCGCTGGACTTCGGGCTATGCCACGGTTCATAAATTCCCCTCCCCGACCGGATCCATCACCAACGCGGCATGGCCGCGAACAAGCTCTTTGGTCTCCTCACTTTCCATCCGGTCGATCGTTGCCCGCCACATAGATTCGAGGCCATCATTCAGGGCGAGCGCATCGACATTTTCAACGGCCTTGGAGCTCTCATCAAGCATGGCATGCAACTCGGCGTTCATCTTGCCGAACTGACTGCTCACCTCCTGTCGCTTCAGAACCGGCGAGCGCACGACGTTGGCCTCGTGCCTCGTAACGTCCTGCCGCGACAATGATGGCGACCGACTGTGATGCGTGGGCGGGACGTAGCTCTCCTTCAGCAATGCACGCACGTCGACCTCAAGATCGTCGTCTTCCGAGCGGTATCCCTCCATAAGCTCGCCAGTGTCGACGTCCACAAGATCGACTTCCCCCAAATGCACGCGCTTCCGATCGGACTCCGATTTCACTTCGGCCAAACCATACCTGTCCGCAGCGTGCCGACGCTCCCGCGTCCCTGTGCCTTCCGCCGGATCCTTCGATTGCGCCGCAGTCTCACTAGGCTCTATTCCCGGCACGCGGGTCGCATCGAGGTTCAACCTGATCGTCAGCTCGTCGAGCGAGGAAAAGAAGATGTGCCGCTCGCCGCCGACATCCTGCCACAGAAAATCGACGGGACGCGGCGTGGACGGCTTTTTCAACGCCGCGCTGGTTAGGCCGCCGGCCTTCAACGTCGCCACCCGTCGCTGCACGACGCGAGCATCCGGATAGAGCATCTGACGTGTCATCACGCCTTCGAATGCTGTGGGCTTCGCTTTGAACTTCTCGTCGTCCTCGAGCGTCCAGGCCCTCGGCTGAATCTGTGGCTTGCGGATCTCCTCAAATTTGTCCATCGCCCGGAACTGCCGCTCACCTCCGGAATCGAGCTTCATGATGCGCATGATCGGCATGCCGGTCACCTGGAGGATCGCCTCTTCCGGCTTCATCTGCATCAGCGCATGAACCGGGAGCAGTTCCACGCGCATCGGCATCATCGATCCTCCGCGGTCACGTCGGCCGTGGCGATATGAATATGACGGCTGCGGCATCAGCTTCGTGTCGACGCCCGCAATCTGGGACACGGCCTGCGCGTCCTCAACATTCTGGAAATTCATGTAGAGCTTGATGGTCGAGGTCCCCATCAGGATTTTCTGGCCGGGCCGCTGATAGAGCCGCTCGAGCTGCGCGCCGTCCTGGAGGATGAACACGAACCGCACCCCGTTCTTGCGGATCAGCGGCGCAAGCGTCAGCACCGTGTCGAGCCGGCCGCCATTGCCGAACTCGTCGAGCATCATCAGGACCTCGTGCTCGCCGTTGCGCAGCGGGCCAAGCCGCACCAGATTGTCGGCCATCTGCTGCACGAAGATCGAAATCAGCCGCTCATACATCTGGATGACGTTCCAGTCGGCCTGCAGGTAGATGACCATCCGGCGCTTGCGGATCTCGGTGATCGGGATCGTTGTTACCGACGTCATCGCTTCGATGAGCTCGTTCTGCAGGAAGTTGAACTTCGCACCGATCTCGGCCGCGATCCCCTCCCCCAGCTTTTCATGGCGGCCGATGAACTTTGTCAGCTGCATGCGCGTCTGGTCGGAGAGATGATCGCCGTACCGCGACAGGAGCTGTGCGATCGCGGTGCGTTCATCCGACATGGAATTGAGGATCCGATAGAGCTCGCTTAGCGACTTACGCGTATCCGGGCACTCGATCACAAAGCCCAGCATGGCGACCAGCAGGATCCTGGCGCTTTCCTCCCAGAAATCGTTCGAGTCCGAACGCAGCCGTTCTGGCATCAGCATCTGCGCGAGCTTCTGCAGCTCGGTGATGCGCTGATGCGGATCCTTGCTGATCACGTCCAGCGGGTTGAAGCAGTGGGTTCCATGCTGGCCCGGCGCCAGGAGGTAGACCTCGTAACCCTTCTTCTTCATGTAGCCGGAGGTTTTTTCGTAGAGTTCCCCGCTCATGTCGAGGATGAACATCGATCCGGCGTAGTTCATCATCGTCGGCATGACAAAGCTGCGTGACTTGCCCTGCCCCGGCGAGCCGATCACCATGACATGCTGGTCGCTGTCCGAGCGCAGCAGCATCCCTTGTTTGTACCCCAGGACAATGCCGCTCTTTTCGCGCAATCGATAGTCGGCGGCGTCCCGCAGCGTCGCTAGCCGGGAATGACCGAATACCCGGCGCTCGCGGTGTATCACGGCCCTCGCGATCGGAAACCCAATCAGAAGGCCCGCCGCGGCGAGTCCGCCCAGGCCGGCGAGGACCGTCAACTTCGCCGGTGCGACGAACTGGCCAGCGGCATTGGTGCCGCCAAACGGCGCCTGGTACATAGCGGTCAGCGCGTTGCCGTAATAGTTCGCTACGGCGTCCAAGGTTAGGCCCTTGGTGGCGATCAGATAGAAGACCACGCCGTAGACGACCACCCCCGCCCAGCAGGCTGCGAACACGAGCCCGGACGTCGCCAGCAGGCTGAACAACGACCGAACGTGCAAGAGATAGAGGATCAGCCGCGACAGCGAACGGCCGCCCTTCAGCATCCACCAGGTCACCCAGACATAGATGAGCGGAAAGACGACCGCGAGGCCAAGCAGCGACAGCCCGATCGTATTGCGCGTGAACACTATTACCGCGGTCTGCCTCGCCGCATCCATGAACGGCGCGCGACTCAGATAGTCGATGAACGAGACCTGGCCGAACGACGTCGAATACAGCTCGTATATGGACACGAACGTCGTGAGCCACATCAGCACCGCCATCGCGATGACGAGCGGAAAGGTCAGAAACGAAAATCGCTGCAGTGCCGTCAGCCGTTTCGGCCGCGGCGCCTCACCAACCGCGGCCCGCAACACCGCGGCATCGATCTCGAAGGGATCCTGTAGCAATCCGCTGTCATCGGAGAATTTGACCGGCCTGTCATTGACGGCTTGCGGCGTCGTCTTGGCCCGGTGTTCCGGCTCGGCCGCGGTATCGCTTCCCGAATGACGACGCGCGTCCTCAAAAGACCTGGCTGTGTACCTTTTCGCCATCTTCGTTGACCTCGTCCCGAAAATAAATCTCGCTCACCCCCCGGCTGACCGTCTCGTCGCCTTTTCGCACCTGCACCACGATCGGGATGATCGAGCGGATATATTTGAGGATGTCGTCGCGCTCCATGCGCACGCCGGCGTTGACGATCAACGTGGACAGGCGGTTGAACGCCTGATGCGGCGAATTCGCGTGGATCGTGGTCATGGAGCCAGGGTGGCCGGTATTGATTGCATTCAGGAAGTCAAAAGCTTCCGGTCCACGCAACTCGCCCATGAATATCCGATCCGGGCGCAGGCGCAGCGCCGTCGCCAGCAAATCGGCCATCGACACCTTCGCTTCGCCCTGGTCTCCCTTGGAGACCAGAAGCGACACCACGTTTTCCTGTCGCGGCTCCAACTCGCGCGTATCCTCCATCAGGACGAAACGCTCGTGCATGGGAATTGCGGTCAGCATCGTGTTCAGAAACGTCGTCTTGCCGGACGACGTGCCGCCCGACACCAGCATGGAGCGATGCTCCGACGCCGCGAGCTCCAGGAACTTCCGCACCTGCCTGCCGCGCAGCAAGGCCGACAGTTCACGATCGACCTCGTCGATATCGTCGTCTCCGGTCACTCTCACATGGTCGAAGGCGCCGCGTTTCTCGTAGTCTTGCAGCGACAGCCGCCGGATGAGCTGCTTGCGGATCGAGAACGCGTGACCCGTGGCGGAGGTCGGGTGGAGCACGAACTGCACGCGTTCGCCGCCCGTCAGGACGGCCGACAGCAAGGGGTTTTCGCGATTGATCACCTGAGCCGTCAATGCGGCCGACCGTACCGCCATGTTCTCGGCCGCCTGCTCCGTGAGGGTCGGTTCCTCGATCCTCTGCATAACCAGGCTGCCGCCTTTCTCCAGCCACAGCTCCCCCGGTTTCTGGCAGGATATTTCGACGACCTCCGGATCGTCGAGATACTTCCTGATCGGCTTCAGCGCCTCGCCAAGCCAATGAAGATCGACATCCCTCCTGCTGGTTGTGGCGTCGACCTTCTTGAGCGCCGTCACCACCTTGTCGGCCGGTGCATGCAGGGCCTTGTCGCTGGCAGAATCCATCGTCATTTGCCTGCTCGCTTCGATCTCTTCAGCCGCTCGAACTCCTCAGCGACCGGGTCCGCGTACAAATCGGAGAAATCGAGATCGCGGGTCACAAAGACGTTGATGTCCGACCCCTGGTCGATATGGATCGTCGGCCTGATATCCTTGGTATTGCCGAATGCTTCCGCCGCCATCTGCTGGATGCCGGCTGCGATCGTCTGGGCCGCGATGCCGCGCGCCTGCTGTTCGGGCGTTTCGGTGCTGCTTTGCGGTATCCGTGTCACCGTGCCATCCGGATTGACGATGGTGATGTCGTTGTTGCGATCGGGATTCCCGAGCGTCGCCACATATTGCGCCGCCCCGCCGATCATCGTGAGCAGCGCCGGGGGCCCGAAGCGCTCCCAGTATTTCCGGTCCACCTTGCCTGTCATGCCCGATCGCCCGAGCCGGTCAGTTCCGAAGGAACCGAGCTGGACCGAAACCCCATCGCCACGAATCATGCGCGTCCAGGCCACGAAAACGCGCTCCTGGCCTTGCTGAATGTCGGCCTTGTAGTCGCCGATCAGGCTCGACCCGGCCGGAATCAGGATGCGGCGACCGTCGAAAGAGTAGACGTCGTCGCGTACGATTGCCTTCGCCATGCCGGCGAGGTCCGAGTTGATCGCGGTTTCCAGCGTGCCCCTGATCATGGTGCCCTGGGCGATCCAGGCGTCGGTGCGATTGTTCTTCACGGCCCGGGAAACCGCGACGTCCTGGTTTCCCATCGCCGCCAGAAAAGCCCTGTTGGCGTCTCCGCCGGTGCCGTCGCGGCTGGCTCCTCCGGCGGCGCCCTGCCCGGAGAAATCGTCGCCGCCGTTCAGGCCGACCGTCCCCTGTTCATCGCCACCCGGCTGCACGGACGCTTGCGCCATATCCGTGCCCTGCTGGCCGCGCGACTGGTCGTAGACCATCGCATTCGCCTTCACCCGCTCGAGCAACTTCTGCTGGCGTTCGAGTTCGATGCACTTTGGATTGTCGGGATTGTTTCCGTTCGAGCAATCGACCGGCTGTTCCGGCACTGGCGGCAACTCGACCTGTTCCACCGGTGGTGGCGGTGGAGGGGGTGGCGGCGCCTCCGGCACCACCACGGTGGGGATCGGCGGTGGGGGTGGCGGCGTGTTGAAGCCCGGACTTTCCGGCGCTCTAACCGGGGCGAACGTTTCGGGCTCCGACTGGTTCGTCGCGACCTTTTCCGGCGGTGCGGAGAAGGCCAGATAGAGCACGATCCCAACGGCGAAGAGTGCGGCCAGCAGCGCCAGGGGCCGTCCGATGCCTATTCCGCGCCGCCGCACGGCACCGCCGATCGTTGCCTCGTTCTCGATACCATGGCTGTATTGCGGATCAGACATCGGCCTACCTCATGCTCCTGTCCGGGGAACCGCTCGAATACGCCCGTCCCTTTGCCAGCGGCTTCGGTCCCACCACGCCCTCGATCGGCGGCGGCTCGTCGGCCGGCGCCGTGCGCAGATTGAACAGGCAGGTTTCCGTCTCCGTGCCGAAACGAAGCGTCCATTGGCGCGACACCGCATCGATCACGATGTAGTCCTGCTCCCGGCGGTAGTTGACCAGCGACTCGCGCCGCTTCCTGTCGACGACGAATATCGCCGGCGTGTCGCCGGAGAATTTCATGAAGGTCTTGATCCCGTCGTCGAAGACCCACACCGGTTTAGCGCCGGGATCGCCCTTGAAGCCATAGTCGTAGTTCACATGATCGCGACGGATATTCTTGATGTTCGGATTTTTCTGCGCCTCCTGGGCCTGTTTCCACAGTTCGGCCATGCCCTTCATCCCGGCATCTTCGGGATAGGAAAATCGAAGCTTGTAGGTCTGATTCCGCTGGCTTTTGGAATCGTTGACCAGCAGTTCGAACGAATAGGTGCGTTTCGTCGTGATCACCGACATATTCGTCGCCGCATCTTTCTCCATTGGCTTCAGCGTCAGCGAGCGCCGGTCGGCCGACGTCAGGATCTGCCAGGAGACGGTGTCGCCGGCGACGACCTGCGTGATTTCCTCGTCGTTGCCGAACAGGATCACCGTGACCATGCCGTAGGTGCCGGTGACCTCGAACACCTGCTCCGAGGAATAGGGAACCGTGCGAATGCGAGGATCATAGCGTCCTGGCTGCGCCACCAATTCCGCGTGGGCGAGTGCCGTGCCGAGTACAAGCGCCAGCGTTGCCAGTCCCATCCTCCTCATTGCGGCAGCCCGCTTGGCATCATTTCCGGAACCCTGATGTAGTCCGTGACCAGGAAGCCCAGCGGATTGAACATCCGCACCCTCTGGCTCATTTCCAGATTGCCCTGCCGATAGCGGACCGTCGCGGACCAGCGGTCGACTTTGGCCATACCGCCCTGGCGGCGCTCTTCCGTCTCGAAGCGCACGTTCATTGTCTCGTTGTTCAGGGGATTGACGGACAGAAGGTTCACCCGGACATCGCCTTCCGCCCCGATCCTTTTGACCGGCGACTTCGGATTGCCCGGGTTCATCAGCTCTTCGTATTCACGGAACGCCCGCCCATTCGGGTCCGACCACAACTGGATCATGTCGAAGGTGTCGGCGAGATAGCGGGGATCGTAGGTCTCCCGCTTGATCACATAGTTGCCTATGAAGGCTGCCCTCACCGCCTGGAGTTCGGAGACAGACCTGTCCTTGTCGAGCGTCGTCACCGTCTCCATGTAGCCTGTCGCCTTGTCCACGATCAGCGGCACGACTTCGGTCGATTTCAGCGGGAACAACTGCGCCGACGACCAAACCGAGATGCCCGCCACGGCCCATCCCGCGACGGCCGCCAGGCCGAGCACGAACGCAAGCAGCGAAAGGAGCGACCTTTGCCGTGCGCCCCATGTCAAATGCTGCTGATAGATCGCCTCAGGACCTGGAACTTTTCCGTCAGGCTCGCCGATTGCCTTTTTCGTCAACAATGCCACTCGAATTCATCTCCGCGCAAATCCCGGAATCGTCGCGAACCTATCGGGCACGGCCCCGCATTCGGCTGGCAAGCATCCGGCCCATGGCACGAGTTCCTCGCCCCATGTCTCCCGCCATTGCCATCGTGCCTCGCACCGCACCCCCTGTGAGGCCAGCGGGTACGATGCTCGTTGCAAGATCGGCGGCGCGGGATCCCCGGTTTCTTGCGGTCTGCAGCGTTTCACCTATGCCGCCGGCGGTAGCGATCCCGTGGAACAAAGTTCCGTACGCGAACGACTGAGCCAATGACGGCACCCGAACGACGAACGCGGCCACCACCAGCATGTAGAGCACCAGACCGGCCGCCACGCCGAAGGATTCCTCCTGCGTTGCCGTCGCGATCTGGATGGAATCGAGATAGGAGCGGACGAAGCCGAAGCAGAAGCCCGCTATGATGTAGGAAAAAAGCAGCGTGAAAATTCCGAACGCGATGCCTTTGACCCATCCTTCAAACACAAACCGGGTCATGCCGAAGAAATTGCACAGAATGGCAATCGGCCCGACGGCAAGCATCACCGCGACCGTCATCTTTGCAAACAGCGTCACGCCGGTCAGAACCAGAAGCATGGGGATCAACCCGCCGCCAACAATGAACAGGTCGAGCAACGCGCCGGCGATCGAGCCGATCCATCCGCCGGCCTGCGCCGTCGCGATCGCCGATGCGAACTCATAGACCTTCTCGGCGACCTGACGGACCTGGTCCGCCATATTGGCACCGCCGGCGATCCCCGCCATGCGCGAAGAAAGCGCAGCGCCGAGCTGTTCCGGCGTCTCCAGGATCAGCTTGCCGACTTCCTCATGGAAGACCGACCAGGACATCACGAACGCATATGCGAGAGCGACCTTGCAGCCGGTGATGGCCATATCCTGGAAACTGATATGGGTCCGGCCCAGCGCCCCCCAGAGAAAATATATGATCAGGAACAGAGCCAGCAGGGAGGTGACCAGTCCCTTGTTTTCGGCAAATAGCCCCCAAGCGCGCTCGATCGTGTCCTGGTTGATCCGATCGAAATAGGTGAGCGCGGTTCCATAGAAGTTGGTGAGCCCGTCCCGTGGATCCATTTGGCGGCACCTCCGGTCAGAACTGGTTCACCGGCCTCATGGGGCCACATTCATCGGTCATCCGCTGGACGATGATCCCGCCGGCATCCCTGCGGCCGGGATCTTGAGCATACGCAAGTGCGCCAACCGGATTCTCGTCAGCGGAGCACCTCGCCAAACGCTCCTTGTGGCCGGCACAGCCGGCAAGCGCGACGAGGCAGGCCAGCAGCGGGATGGAACAGGGCGGCTTCACTGCGATTGTGCTTCGAACTGTTCGAGCTGCTGCCGGACGGACTGGCCGTCCTGCTGCTGGCCGTTGCGTCTGCGGGCTGCACCCGCGGCGAAGGTCTTGAGGAATTGCGATTGCTCGGAAAGGGCTGCCTTGTACCGCTGCGATTCCAGCACGACGGCGCTGTTCAGGGCACCGACCGCTTCGTTGGCGGTCTGGTTCCCCTGCAACACCATCTGCGTGTTCTGCTCCAGGGCGCCTTTCATGTCCTGGGCTTTGCCAATCTCGCCGGCGGCATTGGTGAAGGCGTCCGTCCGTTCCTTCGACGCGGCGTTCATCGCATCCGTCATCGCCGTCAAGGCCGTGACCGTCTGGACGCCCTGATTGTAAGCCTGGTTCGCACCGGTGAGCTCGCCGCCGGTCAGAGCGTCCTTCACCATCTTCACCAGGTTCAGGCCGTTGATCACCTGAGCTGCCATATTCTGGAATTGGCCACCGATCCCGCCGAACGAGGCCTGATTCCCCTGCAGGATAGCCCCGAAATCCGGGGCCTGGCTCATCGTGAATCCGCCGCCGGTCGCCAGCGCCGAGAACTGGCCGGCATCCTGCGTCCTGTCGCCGGTGATCGCCTGCAGCGTCCGCGTCGTGTTGTCCTTGATGATCGTCGTGTCCGACTGGATCTGCGACGTCAGCGCCTTGATCTTCTCGTTGACCGCCGTATTGGCACGATCCGTCACCGGCACCTGCGCAAAGGCCGCCGTCGACAACAGGAGCGCTACCGCGCTGCCAAGAGTGATCTTCTTCATCGGTTCACATCCTTCCGCTTCGTTACCGTTCTCAGCGCTCATTGGGCTCGCCGGCCGTCGACGACCGCCACCAGTCCGACCACATTGTCTTCCATCGCCGCGAATGTGGCGGTGCGGCCCTGCGCCCGCGCCTGCTCCTGCAGATATTGCAGCAGCCGCTGGATATCGGCCGTCGACGATTGCGACGGGACCGCATAGCAACGCGTCGACCCCGTATTCACCACCGTGGACGGGCAAGCGATTTCGGCGATCTTGATCTCGCCGGAACCGTCACCGAAATTGCCGTTTTGACCACTGCCCGATCCCCTCAGGAATGCCGACGCCTCTTGCAGTTGCCCGAGCATGGTCTGCTGCTTCAGCTGGTTCGCCTCCAGCGCCTTGCCGACGAAGGCATTCCACGTCTCGGCCCGTTTCAGCTGGGCCTCGGTGTTACGGTCCAAGGCCTCCTTGATGCCTTCGCCGCAACCTGCCGGCGCCGAGACCATTTGCGGGATCGGGGCTCCCATCGGGCGCTGGTCGCCAAATTGCCGCTTGTTGCGGTTGTAGTACTGGCTGACCATCTTCACGTAGTTCTGGGTCTCGGGAATCTGCGGTATGTTGCCGTTTTGCAGAGACTGCCGATTGGGTCCGGCGTTGTACCCGGCAGCAACCAGGTCGAGCCGCCCCGGATACATGCCCATGATCTGTTTCAGGTACGCCACGCCGCCACGGATGTTGTCGCGAATGTCGTAGGGATTGACGCCGAGCTTGGCGGCGGTCGCCGGCATCAACTGCATCGTGCCGAGCGCTCCGACCGCAGAGACCGCGCTTTGGCGGAAACGCGATTCCTGCTCGGCGATCGCCATGGCAAAGTTCGGATCGATACCCTGGCGCCGGGCTTCGTCCGCCACCATTTGCCGGATCTGCTCTTGGCTCGCATTGCGCGGGTTGTTCGGTCCGATCTCGCCGCCCCAGCCGGCGCCGCCGCCAAAGGACGAGCAGTCCATACCGCCGGCGCCCTGCCCTGGCGCATAGCTGTTCGTCGTGTCGCCCGAGTTGCCGCGCGTCGTCTGCTGGTTCTTCCGATAGTTGTCGTACCACTGCTGCGTCGTCTGCTGGATCTTCAGCCGGGCGCCGTCATCCACCGGCACCTGGGCATACGACGACGGCATCGCACCCGCCAGCAATGCCGCAGCAATCGTCCCGCACAGCATCGGTCGCAGCATGGTCTTACCCCTTCCAGTCGCAGAATTTGTCCAGCCAGTCGCGCGGGTTCTCGCCATATTCCTCGCGCAGCATTTCGACCTGACGCACCGTGTCCTCACGGCCGGAAAGCACCTTCACGAAATCCATCATGTGGCCCATGTCGACACGGGCCACGACGCTGTCGCGGGCGTGCTTGATGAGGACGAAGCGCTCTGCCGGATCGCCCTCCTTGACCCAGGCGAATTCGGCGTCCGACAGCCCGAACGGCTTCTTGAGGCTGTCTTCGTCAGCCTTGGGGAACGGAAAGAAGATGTTGGTCGAGGTCTGCTCGATGATGGTGCGCGAGACGCTCGACCGCACCACGTCGTCCGGTGATTGCGTGCCGAAAATGATCATCCCGTTGCGCTTGCGGATGGTCTTGAAATAGTCCTTCATCGAGCGCCTGAACTCCTCGTCATCGAGAAGCTTCCAGGCCTCGTCCATCAGATTGATGACCGGCGTCTTGCCGTCGTAGATCTTGTCGAGGCGATGGAACATGTAGAGAAGCGCGGCTGTCCTCGCCTGCGGGTCTTCCAGGATCGAGGTCATGTCGAAGCCGATCATCGGCCTGGAAATGTCCAGCCGGTCCTCGGCATTGTCGAACAGCCAAGCGTACGGCCCGTCATCGACCCACTTGTCGAGTCGCGCCATCAGGCCGGATTCGGTCCGCTGCGATCCGGCAAGAAGAGAGCGCAGCGCCGACATGCGCCGGAACTTCTCATCGCCCGAGGACATGATCTGCTTGATCGCGGAGCGAATGATCTGCTCTTCCTGCGGGGTCAGCGTCTCGCCCTCGCGGTTCGGCTTCAGCATGAAGCTGATCAGCCGATAGAGAAACACGCGGTTCTCTTCCGTGTTTTCCATCATCAAGGGATTCCAGCCGGACGGCTCGCCCGGCTCCAGCGTCATGTACGTGCCGCCCGCGGCGCGCACCATGATGTCGAGACCTCGGTCCTTGTCGAAAACCACCGCCTTCAGGTCAGGATTGACGCGATAGGCCTGATTGATCAGGAACGACATCAGCACCGTCTTGCCGGAGCCGGTGGGGCCGAACACCGTCGTGTGGCCGACATCGCCCTGATGGAAATTGAAGAAGAACGGCGTTCCCGACGTCGTCTCGAAAATCGTGATAGCCGGCCCCCAATGGTTGCCGTCAGGCTTGCCATAGGGATAGGCATGGAACGACGACAGGCCGGCAAAATTCAATGTCGAGATTGTCGCGCGTCTGGCGATGTAGGCCTGGTTTCCGGGTAGCTGCGCCCAATAGCACGGTTCGCAATTGAGGTCCTCGCGCACGTAGCTTGCGCCCAGGGCGCCGAACTCCGAACCGATCACCGCCACCGCTTCGTCCAGAGCATCCATGCTCCTGGCGATCGGCATCACCGTCAGATGATGTTCGGCAAAAGCCACGTTCTTTCGCGCCAACTGGTCGCGCGCGAAATCAAGATCGCTCTGGATCGACGATCCACCTTCATCGGATTTGGTGAGCTGCCGATCCAGACGATCGATCTTGTAACGGGCGGCCTGATCGTCGACGAATGACAACGATTGCGTGACCACCATCTCGAAGGGCTGCTTGAGCACATAGTCGAGCATTCCGGCGCCCGTCTCCGGCGGGTACTCCTTCAGTGAGATCATCGCGGCATAGCGATCCTCGCCCCGCGTATCCCCTTCCAGATGAATCGTGCGATTGCCGAACGTGGTCCGACGCGACGGCACCATCTCATCGATCGGCATGTTGCTGAGAAGCATCGGCCGAACCTTACCGGCATTGAGCAGGGTGTAGAAAAACTCGCATTGTTCCGAAAACCAGACGACGCGCGCATCCGGTTCAAGGACCATGTCGTCGCTTACGTCGCGATAGATCCGCCGGCCATCCGGCATCGTCACCTCGGCGCGCTTCACATCGCGCAAGACCTGCGGGCCGTACGGGTCGAGGCTCTTCTCCAACGCTCGCGTCGCCTCGAGCAGCTTGTCACGCATGTGGCGCAATTGCTCCCGCGCGACAACAGAGCCGCCCGCACCCAGGATGCGGCTTGGAAACGAGCCCTTCCTGAACACCGGACGCACGACCAGCGACACATAGGTGTCGTTCACGAACATCTCGTTCTTCGAGATGCTCGTCTGATAGACCTCGTCCATGCGAGCCATGAAGGGATCGGCAAAGGTGCCGGGCAGCGACGGCTTCACCTTGTGCCGGACGACATGCGTGTACAGCGCGAAGCTGCCGAGATTCGAAATCGCCCGAAATGCCGTGTTGCGCTGCCGTTGCAGCAGATTGACGTAGTCGATATCGGCGGTTTCGAACGAAAATCCGTTGAGGCGCAGCGTCGTGACAAGACAGTCGTTCTTGAGCCGGATGATCCCGTTCTCGATCGGCGCGAAATACGGCACATGGGTCGATATCCCCTTGTCGGCGAAGATGTCCCATCCCCGACTCAGATTCGACCGCAAAGCGCTCGCGACCGTCGTCATTTGCCGTAGGTCCTGATGCGTCCGCCGATCCGCCGTCCGAGCGGGTTGACCCCGCATGCACTATGCTTTTGCAGGATGTCGAAGAACCACAGATCGATCTTGGTGCTTACGACGTACAAGACCGAATGCTGGACGATAAAGGCGGCCGGGAACCAGAGAATGGACCCGAGCGCCAGGAACAGCATGAGCGAGGTGAAGCACTCCGCGAGAAAGAAGGTGTAAGGGATGCCCATCACCGTCGGCGGCCGTGTCATCGCCAGGATGACCGGATAGGTGTCCACGATCTCTTCTTCGTCTCTGTTTGCCATGACGATGAAGCCGCCTACTGCGCGCCGCCGGCCAGGAAATCGACAAGCTCGGCCGCCGCGAACATGCCGGCGAGCGAACCGCCGACCCGCAGGAGCGCACCCCAGCTCCAATAGCCAAACGCCGCGGCCAGAAACATGCCGATGAAGGCGATCGCGCCGATGCTGCGTCCGAACGGTCCGGTAAAGAACTGGACGATACGGTCGGCGGCGTTCTGCAGCGCTTGCAGGTTCTGTGCAGCCGCCGGTTCGATCGCGGACATGAACAAGATTCCCGCACTCACCGTCGCCATGGTCGAATGCACGATCACCCGCTTGCCGCGTGGTGAATTCCACCCCGCTTGGGCCGCGTCCTTCAACCCGTCGCAAAATGTCTTCACGCTGTTCATAAGCTGCCTTCCTCTCTCACCTTCACTGGCCCATCGGGGGGCTGAATCTGCGCAGCCGCATCCGTCTCGTCCGGACCAGGGCCGTTCGTGGAAAACACCAGCATCGTCGATCGTGCGGGACTTGAGGCCTTTGTGCTGGCCGCTCTCCGCTGCCCGTTTGAGCGAAATCCCTGGCGCGCCCGGCCAACGGCCTGGATGTCGCCTGGCGCATATGCGCGGGTGTAAAGCCCCACCACGCGCGTGACATAGTCGGCCGTTTCGCGGATCAGCGGCAGCGATGTGCGCGCATCCACTTGCGGCTCGCCGGCATTGTAAGCCGCCGCGACGAGCATCGGATTGGAGTATTTGTCGACCAGCACCTTCAGGAATTTCGCGGAAGCGCGCACATTCTGGGCCGGATCGGTCAAATCGCTCGCGCCATATGCCGCTCCCGTTTCCGGCAGCATCTGCATGATCCCGACCGCCCCTGCTCCGCTGATGGCCGTGGCATCGAAAGCGCCGTTCTCGGCCCTGGCGATCGAAAGCATCAAATTCGGGTCGACGCCCTCTTCGCGCGCCGCCTGGACGATCAACCGCGCCACGTCGTCGGGCATGCCGGCCAATAGGTCTTGCCGCGCCTTCGAATCGGCGTCGCCAATCTCCGGCGATCGCATCAGAGCCGAGGCATCCGCGACGCTTTCAGCTGCCAGATCGCGCGGCGGCTCAACCTGAACCTGAAGCGGCTCGGCCCGATAGGCAAAGACATTGGCACTTGCTCGAATGGCCTTCACCCGAGACGGTACCGGGACAGCTTTCGCCATTGCCCGCGATGCCGCTGTCGTTGCTCCGGCGCGGACGGAAAACGCCTCATCGCTGAGCGGCCTGTCCACGCTTGAAGGTTGAACTGCCATATCCCCGCCGAAAGCATGGACGGGCGTCATCGCACACAAAAGTGCAACGACCTTCAGGCACCGGTCACTGAAAAGCCGCGTCCCTCTCCTCGTCGATAGCCGCATTACTGACCCTGAAAATCGGACGTTAGATTACACTATCGTATAATCAATGCCGCTAAGGTCAAGTCATAAATATCACTATCGTATAAGTTAGGGTCTGACTCCCTGTCGATCTTGCCGCCCCGAGGCCAACGTCAGAAGCCCTTTCGCTCCCATGGGTCGCGCTTCCACTGATAGCGAAGTTGCTCCTGGTCGCCGAGATATTTGGCCAGGTTGACTGCCGTGCCGCCTTTGATGAACACCGATCCTGCGTCAGCTCGGGTGCGATAGCCAACAATGCGGCAGAGGTAGTTCGGCAACGGCCTGTTCACGCGTTCAATCTGGTAGCAACTCGTGACCTGATACTGATAGCCGTCGCTCAAAGTCTGGAACTGACGGTTTTGCTGCTGCACTGGGCCGAGCCTGTGTCGCTGATAGGGCGACGCTGACGTTTGCACCAGCTGGCATTCGGAAAACGTCCCATACGCCTTGCATTGCGTCAGCTTCAGCCCTGTCCACGGGTATGGAACGGAGGAACTCAACGGATCTACCGGCGAGGCACATCCTGCCACAGCCATACCGAAGCTCATCACCGCCATGACCGGAATCTTCATGCAATCCTCCTGTGTGGCTCAAGCGCACATCCGTCAGGCCGGCACCCGACAACGCTGGCGGTCATTGCGGCGGAACGAGACGCCAACTCATCGACCACATCTCGACCATGATCGGCACGCATTCGCATTGCGCTTCGAATTCAAGCAGTCAGACACTTTGTCCCCCTGTGGCCATGCCCATCGACAAGATGATCGCCGTCCCCGCTTCGGAGACGAAACAATGACCGGCAAAATCTCAGACTCGCCTTCTCTCCCAACTCGGCTGGGGCGTCGTCCGGCGAAGGAGCTCCTCTCCTGCACCGTCCGTTTGAGGCTGATGGTCAGCCTGCCCTTGGAAGGGTTTCCGCGTCCGGCAGCCATCGACAATCGTCGGTCTCTCGCTTCTGCTAAATATTACTATCGTATAATTTAATTTGCTGCAATTCCAAGACTGCCGACCGGACGCAGCAGCAGGCTTCGGCTGTGCTGCGGGCTTTGGATTCCGGCCGGGAAGGGGGAGGTGGGGCGTACGGCCGCCTTCTTTCGCGTTGATTGCGCTGAGGTGCTGGGCAGGCTTGCAGTCGATCCGCCATGTCGCCCGATGACGATCCCGGCACAATCCTGCCTACCGTCGATAGGCCGCTTGATTGCGCTGGGAGATCAGAGACTGTTCAACCTTAATTCGCCACTCTTCTTCTTCGTTCTCGCGTTCAGCTTCCAAGTTCGTCTCTGGCCGGTTGCGGCGGCGAGTCGTTTCGCCGCAGATCGCGCCGATGAGCGTCAGGAATGCCAGGATTGCGACCAGTTTCACCCAGAAGTGCTGGATAAAGAAATCGTATCCCCACGAGCCGACCGCAGGCGCCCATGCCGCGCCAGCAGCTGACGACCCGATCCACAGAAGAAGCCAACAGCCGGCGGCAATCCAGGCGAAAAGCATGACAAGGCCGGCAAGCATCCAGAACGCCCGCACCGCTTTTTTGATGGCCCTGATCATTGTCATCGTCCGTTCCATTCGACCGCTCTATGCGCGGCGAAAGCAGCCCTCGGTACTCATAAAACTTGCACTATCGTATAATTTTAGTCTATAGCACTTTCTGGTCGGTTGAAAAAGGCCGAACTGGAAATGCGCATCATTGCACCGATTTCTATCGCTGTTCTGGTGGCTTCGGCCGCTTCCGCCGCTGCCCAACAGGCAACGGCGCCGAGCCCTGCGAAATTTGTCGCATACTACCAGAATGCCTACGCGAGCGGGCGTGATCTGGTCCCGGGACCGCAACAGATGCTGGACCTTGCCAGTTTGGTAACAGCCCCGAGGCTCGAGACCGTCATTCCCGAGGCGGCGTTGACCGGCAACGCTTTTGTCGATGCTCAAAACACCATCATCAAGCTGGTCGGTGCGCAGGGCTGCCAGTCTGTGCAGCAAATCCGACTGGGCGAGATGCGGGCGTCATGCACCATGCTGTCGCTGGCTGGGCTGAATGCTGCCTTGCAAACGGCAGCAGCGCCCGCGGACGGTGCGTTTCCCTGCCATTTTCTGGGAGCGAATAGCGGTCAGCCTTCGGTTCGCTTTGCCGAATGCTTCTTCATTGGCCGTGACGATCATGCCCAACCGCTGTCCGAATACCTCATTCGTCGCGGGCTGGCGTTCGCTGCCCGGGCGCCGAACGGCGCACCGCTCTTTCCTGAATACGCCGCTGCCGAAGCCGAGGCCGCCAAGGCGCATGTCGGTATTTGGTCGAATGCCGCGTTCCGTCACCCCTATGGCGAACGGTATCGGCAAAACCACACGAATTGATGCGGGTCCCGACAATCATGCTTGTTGCCATCGTCGCCGGTTCCGGCGCCTTCGCCTATGCAGCCGTCGTGCCGCCTGTTCAGTTGCCGCCGCAACCGGAGCCAATTCCTGTCCAGGTGCAGGTACCAAGCGGCGGAGATCCGGTCGCGCTCGGAGAGGTGGGCGCCAACAAATTCGTGCCCTTTCCCTCGACCGCGCAGTTTGAAACCGGCGACAGCTGGATCGCCGGCGGAAAGCGTTACCGGCTCTACGGCCTGCAGGCCTGTTTGCGTGGCACATCGATAACGATCGCATCCGGCGCAGAGCGTGACTGCGGTGAACTGAACCTGATCATGGCGCAGGCTATAATTCGTGACAGCAAACCCGTCTGCACGACGATCCGGGAACTCGACGCCAACAACCTGCTTGTCATTTGCCGAACAACGACGGGCAAGACCGGCTACGATCTCGCGACTTACATGATCGCGCAGGGATGGGGCTTTGCCGCGGTCAGCTCGAGCGGCGAACTCGCGGTTCCAGGTTACCGGCTTGTCGAGCAAGGCGCACGCGAGGCGCGGGAAGGGCTCTGGGCCTATTCCGATCTTCCGCACCCCGCCTCCATCCTCCTCGGACAGGGCAAACAGCAACCGCCGAAAAATGTAGCCGGTGAGCAATGAAATTTCTCAACGGCACCGCGATCGTCATCACGCTTGGCGCCCTATGGCCGGCAAGCGCGCAGACGTCGACAGATAGTGTGCTGCCGAAGCAAATCTACGGACGCGTGCAGGTGCTCGACGGTTCGACCATTGAATTCATCAAGCCCAGGAAGATCGTCCGTCTTGCAGGCTATCTTGCGCCTCGCCTCGATCAGATTGCCGCGACCGACAGTGTCGAATGGCCCGTTGGTCAGGTAGCTCGAGCCTGGTTGATCCTTCGAACCCTGCAACACGACGTAAATTGTGCATCCGTAACGACCGATGCGAATGGCACCATTCTCGCGCATTGCTTCGTAGAAGAAACCAATCTGGCCGCAACGGCGATCGCCGAAGGTATCGGATATGCGTTCAATTTTCCTGGGGAGCCGCAGGTTCCCGCTTACTTCGATATCGAACGTCGCGCACGAGGCCTGGGTTTTGGTATCTGGTCCGATCCGAAGCTTACCCCGCCATGGAACCTCAAGCCTGACCATGCGGCGGCTCCCGCAGCGGGGGTCGACGTCAGAAGAAACCCCGGACCCCGGCCTCCCCCTTCCTCCGCCCGCTCCAGCGTCACCAGACAATTCCCCCTGAGGTTAAGATGAGAAAGCTATTCTTCACGTTCCTGATCGCTGGCTGCGGCCTGATCACGGTTTCGCCGGCGATGTCGCAGCCTTCTCAACCCACCACCGTCGATCCGGATCAGTGCGGCGCCGATGGTATGGGGTGCACGTCCGCCGAGGTGCAGAAGTGGATGGACAAGGGCAACGAGCTCGCAAATCTCTCCAGCGCCGATCTCAGCCAGTACGCATATGCGTGCGCCAAACATCCGGACTGGAAGCACGATTGCGAGACCGACCCTGGCAAGGTTCTGCGCCGCCTCGGCATCACCGACTATCAATGACAGGCTGTCTTCCATGCACCAGAGGGTTGCTCTAAGCCTCATGGCATTTGTTTCACTGATGATAGGCGGCGTTGGCGGCTACGCCTATACGAATTGGATCCATGCCAGCAAGATCGCGGACCTCATCGGCCAAGTTGCCACGCTGCAAACGAAGGTGGACAAATTCGAATCGGCTGCCAGGCTTGAAGCGCCGTCGGACGAGGAAGCGCTCGCCGCAATCCGCAAACTCATATTCTTCGGTGGCGTGAAAAAAGCGGCCATCGAACAGTGCAAGCAGGACGCCGTTGCTCCAGGCGTCGTCTGCTACCTCTCGATCACGGACAAGCACGACCTCGTCCTGCCCAAGGTGCTGCGCTTTGTCAAAATTGACGGCGTTTGGGCATCACAGAATTGATTCGATAAGGAGAGAACCCATGAAGCCCTTCTGCTATTTGCTTCCCGCAATTGCGTGGGTCGTCGTCGGCTTCACAACCATGGATGCCAAAGCTCAGGATGCTTCATTTGGTTGCAAGATCCTGCTTTGTGTCGCTTCACAGAACCCATCGTGGCAAGGTGTCTCGTATTGCGTGCCGCCCGTTCTGAAGCTTCTTGCTATTCGAAAAGTCCACCCTGGATATTGGCCCTCCTGTCCCGAAGCTGGAACCGGCAAGCCGGGCTATACCGAATATGAAGACTGCCCCGCCGGGACGACCCCGACCACTATCAATCGTGAAAGTGGCCATGGGGCTAACATGCGCGGTACTCCCGCGTGCGCCAAATCGGTCCAAACTGCCTGCTCCAAGCTCTACAATCGCGATCGTCTCTTCGGTAATAGCAGCTACGAGAAGAATTCCGAATTCCACCGCGCCGATGACGCATGCACGACGACCGAGATCATCGCGAGGCCGCGACGCAAGGACTCTTATTATTTCGACATTCGTAACAAAGAAACAGGCAAAAACACGCGTTATTATTTCAACCTGAGGCACCGATAGTTCACGCCCCACTCTGCCGCTGAACCAGAAGGGCGGATGAGCGCGTACCAGCCTATGTACCGGAGGAGATCGCCATGCCTCATATCGAGAAGGGGCGGCTGGCGCGTACTCGAGGGCTAGTCCCCTATTGGGACGGCGCGCCAGAATAAACGCGATCCACAGCGGAATCGCCGTCGTGGCGTCCACGCTATTCGAGGTTTACTTGCGCGTCATGGAAGCTAGAGACGCCCGCCCTTCAGCAGAAACACGTAGAGGAGCAACACCAGCAGCACGTTGACGAGAGCGAGGGAGAGCAGCGCGGCAAGCGCATCATGAGCCCCGTATACGTCGATCAGCAGCGCGCCGAGGGACGGCGCCGCCGCCTGCATGATCAGGCTCGGCATGGCGATGCGGCCCATGATCGAGGCGTAGCGATCTTCACCGAAAACGGCCAGAGGCAGCGTGCCGCGCGCGATCGACTCGATGCCGATACCGGCGCCGTAGAAGATTAGAGCGGCGGCGATGATAGGGAAGCCGATCCACAGCAGCCCGACGCCAATCGCCACGAACACCGTGGAAGCGAACTTCGTCCAGATCGGATGATGGAACCGACTGATCAGCATCTCAATCGCCCTGGCACCGACCTGCGACGGTCCCACGATCGCGCCGAGCGCGACGGCGGCCGCAAGCGCGATCTCGCGCGCCTGGAGGATTGTCAGCAGATGCACGGACAGCATTGCCGAGATCAAAGAACTGATGGTGATGACCAGCGCGACCAATCCGAAGATCAGCTTGGGCGTGGCAGCTGCCACCGGGCTTGCCGCATCAGCTGCATGACTTTCAGGGACCAAGGCGGCGCGGAGGTCTCGCTTCGGCTCGGTCGGCAGCGCGAAGATGTAGAGCGGCAACAGCACGGCGACGTGGATGGCCGCGTAGATCAGGCAGGCATTGCGCCAGCCGAACTCTGACACGAGCAGCGCCGAGAGCGGCCAGCAGACGGTGCTTGCGAACCCGCCGAACAGAGTAAGTGTCGCGATCGCCGTGCGAGCTCGCTGGCCGTAGAGCCTGCCGAGCGTGGCGAAGGCCGCGTCATAGAGACCTGCTCCCATGCCGACGCCGAGCACCAGCCAGGAGATGACGTAGAGCGGAAGATTGGGCGACAGCGCGAGGCCCGCGAGTCCCAGCGCCAGAAATACGGCGCTGGTCGCAAGGACGAGACGCCCGCCGAGTCGCTGGATGCTGTCTCCGACGCGCGGCGAGACGATGCCGGCGACCAGCAGACCAAGGGAGAGGCCGCCGACGACCCATGCCAGCGGCCAGCCAGTATCGGTGGCGATCGGCTGCGCGAGAACGGCCAGCAGATAGTAGGACGAACCCCAGGCAAGGATCTGCGTGACACCGAGAACCGGAATGACGAAGAGCAGGCGCGGCGGCTCGTAGTGCGAAGGCGTTGCGTCGCTGGTCGCGACGCTCACGCGGCAACTCCGCAGCCGCATCCCGTCTTGCCTTCGTCCTTCGCCACGGCGTCGGCAACACAGCAGGCATCGAGCTCGGCTGGTGCCGGGCATCCGCAGCATCCGGAGGTCTCGCTCTCTTCGACACCGAAGTTGGTGACGCACACCCCCGTCTCGGGAAGAACGAGCTGGACATTGTCGGCCGCCGCAATGTCGCCGGCGAGCGCCGCGGCAACGGATCGAACCTGTTCGTAACCCGTCAGCAGCAGGAACGTCGGCGCGCGGCCGTAGCTCTTGATGCCAACCGTGTAGAAGCCCGGCTCCAGATGGGCGAGTTCACGATGACCGTGCGGCGGCACCGAACCGCAATAGTGCTCGTTCGGATCGATCAACGGCCCGAGCGCCTTGGTGCTTTCGAGCCACGGATCGAGATCGAGGCGTAGCTCGCGCGCCAGCGACAGGTCGGGCCGCTGGCCTGTCGAGGCGACGATGCGATCGACCGGACCGATCGTGCGCGGCCCTTCGGCCGTCTCGCCGTCGACCAGCAGCCGACCGTCTTTCTTGCGGATCGCTAAGATCGCAAAGCCCGCTACGAGAGGCACGCGACCGCTCTCGACGAGGTCTCGCGTGTCCGCACCCAGTTCGCCGCGCGCCGGCAACTGGTCGGCATCTCCCCCGCCATAGATGCGGATGAGATTGGTGCTGCGGGTAGCCCATATGGCTGTCGTCGCAGAATCCGTCCCCGCCAGGCGCGTGAGATCGAGCAGCGCATTGGCGGCCGAGTGGCCGGCGCCGACCACCAGCGTCGTGCGACCGGCGTAAATGTTCCGATGCCGCCCGAGGACGTCCGGAATGCCGTAGGCGATCCAGTCGCTGAACTCGGCCTCCCCATCGGCCGGCAAACCGCTGGCGCCGAGAGGGTTAGGATTCGCCCATGTACCGGAGGCGTCGATGACGGCGCGGGCGAGATCGCGACGAGATCCCGTCGCCGTCTTGATCGACAGGACGAAAGGCCTTTCCTCGCGTCCGCGACTGACCACCTTGTCGAGACCGAGCCGGGAGATCGCAACGACGCGAGCGCCAGTCTCGATCACGCCGGCAAGCTCAGGCGTCGCGGCCAGCGGTTCAAGGTATTTGGTGACGATCTCGCCGCCGGTCGGAAAGACGTCGGGTTCCGGCAGACGCCAACCCTGGCGTTCGAGCAACGTCATTGCTGCTGGGTCGACGCAGTATCGCCAGGGCGTGAAAACCCGGACATGGCCCCAGTCCCGCATATTGGCGCCCACAGCATCCCCGGCTTCATACACTTTGACGAGGATACCTCGCATTACGAGATGCGCTGCTGCGGCTAGGCCAACAGGCCCGGCGCCAATCACGGCTACTGGGAGGGATTCCACGGCTTGCTGTATCATATTCTATCCTTCCGGTATTATAGAAATAAACGGCAGAGAGAAATCAGGCGGCAGTCTCTCTCTCAGCCGCGACACAGGGCGCATCGATGCAGCATTCGTCCACGAGGAAGTCGACAAGGTTGTCCATGGCCGGATAGTTGGCGCGGCAGATCAGCGTGGTTGCCTGACGCTCCTGCGTCACCAAACCGGTCAGGATCAGTCGGTGCAGGTGATGCGAGAGCGTCGAGGCCGCGATCCCGAGCTTCTCCTGCAGGCTGCCGACCGGCAGTCCGCTATCGCCGGCCCGCACAAGCGTCCGATAGACCTGAAGCCGCGTCGGGTTGCCGAGCGCCTCGAGCTGTTTTGCTGCTTCTTCGAAGTTCATGGAAATAAGCTATCGCCAACCGGGCCGATGGTCAACGGTTATTTCGGTAATCGTCGAAATAGACGTTGCGTCAGATTGGTGAGAACTTAACGCGCGCGGACAGCTTCTCGGCCGCTTCCTTGCGCTCGCTATAACGGTCGGTGAGATAATGGGAGACATCGCGGGCTAGCAGCGTGAACTTGACCAGCTCCTCCATCACGTCGACCACTCGATCATGATAGGAGGACGGCTTCATCCGCCCCGCCTCGTCGAACTCCTGATAGGCCTTCGCGACGGAGGACTGGTTGGGGATTGTCACCATGCGCATCCAGCGGCCGAGCACCCGAAGCTGATTGACGCATTGAAGCTCTGAGAGCCGCCGGAGACCTGCATGACAGCCAGTGTCCGGCCCTGCGTCGGCCGCACCGCACCGACCGAGAGCGGAATCCAGTCGATTTGCGCCTTCATCACCGCACCCATCGCGCCATGCCGCTCCGGGCTGGTCCAGACCTGGCCTTCGGACCACAGGGATAGGTCGCGCAGTTCCTGCACGTTCGGATGGTCGATGGCGGCGCCGTCCGGTAGCGGCAGGCCGTGAGGATCGAAGATGCGGGTTTCCGCGCCGAAGTGTTTGAGCAGACGTTCGGCCTCCAGCGTCAGGAACCGACTGTAGGAGCGTTTGCGCAGCGATCCGTAGAGCAACAGAATATGCGGCGGATGCGTCGAGGGCGTTGCCCGCAGCCGGTCGATGATCGGCACGTCGAGGTTATTGACGACGACATTGGGAAGATCGTTCGGCATCAACGGTGAGCCTCGGCAACAGCCGCGACCTTGTTTCCGCGCTCGTACCATCCCTTCGATCGGTTCACGATCCAGACCACCGTGAGCATCACCGGCACCTCGATCAGCACGCCGACGACAGTGGCGAGCGCAGCGCCGGAGTGAAAGCCGAACAGGCTGATCGCGGCGGCGACGGCCAGTTCGAAGAAGTTGGATGCGCCGATCAGGGCGGAGGGTCCGGCGACGCAATGCTGTTCGCCGGCAACCCGGTTGAGGATGTAGGCCAGTCCGGCATTGAAATAGACCTGAATCAGGATCGGCACGGCGAGGAGGCCGATGATGAAGGGCTGCGCGATGATCTGCTCACCCTGGAAGCCGAACAGCAGTACCAGCGTCGCCAGAAGTGCGACGAGCGAGACCGGGCCGAGCCTGGAAAGCAGCCGGTCGAGCGCCGCCTGTCCGCCGGTCGCCAGCAGCCGGCGGCGGATGAGCTGCGCGATGATCACCGGGATGACGATATAAAGCACGACCGACAGGACCAGCGTGCCCCACGGCACGGTGATGGCGGAGAGCCCTAGCAGCAGGCCGACGGTCGGCGCAAAAGCCACGACCATGATAGCGTCATTGAGCGCCACCTGGCTCAGCGTGAAATGCGGCTCGCCCTTGGTCAGGTTCGACCAGACGAACACCATCGCCGTGCAGGGCGCGGCGGCGAGGATGATCAGACCGGCAATATAGCTGTCGATCTGATCGGCAGGCAGATGCGGCCGGAACAGCCATCCGATGAAGAGCCAGCCGAGCAGTGCCATCGAGAACGGTTTGATCGCCCAGTTGATGAATAGAGTGACGCCGATGCCGCGCCAGTGCCTGCCGACTTCGCCGAGCGCTGCGAAGTCGATCTTGAGCAGCATCGGGATGACCATCAGCCAGATCAGTGCGGCAACCGGCAGGTTGACCTTGGCGATCTCCGCCGCGCCGATCGCTTGAAATGCGCCCGGCATGACGTGCCCGAGCGCGATACCGGCAACAATGCACAAGGCGACCGAGAGGGTCAGATAGCGTTCAAATGTCGACATGGTTCTTCCTCACGCCGTCGCGACGCGGCGACCGTGCTCGTCGATGACACGCTCGCCATCTTCCTTGACGAACTCGCCCCGCTGCGGCGGCAGGAGCTCGAGAACCTCTTCGGACGGTCGGCAAAGCCTCACACCTTTGGGGCTGATGACGATCGGGGGATTGATCAGGATGAGATGCGCCATCATGGCGTCGAGCAGCTGGTCATCGGTCAGGCTCCGATCGGCAAGGCCGAGTTCGGCATAGGGCGTGCCCTTCTCACGAATGACGTCGCGGACCGAAACACCCATGCGGGCGATGAGCTGGACGAGGAGCTCCGGGGACGGCGGCGTCTTCAGATACTCGATGACATGCGGCCCGACGCCGGCATTGCGGATCAGCGCCAGTGTGTTTCGCGAGGTGCCGCAGTCGGGGTTGTGATAGATGATGACATCCATGACCAACCTCACGCCGCACTGTTTCGCGGCGAGGATGCGCCCTCTGACTGCCCGATCCCCACGAGCCTGGCGCGGAGCGACGACTTGTCGAGGTTGGCCACGGGCAAAGCCGTGAAAACGGAAATCCGGTTCTTGAGATACCCGAACGCAGCGACGAAGGCGGCTTCCTTCCGGATATCCGGCCCTTCGACCGCGGCCGGATTTTCGATGCCCCAATGGGTGGTCATCGGCTGGCCCGGCCACACAGGGCAGGTTTCGCCGGCGGCGTTGTCACAGACCGTGAATACGAAATCCATTACAGGAGCGCCGGCTGCGGCGAACTCGTCCCAGGCCTTCGACCGAAACCCCTCGGCCGGGTAGTCGAAGCTCTCCAGCGCCTTCAGCGCGAAGGGATTGACGGTGCCCTTCGGCTGGCTGCCGGCGGAGAAGGCGCGGAAGCGACCGCCCCCGTCCTTGTTGAGAATGCTCTCGGCAAGGATCGAGCGTGCCGAATTGCCGGTGCAGAGAAAGAGAACATTGTAGATGCGGTCAGCCACGAGCGGGCTCCTTGGTGGCTCCATTTCGCGGGGTGCAGCAGGGTGAGAGATCGGCGATTAGCGGCGCGCAGATCTCCGGCCGTCCGCCGCAGCAATCCTTGACGAGGTAGCCGGCGAGTTGGCGCACGGCATCGAGTTTGGCCCGATAGATGATCGACCGGCTGTGCCGCTCCGCTTCGATCAGGCCGGCGCGGGACAGGATCGCCAGGTGTGTCGACATGGTGTTGTGCGGCACGGCCATGCGGCGGGCGATGTCGCCGGCCGGCAGTCCGTCGGGCTCGTGCTCGATCAACAGCCGCAAGACGTCGAGCCGGGTCGGTTGGGCGAGTGAGGCAAAGGAGAGGATGGCTTGTTCTGAGTCCATATGTCGAGACTAATCGACATACTACGAGAAGTCCAGGCTGACTGAACCTTTGAGGCAGACCGCCCTGGTAAATACCCCGGCGGCAATTCCATCGAGATGTTCGAACTGGCCACAGAATTGCAAGCAGTCTGACAAATCATGACGAACCGTGTTCCAGCCTAACCGCGACGAAATCCTGCGGACTTGCCAAGGCTGCCGGTAAGAGGTTGCTATCGACTGGTGCGCCGCTCGAACATAGCACCGTAGTGATAGGGCGGAATCTCGACCAGCCGAGAGAACTTGAGGCCCCCTGCTTCGACATCGCGGATGGTCTGTCGTGGTGACAGTCGCAACGCCGTCCTTGGACCGCGCGGCTCGCCAAGGACGGTCGTTTCTTCGCGAGCGTGTTGATGCCAGTTGACGACAGCAAACTCGCCGCCAGGGCGCAGGGCTGCTCGTACGGCATCGGCTAAGCGCGAGCGATCAGGCACCCCGTGGAAGGCATTTGCCATGAATATGAAGTCGGCCGGTTCGGGGACCAGATCGGCGAGCATGTAGGCGTCTCCCGTCACGAAATCGCAATTGGCCAACTTGGCCCCATTCAGCCACTGTCGTGCGATTTCCAGGAGGGAAGGATCGATGTCGATAGCAACGGCATGCCAAGCGACTTTGGCGATGGGCAGCGTGAACCAGCCGTCTCCGCAGCATAGATCGACCGCGCGCATGCCGGGCCTGATTCCGACCGCGGCGACGACGCTGGCGGGGTGCGGCCATAGTTCTTCCCACCATGGGCTGGCATTTCCGTGCCTTCGAAAGATCCCGGAAAATTGGTGGCCATGATCTTATTGTCCCAAAGGCAGGGAAGTTTCAGGAGAAGCGCGCAAAGCATCCTATCAGAAATGCGTGGCGAGGTTACTTCCCGATCGACAAGCTCTGGTGATGAGCGGCCCAACCATCGGATTGGCGAGCGGAAGTCAAACACTTGACGTCGGATGTGAAGCTCACATGTTTGCGGTCTACGGACAGACATAGTGGATCGATTGGAGATAGAAGAAGATGGCATCCGCTCGTCCCGACCATCGCGCTCTCGCGGAAGCGCTTGAGCACCGGGTTCTAGATGGGCCGGGTGAAACGGATCCATCGCTGCGCCGGAATGTGGCGGCGCGAGCGTCGGGCGGCACGCTCATGGAGGCTCCGTCCGACGATCTTGCACGCCAGATCAGTGAATCCGCCTGTCGCGTCACCGACGCTCAAATGGCGAGCGTCCTGGCGGCGGCAGGCAGCGAGAAGGCTGCATTTGAAATCGTCGCAGCGGCCGCGACCAGCGCTGGTTTGCTTCGCTGGCGGCAAGGCATCAAGGTCCTGGAAGAGGCGGACAATGCGCCTGCCTGAAATCGATCGGGGCGACGGCCTCGGTAGTCGCCTGCTCATCGGCTTCATCTCGACAGTGTCGGGAATGCGGTTGCCGGATGCCGCCCGCGTGGCCTTCTACCATAAGCATTTTTTCGGCAGGCCAATGGGCGCATGGACGCAGGCCGCGATGCGCGGACTGAGCGACTGGAGCGTCGGCGAGCGCGAATTGATGGCGGCGATGGTCGCGAAGTGGAATTCCTGCGCTTTCTGCGTAGGCGCGCATGCGGCGGTCGCCGCCAAGGTCATGGAACGGACGCAGGTCGATGCGGCAATCGCTGATTTCCGCGCGTCATCCATCTCCGACGAACTCAAGGCGACCCTGGCGTTCCTGGAGATCATGACGCTGAATCCAATGGAACTGACGGCCGAGGACGCAAAGAGCGTGCTTCGCGCCGGGGTGAGCGTCGAGGCGCTGACGGACGCGATCGCCGTCGGATCGCTGTTCAACATCATCACCCGGTATGCCGACGCGCTGGGTTTCGCGCTTCCCACGGACGACGAGTTCTACCGCGCCGCGAGCATGCTCCTCAAGCGGGGCTATGCGTCCTGACCGAGCGCTATCCGCTCTGGCATGGATGGATGGCCCGGTCGTTCAATCGCGGCCCCAACCAAGCAGCCGCATTGCGTTGGCGGTCACCAGCACCGTCGCGCCCGTATCGGCGAGAATGGCAGGCCAGAGGCCCGTAACACCGATCACGGTGGTCACCAGGAATACCGCCTTCAGCCCGAGCGCCACACCGATATTCTGCCTGATGTTGGCCATCGCCGCGCGCGACAGCCGGACCATACGCGAAACGTCCTCGACGCGCCCGTGAAGGATTGCGGCGTCCGCGGTCTCGAGCGCCACGTCCGTGCCGCCGCCCATGGCGATGCCGATGTCGGCGACCGCGAGCGCCGGAGCGTCGTTGATGCCGTCGCCGACCTTCGCCACCCTGAGGCCGCCCTTCTGCATCTCGGCGACGATGCGCTGCTTGTCCTGCGGTAACAGCTCGGCCTGCGCCTCGATCCCGAGCCCTGCCGCTATGGCTTCGGCGGTCTTGCGATTGTCTCCCGTAAGCATGACGGTCCTGATGCCCAGGTCCTTAAGCGAGGCCAGGCCGGCCTTTGCGTCCTCTCGCGGCTCGTCGCGCATGGCGATCAGACCCGCCACTGCCCCGTCCGCCAGCAGGATGGAGACCGTCTTTCCCTGGCCGTTGAGATCCTCGGTCCGGGAGACCTGTTCCGGGGAAAGGGACGCGCGCCCGGCGGCCGCTTTGGCGGAAGCCAGGAACAGGGTAATACCACCGACATTGCCTTCTACGCCCTTTCCCGCAACCGCTCTCGCGCCGAATGCCGGCGGTATCGGCGCCTTGTCCGCCTTCGCCTTCTCGAGGATGGCGACGGCAAGAGGATGGCTCGATCCCTGCTCGAGGGCGGCGGCCATCGAAAGTATTTCTCGCTCGGTCCGCCCGTAGGCGACCACGTCGGTCACGACAGGCCTGCCATCCGTCAATGTGCCCGTCTTGTCGAAGGCGACGGCCGTGATCCTGCCGAAGCCTTCGAGAACGGCTCCGCCCTTCATCAGCATGCCGCGGCGGGCGCCTGCGGACAGGCCAGCGGCGACGGCTGCCGGAGTGGAGATCACCAGCGCGCAGGGGCAGCCGATCAGCAGGATGGCTAGCCCCTTGTAAATCCATTCGTTCCACCCCGAACCGAACAGCAGAGGCGGCATGGTTGCGACCAGGGCTCCGACGACGAGGACGCCGGGCGTGTAGTAGCGGGAAAAGCGGTCGATGAAGCGTTCGGTCGGAGCCTTGCTCTCCTGCGCTTCCTCGACGAGCCTGACGATGCGGGCGATGGTGTTGTCCTCGGCCGTCGCCGTCACCCGGACCCTGAGCACGCCGTCGGTGCTGATCGTGCCCGCGAAGACATTGTCGTTCTTGCCTTTCCGCTTCGGCGTGCTCTCCCCGGTGACGGACGACTCGTCGATCTCACCGGCTCCCTCGACGATCTCCCCGTCCGCCGGGATGCGGTCGCCGGGCCGCACGACGATCAGGTCGCCGACGGCCAGCGACGCCGCAGGAATTTCCGCGGTGCCTCCGTCCCTTTCCACGAGCGCAGTCTTCGGCACGAGGTCGGCCAGACCCTGGATGCTCGCCCGTGCGCGTCTGGCGGCCACGCCTTCGAGAAACTCTCCGACCAGGAAGAGCAGCACGACGGTCGCCGCTTCCTCCGTCGCGCCGATCAGCACGGCACCAACGGCCGCGATCGTCATGAGGGTCTCGATGGAAAAGGGTATTCCCGCCAGGGCGGCCATGGCGGCGCGGCGGGCGATCGGAGCCAGCCCGACAAGCAGAGCCGCCACGAAAGCCCAGTGCTCGGCGGCGGGAACCAGCTTTCCGATCGCGTAAGCCGCGGCGAGCGCGATGCCGCAGGCGATGGTCGGCAGCGCGCGCTTCGAACGCCACCAGGGCTCGCCGGCTTCCTCCTCGCCGCGAGGGTGCAAGGATTTACCACCGTGCCCTTGTTCCGGTCGCGCCTCGCCGTCGTCCTCGGCAGGCCGTACTCCGTAACCCAGCTTCGAAACCTGCCTTGCGACCGCGTCCTTGGGGAGCGCGCCGCTATGCGTCACGGTCAGGCTGCCGCCGGCGACGGAGACCGATACGTCCTCCACGCCCTCGATCCGCCTGACGGCGGTGTCGATCTTGGCCGCGCAGGATGCGCAATCCATGCCGCTGACGCGGTATCGTGTCTGCGAGGCGAGCGCTGCCGGATTGTCCGGGGACGCGGAGGGAGCGGAAACCATGAATTCACCTGTTGCCATTGCCTGCGCGGCACCCTAGTTGCTCTAGCGACTAGAGGTTCAAGAGGAAAAATCGATGTACTCGATCGGCGAGCTGTCACGGCGCACGGGCGTGAAGGTGCCTACGATCCGCTACTACGAACAGGCGCGGCTGATGAAGGCGCCGGAGCGTTCCGACGGCAACCAGAGACGCTACGGCAGGCCGGAGCTGGAACGGCTGGCCTTCATTCGCCATGCCCGTGACCTCGGCCTGGCGATCGATTCGATCCGGGAACTGATCGAGCTCAGCGGCCATCCCGACATGCCGTGCGCCGACGCGGATCGGATCGCCAAGGAACAGCTCGCCTCCGTCAGGGAGCGCATCGCCCGCCTGCGGAAGCTGGAAAGGGAGCTGGAGCGGATCGCGACCTGCTGCACGGGCGAGACGGTCGGCGACTGCTACGTTATCCGGGCGCTGTCGGACCATACGCTGTGCCGGAATGATCATTGACCCAACGCCCGTTGCGACGGCGACGGCGACGAGGCTCCGGGCAAGGGCGACCGCTCCAGCGACGATGAAGCGGCAGGCATCGTTCACGCCACTGATTCCAAATCCGCTTTTCTCGCTCTTCCTTGGCAACAGGCTGCGCACTCCACCGACCGGGAGTTCAAGCGAAAAACACCGAGGAACAGCTATCGCTGGGCCTCCTGCGTCCTGCGCGCGTAGACCCGGTTCAATTCGTCATGCCTTCTCTGGACTTCCTTTGGCCATTTCGACTTGATGAAGGACAGAACGGCGATGATGTCGCCGTCGTCCAAGACACCCTCGAACGCGGGCATCCTCGTCTTGTAATCCTTGAGATTAGCCGCCTTGACCACACCGAGCTTGGTGATGTTGAACAGCAACTGGTCGGGATGGTGCCAGGTGTGGCCGCTTTCGTCGTGTGGCGGAGCCGGCATGAAACCGTCTTTGTCCCTGGTCTGCCAGTCGGGCTGCCCTTCCAGGTTCTTGCCGTGGCAGGAGGCGCAGTTACGGGCATAGAGGAGCTCGCCCCTGGCGACCACCGTCTCGTCGTCCGGGCGGAGCATCCCAGCAGAACCTTGGTGAAGGAACGCGAAGCCGCCGTAGGCGCCAACGGCTGCCGCGAGCGCCACCAAGGCGAGAACCGGGAATTTCTTCATGGCGACACACCAGCTCGAATGCCCCACGGGCAAGCGAGCGGCCTCACCGAAAGAACAGGTACTTCACCAGCGCCGCGATCAGCAAAACGATGAGGACGAGAAGGATGAGGCCGACAAGCCCCATTCCCCACATCCCGCCTGGCATCATCTGGTCCATCATGGCCGTGCTCCTCGGGTATGATCAAAACGGGTCCCACCATTTCTTCCTGTCAGGGTGCGCGTGGCATGACGTATCTTCAGCCCTATCCCGAGCCGCCGCAGCCGTTGGACAAGTTCCAGACGTCGACCACTTGTTCCCCGGAGAACCCGTGTTCGCTGATCAGGAACTTCGCCAGGCCGCCATACATCTTCCAGCGCCAGCATGGGCAGCAGCAGGGTCCTTTCTCGTCCGACCTGTCCATCGCAATTTGATAGGCACGCTGCTGGTCGGCGGAAAGCGACAGGTCGTAGTGGGACATCGCCTTTTGCGCGACGCCGGCGGCGATGTCGTAGGGATCTGACGGGATCTCCGGTATGGCGGCATATCTGGTGAGCCCCTGCACCTGCTCGGCGTAGCGCTTGCGGTCCATTTCGGCGCAGCAGGAGCCCCGCAGCCGCGCCGTCATCGGCATCTTGGCAATCGAGTCCGCGAACGCTGGCGTGCAGGCGCTGTTGCCATTCTTGCTCAGATAATCGAAGCGCTCATCCATGCTTTGCGGCTGGGCGGCTTCGGCTGGGATTCCAGTGGCGAACAACAGCGCCACGCTTCCGGCTCCGCTGGAAAATTCACGGCGGGAAACGGTTCCTCCAGTTGTTGTCTCTTTTGCCATGTTGCACCTTCGGGTTCAGTCCAGTGAGACGATGTTCAGTGCGGCCACGCCGATCAAACTCGGGATGGTCACCTGCTCCAAGCTTTCGGCGTCCGCTTCATTTGCGCGTGGCCCTCGCCTGCCCGATCAACTTCTTCATCGTCTCGAGATCGGTCGCGCCAGGAACGATCTGGTCCGCGACGACGAAGCCGGGCGTCCCGGCGATTCCCAGCGCTTGGGCGAGCTCGGCATTTCGGCTGATCGAGCCGTCGATTTCGGGCTGCTGCATGTCCGATTTCAGGCGGGCTATATCGAGACCGGTTTCGGCGGCAACCTTTAGCACCACCGCCTCGGTCACGCGGGTTCTGGCTGCGTAGAGCGCCTTGTGGAACTCGCCGTATTTGCCCTGCCGTTCGGCGGCGAGGGCGGCTTTGGCGGCAAACACGGAATCCGGACCAAGAATCGGGAATTCCTTGTAGACGATCCTGAGCTGGGGATCGTCGGCCACCGCCTGCTCGATGACCGGCGCCACCTGGCGGCAATAAGGGCAATTGTAGTCGAAGAACTCGACCAGGGTGACGTCGCCCTGGGCATTGCCGCCCACAGGGCTTTCCTTGTCGCGGAACAGGTCGTCCGCCCGCTCGGCCAGCGTGGCCTTTGCTTTTGCCGCATCGTCGGCGCGTTGACGGGCGTCCAGGCTTTGCAGCGCTTCCACGAGAACCTCGGGGTGCGCCAGGATATAGTCGCGCACGCGCTGATCGAATTCGCTCTGGGACATCTCGCCCGCCGCCATCGCGGACTGTCTCGCGCCTTGAAAGGCCGGATCGAGCAGGAACGCGCCCGCCAGGCAGGCGAGCAGAAGCAGACGAAGAACCGCGCCGGGACAGCGCCCTGCCCACTTTGCCTTGGATGTCATGTATTTCTCCTTCTTTGTCGCTTGTCGCGCCGCGCCGGGCCGAGGGCGCGGGTCAGAACAGGTTCTTCAGCTTCGTCAGCCAGCCGCCTTGCTGGTCGCTGTCCCGCTCGTGATGCGGACGCTCGACGCCATTGGTGAGCGCATTGACGAAGGTGACGAGATTGACCGGCGCGAAATCCAGCCCGTGAAAGTTCGCCCGCCAGCGCCCCTCCTTGTCGATCACATGCGTGACGATACCGTGGGCCTGGATGCCGTCTTCGGACTTGGTGAACGTGTGGCCGAAGGCTTCGGCCAGCTTGCGCGTCGTGTCCTCCGGCTGACCCTCGGCCGTGGTCAGGAAAAGCCAGTTGACGGGGTCGAGCCCATGCGCGGGCCCATAGTCGCGCAGCACCTCCGGTTTGTCCCGCGACGGGTCGGTGGTGACGGACACGAAGACGACCTGGCTCCTCATCGGGGTCGCGTTCACCATGGCCTGGACCGCGGCGACTTTCTCCGCATGGAGGGGACACACGTCCGGGCAGGACGTGTAGATGAAATGCAGGACGACGACCTTGCCGCGCAGATCGGCAAGTCGGACCACCCGCCCGTCGGCGGTGCGCAACGCGAAGTCCGGCGCCGGCTTGTCGATCGTCTGGAAATATTTCTCATCGCTTTGCAGCATCGCGTTGACCTCGTCGAGCGAGTGCGCCTTCGCGTCGGAAGCGAAGCCGGCTGTCAGCAACATAAGCGCGAGCAGGCATCGTAAAGTGCGCCCCCGCGTCTCCAAGGTCCGTGACAAACGCCGCGCCGAGGGCTCACCTTGCACGCGAGCAGACATCAGACTTTGCCCGCCGTGCTGGTCGGACTGTCGGCATCTTCCCTTGCGGAAGTATCCGGGGTGGAGCACGAACTGCCCGCCATTCCATTCATACAAAGTCCGAGCGCGCACATGGCAACGCAGGGCAGAACGCCAAGCAGCAGCGGGGCAATGCCGGCGGCGACCAGAAGGCTCCAGTTGAAGGCGAGGCCCGCGCCCGCGATAGCCACGCCAGCGGCGACCAGCACGCGCCGCCCGCTCAGAAGCGAGCGAGCGGCGGGGAGGAAGTTGCGGCGGGACGACGTCTCGCTGGCTTGGATAAGCTCAATGGCGTTCATAGGATTTCCTTTCTTATTTTGCGGCTATGCGTCCGCGGATGAAGTCGACCATTTCGGGCGAATCCCATTCGGCCGGGCCGATCAGTCGGCCGATCTCCCCGCCCTTGCGGTCGATCAGCAACGTCATTGGAAGACCCGGAGCGCCGAGCGTGAACATGGCCTTGGCCGAGACATCGATGTTCAGCGCCAGGTGCTTGACGCCGGTCTCGGCGAAGAATTTCTTCACCTGCTCTGGTCCGGCGCGATCCATCGACAGGGCGACGACCTCGAAGTCCGGCCCGCCAAGTTCTGCCTGCAGCCGGTCGAGCGTCGGCATCTCCTTGCGGCAGGGCGCGCACCATGTCGCCCAGATGTTGAGCAGCACGACCTTGCCGCGGAAATCGGCAAGCGTTCTCGGCTTGCCGCCGCCGTCTTCGAACCGGATATCCGGAACGGCGGCAGGCGTTTCGTTCACCGCAAAACTTTGCGGCGCGTCTGCGGCCGACACCGGTTGCTGCGCGATCGTCAGCGCCGCAACCAAAACCATGGCCAGTTTGCTCGCACTCGTCATGGAAGAACTCACTCGGTCGCGTAGATCGTCGGCCGCTTGCCGTCCTTGGTGACGGCATAGACGGTGAACGGTTCGGTCTTCTCGCCCACCATTCCCGGCGATCCCATCGGCATGCCGGGCAGCGTGATCCCGGCGATCGCCGGATGCTCGCTGAGGAGCTTCTCGACGATCTTCACAGGGACATGGCCGTCGACGACGTAGCCGTCGATGAACATGGTGTGGCAGCCCTGGAAGTCCGCAGGCACGCCGGCCTTGCTGCTGATTTCGGCGAGATCGTTGGTCGGCTTGACCTCGACGTCGAAGCCGTTCTGGCGAAGGTAGTCGGCATAGCCTTCGCAGCAACTGCATTGAGGGTTCTTGTAGAGCAGCGCCTTGTGCAGTTCGCCGGCCTGAACGGCGGCAAGGCTGGCGGAGAGGAAGGTGGCGAGAGCGAGAATGCGAAGCATGGATGTTTTCCTTTCAATGTCGTCGTCGGGTTTCGGATTCGTCGATTTGAAATCAGGTCTTGTGCTTCCCGTCGCCAACCCTGAGCACGGTCATCAGCCCGGCCGTCTGGTGATCGGTGATGTGGCAATGCAGCATCCAGTCGCCCGGATTGTCGGCGACGAAGGCGAGTTCGACGGTGTCCCTGGGTGCAAGAAGGACTGTGTCGGCCCATTGATTATGCGGAACGGCCGCCCCGTTTCGCTCGATCACCCGGAAGCTGAACCCGTGCAGGTGCATCGGATGCCACCAGGCGGTTTCGTTACGCATAGTGACGAGCTGGCTGCGTCCCTGGGCGAGCGTCATCAGCGGCGGCATGCCCGCATGGCCGTCTCCCGTCATCGACGTACCGTTGATCGACCAGATGGCGCGGCCATGCGTCATGCCGCCCGACATTGCGCCCATCTCCTGCATCATGCCGCCGCCCATGCCGCTCATCATCCCGCCCTGGAGGACCAGTTCGAGACGCTCGGCACTCCGGAGATCAGGTTGCGGAAGCGGATTGGCGGGCAGCCGGAGCGGAGCGTCGAGAGGGCTTTTCCTCAGCGGCGCGTCGGCGGCGTAGGCAAAGGCGGTTAGTTCGTAGGCGAGCCCGTCGTAGAAATCGTCGACGACGGCATGGCGGCTGCCCGGCTCGCCCTCCATGTCGATGATCAGATCGATGCGCATCGCCGGGCCAAGCAGCAGCCTGCCGCCGTCCGGCTCGTGCGGGTCGCAGGGCTGTCCGTCGGTGGCGACGACGACGGGCCTGTGGCCGTCGAACCTCAGCGCCATGATGCGGGCGAGCGAGGTGTTGACCAATCGCAGGCGCACGCGCTCGCCCGCCCTGACGCCTTGGTCGCCTGGAACCGTGCCGTTCAGCGTCACCGTGTTGCCGACCCGGCCGGACATGGCCGCCTCCATGCGGTTGCCGAAGCCCGGGGCGATCTGCCCGTCTGCATCGAGCCGCCAGTCGGCGAGCACCCACAGGAGGTCGCGGTCCACCTGGACAGGTTCGGCCTCCTCGACGATCAAGGCGCCGGCGAGGCCGCGCCCCAGTTGCTGCAGGCTGTCGGCATGCGGGTGGTACCAGAAGGTTCCGGCGTCGGGCGGCGTGAACGCGTAAACGAAGCTCCCGCCCGGCTTGATCGGTGGCTGGGTAAGGCCGGGCACGCCGTCCATGGCGTTCGGCAGCCGGATGCCGTGCCAATGCACGGTCGTATCCTCCTCGAGATGATTCACGACTACGATGCGCGCCGGTTCTCCCTGGCGGAGCCGGATTTCCGGTCCGGGAACGCTACCGTCATAGGCCCACACCTCGGTGGTCGGACCCTTCTCGCCCTTGAGGGCCGCACGGCTGCGGCCGGGTGAGAGCTTGTAAGCGCTAGCAGGCGTTGCGAGGCCCGGCGATGGTTTCAGCACGAGCCTTGTGACGGCAAGTGCCGTGCCTGCCCGGAGGACCTCCCGGCGCGAGACGGAACAATTCGAAAAGACGGACACTTCAAATCCTTCGGCAGCGATCGCCGATGGACTGCGGGCTCACGAATGCCCGCTTCGTCATCGGCAATTCGCACCTGTCCGAGAATCGGGTAGATGCGCTCGGATGCCTGGATCAGCCCTCAGGGCGGATTCCTGGCGTCAAACGAAGCTGAAAGGTCTGGGAGGATATGGGTCGGGCACGCCGCCCCACCCGTGCAGGAGCGCGGCCGGCAACGGCGCCGGGCGAACTGCAAGAGGTACGGTGGCAAGCGTCGGGCTGTCGGGGAGCACCGCCATGCCCGGTGCGACGCAGGCCTGGGGACAGACCGTCATCTTGCTGCTGTCCGATTTCCGGTCGGGACAGCCCGGGCAGCCGTCGCGGGACGGCATGCCCATGCCGGATGCTGCCATGTCGGCGGTCATTGCCATCTTCGCCGCCATGGCGCTGGCCTGAACGGGAGACATGCCCAGGCCCGCGGTGACGGAAACCGCAATCAACAGTGCAAGAAAATGTCTGGCCGACCAGCGCATGGAAGCAATCTACATTGCCGAGGATGTTTTCTCAACACGGGAGCTTGCCATCGACTGCGGCTAAAAGGCAGGGCGCTACGAACCGGCCATCGGCCTATTTTCCGTGACCGTGCGAATGATCGTGACCGCCTGTTGCGAACCGGATATTCGCCGCTGCGAGCGCGGGCATATGTTCGAAAAGCTCGTCCTCGAGATCGGCTGCGATCTTGTTGGCCGCCGAGAGCGGTAAGGATTCTTCGACATCGATGGCTACGTCGGCGTGCAGCTTGTGGCCGATCCACCGCGCCTTGGCTTCAACGATACGCGCACCGGGCACATGGGCCCCGGCATGTTCGATCTCGTCCATCACGCCGGGCTCGACGCCATCGAGCATGCGCGTGAGAACGGATCTGGCCGACTGCCAGACGATGCCGAAAATGGCGATGGTGATCAGCAGGCCGATGATCGGATCGGCAAGCGGGTAGCCGAGCCAGACGCCGATGGCGCCGACAACCACGGCCAGGCTGGTCAGCCCGTCGGTGCGGGCATGATAGCCGTCGGCGACCAGGGCCGCGCTGTTGATCTCGCGGCCGACGCGGATGCGGAAGACGGCCACCGCCTCGTTACCGAGAAAGCCGATGATGCCCGCCGCCGCTAGCCAGCCGAGATGGCTTACCGCCTGTGGATTGATCAGGCGGTCGATGGCCTCGTAGCCGGCCACGATGGCGCTGAACAGGATGATCAGGACGATAATGATGCCGGCCAGGTCCTCGACGCGCCCGAGGCCATAGGTGAAAGTCCGCGTCGGCTTGCGGCGCGCTAGAATGAACGCGATCCACAGCGGAATTGCCGTCGTCGCGTCGCCGACATTGTGGATGGTGTCGGCCAGCAGCGCCACGCTTCCCGAAAGCGCGACGACGGCCATCTGAAGGACGGCCGTGATCGCAAGGATCACGAACGACCACTTGATCGCCCAGATGCCGCGGTCGGTGGTCGCGATCGTCGCGTCGATGACTCCGTGGGTATGGCCGTGCGGCCCGTGATCATGGCCGTGACTGCCATGCCCGTGCCCGTGGTCATGCTGGCCGAAACCGAACCAGTCCCGCAATGCGTTCGCCATGTCCGTTCGCTTCCCTTATTTCAGATAGGTGCGGACGACTTCGATCAGCTCGGCCGCGCCCCTCGCCCTGTCCGCGTCCGGATCGTGATCGGGGTCCGCGACGTGGTAGCGGATGTGGTCTTCCATCAGTTCGGCCGTCAGGCCATTGATCGCGCCGCGCATCGAGGCGACAAGCATCAGCACATCGGCACAGCCGATTTCCGCCTCCAGCGCGCGCTCTACGGCTTCAGCTTGGCCTCGAATCCTTCGGATTCGGCCAAGGAGCTTGGACTTCGCCTTGTCTCCGGTTGTGTGCGACATCGCTGCTGCCTCTCTGATTTGGTGAGGCACATACTATAGGGGGGTAGGCTATATGTCCAGACACAAAGACACCTGCCCGCTGCCATGATACTCGCGGCCCTGGACATGCTACGTCAATACGCCCGTACTCAATGCACTGCCGGAAAGACTTCGGCCGTCATGCCGGCTGCCCGGTATGCCAGCAGTCCAAACCATTCATGCACGGCGAGATCGGTCGAGGCGAGACCATCGGCCATGGATTTGGTAACCCGCCAGAGATCGTTCGTTCCACGCGTTCGGTAGTCGACCGGATACGGGGTTACGCTGAATCCGGCGGCGCGGAAACATCCGACCGCCCTCGGCATATGGCTCGCCGACGTCACAAGCAACCAAAGCTCGCCTGGCTTCGGCTGAAGGGCGGCTTTGCTTTCAGTGCCGTTCTCGCAGGTGTTTCGCGACCGTTCCTCCATCTCGATGCGCTGGGGCGGAAGGCCAAGCGACACGAGGATTTGGCGCGCCACCTGGGATTCCGACATCCTGGCATTGCCGCCAAGGATATGGCTCGCTCCGCCCGAAAGGAAAATCTTTGCGTCCGGATAGCGCCGGCTAAGGTCGACGGTTGCCGTCAGCCGCTCTCCTGCCTCATTCATCGCCAAAACGTTGCGGTCGCTGCTGATATGGGTATCGACGGCTCCGCCGAGAAGGATGACTCCAGCGACGGGCCTGTCGATGACTGGTTGGGGAAAGCGGTCCTCAAGCGCCGACAAGGCGGCCGGTCCAAGAGGGCTCCAGCCGCAGATGGCCAGCAGCAGAACCGACGCTATCATGCACCGTCGTCCCCAGCGGGACCAGCCGGCGAGCGAAACCATGATGCCGGTCAGCCCAAGCAGAACGAACAGGTTGGAAGGGATCAGGAAAAACCCTATCAGTTTCGAGATGAAGAAGAACATCAAACCCCCGCATATCTCGATGAATGGAAGCCTTCGAAGATGGCCGTGAACGTTTCGGACCAGCGCTGGAGCTTAGGCGTCCGCCTGCTGCATTGGCTTACGGTGGTCGCGCTCGCAGCCCAGTTGGCTGTCGCCTTTGGGCCGATGGCCGGGTCAGGAATGGCGCCAATGAACTGGCTGCCGCTGCATATGTCGATCGGCGTGACCGTCATTGCCATGATCTTCCTGCGGATTTTTTGGCGCATCTTCGCCAAGGCTCCTGTCCGGCCGCTGCCGCGATACGTGCGTTTTGCAGGTGCTCTCGTTCACATCTGCCTATACGCGACGATCCTTGCAGTCCTGATAACGGGGTGGCTGGGCTATCGGCCGATACCTTTCATGCCTCCCGCGCGGTTGTTCGGAAGCCTGCCCGTGCCGCTGGCCCCGACGGTGGACGGGCTGTCGGCCCGGTCCTTCGCCGTGCTCCATGCCAGGCTGGTCTGGATACTGCTCGGGCTCGCCGGCATTCACGTCCTGGCCGCTCTGGCGCATGTGGTGTTGCTTCGGGACGGCGTGATGCGCGGTATGTCGTTTGGACGGCCGAACGTCAGGCCGCGGGAATAGAGCTATCGCCTCCTTGGCCCGCGAAACTGCCCTCCATCGTCCCTTTACGTCATCGCCCAGAGCCCGGCCGCGACGACCGCGGCATACCGCACCGCCTTGCCCACCGCGACGAGAGCCAAGAACAAGCCAAAGTGCATCCGCGCCGCACCCGCCGCGAGGGTGAAAGCATCGCCAATGACCGGCAGCCAGGCGAACAGAAGCGTCCACGCGCCGAAACGGCGAAACGTCCGGCTCGCCCGGTCATATCGATCACGGGAGACCGGAAACCAGCGCCTGTCCTGGAGCGCATCGATACCGCGCCCCAGCAACCAGTTCACCGCTGATCCGAGCGTGTTGCCGACCGTGGCGACGCCGAGGAGCAGCATTGGGTCGCCTTGGCCCGTGGCGACGAGGCCGGCGAGCACAGCTTCCGAAGAGATCGGAAGGATGGTCGCCGCCAGGAAGGCGCTGACGAACAGCCCACCGTAAATGGCCAGTGCTGCCATGCCGAACGCTCGGCTACGCCTGCACGTCAACGACGCCCATCATGCCGAGGTCTTCATGTTCCAGGATATGGCAGTGATACATTCGCCGCCCGGGCTGGTCTTGCCGCAACAGCAAACGCACGGTCTCACCTTGTACAACGTTGACCGTATCTTTCCAGGACAGGTAGGCCGGCTTTGTCACCTTGCCACTCAGCTCGTGTTCGACCACCTGGAACTGCGTGCCGTGCACGTGGAAGGGATGGTCCATGTCGGACTGGTTGACCACCTCCCATAGCTCGACATCCCCCACTTTCGAGACGACATCGACCCGGTTCATGTCGAAGGCGACACCGTTAATGAGGAACTCCATTTTCATCCCGCCAGCGCCCATCGCCATGCCGCCCGACCCCATGTCCATGTCGTGCGATCCCATGGACATTGCGCCGGAGCCCATTTCCATTTTCTCGGTGAACACGAAACGCCGGGTCACCTCAGCGGTACCGAGCGGGGTGATGGAGCGCAGTTTTTCGGGCAGGGATGGAACCGGGTCCGCCGGCGTTTCCGAAACGTTTGCGGTGAGCAGCGCCAATCCGGCATCTTCGGGCTTGCCCGGCCCCATCCAGCCACGCTCATAGTCGAGCGTACGCAGGATTGCTGCGCCAGGCTTCTCGAATGTGACGATAAGTTCGACACGCTCCGCCGGGGTCAGCAGGATTTCGTCGACGGGAACGGGCGCTTCCAGCAGGCCGCCATCAGTGCCGATGACGACCATGTTCGCATTCTCGAACGCGAGCCGCAGATAGCGCGCATTGGTCGCATTGAAGAGGCGCAGCCGGCGCTTCTCGCCAAACTGCAAGGCGAGCGACGGATTCTTCTGCCCATTGACCAGCAAATGGTCGCCGACACGACCGTTCATCTGGTCGACCATGGTGCTGGGCGGCATGGTTCCGTCCGCCGCGAGCCTCAGATCGGTGAACATCAGAACCGTGTCGCCATATTCGATCGGTATCGGATCAGCTTTCGACTTCACGATGAAGATTCCGGCGAGGCCGCGATAGACCTGCTCGGCGGTCTTGCCGTGCGGGTGCGGATGGTACCAGTAAGGTGCAGCACTGCCTTCCGGCAGGTCGAAGGCATAGGTCCGGGCACTGCCTGATGCCACCGCGTCCATCGGGTTGCCGTCCTGGTCGGCCGGCACCGGCATACCGTGCCAGTGGATCGTGCTTTCCTCGCCGGGAATGTCGTTGGCGAACTCGATCTCGATGCTGTCGCCCTCGTTGACTTCGATCAGCGGCCCGGGGCTCATTCCGTTATAACCGAGGATTGGCGTATCAACCCCTTCGGCAAAACGCGCCACGGCCGGCTCAGCCGCCAGTTTTGCCCTGAAGGAGCCGGGAGCCGTCGATTCATTCGCCAGCCGCGTCAGGTCACGCAGTGGCTCACCTTCGGGCAGCACGGGCATCGCGTTTGTTGATGCTCCCATATCGTGCCCGGCTTGTCCGCCCATGCCCGGCATGTCATGCTTCATGCCGTCCATCTTCATCTGGGCGGTGGCCGGTCCAGCAGCCGCGAGTGCGGCCAAACCCGCCAGAAAAGTGCGTCGTTGCATTTGTCGTTCTCCTTGGTTCGTCCGAATGGCCGAGTAGAATACGTTCCTTAGAAAGTCTGCCGGTGCCCGGCAGGGTCGGTGCGGCGTTTGGTCTGCTTGGGTCTGGCCCTGAGGGAGGCAGCCTCATGGCCTTTGGAGAGGTCCTCGATGATCGGGCAATGCGGCCGTCCATTGCCCTGGCAGTGATCAACCAAGTGCCGGAGCGTCCTTGTCATGTCGCGCAACTCGTGCATTTTCCGCTCCAGTTCAGCGATATGATCAAGCGCGATCTGCTTGACATCGGCACTGGCGCGCGACCTGTCGCTCCACAGGGCGAGCAAATTGCCCATCTGCTCGACGGAGAAGCCCAGATCGCGCGAACGGCGAATGAAGCGGAGCGTGTGGACGTCGTCGTTCGAATAGATACGGTAACCGGCATCGGTGCGGGACACGTTCGCGATCAGTCCGATCGATTCATAGTAGCGGATCATCTTGGCCGAAACCCCGGAGCCCGTGGCAGCTTCTCCTATGTTCATGAGCGAGTTCCTTTATCTGACGCTTGCCGGTCAGGTGGGTATCCGGCGCGAAGACTACATCGGCGTGGAATAGATTTTGACAGGTGGTTCGGCATGAGCGGTTATGGTCGTGTCTTTCTCGGGGGGCGGAAAAGCCCACGCCATAATTGGCGCGGGCTCCGGTATCATTCCGCGGGAGCAAGCTCGGGCTGACCCGAACGCTGTCGGCCGACCGTGAGCGGCGCCCGGAAGCGCTTCAATCTCAGCGCGTTGGTCAGCACGAAGACGCTGGAGAGCGCCATCGCGCCGGCCGCCAGCATCGGCGACAGCAGCGTGCCGTTGACCGGATAGAGCAGGCCGGCCGCGACCGGGATCAGCGCCGCGTTATAGGCAAAGGCCCAGAACAGGTTCTGGCCGATGTTGCGGATCGTCGCCTTCGACAGCGCGATCGCGTTCGCCACGCCGGTCAGGTCGCCGGACATCAGCACCACGTCTGCGCTTTCGATGGCGATATCGGTCCCCGTGCCGATGGCGATGCCGACGTCAGCCGCCGCAAGCGCCGGCGCGTCGTTGATGCCGTCGCCGACGAAGGCGACGCGGGCGTCACCCGCACGGAGCTTCTTCACCGCCTCGACCTTGCCGTCGGGCAGGACCTCGGCGACGATCTCGTCGATGCCGATGCGCCGTCCGATCGCCTCGGCCGTGCGCCGGTTGTCTCCCGTTACCATCGCCACCTTGAGGCCGAGCGCATGCAGCGCCTGGATCGCGGCTAGGGTCGATTTCTTGATCGGATCCGCGACTGCGACGATGGCAGCGAGGCGGCCGTCGACCGCGGCGTATAGCGGGGTCTTGCCTTCGTCGGCGAGACGCGCGGCTGTCGCGTCAAAGGCCGAGACGTCGAGGCCCAGCTTCATCATCAGGCGGTCGGCGCCGACCTCGACCCTGCGGTCGTCCACCGTTCCCCGCACGCCGAAGCCGGGAACGGCTTCGAAGTCCGCTATTGCGGCGAGCGCCAGGCCGCGCCTTTCGGCTGCCCTTGCGATCGCCTCGGCGACCGGATGCTCGGAACGCGCTTCGACCGAAGCGACCAGCCGCAGCACCTCTTCCTCAGCGAAGCTGCCGGAGGGGGCGAAGTCGGTCAGTTCGGGGCGGCCTTCGGTCAGCGTGCCGGTCTTGTCCAGCGCGATGACCGAGGCGTCGCGCAGCGTCTGCAACGCGTCGCCTTTGCGGAAAAGCACGCCCATTTCGGCGGCGCGGCCGGTGCCGACCATGATCGAGGTCGGCGTGGCGAGCCCCATCGCGCACGGACAGGCGATGATCAGCACGGCAACGCCGTTGACCAGCGCGAAGGACAGCGCCGGATCCGGTCCGAAGACCAGCCAGATGCCGAAGGTTAGCACGGCGGCGGCGATCACCGCCGGCACGAACCAGGCGGTCACCTTGTCGACCAGCGCCTGGATGGGCAGCTTCGCGCCCTGCGCGGCCTCAACCATGCGGATGATCTGCGCCAGCAGCGTCTCGGAGCCGACCTTGGTGGCGCGGAAGGTGAAGCTGCCGGTCTTGTTGATGGTGCCGCCCACCACCTCGGCGCCGACGCCCTTGGCAACCGGCACCGGCTCGCCGGTGATCATCGCCTCGTCGACGAAGGACGAACCCTCGACGATTTCTCCGTCGACCGCGATCTTCTCGCCCGGCCGCACGACCACCAGGTCGCCGGCCTGCACCTCGGCGAGCGGGACTTCCTGCGTGACGCCGTCGCGCACGATCCGCGCTGTCTTGGCCTGCAGCCCGACCAGCTTCTTGATGGCTTCGCCAGTGCGGCCCTTGGCGCGCGCCTCGAGGAAGCGGCCGGTGAGGATCAGCGTCACGATCACCGCCGCGGCCTCGTAGTAGACGTTGGTGGTTCCGGCCGGCAGCAGGGCGGGCGCAAAGGTCGCAACGAGCGAATAGGTCCAGGCCGCACCGGAACCCAACGCTACCAGCGCGTTCATGTCCGGCGCACCCTTGATGAGGGCCGGAATTCCCTTAGCGAAGAAGCGCAGACCGGGGCCGAAGAGGACGATCGTGGTCAGCGCGAACTGGAGACGCCAGTTCCACTCCCCGAACGTCATCATCACCCAGTGATGGAACGCGGGCACCAGATGCGCGCCCATTTCCAGGACGAATACCGGAGCCGTCAGAAGTCCTGCCAGCGCAAGCGAACGGCCGAGCGCCCGGATTTCGGCTTCACGTCCGTTGCGGTCCTGATCCTCGGCCGCACCGGTCGCGATCGCGCGCGCTTCGTAGCCGGCGTCCGCGACCGCCTTCGCCAGGACCGAAACGTCGACGGCGCCCGCGACGATGCGAACGGTCGCGCGCTCGGTGGCGAGATTGACGCTCGCAGCCGTGACGCCCGGCACCGCCTTCAGCGCCTTTTCGATGCGCGCCACGCAGGAGGCGCATGTCATGCCCTCGAGGGCGAGTTCCATCGTCTCCTCACGCACGGCATAGCCGGCATTGGCAACAGCAGCGAGGACGGGCGCGAACTCAGGCTTGCCGGCAAACGTCACTTCGGCCCTTTCGGTCGCCAGGTTGACCGAGGCATTAGCGACGCCAGGTGAGGCAGCGATTGCCTTCTCCACGCGTCGCACGCAGGACGCGCAGGTCATGCCCTCGATGTCGATCTGGAGTTTTGGGGCGGAAACCGGAACCGATCCGGCTAAAACATTTTTCGTGACCGCATTCATCGTCTTTGCAACTCCCTTTCCGGGTGGCTGCAGCGATAGATAAAGGTTCCAGCGATGGGAAGGTCAAGGCCTTTTTATACGCAGCAAACATCTTTGCAAAAAGTTGATGTCGCAGTTGGGGGCGCTCTTGACCTTCCAACGATGGGAAGCCCCATAACCTCTGCATCAGTGATCAAGGAGAGCTGTGATGTTGAAACTTAAAGTTCCCGAAATGAGCTGCGGACATTGCGCCGGCACCATCGAGAAGGCGGTGAAAAGCGTCGATCCGGCGGCGCGTGTGATCGTTGATCTCGGATCATCGACGGTGGCCGTGGAAACCGGCGCCGACGAGAATGCGATCTGCGAGGTCATCCGCTCGGCCGGTTACGACAACGAGAAAGTCGCTGCCTGAGAAAGCACAAACGCGGCCGGCAGGGATCGTTGCCCTGCCGGCCGCGTTAGATGCATGATGCGATCAAGTACGACGGAAGTGCGGGGGACAAAACATGTTTGTGCAGCCGATCGATTATTTCCTCGTCGTCTGGTTCGTACTGGCGGCTGCCTCGACGCTCTATGTCGGCATCGACCAGTACCGCAACAATCCAGAACCGGTGGTGATGAAGTGGGGCTTTATCCTCGTCACCCTCTACATGGGACCGCTTGGGCTGCTGCTCTATGTGCTGGCGGACAAGGAGCCGCGCCCCGGCGAGCACGAGGATTTTACGCGGCCACTGTGGAAACAGGGCGTCGGCTCGACCATCCATTGCGTGGCCGGCGATGCGACTGGCATTATTCTCGCTGCCGTGATCACCGCGATGCTCGGCCTGCCGATGTGGATCGACCTCATCGTCGAATATCTCGCCGGGTTCGCCTTCGGCCTGTTCATCTTCCAGTCGCTGTTCATGAAGTCGATGATGGGCGGCACATATTGGGAGAATGTCCGAAAAAGCTTCCTGCCCGAGTTCATCTCGATGAATTTCATGATGGCCGGCATGGCGCCGGTCATGAGTTTTCTCATGATGGGCCGCGACATGCGCGCCATGGAACCGACCGAGCTGCTGTTCTGGGGTGTCATGTCTATCGGCGTCATCGCCGGCTTCGCGCTCGCCTACCCCGCCAATGTCTGGCTGGTCGCGCGCGGTCTCAAGCACGGGCTGATGACCGAACGTTCGAAAACGGAGGCTCCCGCACCGTCAGAGCCGAACCAGCACCCGATGGCGGAGATGCATGGCGCCAGGATGCCATCCCGCGAACAGCACAGCTCCCACGCTGCCGAAAGCCGGACGGCAGCCAAGCCGGAGCATGCGAGCCACGCCTCGCATGGCGCGAACAAGGCCTCGGCGCACCACGGTGGTCACCAAATGTCTTCCGATGCGACGACCGCCCAGGTCGCCGCACTGGGCGCGGTCTCTCTGCTGGCGCTGGCTCTCGGCATGATCTCGCCGGCGAACTGGCTCAACATGACGCTGTCCGCCCGTGACGTCGGCGGAGCGATCATGCCGCCGGGCATGATCATGGACCGCAACACTCCTGCCGATGCCATGCGCGACATGGCGGCTGTCGATCCTCGTCTGGTCACCGCCTCTTTTGGCGCCGACGCCAAGGGAGACCAGGAATTGCCATTCAGGATGGACAACGGCGTCAAGGTGTTCGAACTCAAGCCCTCGGTGGTCAAATGGACGATCCTGCCCGGGGTGACGGTCGACGCCTACGCCTACAATGGTCAGATTCCGGGACCACGCATCCACATCAAGCAGGGCGATCGCATTCGGGTGAATGTCACCAACGATCTGCCGGAGGAAACGACAATCCATTGGCATGGAATGATCCTGCCCAACCAGATGGACGGACCGGCGGAGATCACGCAGGATCCGATCAAACCCGGCGGAAGTTTTTCATACGAATTCACCGCCACGCAGCACGGAACCTATTTCTATCATCCGCACGCCAAGCCCGACCGGGAGCAGGCGCTCGGCCTTTACGGCGCGCTGATCATCGATCCCGCCAACCCGGCTGATGAGGTGCCAGCCGACCATGACTACGTCATCCAGCTTCAGGAATGGCTGAAGCGCGAGGGACTCACCTATCCTTCCATGCCTATGGACGGAGGCCAGCCGAATTATTTCACCATCAATGGCAAGGCCTATCCCGCGACCGACACGATCCACATGAAAGTCGGCGAGACGCTGAAGGTGCGTTTCATAGGCTCCAACAACGGCTTCATTCACCCGATGCATATCCACGGTGGGCCGTTCGAGGTCGTCGCCCGCGACGGCGAGACGATCCCCGCCTCGGCGCGCTTCCTGGCCGACACCGTCAATGTCGGGCCGGGCCAGCGCTATGACGTCGTCTGGACCGCGCGGGAGCCTGGCAAATGGCTGATCCACTGCCATATCCCGCACCACACCACCAACAACAACGCCGAGGAGAAAGGCGGCGGAGGATTGATGGTGGTTATCGATGTCGAGTGAAATTCAGGAATGGTGGGTTCGCGTTCTCTCCAGAAGAAGACGAAGAGAGTCGTACTGGCCTGCTGCCGGTTTTTCGGACACGCAGTTAAGCTAACATAGCTTTCTCCTCGAACTCGACGGGGCTCATATAGCCCAGTGTCGAGTGCCGTCGCCGGGGATTGTAGAAGCGCTCGATGTAATCGAACACGTCGGCCCTGGCGTCATCCCTCGTCCTGTAGACCTTGCGTGCCGTCCGCTCGGTTTTCAGCGACGAGAAGAAGCTCTCCATCGCAGCATTGTCCCAGACGTTGCCGGACCGGCTCATCGAACAGGTGATGCCGTGATCGGTCATCAGGCGCTGGAACTGTTCGCTCGTATACTGGCTGCCCTGGTCGCTGTGGTGCAGCAGGCTGTCGGGCTTGCCTCTCCTCCAGATCGCCATGATGAGAGCGTCGGTGACGAGCTGAGCCGTCATCTCGGCCTTCATCGCCCAGCCGACGACGCGCCTGGAGAACAGGTCGACGACGGCGGCAACGTAGAGCCAACCTTCGGCGGTCCAGATGTAGGTGAAGTCGGCGATCCACTTCTGGTTCGGGGCCGAGGCTTCGAAAGCGCGGTCGAGGATATTGCCCGACACTGCGGCTCGCTCGCCGGTGTCTTTCGGCAGTCCACGACGCCGCGGCCGGGCACGCAGCCCGTTCTGACGCATGAGCCTCTCGATGCGATGCAAACCACAGGACAGGCCCTCGGCCAGCACGTCATGCCAGACGCGGCCAGCACCATAGGTTCGGTCGCTGCTCTTGAAGCTGCGATCGATCGCTGTCACCAGCACCTCGTCATGCCGGGAACGGGCGCTCGGACTGCGATTAAGCCAGGCATGGAAGCCCGACCGGGAGACATCCAGCGCATCGCACAGCCATGCCACCGGCCAGATGTTCCGGTGCTTCGCGATGAAAGCGAACCTCATATCGCTTCCCTCGCGAAGTAGGCTGCGGCCTTTTTTAGGATGTCGCGCTCCGCTTTCAGCTTCGCCACTTCCTTGCGCAGCCGGTCAATCTCCTGCTGCTCCGGCTTCATCTGCCCGTGGCCGGGAAACGCATGCTGCGGATCTATCGACAGATCGCGCACCCATTTGCGCAGCACATTCTCATGGAGATCAAGGTCACGAGCCGCCTGGGTCACCGCGACGCCCCGTTCCTTTACCAGCCTCACCGCCTCGAGCTTGAACTCGCGGCTGAACTTCCTTCTCTGCATTCCAACTCTCCAGTTCCGTTAAAACACCTTATCTCGGTGTCCACGAAACCGGCAGCAGGCCAGACGGCCTGGATCGCTCAAAGGCTCGGCGAGGAGCTTACAGAGCGTGACAGGCGAATCGCGGCGTTTACGCTCGTCCGAGACATCCCCTACAGACTTACCGCCTGGAGCGGCGACCCGGATAGTTTGTTTGTCAACGTACGGGGCGACTGCCGCCATAAATCCGCGGCCTTGCTCGGCCTCATGCGAGTATGGAAGTTCGATGCTGAGCCAGTGCGCGTCCTTTTTGACTGGGCGGATTTGCCGATACCAAAGACCGTGCTTCAACCTCTGGCGGAAACCCGCGGCTTTCATGACACTGTCGAGATAAGGATCAACGGTCGAATGGTCCTGGTGGATCCGACATGGGATTCTGTGCTCGCGAAAGTAGGGTTTCCGTATCTGGCCAGTTGGGACGGCGTTCAGCCGACACCGGCGGTAACGCCGCGCGCCGACAAGGTCATCCGGCATAGAGATTTCAAACCAGGAACTGACCTGTACGCCCGCTTTGGAATCAAATGGCCACAGCGCGAGCGCACGCTTGCGTTCAATCGCGCCTTCAACGCCTGGACTGACGGGTTGCGCGCGAGTCCGGACGCTAGCAAAGGCTAGGTCTGATGGGCGATTCGACGCAAATGGCATCCGGCCCTGTATCCAACGCGCAGGCCAGGATTCGAATTGTCATGGCGCTGTTCACGCTCATTTTCTCAGCCATAGGTGTTCGCTTAATAATGCTCGGAAACGAAAGTCCTCCCGAAAAGTCATTGCCGGCGGCACCGCCGTCGTTTGCCCGTCCGGACGTCACCGATCGCAATGGTACTCCTCTTGCGATGGATATACCCGGTGTATCGATCTATGCCGAACCTCGCAGGATTCTCGATGCGGGTGAGGCAATCGAGGGATTAACGACTGTCTGGGGTCGGAACAAGAACTGCTCAAAATTGTACGCTAAGGTCGAACGGAGCAGGAACGTTATGCGGCACGCCTTAGTCCAACCGGGAGGCGGAGCGACCTGAAGCCTTCCGGGAGATGTTGCTCGCTATCCCAGGTGTAGATGCCCGTCAGGTTGATATGCTCCCAACTCAGCGGCGAGATATGCTTCAACAGCGGATCTGGAATATTTCTTCCCGCTCGTTTGAGCTGTGTGACCGCGCGGTCGAGATAGACAGTGTTCCAGTGTACGATTGCACTGACGACGAGGTTGAGGCCGGAGGCGCGGAACGCCTGGCTTTCGAACGATCGGTCCCGAATCTCTCCGCGCTCGTGGAAGAAGACGGCGCGCTTCAGCTTATGCGCCGCCTCTCCCTTGTTTAGGCCGGCCTGGCAACGCCGCCGTAGCGCCGGACTTGAGTACCATTCGATCATGAACAAGGATCGCTCGATCCGACCCAGTTCGCGCAATGCTCTGGCAAGCTGGCTTTCCTTCGGAGATGCGGATAGCTTCTTCAGGATCGTCGACGGCACCACGGATCGCGTCGTGATTGACGCCGCCAGATGGAGTAGGTCGTCCCAATGATCGAGGATCAGCGTGGCGTTGATCGGCGCCCCGATGTGATTTGACAGCGCTGGATATGCATCGCCCTTCTCGAACGTATGGAACTTCCGATCTTTGAGATTACGCAGCCGCGGTGCGAACCGCTTGCCGATCAGGGCGAACAGTCCGAAGACGTGATCGCTAGCACCGCCCGTATCGGTGAAGTGTTCCTGGATGTCGAGGATCGTGTCCTGATCGAATAGCCCATCAAGTACATAAGCTGCCTCGCTTTCTGTTGGGCTGATCGGCAAGATGCTGAAATAGCCGTACTGATCGGACAGATGACTGTAGAATTTCGAACCGGGTTCGCTTCCGTAGTGCAAATTGACGTCGCCGCGCTTGGCGGCTCGGTCGCTCGCGCGGAAGAATTGCCCATCTGACGAAGATGTCGTGCCGTTGCCCCACAGGCGAGAATGCGGGTGACGGGCATGCGTATCTGTAATGCAAGCTTGCGCCGCACGATAGGTTTCGGATCGCGCATGGAATGTACGCATCCAGCCAATCTGATGCGCGCTGATCCCCTTGGATGCGCTCGCCATTCGCTTCGGACCGAGGTTGGTCGCATCGGCCAGCACGCCGGCCAGCATAGCGGAGATATTTCTCGGCACGTCGCCGGTGCGGACATGCGTAAAGTGGTCGGCAAAGCCGGTCCAATCGTGCACTTCCTTCAACAGGTCCGGTACCTCAACCATTGGATACATATCGCTGATCTCAGCATTCAGTTCTTCGGCCGCCGCCGGGACCTCGCCAGCCGTTGGCGTCACGATCAACGTCCCGGCCTCAAGACGAACACCGTCGAGCTTTCCTGACCGTGCTCTGTGCGCGAGGCGCTTCAGGTTGAAGTCGAGCATCTGACGCGCTTCGGCAAGCCAAGCCGCGCCATCACCCTGGACGCCCAGCCCAAGGCGATCCTCCTCCTGCATTTTGGTGAATGTCGACCGCGGCATTAGATGCTCGTCGATCGGCCGGAAGGTTCGACTGCCGTCGACCCAAATGTCGGCAGAGCGCAGCCGGTCTCGCAAGGCGGCGAGCGTGGCGATCTCATAGAGACGACGATCGGGCTTTTCCTGTTCGAAGATGAGCCGTCGATCGGTTTTGCTTAGGTGGGTGACCGGGACGCGATCCGGGAGGGTCCTCCGCTTCTCGATATAGAGCCGCTTCAGCAGCGCGATAGCCGCAAGAAGCGGATCGTGGCGACGCGCCGATTGGAACGTGAACGCCTGCAGGAACGCACCGGCATATTTGTTGACGGTCGCATATTGCTCGGCCGCTAAGGTCAATGGCGCCGCCTCGTTGTCCTCGACCATCGACTCAAGCTCAGGCTTCATGCGAAGCAACCGGTGCCATCCAATTTCCTGATCGAGAACCTCCAATGCGTTCCGGCCATAATCGTTCGCGGACTGCAGGGCTGTGATCGTGTCCAGGAACATGCGCAGCGCTTTGGCGGTATCCGGCCTGCAGTCCATGTGCCGCTGCTTCTTGCGATTATTGGCTTGCGAGAACAGCCGACCCATCAGCTTGATGAACATCGTCACCGCATCATCGGTGAGCTTCTGGCCGAGCTTGATGACCTGCGCCACAATCAGGGCGCGCCGGCGGCTGGCATTGAAGTCGTTGGCCAGCCATGCCGGTGTGGCATTGCCCTCACGGATCATCTGATCCCACCGTCCTGACGATATGCGGACCTGCAATTTCGGATCGATTTCTAGCTTGCGCAGGAAGGCAATCCGTTCGGTCAGCCCGACCAGGTTCGATGCACTTGGCGCTTCCGGAGCCGAGCGCAGCCAATGAAAGCGCGTCTGGGCGATCGATGGGTCAACCTCCAACAGCCTATCCAATAATTGGAGCGTATCGAGCGGAATTTCTTCGATGAGCGCTCTCTCTGCCCGCCGACGAGCAATCGAGCGGCCCGCGAGCCCTATTCGCTCGATCGTCTCGGTCACCGGAAGCAGGGAACCGCGTTCACGAAATGCGGCGACAATGGAACTGGCTATTGCAGCACCGTCGTCGGACATCGCCGCCGTCTGAATTGCAGCCAATAACGCCGCTCGACGATCTTGCGCCGTTGCGCTTCTCGTATCCAGGTACACCATGAGGCGCGCCGTGTGATCGCGGCGGGTTTCTTCACGGCGCGCATAGAGCGCGAACGTTCCGAGGTCGGCGCCGACCTGATCGGCAACATACTTTAGCATTGCGCGAGGCGGAGTCTCTCCAGCGGCAAGCACTCTACCCGGGTGGCGCATTAGGCAGAGCTGAACAGCAAAGCCGAGCCGATTGTGTTCTCGCCTGCGGAGGTCAATCTCAAGCCTGTCAGCCGACGTCAGCGAATAGTGTCGGATCAGGCTTTCCTCATCGGTCGGCACCCTGAAGAGCTTTTGCCGATCTTGATCTTTGAGAAGCTTCCGTCTGCGCATCGCCCGACTCCATCACAATACTCGATGGAACGATGTCAAACTGGGCGACGCGTAAGTCAGCCTTGGCTACGCTATCCACAGACATCAAGTGCAATACGGCCGATATCACACTCGGGTTCTCGCTACGTTCGCCCTTAGCGTACGATTTTGGGCAGTTCTTGTTCCGACCCCTCAATGCCCGCTTCTCGGCCATGGCCAGCCATTATCTGTTCGAGACCGAGTTCTGCAATCCGGCTTCGGGCTGGGAGAAGGGGCAGGTGGAGAAGAACGTCCAGGATGCGCGCCACCGGCTAT
>Ga0164243_10000479_pt1 | contig 74918 bp, 57 predicted proteins | sample OricompcompostOP_FD_108781 | JGI IMG/M metagenome (GOLD analysis project Ga0164243, IMG submission 108781) | Organic Plus compost microbial communities from Emeryville, California, USA - Original compost - Organic plus compost (OP) | ecosystem: Engineered > Solid waste > Mixed feedstock >... | reverse complement strand
CATGGAAGCATCCTCGAGCGCGGCATCGCTCGAATCGAGTGAGTGAAAGGGAACGTTAGCAGCTCAGGCAATCGTCTGGCGGAATACCATCGCCGCGGATCGACCTCCGGGCACGGTCGGTGCGCTGGCCCGGTGCATGGCGAACCGAACGCGGATCTATCACGGCCGCACGATCGCCCAAGCCGACTTCGCGCGGCCGGCTGCCGAGCCAGTCGATCGTGCCGACGTCAACGTCTCGTGGCACACCATCGACGAATTCGCCCCGCAGCCGCCGTCGGACACGGCGGCCGTCATCCTTCTCGCGGATGCGGCGGCTGCCCGGCGCCTCGCGAGCACGGTGGTGCCGGACGAAGCCGTCGTCGTCGTGACCGACGCGGAGAGCGCCGCACTGCTGGATGCGCGGGCGGACATGTCGATGGCGGGCATGAAGGAGCGCGCGCGCATCTCCGCGCTCGACAGCGCGATTCGGTTCGCGCGCGCGCGTGCGGACGCGGCACTCGCGGCCAGGCGACTGGCCCAGACGGAATACGACTTCGCGCACGTGAGTCGGATCGGCTCGGCGCTCATGCACGAGCGAAACCGCCGGGCGTTCGTCAATCTCGTGCTCGAGAGCGGAAAGCAGCTCACGGACAGTGACACCGCCGGCCTCCTTGCCGTCCAACGCAAGGCCGACGGCCCGGAGGTGCTCCGCCCCATCCGCTACGCGTTCGACTCCGTCCCGGGGCTCGACGTGCCGAACGTCCGATTTGCGATTGACGAGACGACGATCGCCGGCCATGTCGGACTGACGAAGAAGCCGGTCGTCGTGGCGGACCTGCACGCGCTGCCGCCGGGCACGACGTTCACCGGGAGCCTCGAGTTCGAACGGCAGTATTCCTTCTACTCGAAGTCGATGATGGCCATGCCGCTCCTCGGGCATAACGAACGGCTGCTCGGCGTGCTGGTGTTCATCAACCGCAAGCGCGATCGCACCGCGTTCACGCGGTCGAAGGAGGAAGCGGACGCCGTCGTACTGCCGTACACCGACCGCGAGGTGCGCCTGGCTCAGGTCCTCGCCAGCCAGACCGCCGTCGCCGTGGAGAACGTGCAACTGCAGCGGCGCATCGAGCGCATGCTCGACGGCATGGTGAAGGCGGCCGTCTCGGCAGTCGATCGGCGGGATCCCGCGACCGCGGGCCACTCGCTCCGGGTCGCAAGACTCGCCGTGGATCTCGCCGCGGCGACGGCGCGATACGGCCGCGGACGATACGCGGGGCGCCGCTTCTCGCAAACCGAGCTCCGCGAGCTTCGCTACGCCGCATTGCTTCACGACCTCGGCAAGATTGCCGTTCGCGAAGACGTGCTCATGAAGGCGAACAAACTTCCCCCGCTCCTCTGGGAGCGCATCTCGTCGCGCTTCGATTTCATTCGGCGCACGCTGCAGCTGAACCACGAGAAGGCCCGAGCGGGGCTGTGCCTCTCGAAGAGGCTCGACCCGGACGCGGAGCAGGAGCTGGACGCCAGATTGGAAGCGCGCCTTCGCGATCTGGATCGGCTTCAGGCGAGCATCGTCGCGGCGAATCGGCCGTCGATCTCCGCTCGGGAAGGCGCCGGCCCAGAGCTCTCGGGGACTGGCGGCAACCTCTATCGGGCGATCGACGGAAGCCACATCCCTTACCTCACCGCCGACGAGCTGCACTATCTCCGGCTCCCGCGCGGATCGCTCGACGAAGCGGAGCGCGCCGAGATCGAATCACACGTCGCCTACACGTATCAGTTTCTCTCGCAGATCCCGTGGACCGACGACCTCGCGCACGTGCCGGAATACGCCTACGGGCACCATGAGAAGCTGGATGGATCCGGCTACCCGCGGCACCTGCGCGGCGATGAGATCCCCGTACAGACGCGGATCATCACGCTGGCGGATATCTTCGACGCGCTCACCGAGGCGGATCGGCCGTACAAGCCCGCGATGACCCCGGCCCGCGCGATCGAAGTCCTGCGCGCGGAGGCGAAGGCCGGACTACTCGACGCGGACCTCGTCGAGATTCTCGCCGAGAGTCGTGTCTACGAGCATGTGCTCGGGTCGACGCGCGCCGAGACGACAGCAAAGACGCGCGCCCGGCCGCTTCCGCTTCCCGAGCCTAAGCGCGTGCGAGGGAAACGCCGCCCATCAAAGCGGCCATGATGGCTTTCTGGATGTGAAGCCGGTTCTCGGCTTCATCCCAGACCCGGCTCTGCGGACCCTCGATCACGTCGTTCATCACTTCTTCACCGCGATGCGCCGGCAGGCAGTGGAGGAAGATCGCGCTGGGGTCGGCGGCCTTCATCAAGTTCGCGTCCACGGTGAAACCGGCGAAGGCGCGCTCGCGCTCCTTCTGTTCCTGCTCCTGCCCCATCGACGCCCAGACGTCGGTGTTGATGACGTGCGCGCCTTTCGCCGCTTCCATCGGATCGCGCAGCACGCGCACCTTGGCGACCTTCTGCGCGCGCTCGAGCAGGTGATCGGCCGGCTCGTAGCCGACCGGGCACGCGATGTCGAGATCGAAGCCGAAGCGATAGGCCGCGTTGATCCAGGAGTTCGCCATGTTGTTGCCGTCGCCGATCCACGCGTACTTCTTGTTCGCGATGTCGCCGAGGTGCTGGCGCACGGTCAGGAGGTCGGCGAGGATCTGACAGGGGTGCAGCATGTCGGTGAGCCCGTTGATCACCGGCACTTCGGCGTACTTGGCGAGCTCCTCGACGTCCTGATGCGCGAAGGTGCGGATCATGATGCCGTCGACGTACCTTGAGAGGACGCGCGCGGTATCGGCGATGGGCTCGCCGCGGCCCAGCTGCACGTCGCGCGGCGAGAGGAAGAGCGCATGTCCGCCGAGCTGGAACGTGCCGACCTCGAAGGAGACGCGCGTGCGGGTGCTCGCCTTCATGAAGATCATCGCGAGCGTCTTTCCAGCGAGCGGCTTGTCGCGATAGCTGCCATCGCGCATGCGTTCAGCAAGCTCGAAGAGGGCATACAGCTCGTCGCGCGAGAAGTCGGGGATGGAGAGAAAATCGGAGGGCATTCTCGTTGGCCGGGGGTTAGGGGCTGGGAGGCGGGAGTCCGACATGCTCACGAGCGCGTCGCGCCCAGCTCCCACCGCCCTACACCGAACTACAGAATGTACTTCCGCAGGTCCTCGTCTTCCACGATCGCTTTGAGGCGATCCTTGACGACGGTCGCGTCGACGGTGATGGCGCCGGTCCCGCGGTCAGGCAGCTCGAAGAGCACGTCCTCGAGCAGGGTCGTCATGACCGTGTGAAGGCGGCGCGCGCCGATGTTCTCCATGCGCTCGTTGACGAGTGCCGCGATGCGCGCGATCTCGCCGATTCCGTCCTCGCGGAAGTCGAGCGACGCGCCCTCCGCCTCGACGAGCGCGGCGTACTGCTTGGTGAGCGCGTTCTCCGGCTCGGTCATGATGCGGATGAAGTCCTGCTCCGTGAGCGCCTTGAGCTCGACGCGGATCGGAAAGCGGCCCTGCAGCTCCGGAATGAGGTCGCTCGGCTTCGAGACGTGGAACGCGCCGGCCGCGATGAAGAGGACGTGATCGGTCTTCACGAGACCGTATTTCGTCTGCACGTTCGAGCCTTCGACGATCGGCAGGAGATCGCGCTGAACACCTTCGCGCGACACGTCGGGGCCGCCCTGCTGCGAGCGCTCACCGGCGATCTTGTCGATCTCGTCGAGGAAGATGATGCCGAGCTTCTCCACGCGCTCGAGGGCATCCGCCGTGACGTCTTCGAGATCGATGAGCTTCTCGAGTTCCTGCTCGAACAGGATCCGACGCGCCTCGGAGACCTTCACCGTGCGCTTCTTCTTCCGCTTGGGGAGCATCTCCTTGAGCATGTCGGAGATGTTGTCCATGCCTTCGTTGCCCCCCTGCGAGGCGAGCACGTCGAACATCGGCGACGTCTGCGGCGTCACCTCGACCTCGACCTCGCGCTCCTCGAGCTTGCCGTCGAGCAGGAGCTGCTTGAGCTTCTCGCGCGTGCGCTGGTAGCGCTCCTGCGCGGGGTCGTTCTTCTCCTTGGTGACCGTTCCCGTGGGGGAGACGAGGAAAACGCCGAGCGCGTCTTCCGGCTCTGGCTTGGCGGGAGGGGCGGGCGCGGGCGTCTCGCCGGCCGGGGGCGCGCCCGGGGTCGGCGGAGGAAGCAGGAGGTCGAGCAGCCGGTCGTCGACGCGGTCGTGCGCGAGCTCCTCGACTTCGGCTTCACGCTCGACGCGCACCATGTCGATCGCGCTCTCGACGAGGTCGCGCACCATCGATTCGACGTCGCGCCCGACGTAGCCGACCTCCGTGAACTTCGAGGCTTCGACCTTGATGAAGGGCGCCCCGGCGAGCTTGGCGAGACGCCGCGCGATCTCGGTCTTCCCCACGCCGGTGGGGCCGATGAGGATGATGTTGTTGGGCGAGATCTCTTCGCGGATGGCCTCGGGCGCGCGCTGGCGGCGCCAGCGATTGCGCAGCGCGATGGCGACGGCCTTCTTCGCGTCGGCCTGGCCGACGATGTAGCGATCCAGCTCGGCGGCAATCTGACGCGGTGTCAGGTCAGCGAGCTTGGCGAGAGCTTGTTGGGTGCGATTTGACGGCAATGGAGATACGGGTCCAGAGTGAATGGACGGAGCGCGACTCCGCTCTGGAATTTACTCACGCCGGCTGCGCGGGGCCGCCACTCCGACGGCTCTGGCCGCCCGAGCGGGCCTCCGGCTCGACGGCCGAGGCGGTCTGCCCGCCGGCGGGACGCGGGGGGGCCGTGGGCCCGCGACGGACGGTCGCCGCCCCTCGCGGTCGTCTACGCTGTTTCTAGAACTGTGATGTTGGTATTCGTATAGATGCAGATCTCGCCGGCGATCTTCATCGCCCGCTTCACGATCTCGATCGCCTCGAGCTGGGTATTGTCCACCAGCGCGCGAGCGGCCGACAACGCGTACGAGCCGCCCGATCCGATCGCGAGAATGCCGTCGTCCGGCTCGATCAGCTCGCCGGTACCCGAAATGATGAAACCGTGGTCCTTGTCCGCGACGATCAGCAGCGCTTCCAGCCGGCGAAGCACGCGGTCGCTGCGCCAGTCCTTCGCCAGCTCGACCGCCGCGCGCGGCAGATTGGCCGGATACCGCTCGAGCTTCTCCTCGAACTTCTCGAACAGGGTCATCGCATCAGCGGCGGCGCCTGCGAAGCCCGCGACGATCTTGCCGCCGCGAATCACCCGCACCTTCTGGGCGTGCGATTTCATCACCGTCTCGCCGACAGTGACCTGTCCGTCGCCGCCGATCGCGACCTTGCCATTGCGACGGACGGCGAGAATGGTGGTGGCCCGCATGCGCGGGAGAACCGGATGGGAATCGGAGTTGGCCATCCGGAAAAGGTAGCCGGGGCCGCGGCGGATGCCGAAGTAGACAGCCCGACGGGCGGGTCCAACCCGGAAGGCTATTTCTCCTCGGCCCGGCGGCGGCGCAGGGCGCCGCGGTTCGACACGCGCTCCCCGAAGTACCGCCAGTTCAGCATCGTCCCGAGCAGCATCAGCGCCATCCCGGCGATCACCGCGACGATGGAATACTTCCAGGTGTCGCGCCCGATGAAGGCCGCCGCTACGCCAAGCACCCCAAGGCCGATCCAGGTCTCCCCGGCACGGCTGCGCTCCACGCGCTGGCGCCGTCGGCGCTCGCGTTTGACGATGATGTCGTCGGGCGTCCAGGCGTCGAACAGCAGGCCGATGCCGATCAGCCCGACAATAGCGCCCAGAATGAGGGGAATGGTCTCGACGGCCATGCCTACCGGGCTAAGCAGAAATCGGACCTACGACGCGATGGCTCCTGGGCCCGGCGCCCCAGCCGATCAGGCCCTCGGATGCGCCGTTCGATAGACCTGCCGAAGCCGATCGACGCTCGTGTGCGTGTAGATCTGCGTCGTCGAGATCGAGGCGTGGCCGAGCAGTTCCTGCACCGCACGAAGGTCCGCGCCGGCATCGAGCATGTGGGTGGCGAAGGTATGCCGTAGCGAGTGCACGCTCAGTCCGGCGTCCTCGTCGATGTCCGACAGGAACGCGGCAACGGCCTTCTGGATCGCGCGCACCCCCACGCGCTTCCCCGCCGCGGTGATGAACACGGCCGTCCGATCCGCCCCTCGCCCGATCGACTGAATGAGCTGATCGCGCTTGTACTCGTATTCGCGCAGTGCGCGGATCGCGTGGTCGCCGACCGGAATGATCCGCTCCTTTCGCCCCTTGCCCCTGACCTTTACCTGTTGCGACAGCATGTCGAGATCGGCGCGCCGCAGCCCCTGCAGTTCCGAGAGGCGCATTCCCGTCGAGTAGAACAGCTCCAGGATGGCCAGATTCCGCCACGCCACGAACCCGCCTTCCTGCGCGCGACTCTCGGCGGCGGCGAAGAGCAGATCGATCTGCGCCCGATCGAGATAGCCGGGTAGATGCTTCTCGAGACGCGGCGCGCCAACCGCTCGCGCCGGGTTGGACTCGACGAGCTCGTTCTGATGCAGGTAGCGGTAGAAGCTTCGGATCGCCGACAGCGTCCGGGAGATCGACCGTTTGCTCAGGCCGCGCTTCGTGAGGTAGCCGAGAAAGCCGCGCATCGTGAGGCGGTCGACCGTCTCCCAGCTCCACGCGCCGCCGCCGTGATACGCCCCGAGAAACGCGACGAACGCGGCGAGATCCCTGTCGTACGCGAGCACGGTGTTCGGCGAGACGTCGCGCTCCTTGGCCAGATGCTCGAGGTAGTCAGCGACCTCCGGGAGCGGCGGAGCCATCTCCGACGGCGTCTCCTCCGCCCGCGCGTTCGCTCGCCTCGTCGTCATCGCGCGCCGGTCGCGACCTGCTCGGCGAAGCGCCGCATGTCCTCCAGCGCTCGCACGGCAATGAGCTCACGCTTGCGCAGCTTGTCCTTCACGCGCTCGGGCAGCTCTTCGACGAGGCCGAAGTTCGCGTTCATCGGCTGGAAGTGCTTGGGGTCCGCCTCGCGCAGGTACCGGTAGAGCGCGCCGAGCATGGTCGTCGGCGGCGGAAGGAGCGGCTCGCTCCCCTGCAGCATGCGCGAGAGGTTGATGCCGGCGAGCAGCCCCGTCGCGGTGCTCTCCGTGTACCCCTCGACCCCGGTGAGCTGGCCGGCGAAGAGCGTCATCGGATCGTCGCGCAGCGCGAGATGAGGGGCGAGCGACGCGGGCGAGTTGAGGTACGAGTTCCGATGGATCGAGCCGTACCTGAGGAATTCGGCGTTCTCGAGACCGGGGATCATCCGGAAGACGCGCTGCTGCTCCGGAATGCGAAGCCGCGTCTGAAAGCCGACGAGGTTCCACATCTGGCCGGCCCGATCCTCCATCCGCGACTGAACGATCGCGTACGCGTCGCGACCGGTCCGTGGATCGCGCAGACCGACGGGCTTCATCGGCCCGAAGCGCAGCGTGTCGCGCCCGCGCTTCGCCATCTCCTCGGCGGGCATGCACCCCTCGAAGTACGGGACCGCGTCGAACTCGTGGCCGTGATGCTGGTCGGCGGCGACGATCGCGTCGATGAACGCCTCGTACTGTTCGCGCGTGAACGGACAGTTGAGGTACGCGCCCTCGTCGCCGGCCGTTTCCATCGTCTCCTTGCCGTAGCGAGACGCGCGAAAGACCACCGCATCGTCGATCGATTCCCGCGAGACGATCGGCGCGATCGCGTCGTAGAATGCGAGCGACTCGACGCCAAGCCGCGCGCGGACCGTTTCGGCCAGCGCATCAGAGGTGAGCGGCCCCGTCGCGACGATGCCCGGCGACGGCAGCGCGGTCATCTCCTCGCGCACGACCGTGATGCGCGGATGCGACGTGACGCGCGCGTGTACCGCCGACGAGAACACGTCGCGATCGACGGTGAGCGCGCTCCCTCCCGGAACGCGCGCCTCATCGGCCGCCTCGAGGATGATCGAACCGAGCAGCCGCATCTCGGCCTTGAGCAGGCCGTGGGCATTCGAGGTTTCCGTGCTCTTGAACGTGTTCGAGCAGACCAGCTCGGCGAGGCGGTCGGTCTTGTGCGCGGGAGTGCCGCGCACGCCGCGCATCTCGTGCACGACGACGTCGTGCCCGCGTTCGGCCAACTGCCACGCGGCTTCGCTGCCGGCGAGCCCGCCGCCGACGATGTGGATGGGATTCTCGGACATACCGCTGAAAAGCTAGCGCACCGCCGGCCCGGCGATGTGCCTCCCGCCGCTCACTTCGACAGCGCGATCACATCCGCGTACGAGCCGATCTTTCCGTCGCCGAACGCCTTGAGCAGATCCTGAATCGAGCAGATCACCGACGGCAGGCGTCCGCCGAGCCGTGCCTGGGCCTGGACGGAGGCGGGCGTCGAAGCGGGCGGCCCGCCGAATCCACCGCGGAATCAGCCGCCGATCGAGCGGATGAACGTGCTGCCGCCGTCGAGCGGCAGCGTCGCGACGTTCTTGTAGTACCGCTCCCACACGCCGTCCTGAAACAGATACTGCTCCACGTTGGACGTGTAGAACGCCCCGACCACCGCCTGGTGCTCCTTGAGATACTTCGCCACCGACTGGATCGCCTTCGAGCCGGCGAAATCGCCGACGACCGGGACGAGCAGGTTCTTCGACTCGAAGTCCTTCATCCAGCGGAAATTCTCTTCGGTCGCGAGATACGCCCAGGCCTTTCCGTCGGCGTCGGTCGCCTGCTGGAGCGTCGCATACGTGGGCATGCCGAAGCCGCCACGAAATCCGCGGCCGAAGCCCGCGGCATCGCTCATTCCCGGCCGGAAGTTGTAGTTGATCGCCGGGCCGCCGCCGAAGTACGCGCCGTAGGTGTAGTCCATCAACTTGCTGTCCGAGTCGTTCATCGCCCAGCCGCGGGTCTTCGTCAGGTGCTCCTTGATCGCGGCGAGATTGCGCCGGAAGAGCGCGGAGTCGGGTGCTGCGACTGCATATGCGTCGAAGAGCTCCTTGGCGGTGGACGCCGCCCCGAGCCCCGCCGGCCGCGGTCTCGAAAACAGCTTCGACAGAAACTCGGCGCGGTCCGCGGACATCTCGAACAGCGACTTGTACATCAGGTGCGCGATCATGTTGCCGCGCCGGATGTCGAAGATGAACGCCATCTTCGGCTTGAGCGCGACGATGTACGTGAAGTTCTGCTCGGGACCGACACCGAGGTATACGCTCCCCTGCGTGACGCGCTGCGTCAGCTCGGGGATGACGTACTGAAATCCGGTCTCGTTCGACAGGAAATTGTCCGACCGGAAGTAGCCGTTCGGCTCGGAAAACTCGGCACTGAGGCGCCAGAGCTCTCGATCCGAGAGCCGGTCCGGAATCGTCTGCGCGCCGAGACAGGAGACGAAGAGCGGCGCGAACGCGGCGAGGTGGCGAAGGCGAGTGCGCATGCGCTGAGTATACGGCTCAGCGCATGCGCCGGACAGAAGTCTTACCGAAACGCGTGTTCCAGTGCAATTCGCACCTGGCGCGGCTCGACGGGATGCGAATGCACGCCGTCGACACCGCCCACGGGCTCACTCCGCAACCGCGACGGGTAGAAGTATTGAATGTCCGCCGCCCGGTTGTTAAGCGCGTTGAGCACGGCGATCTGGACCCGCGTGTCGGCGCCAATGCGATAACCTGCTTCGGCGCTGATCAGGGTCGACGGGCTCGCGCGAACGCTGTTGTCTTCGATCAGGGGATAGGCGGCGAAGCGCCGAAGGCGAACGGATCCGGAGAGGCCGGAGGAGGTTGGAATCCACGTGACTCCGCTCGCCACGACGCTTTCCAGTGCCCCCGGAATGTGGTTCTCGCCCGGCTGCACGCCGACGAAGCGGGCGCGCGCGAGTGCGATGTCGGCGTCGAGCGACAGCCACGACACGGGGCGGTAGAAGTTGGCGAGGGTAATGCCGCGTCGATGACTTTCCGCGGACGCCTCGGTCGTCCCGGCGTCGCCGGTGAACAACAGCTCGCTGTCGAGCGCGAGCGTCCATGCCGTGAGCGTCGTTCGGAATCCGTCGGCTAGGGAGAGACGGGCGCCGAGCTCCGCCCCCCGCGATCGAACGAGCGGATCGACGCGCCGGGCAGGATCACCCGTGGCCGGATCGACCGCGATCGTCGTCCCGCGCGCGTCATTGCTGTGAAAGCCGTACCCCGCGCTCGCGTACAACTCCGCGCGCGGCGAGAGCATGTACGCGAGCGACGCCTTTGGACTCGCGATCGCCGCGGCTCGGCTACCGGAATTCTCCGCGATGTCGCTCGAGACGCCGAACGTATACGCATCGGCGCGCGCACCGAGCACGCTGCGCAAGCGCCGCGTCCACGGCGTCTCGATTTCGACGAAGACGCCGGTACCCGTCTGGCGGACGCGATCCTCGCGAACGGTGGCGAAGCGTTCGCGCCGAGCAGTGCGATAGAGCCCGAGCCGATTGATGATGTCGGCGCGCGATTGAACGCCGACCTTCAGGAGATGGGTGCGCGCGAGAGCGTCGACACTCTGCGTGTGCGACGCCGAGCCGCCGATGACCGTGCGACGATCCGTCTGGTTGAATTGATCGCCGCGGACGGGATCGTCGAGGAAGTACGTGAAGTCGGAGAAGAGCGACAGGTCGGAGTAGATGCCGTAGAGCTCGATGGCGTCAACGCCCCTGCTTCCCGTCCGCTGCCACGCGCCGGAGAGACTGTATCGCTCCGATCCTCCGCCGTCCGTCGAGTCGATCTGGCCGAAGCGCGAAATGACGCCGGCTTCCACCGCGCGATCCGGAATCTGGTCGTTGGCGTTCCAGCGATTGTGGTAGGCCATGCCCGTCACCGAGAAGCGCGACGATCCGCGCTCCCACGAGTACCGCCCGACGCCGCTGACCTTGCGGAGCTGTTCCCTTCGGTCCCACGGGCCGTCGTATGACTTCACTTCTCCGGCGGCCAGCAGAATGCCTCCGCCGAGGCGTGTCGAGCCGGCAGCGGCGAGCCGACCGAGTCCGTTCTGACCGCCCGTGAGTGACGCGAACGGATGATCGAGCGCGGATACGAGGTGAAGCTCCGCGCCTCCCGCGCTTCCGAAATCGCCGAGTTCCGCGTGATACACGCCGAGCTTGTAGTCGACGTGGTCGATGAGCTCGGGAATGAGGAAGTTCAGATCCGTATAGCCCTGGCCGTGGCCGTGGGTCGGCATGTTGACGGGCATGCCGTCGAGCGTCGTAGCGAAGTCGGTGCCGTGGTCCAGGTTGAAGCCGCGCACGAAGTACTGATTCGCCTTTCCCTCACCAGAGTGCTGGGTGACGATCAGCCCCGGGACGGTCTCGAGCACCTCGCCTTCGCGCATGATTGGCCGCAGACGCAGATCAGCGGCGCCTACGCGTCCCTCGGATGCCGTCGTCGCGACGCCAATGATGTCATCGATGCGCCCAGTCACCTTCACCGTTTCGAGAAGCTGTGATCGCGTGGAATCGGTGCGCGTGGAGTCGCGCGTCTGGCTGAGCGCGATCGATGACTGGATCGCGACGAGCGCGCCGGCGAGCGCAAAGCTCGCGAGCGCAGCCAACGCGCGGGAATTCGTTGGTGGATGATGATCGATGGAGCGAGCCATGTTGTCTCCGTGCGGGCGAAAACGCGGAACGCTGCGTGCCTCACACGAGCGTCCGGGCGCTCTACGAATCCAGGTGGGATCCGCCATCGCAGCGCCGGGTGGCTCGAACGCTTCAATGCTATCGTCCCGACGGTCACCAGGCAATCCGATAAACGCACAACGAGGGAAGCAGCACGTGGCCGCTTCCCTCGTCACGACATCACGACCGGTCACGCTCAGCCCGCGAGCGCCTCCGCATCCGCATCGGCCTCGTCGGTCTTCGGCACGTCCCACTCGTTGCCGCACTTGAGGCACCTCCGGAAATCACCGCGCGCCTTCGTGAATTTCATCTCGGCGCCGACGTACCCGCACTCCGGGCACTTCTCGGCGACGGGTTTGTTCCACGCGACGAAATCGCAGGTCTCGTTCGAGCAGGCGTAGAACGCCGTGCCGCGTTTGCGCGACCGCCGCTCCACCAGCTCCCCGCCGTCCTTCGGGCAGAACACTCCCGTCGGCATCGACCGCGTGCCGCGGCACTTGGGGAACGTGCTGCAGCCGAGGAACGCGCCGCTCCGCCCCTGGCGAATCACCATCGGTGCGCCGCAGACGTGACACGCGTACTCGGTCATCACCGGCTTGGCTTTCTCGCCCTTGATCGGACGCGTGTACTTGCAGTTCTTCGGGTGGTTCTCGCACGCGAGGAATGGACCGAAGAAGCCACCGCGCGCCTCGAGCTTGCCGCCGCACTCCGGACACCGCAGCTCCGGCACCTGCGACAGATCGTACGCCTCGGCGATGAGCGCCGGCGCGTCGACTTTGTTCAACCGCGCGGCAAAGGGTGAATAGAAGTTCTTCAATACCTTCTGCCACCCCAGATCGCCCTCTTCGACCTTGTCGAGCTCCCCCTCCATCTCCGACGTGAACTCCACGTTGAAGACATCGGGGAACTGCTTGACCATCACCTTCTCGACGGACTCGCCCAGCTCCGTCGGGAAGAACCGCCGCTGATTGAGCTCTACGTAGCGACGGTCGGCGAGCACGGAGATGATCGTCGCGTAGGTCGATGGGCGGCCGATGCCGAGCCGCTCGAGCTCCTTCACCAGACTCGCCTCGGAGAAGCGCGGCGGTGGTTCGGTGAAGTGCTGGCTCGGCGTGATCCCCTTGCAGGGCACCTTCTCGCCCACCTCCACCACCGGCAGCGCCTGTTCGTCCTCGAGCGCCTTGCTGTCGCCTTCCTCGCGCGCCTCACGATAGAGGACGAGGAAGCCCTGGAACTTCACGATCGACCCGGTCGCGCGGAACAGATAACTGCGGCGGCCGATATCCGGCTGCGACGCCGCCGGGATGTCGAAGTCGACGGTCGTGGTATCGAAAACGGCGGGCGCCATCTGCGATGCCATGAACCGCTGCCACACGAGCTGATAGAGCTTGAACTGATCGGCCGAGAGGTACTTCTTCACCGCGTCCGGACGGCGGGTCGGATCGGTCGGGCGGATGGCCTCGTGCGCGTCCTGCGTGTTCTTCGACTTCTTGTCGTTGCCGTAGAGCTGCGGTGTCGCGCACACGAAATCGGAGCCGAAGAGCGTGCGCAGGTACTCACGCGCCTGCGCCGACGCCGTCTCCGCGATTCGCGTCGAGTCGGTACGCATGTACGTGATGAGACCCACCGCGCCCTCGTCGCCCAGCTCGATGCCCTCGTAGAGGTCCTGCGCGACACGCATCGTGCGCTTCGATCCGAACGACAGCTTCTTCGCGGCTTCCTGCTGCAGCGTCGACGTCGTGAACGGTGCCGACGGATTCTTGCGACGCTCGCGCCGCTTGACTTCCGTCGCATCGAAGGTGGTCCGCCCCTTCAGATCGTCCAGGATCCGCTGGGCTTCGGCCTCGTTGCCGATCTCGGCCTTCTTGCCGTCGATGTGGTGCAGCTTGGCCGTGAAGGGCTGGCCATCCTTCTCCAGCAGGGCTTCGATCGTCCAGTACTCGACCGGCTTGAACGCGCGAATCTCCCGCTCGCGCTCGACGATCAGTCGCAGCGCGACCGTCTGCACGCGTCCGGCCGAGAGCCCCTTCTTGACCGTCTTCCACAGCACTGGCGACGCCTTGTAGCCGACGAGACGATCGAGCACCCGCCGCGCCTGCTGCGCCTCGACCTTCTTGCTGTCGATCGAGCCGGCGTTCTGAATCGCGCGCTGGACGGCGTCCTTGGTGATCTCGTGAAAGAGCACACGACGGATCGGCACCGAGAGCGACCCACGCTTCGGCGAGATCTGGGTCGCGACGTGCTGCGCAATCGCCTCACCCTCGCGATCAGGGTCGGTCGCGATGAAAACTTCGCGACTGTCCTTCGCCACGCTCTTCAATTCCGCGATCGTCTTTTCCTTGCCGGGGATCGGAACGAGGTCGGGGGTGAAGCCGTTGTCCACGTCGATGCCGAGCTTCTTTTCCGGCAGGTCCATGATGTGGCCGACCGTCGCTCGGACGCGATAACCGCGGCCGAGGTACTTCCCGATCGTCTTGGCCTTGGCCGGCGACTCGACGATGACGAGCGCGCTGCCGCCCGGGGTCGTCGGCTCCTCGTCGTCCGGGACATACGCCGCGACCTTGCGACCGCCACGTTTGGCGGTCGCCTTCGTCACTGCCTTCTTCTTCGCCGCGGCTCTGGCCCCGCCCGACTTCTTCTTCGCGGCTGAGACCTTTTTCGTTGCCATGTCAGTGTACCGTCTGTGATTGATCGCCCTCGCCTCGATCGACGAAGCCGACTCCTTCCATCAATGAGCGCAGATCATCGAGCGCGATGCGCCCGTCGATCTGCATCAACGCGCGTTCAATGATATGCTCGAGCTCGGCCGCGTTCAGCGAACCGGCTCCAGTCAAGGCTAACAGATGCCCCCATGCTTCCGGGGCAAAACGGCCGCGTTCATGCGGCCCGAGTACGCGAAAAGTCATAAATCAGGCCCCTGCGATGCTGCCTTTCTGTCACGTGAGCGACCGCGCAGGGGCTGCCGACCGGCCGTCATGGACCGTACCAGCAAAAAAGCAATGACCCCTCCTGGCGCTGCTCTGCCACCCTGTCGCTCGCACCGGTCGGAAAGCAAGAAGGGGAGGATGGGCCACGACGCCGGCACCAATCCTCTCCCTATCGAATCCAACCCTCTCCCGACCAAAGACGCGTCAGGGCGCATTTTCGCTCAATCGAAGGCTAACCTATGGAAGCAAGCCCCCACTGGCAAGCTGACTAACCTGCTCTATAACACGTTGAGGATCAAGCAGTTCCGTATTGATCACGAAATCTGCCGTCTCGTACGCTTCCCGCCGGGTCTCCAGCAGACGGTTCAGCTCGGCGAGCGGATCAGGGCGCGTCAGTAACGGTCGAACGTTCCGCATCGGGCCCAAACGCTCCAGCGCCTTCGCCGGACTCACCTTCAGATAAACCAGCCGGCTCGGCGGACGCACCAGCGCGACAACCTCCGGATTGGCCGCCCAGCCGCCCCCCGGCGAAACCACCATGTTCCCCACCAGCGCGAGCTCCTCCGTGATCTCGCGCTCACGCCGCCTGAAGTACGCCTCCCCTCGTTCGCCAAAGATCTGGCTCACCGACTGGCCTTCGCGGCGCTCGATCTCGAGATCGATGTCGAGAAAGGTGCGCGACGTCGCTCTGGCGACCGCCTGCCCGATGGTCGTCTTTCCGGATCCGGGCAACCCGACGAGGATCAGGTGCGGCTTCGAGGGATCAAGCGCCGAGCCGGGCTGCGATGTGCGAAAGGTAGGAGTCATAGTTCCGCTTCGTTTCGGCGACGGCATCGCCACCGAACTTTTCGAGGAAAGCGTCCGCGAGCACGAAGGCGATCATGGCCTCGGCGATGACGCCCATCGCCGCGACCGCGGTGACGTCGCTGCGCTCCGCCGTCGCGGCGGCAGCTTCACCGGTCGCGACGTCGATCGTACCTAAAGGACGCATGAGGGTGCTGATCGGCTTCATCGCGACGCGAACGACGAGCGGTTCGCCTGTCGTCATGCCGCCTTCCAGCCCGCCCGCGCGATTTGTTTTGCGGCGCACGTTCCCGGTGCGCACTCGCCCGGGTGCCAACTCGATCTCGTCGTGGACCTCGGCACCGGTGACCCGCGCCGCCTCGAAGCCCATCCCGATCTCCACCCCCTTCACCGCGGGAATCGACAGGATCGCCGCGCCGATCCGGCCGTCGAGCTTGCGGTCCCACGACACATGGGAGCCGAGTCCCGCCGGAAGCCCGTCGACGACGACCTCACAGACGCCACCGAGCGTGTTGCCCGCGCGCTTGATCTCATCGATGTAGGCGATCATCCGCGCCTCGGCGGCGGGATCGAGGGTCCGCAACGGAGACTGGTCGGCCGTCGCATTGAGATCGGTCGGGAGCTCCGCTGGGCGCTCGGCATCGATGCCCCCGAGGTGGACCAGGTGGCTGCCCACGCTGACGTCGAACTCCGCCAGGAACTTCCGACAGATCGCCGAGGCGGCGACGCGGGCGGTGGTCTCGCGGGCGGAGGCGCGCTCGAGGATGTCGCGCGCGTCGTCGCGGTCGTACTTCAGGACTCCGGTGAGGTCGGCGTGGCCGGGCCGCACGCGTGTCACGGCGCGCTTGCGAGGATCGGGGTCGCCTTCGCGCGGGGCCGGATCCATGATCTCGACCCAGTTCTTCCAGTCGCGATTCGTGATCATCATGGCGATCGGGGAGCCGAGCGTCTGGCCGGCGCGCACGCCCGACAGAAATTCGATCGTGTCCTTCTCGATCTGCATGCGGCGCCCGCGGCCGTATCCCTGCTGCCGGCGCGCGAGCTCGATGTTGACGTCGTCCGCGAGGAGCGGGAGCCCGGCGGGCATCCCTTCGAGAACGCTGATGAGGGCGGGGCCGTGCGATTCGCCGGCCGTCGTGAAACGAAGAGGCATGTTCGGAAAACGAGAATGAGGCGGAGCGGCTCGTAAGTTAACGAGCCGTCCCCGCCCCACCCGCGACGTGCGTTTTCGAGTCCGGCGTCTACGGCAGCGACAGGATGTCCTGCGCTCGCAGGTCGATGATCACGAGCCCCGTCTTCGACACGCCGAAGAGCTTGAGCACCACACCGTTCGCCGCATCGGTCGCACCTGGCCGCGCCGCACGGAGCGGACCATAGAGGTTCGCCTTGATCGGCAGGTTGCCGCGGTTGAGGTAGTGGAAGATGTCGACGATGTCGATCGACTGGTTGTTCGACGCGATGTAGCCGGTCCGCTCGACGTCGCCCGCCGATGCCTTGGCTTGCGGATGGAACGCGATGCCCTGCCCCGGCACCGTCTGGTCGTACTTGCCCTGTAGACGGAGATGGAACGGCACGTCGACCGACGCGAAGAACGACTGGTCGCCGTGCGCGGCCACAGTGAGGCCGGTGCTGTCCAGCGCGATGCCGTTGATGTGCTCGGACGCGTTGTTGGTCAGGTCGATCTGCGAGATGGGCGACGACATGAAGCCCGACGCATTCGCCATGAAGATGTTGCCCGCGCCCGCCGTATGGCCGGCGCCGAAGGCGACCCAGTTCCGGTCGCCGCTGGCGGCGACGAACGTGGTGTCGGTGAGCCCCGCGTCGTCGATGTCCACGCCGTGCACGAAGGAGACGTCGGTGGTCGGCACCCGGGCCCGGAGCGAATCGTACGCGGCCAGATAGCCCAGGTTCGACTTGCCGCAGGCACCCGCCTGATTGGTGCCGGCCGGATGGTCGCAGATCACGATGAAGTCGGAGCCCGGCGCGCCGGAGATCACGAAACTCGAATCAGAGTTCACGATGATGTGCTGCTTCGCGGACGCGCCGGCGCGGAAGATCACGACGGCCTTCTCGTCCGGATACGGCTGCGAAGGATCGAGGTAGCGGATGGTTCCCTTGGGCGCGGTCGGCGTGGGCCGCGTCGAATAGAAGACCGTCCCGTTGCGGAGCTGCGCGATGTACTGCGGACGATCCGAGTAGATGATCGGCGCGCTGATGCCTTCACGGAACGTCGCCGGGACCGTGTCGTTCCCGCCCGACGCATCCTCGGTCAGCGTATAGAGCGGCGTGAGACGGGTCCGAATGCGCTGCGCATCGAGCTCCTTTCTCGCCGCCAGATCCACGCGGCTCAGGTTGTTGCCGCCGGAGTTCGCCACCCAGAGCACGTTCGGGTCGTTCGAGATGAACAGCCCCCAGGGGAACGAACCCACGGCGATGCCCGTCGCATCGTAGGAGCCCGTCGCGCTGCTGAAGACCTCGAGCCGGTTGTAGAGCTGGTTCGAGAGAATGACGTTCTCGCGAACGGCATCCCACGCGATGTCGCCGATCAACCCGGCGCTTCGGGTGCTCGGCAGCGGGTAGGTGTGGCCGAAGACGATGAGCGTCGAATCGACGTAGGCCCCGGTGAGGTTTCCATTCGGCGCGACGGCGCCGCTGCGAACCGCATAGCCGGTGCGTGCCGACTGATCGACGGCGAAGCCGGTGATCGCGATGCGCTTCCCGCGGAGCGTCGGCGTCAGCTTGCCGAGGCTGAGCGAGGCGCTGGCGTTGCCGGCGTACGGCGTCGGCAAAAGGATGCTGTCGCGAAGAATGACGTTGCCGGCGGCGTCGCGAGCGACGTAGCCGAGCGATCGAATGCCGTCGCCGCGCGCCGTGACCGTCACCGAGTCCGTGATCTCGAGGCGCGGATCGACCTTCTGATTGACGACAGGCTCCGCCTCGCGCGCGCCGCGCACGAAGACGGAGATCGACGGTGCGTTGCCGGGACGTCCATTCGCGCTGACCGCGCTGGCCGTCACCGTGATCTTCCCGCGCAGCGGAGCATTCGCGGGAACGCTGGCGATCGCCGAGAACTGGAAGGTCTTCGGCGAGCCGGTGGTGGTCGTCGTGATCGTCGTGTCGAGCTTCGTCGGCCAGCTGGCTTCGCCCTGGAAGCGAACCGTCGCGCGGCTCACGCCGTCCGGATGCTCGGCCGTACCGGACACCGAGAGACCGATGCCCGCCGGCGTGCTGTCGCCGTTCACCGGCGTGGTGATCGTCACCTTCGGGCCGGAGACGATGTCGACGCGGCGCATCACGGTGTCCGCCATCGCGGCGCTGTCGAGCGCGATCACGCGGACGACCAGGCTGTCGAGCGAGCTGTCGACCGGGGTCGCGGGCTTGAGGTAGCGGCGCAGGACGGTGTCGTGCAGCCCCGCGCGGAACGAGCCCGTCGCCGGGATCGTGACGCGCGGGTAGCGGGCCGTTTCCGTCCGCGTTCCGAGGTCGGAGCTCCCCGTGATCTTGAGTCCCTCGAAGCTCACCGAGGTGAGCGCGCGGTCGTCGTGCAGCCGAACCACGACCAGCAGCGAATCACCGACGTTGACGAGCGATCCGACCGCCGGCGTGTCGAGGGCGATGACTGGACCGCCGCCCGGGCTGCCGCTGTTGTTCGGCGTGCTGGTCCCGGTGCCGATCGTTTCCGTCGCCAGCCGCGAGTCACAGCTCGCGACGACGGCGATGCCGGCCAGCACCCCGGCCAGCCGGAGATAGAGATGTCGCATCAGAGGATTCCTGGGGCGTTATGGGCGGCCGGAGTCCGGCTGCCCGCCCTCGTCGATGATGTGCGGCGTGATGAGGATCAGCAGGTCGCGCTTCGTCTCGGTGCGGCTGGTGACACCGAAGAGGCGGCCGATGATCGGGAGGTCCACCAGCACCGGCAGACCGTTCTTCTGCACATTCACTTCCGTCTGCGTGAGACCGCCGACGACCATCGTCTCGCCGTCCGCGACGAGCATCTCGTTGTCGACGCTCTGCTTCGGGAAGACCGCGCCCACGTCGCTCGACTGGAACTGCACCGAGGAGTTCTCGACGTGCACCTTCATCTGCACCTGTCGATTCGCGGTGATCTGCGGAACGACGGTGAGAATGACACCCGTCTGACGGAAGGCGACGTTGGCGCGCGGGAAGCTGCCGTTCTGCGCCGCGTTGCCCGCACCGGCGTCAATGACGCGGATCGGGACTTCGGTGCCCGCGGTGAGGTTCGCCGTCCGATTGTTCAGCACCGTCGCACTCGGCTCGGCCTGGACGTCGAGGAGGGTGTTCGACTGCAGCGCCTCGAGGAAGGTCGTGAAGTCATAGTTGCCCATCGCCGTCGAGAACACGAGCTGCAGCGCCGCACTCGGCACGCGGGCGCTGGCGTTCGCGATGGCCGACACCGTGTTGCCGCCGAGGAGAATCTGGCCGGCGGTGGTCTGCGGCTTTCCGAGCGAGTCGAGCCGCGGGACGATGTCATTGAAGTACTGCTGGGGCGTTCCCAGGTCGTAGCGAAGGCCGAGCCCCTCGAGCGTCGTGCGATCGACGAGGACGATCTTCGCCTTGATGTTCACCTGCGGCTGCCGTATGTCGAGCGACCGCGCGTACTTCTCGAGGTCGTCGAGCGCGCTCGGCACGTCGGTGATGGCGACACTGTTCGTGACCGTGTCGGCGATGACCGCGCCGCGCTGGCCGCACTGCAGGCTCTGGACGGTGTTGATGGACTGGCCGGATTGCGGATCGAGCGGCTGCGGAATCACGACGTTCGTGCCGCCCGGGCCCTGCACCTGCGCGATCGGCGACGGCTGATTCGGCGCGGTCGCGGCGGTGGTGGGACAATTCCGGGAGAGACGGACTGCCACCATGTTCTGCACGGCGGTGGCACGCGCGTAGTTCAGGCGGATCGTACGCGTCTGCAACGGTGTGACCGCCTGGCGCGCCGCGAGATTCTCGAACGTGTCGATGACGATCACGCCGTCCGGATTCACCGTGACGTCGTAGCCGTTGGCGTTCATGACTTCCTTGAGCGCGACGTCCCACGGCAGGTTCACGATGTTGGCGCTGACCGTTCCGGACACCGCCCGCGAGGGCAGGATCGTGCGGTTCGTGTAGCTGGCGAAGATGCCGAGCACTTCGTTGATGTCGGCCTTGTCCCAGTTGATCGTGATGCGCGGTTCCTGGCTTTGCTGGGGGCGGCGCGCCACGGCGGGGCGCGTTTCGACCACCGGCTCCTCGCGGCGCGAGACTCGCGCGCCGATCGCGTCGGCCACGGGATCGAGCGACGCGTTCATGGTGCGCGACGGCCGCACGTCGCCGAGCGACCACGGCTTGAACTCGCCGGCGCCGTCGATCGCGATGCGCAGCTCCCCGCTCTCCTGCAACACGCCGTACTCGTGCGGCGAGTCGAGCGTCACGACGACGCGAACCGTGGTGCGCGTGAACTGCGAGTAGCGCACGCTCTTGACGGCGCCGCGCGCGACGCCGTCGTAGGCCTCGCTCGTCGGCAGACCGAGCGTCGCGCCGTTGATGTCGACGACGATCTTGTCGGGTTGGCTCAGCGTGAAGTGATTGAAGGTGATCGCCCCGCTCACGCGAATCAGAACATCGGTGGTGCGTTCGCTGGAGATCACGCCGAGCGCGGTGACCGCGCCTTCTTCACGATGTGCGGCCAACGCGCTCGGCGTTGCCGCCGCCGCGGAACGTCCCGAGAACGCGCCGAGCGCGACGAGCGCCGCGGATGCGAGCGTCCGGGTAGCAATCATTTTCCCCCCGACTTGTTCGTAGAATCGCGCAGGACCAAGGAATCCCGCCGCGTCGTGCCAAACTCTTCGATCGTGAACACCACGGTCGTGGTGCGGATGGCGCTCACCCGCATGCGGCCCAGCGTCGACCCGACGCTGACCCGGTACTGCGCATTCGTGCCGATGTCCCGCAGGGTCGCCAGCGAGTTGCCTCGGCCCGAGTGATCGACGAGGATGCCCGTGAGACGCAGATCGCTCATCGTCGGGCGCAGATCGTTCGTCGTCAGCAGCGAGACGAACGGATCGCGCCGGCCGTCGCGCTGGTAGGCGAACATCTCGCGATAGATCGTCGGCGGCGGCGCGGTCGTGTCGGCCTTCGGCTCCACGGCGCTGTCGCCCTTTGCCCCGGCGGTCCTGGCGTTCGCCCTGGCGTTCCCCGGATCAGCTTTCGGCGCCGACGTTTTGGCACCGGCCTTCGGGGCCGACGCGCTCGTCGACGGAATGCCGGCCGTTGGATTGACCGGCGTTCCGACCGCCTGCATGGTGGCGGTGTGAGCGTCGGCGGCGCTCTTTGCGCCCGCGGCCTTCTCCTTCGCCGCGGTGAGCACGCTCTGCGCGGAAACCGGCGCGGCAAACACGCCGAGCGCCGCCGCCGTCAATATGAAGTTTCTCATGGCTGCGCCGCCTTGGTGGGCGAGGCCGGCTGGACGTGAGCGACGTACGTCTGCACGCCGAACTTCGCGTCGAGCAGTTCCTCGCCCTTCTTGGGCCGGATCTCGAGATTCCGACGCCCGGACACCGACAACGTGAGGTTGATCGGCGACACGATGCGCGGCAGCGACGCGACGTTCGACAGGAACTCGGCGATCTGGTGATACGGCCCGGTCACGCCGAGGCGGTACTTGTAGGTGTCGAACTGGTCGCCGGTGAGCACGCCATCGGGCGAGAGCTCGGAGATGTCGAGCCCCGCGCGGCGCGCGGCGTTCGAGATCGACTCGAGCAGCGGCGGGACCTCGTTGGAGGTCGGCACCAGACGGCGGAGCACGAGGAGCTCACGCGCGTAGGCGTCGCCCTCGGCCTTCATCTTGGCCGACGAGCCCTTCGCGACTTCACGCTTGGCGACCGCGTTCAGCGAATCGAGCGCGTCGAGCCGGGTCGAGAGCGCCGTGAGCTCCTCGTGCTTCGGGGACCAGACGAGCTGGTGGTACACCGCGACCAGGCCGACGGCGAGAAGGCCCATGATGAACAGACGCTGGTCGCGCGGATTCTGCGGCAGGAGCGCCATGCTATTTCCCTCCGAGGCCGGCGAGCGTCGACAGCGTCAGCGGAACGCGGCGCAGCAACAGCGTGTCGGGGCGGGTGAACGCGAAGGTCAATGAGAACTCTCGAACTTCCTTCCCCTGATCCACCGTCGGCGAGACCTTGTCGATGGTGATATTGGCGAGGAAGGGCGATGCCTCGAGATCGGTCATGAAGCGCGTGAGCGCCTGAATGTCGACCGTGCGGCCCTTGAGGCTGATCTTGACCGTGTCCTTGGGGATCTCGGTGTCGAGGCGCTTGGCCTTCGGCCGCTTGGCGTCGCCCGCCGAGTCCGACTTGGGCGCGGCGACCACGTTGTTGTTCCCCTGCGGCGTCCCGGTGATCGCGAGGCTGGTCAGCCACGTGTACTGCGGCAGCGCGCGGCTCACCTCGTCCAGCACGTGCGGCCAGACGAAGCGATCCTCGTCCAGCCCGCGAATGACGTTCACCTGGCGCAGCAGCGTATCGCGGACCGCCTCGGCCCGCGCTCGGTCCTTGAGGAAGTTCGCATAGCGCGTCGAATCGGCGACGGCCTTCTCGCGGCGCTCGGCGAGCGTCGACTCGCTGCGCGTCTGCTCGAGAAAGAGGCCGGCCGCCACGAGCAACGCGACGACGGTGACCACCGTCGAGATCACGAGGTAGCGATCGCGGAACCGGTTGGACGCGCCGGAAACGAGCGACTTGAGCTCCAGCGGCTGACGGCTCGACGCCTTCGCGCGGCGCGCCCCGGGGAGCAGGTTGATTTCGATCATCATGCGACGTTGCGTAGCGCCAGACCGATCGGCAGCATGAGGAGCGGCGCGATCTCGTCCGTGACGAGCGCGTCGAGGGCGCCATCGCGAACCGTCACGTTGGCGAGGGGATTCGCCTGCTGCACCGGGAGACCGAACCGGTTGGCGAGCATGTCATTGAGCCCCGGAATGCGCGAGCCGCCGCCGGAGCTGTAGATCGCGCGGAGCCCCGCGCCGCGCGAGTTCTGGGCGAGAAAGGCCGCGGCCCGCTCGATGCCGACCGCGATCTCTTCACCGCGCGATTCCACCACCGCGTCGAGATGCGGCGAACGATCATAGCCCTGGAGCAACGCCTGCGCCTCATCCCCCGGCAGACCGCGCTCCCGCTGGAGATCCTCGCGGATGCGCCGCGTGCCGACGGTCAGATCGCGCGTCAGCAGCGGAACACCGTCGTCCATCAACAGGATGTTGGTGACGTCGTGGCCGATGTTCACCAGCGAGACGAGACCGTGCATCGCATCGGGATGATTGAGCTCGAACGCGTTGTGCAGCGCGAACGACTCCACGTCGACGAGCGACGGCGTGATGCCGGCATCCGTCAGGATGCGCACCTTCGACTCCACCAGCTCGCGCTTGGCCGCGACGAGCAGCACACTCATCTCGAGCCCCTCACCATCGGGATCGAGAATCTGAAAATCGAGCTCGACCGACTCCATGTCGAACGGCACGTGCTGCTCGGCTTCCCACCGCATGAGCTCACGCGCCTGCGCTTCCTTCACGCGCTCGATCTGAATCTTCTTGATGATGACGTCCCGCCCACCGACCGCGGTGACCACACGCTCCGGTTTCACGCCGGCGGCGGCGATGGCCGCCTGGATTGCGTCGGCGACGATGCCAGGATCCATCACCTCGCCTTCGACGATCGCGTCGGCGAGCAGCGGCATCACGGTCACTCGCACGAGCTCCGGAGTCCTCTTGGAGTGGTCGATGACCGCTACCTTGATGAGACCGGACCCGATGTCGAGACCGACGGTTGTCTTGTTTCTACCGAAGAGTGCCATGTGGCGGGCAAGAATCAGTGGAGCGTTGATGACCGGCGAACCGCTACCACCCGGAAGGGCATGCTCTGCGTCGACGCCCCTGCGTTTCGCGCGAGGACGATGGATCGTCAGCGTTCCACTGCCTTTTCTCGGACGCACTGCCCTCCGTCGGACAGACAAGCTCGTCCCTGCTGCACCGAACACGACCGACGCCGACGTTCGTAACACGAAATGGCGGAAGTGACGACAATCACGATCGTTAGAAGACCTCCGCCCAACCGCGCTCGCGCGCGATCGTGACGCGGGCCGCTCGTCGAAGTCGCCGGGCGACCACACACGGAGAGTATCGGACGACGGCCCCCGGACCTTGGATGTCGATCATGGCGCCAGACACCACCGCCCCGTCGACCCGCAGGCTGCCGACGGAGTGTACGGCACCGCTCGCGATCAGAAGCCCGTCCAGCGCGAACCCGCCGCCGAGCGTGACGTCGCCGTCGACGATGAGAATTCCATCATATGAGCCTCCGGCGATCGCCGTATCGTGGGCAACACGACGCACCCCTGGCGCCGAGTCGAGCGCGGTGCGCTGGGCTGGGCGGGCGAACAGCATCGTCGAATCGGCCGTCTGGAGCGGCGCGGGAGAGTTCGTGGCGCGACAATCGACCTCGGTCGCGGTATCGGCCAGCAGGCTGACTCCGGCGCTGACCGAGATGCCGTCTCGCGCGACGAGCGACGTCGGCGGCGCAACGCCAGCGATGCCCGCTCGAGCGACGACGGCGATGGTGCGCTGCGCGCCCCCCGCACGATCGGCGGCGCGCGCCACGATCCAGTAGACGTTTCCCACGAACCGCGTGACGGCCACACGCGCGCTCGGGATGTCAGCGCTCGGGATGGCGACGTCGAACTCGGTGCGCACGCCCAGTGAAAGATCGGACAGCCCGAAGGCTGTCGCGTCGCCCACGATGTTGCCGATCGCATAGTCGGCTGCCGCGATCAGCGGCGCGTCGCGCGCGGCCATCCGTTCGCCGCGCTGAAGCAGCACCGTCGTCGAGATCGCCCCCGCGACCATCAAGCCGAGCATCGCCAGAAGCGCGAGCACGGCAACGAGCGCCATGCCGTGGCGCAGCTGGGTGGATGACGACCGCGCCACGATTCGTGGGCCGCTCATGGCCGGTTGCGGAGCGCGATCGCGAAGAGCACAGAGTCGCGTGGGCGCGCATCGGGACCCGTCGTGAGCGCACGGGCCACGTCTCGTGTGCGGCCGCGAAGCTCGACGCGCAGCAGCCGCACGGCATTTCTGTCGACCGGATCGGTCAGCGGGCGGTCCAGACTGTCCCGATAGCGAAATGCCACACCGCCGTCCGCCGGCGCCAGGTATGGCCCCGCTATCGGCTGCACTCCGTCGAAGCGCCCCGCCTGATTGTTCCAGTCCTTTTCGCCGAGGTACCACGCGCCGTCTCCGGCGCGATAGACGCTGTAGCGCACCGGCCGCGTCACGCGGACAGGCACCCCGATGAGCGGGCCGAGGGGCGGCATCACCGAGATCGTGATGCGCGGCGATGAGAGCGCAGCGCCGGCAAGTCTCGGCCCGAGCGCGGCGCAGGTGCCCGGAATGCGCGTGCCGACGCTCAGGATGCGCAGTGGGCGCCAGTCGCCCGTGCCGGCGTCGAGAGCCCACACTGAATCGCCCGCGACGATCGGCGCGGCGACGGCCGCGAAGCGCTGCTCCTGCTCGGCGGGGGCGAGCACCAGTGCGGTCGCGATGGTGTCGCACACGACCGCGCTGGCAATGGTTGCGCGTACCTCGAGGGCGGTGTCGCGAGTGTCTCGAAGGTCGGCCGGGGAAAGCGTTCGCAACTGGGCGAGCAGCGGCCCCGCACCGTCGCGCAGACGCGCCGCGAGATCCGCGCGGCCGGCGAGGTCGCTGACGACGCGGTGCTGGCGGAGAAGCACCGCACTGGCAAGGGCGAGCACGACACCGGTCATCGCAAGCGAGATGATCAACTCGACCAGCGTGGTGCCGCGGCGGCGGTGCGTCATGGCAAACACTCGCCCGCGGTCCGCATGACGATGCGGTGCCGCGCGCCGCGTACGGACCACTCGAGGCTATCGCCGATCTCGCTTCGCGCACGGTCTCGTCGAACCCACCAATGCTCAGAGAAGCCGGCCGACGTGGTCGAATCACCCGTGACGGCGACGCACGGCGCGGCCATCAGGCGCTCGAGGCGGTTCGCCGCCGTGCGGCGCGCTTCCGTGTCTCTCCGCGCGTCAGCCTGGCGTCGGACGGCGACGGTGCTGGCGCCCACGAGTGTGAGCACCCCGACGTCCAGGAGCAGGACGGCCACGAGAAGCTCGGCGAGCGTGAAGCCGCGGCGAAGCGAGAGCATGGCGCGAAGCTAGGGCGACGGCGCAACGCACCCTCATCGTTTCAACGCCGGCATCAACCTTCGGGTGCCGCGAGCAAAAAAAAAAACGGAGGGGAGGCCGGCATGGCCTCCCCTCCGCTTTTTCGGTGTCGCTCGGTTACGCCTTGCGATCCGTGCAACCGTGGAAGTTCGGGTTGCCGACCTGCTCGTCCGTCGTGACCGGGAGGTTCACGTCGGTGCCGAACGTGCCCGACTTGTAGTGCGTGCCCGTCGGGAAGGTATCCGAGCCGTCCGCAGCGCGACCGTAGTCGCGAATCAGGCGGCGGAGGTTGCCGAGACGCACGCCGCGGCCGAACTGCCAGAAGGCAGCCTCACGGAACAGGAGGTTCACCCGTCCGTCGGGCGTGCCCGGATCGGCGACGGCCGGCATCACCGGGGTCGTCCAGCCAGGATGCGTTCCCGTCGCCGTGGGGCTCGACGCCGTGATCACGCGCGGCGTGCCGCGGAGATCATTGAGGATCGAGATCATCGTCCCAGGCTGGCCGGCCTTGAGCGCCGCCTCGGCTTCGATGAGGCGAGCGTCGATGCCGGACACCAGCGCCACAGCGGTCGTCTGACCCCAGAGCGAATCCACCGAGATCACGTACGTGTTGCCGTCCTGCGCCTTCACCGTGTCACGGCCGTTCGCCGCGATGCGGTAGTGCGCCGGGACGCGGGGATCCCGCGCCGAGAGGAACGGGATCGCGTTGCCGACGAGGATGTTGCGCGACGGTCCCTGCACGCTGTCGCTGACCACGTAGCGCATCTGGCTCGCCGGCTGGCTCCACAGGATGTTGCTGCTCGTCGTGAGCGATGACGTCACATCGTAGTGGTAGTCGGTCGGCACGATCGACGTCGGCACGAGCGCCGCCGCCGCCGCCGCGTTGTCGAGCGAGACGCCGAGCAGTGCGCGCGCCTTGCCGATGCGTGCCGCCCGGTTGATCGCCACGCTCGCCGCGTCGGTCCCGCTGGTCATGGCAATCGCCGTATCGAACGACGCCGCCGCGACCGTGAACACTTCCTTCACCGACAGCGGCATGCCGAAGCTGACTTCCTCACCGGCGCCGTCCGTCAGCGGAATGCCGTTGCAGAAGTCAGACGCCAGCTGCAGCTCGGCGAATCCACGCGCGAAGTACATCTCGGCGATGTCCGCCACCGGCGTGGGACGGTACTTGTTCAGCAGCCCGATCGCCTGGTTGGACGCCGTGCGCACGCGGTACAGCAGACGCAGCGTGCTGTTCACGGTGCTGTTGTTGGTCTGGATACGACGCTGATCGGTCTCGTCGTTCTGGACGAACGTGGAGCTCGTCGCCCACTCGTCGGCGAGGAGCCCGCCGAACAGCCACGAGCTCTCGCCGCCGGCCGTCGCGGAACGCAGGCGGCTCAAGGCACCGTTGCGGACGGCGATGGCGCCGGCCTCGGACTGGACGCTCGAGGGGTCGATGATGTCCGGATCGACCGCCTCGAGGAGCGCGCTCTTCGTCTTGTCGCAGCCGGCGAGCAGCGTCGCGGCGGCGATGGCGAGCGTCGCGACCGCCCGGCCTCTGTATGGAATCAGTCTCATCGTGAGTAGTCTCTAATGCTCAGAAGCCGAGGTTCAGGCGGAAGATGAAGTAGGTGGGCGCCGCGAAGTTCTGGAACTCGGAAGGCGTGTCGTTGCCGTTGCCGACAGCGTAGTCGCTTTCCGGATCGTTGCCGCGGTAGTTCGTCCACTGCTTCAGGTTACGCGCCGAGAAGACGAGGTTGGCATTGCGGGCGCGGGACCGGGCGACGAGCCGCTCCGGGAGCTGCCACGTCACCGATGCTTCGCGCCACTTCACGAAGGCACCCGGCTGATAGAAGCCGTCGAGCGTCTTCGCGTCGTCGTAGTTCGCGGCGATGTTCATCGCCTGCTCCTCGAACGAAGCATTCGGGTTGTACATCGAGTTGCAGTTCGGGCGCGTGCAGCGGATGCGCTCGTTGTTGTTGTACCACTTGTTGCCCGAGCGCCAGTCGAAGAGGTTCTGAATGCGAACCTTGTGATTGAACAGCTCGATGCCGCTCGTCAGCGACGTCTGGTAGCGCGGCGCCGAATAGCCACGGAACGTGCCGACGCCGACCGCCGCACCCGTCTTGTCGAACAGGGTGTCGTACTTGATGTCGACTTCGCCCGCCGTGAGGATGCCGTCCTTGTTGTCGTCGTGCCAGCCGGTGATCGGCTTCGCCCAGATGCCGTTGATCGGGTAGCCCTCGACGATCCAGTACGTCGTGCCGATCTGCGGCGGCGTGTCGCCCAGGCTCAACACCTTGTTCGAGTTCAGCGAGCTGTTGAGCAGGAAGTCGAAGCCGAGCTGCTTGCGGTCGATCAGCTGACCGCCCAGCGCGAACTCCCATCCCTTGTTCTCGATGCCACCCAGGTTCTGGTTGCGCGTCGTGGCACCCGAACCGACCGACGGCGCGATGATCGCGCTGATCAACGCGTCCTTCGTCTTGCGGCGGTAGTACGTGACGTCGAACTGGATGCGGTTGCCGAACAGACGCGAATCGAAGCCGCCCTCGAACTCCGTCGAACGCTCCGGCTTGAGCTCCGCATTGCCGAGCGCGTTGAACGTCTCGATCGGGGTATCGGTGCCCTTGATGCTCGCCGAGCTGGCCGTGTAGGTGCGGAGCGCGTCGTTCGGGCCCGGCTGCACGCCGGACGCGCCGTACGCCGCGCGCAGACGCAGGCTGCTGATCTGGTTGAAGACGTTGCTCTTCGGGAAGAAGTCCTCGTCCGACAGCACCCACGACAGACTGCCCTTCGGATAGTAGACGCGCTGGAAGTTCGTGCCGAACGCGCTGTTCTGGTCCGTGCGGACCGCGGCCGTCAGGAAGAGGCGATCGCGGATCGCGACGGCTTCCTCGACGAACATGCCCCACGTCTTCTGGATCGTCGTGCCCTCGCTCGCGCTCGGGGTAGCGCCCGACGACGCCGTCTGAGCACCCGGCGGAAGCGTCTGGCCTTCAGCCGCGTTCTGATCCAGGCGGTAGTTCGTGTACTGCGTGCCGACCGTCGTCTTCGAACCCAGCCAACGGAAGCGCGACGGGTTGTAGTTCGCCGTGGCGCCGAGGTCCGCGCTCAGGGTGTTGATGTTCGTGCGGTAGTTGCCGGCGAAGCCGTTGCGGTACGTCGCGCTGATCGGCCAGCCCTCGCCGTTCATGTGCAGATCCTGCTCGTTGCGGTCCGTGAAGTCCGTACCGACGTTCGCGCGCGTGGCGAGCCAGCTCGTGGGACGCCAGTTGAGGTTCGAGCTCAGGATCATGCGGTTCACGTTCTGCTGGTTCTTCTCCGTGAACACCTTTTCCGGCGTGCCCGCGCGGTAGCCGTACAGCGAGTCCGTCAGACCGGAGATGAGGCCGTTGTTCCGGTAGCCGGGGCCGCCGAACGCCTGCGAGCCGATGCCGTACGTCGCATTCGACTCGAACGCCGAGCGCAGCTCGACCGTGCTGTAGCCGAAGGACACGTTCGCGTCGAGCTTCGGATTCACCTGCGCGCTGATGTTGCCGCGGAAGGAGTTCAACAGACGGGTGTTCGGGTGGATCTGCCAGTCGTGAAGCTCGCGTCCGGCCTGGTCGGCCAGGCGACGCTCGAGATTGTCGATGCCGAGCACGCCCACCTCGTCATCGCGCGTCGCCGACAGGAAGTACCGGATCGCGTCCGTACCGGCCGAGAGGTTCACGCTGTACGCCTGGCGGTTGCCCGTGTGCAGCGGCGAGAGCTCCGAATCGTTGATCGGGCTGAACGTGCGGAGGCTGTCGTAGCCAAGGCCGCCTTCCGCGCGCGTCTTGCGATCGCTGCCCGTGCACGTGCCCTGCGACACCTTCACCAGGGTGCACTGGTTGCTCAGGACGAGCGGCGCACCGGTCGTGGGGTTCACACCGGCGAGCGTGTAGTTCGGCGGATAGTCGTGCAGGTCCTGGAGCCAGCCGCCTTCAGCCGAGACGTTCCAGCGCGCCTGGCCGGCACGACCCTTCTTCGTCGTGATCACGATGACGCCGTTCGCGGCGTCCGTGCCGTAGAGCGTCGCCGCCGACGGGCCCTTCACGATCTCGATGTTCTCGATGTCTTCGGGGCTGATGTCGCCGATCCGGTTCGGGTTCGAACCGCCGTTGCCGATCGACGTCGAGTTCGAGTTCGACGACATGCGAACGCCGTCGATCACGTAGATCGGATCGTTCGAGAGGCTGATCGAGCTGATGCCGCGGATACGGACACGCGTGCCCGACCCGGTCTGGCTGCCGCTCTGGACGACGACGCCAGGGATACGGCCCGTGAGAATGTCGCCGACGTTACGAATCGGCGCGCTCTCGGTGAGCTTGCTCACGTTCACGTTCTCGACCGCGTTACCCACCTCGGCGCGGCGCTGCTCGCCGGTCGCCGTCGTCACGACTTCCTGCAACTGCACGATCGACTTCGCCATCGCGACGTCGAGCGTCACCGTCTCGCCGTCGGCGACACGGATCGATCTCTTTTGTTCGGTGTAACCAACTCGAATGACACGGATGTCGACCGGGCCCGCGGGCACACCGCGGAGCGTGTACTTACCAGTCGCATTCGTGCTCGTGAAGATGGACGAGCCAAGAACAATGACGCGTGCTTCCTGCAGTGGCGAGCCGTCGGCCTGCTCCGTGACGGTACCAGTGATGGTACCGCCCTGCGCGGCCGCGACGGTAGAAACCAACGTGAACAGCGCCGTGAACACAGCGCCGGTTACGAGGCTTCTCGGCCTCACGAATCTCATCGTACTGCCTCCCTGAACGGTGGGACCAAAGGGCGGACCTGCCCTGGTGTTGCGCCGGCGAGGCTGCCGGCGGCGCATTTGGTTACAAAACGCCTACAACGGCCGGGGTGGAGAGAGACCTGATCCCGGCCGTTTCGTGACGAAAAATCACCCATGTAACCGCTCGGCGGCAGTGCTTCGTCACTTGTATTCTTAACAAACATGATGGAAATGCTCGGGAATAAACTAGCTGGCGGTGTCAAGCCGGAAGTCCATGGCTCACAACACAATGCCATCGACTGGATAAACGGCGACGAAAAAAGGCCCGACGGCGGTTTCCCTCCGCCATCGGGCCCCTTCATTAATAACCGCACGTACCGCCGCCTACCCCTCCGCCAGCCCGATCCCGGTCCAAAATCGAATGGCTCCCATCAGGGTTTGGCGGCTCCCGCCAGCCTCACATCGCCTGATCCTTTCGTACTCGCGGCCAACGAATCCGCGACGAACACGATCCGCCGCATGACCGAAAGCTGCGCCCCCGCCACGAAGGCCTGATACGCCATCCGCTTCCCCTCGGCGTAGTGCCCGGTCTCGACGAGACACTCGGCATAGGCCACCCGCCCGAACGGGAACGCCGGATCCAGCTCCCGCGTCCACTGGTAGAGCGGCAGCGACGGCTCACACATCCCCGCCTTGCGGTACTGCTCCGCGAGGTTGAACGACACGGCCGGGTCATACGGGAAGAGCTTGAGCGCCTGGCGGTACTCCGCCTCCCCGCGGCGAATGTCCTTCTGCTCGACCAGCCACGCCCCTCGCATGTAATGCGAACGGTAGGCGTCGGGTGCATCGAGTACCGCGTGGGCGAAGAGCGACTCGTTGCTCTTCCACACGACCGTCCGCGACGCACTGCGCGCGATCCCCGCTGACAGCACGATCGTTACGACCACCAGTGCCGCCGGCGAAGGCCGTCGTGCGGCACCGGCATACCGTCGCGCCACGGCCATACAGGCCCCTCCAACGACCAGCATGGCGCCCACGCTCGGAAGCAGCAGCGTCCGCTCGGCGAGGACGATACCCGCCGGAACCACGAAGTTGCTCGCCGGGAGCAGCGCGATGCAGCCGAACGCGATCCCGAACGCGATCACCGGCTGGCGGCGCCGGAGAAGAACGCCGATCGCCAGCGTCGCGATCAGCAGCAGGAAGCCGGGAAGCTGCCACATCTCGATCCCCTGGGCGATCGGAATGTCCGGCGGCCCGTATTCCGACGACAACCGGAGCGGGAAGTAGAAGAGGCGGAACCACTGCGGCACGACGCCGACCGCCGTGAGGACGCGCTGTGCCCCGGTGATCTTGAGTGAGCTGAATGGCGTGAACGGGGTGAACCCCCCGACGCCATGGCCAAACAGGACCAGTGAGCGTACACCGACGAATGCCACGCCGACGAGCGCCATCGCGAGGAAGAACACGCGGAAGGCGGGCCGTCGCAGGTCCGCGCGCAACTCCGCGTCGGAGCTCAGCACGGTGAGCTCGGCGGCGAGCAGGATCGCGGGCAGGACGATCGCGTGCTCTTTCGCGAAGCAGCCGACCGCGTAGATCGCGAGAATTGCAGCCGCCGTGGTTGGCCTGAGCGGCCCCGCGCGGCGATCGCGCAGATAGAGCACGAGCGCACCGAGCACCGCGACGGCGACGAGCAGCTCGGACTGCCCCACGACGTTGGCGACCGCCTCGACGTGGACCGGGTGCACCGCGAACAGCGCCGCGACGAGCCACGCCGCCCAGAGCGGCAGCAGCCGGCGCGCGAGCGCCAGCACCAGCATCGACGCCAGGGCGTACAGCAGCACGTTGACGGCGTGGAAGAGCATCGGCGCCCCGCCGCCCAGCGCATGCTCGATCTTGAACGCGAGGATCGTCAGCGGTCGATAACCGTCACCGCCCCAGTTGGCCGGCCAGTACGGCTGCGCGAACACCCGCCACCACGCGCCGAACGTCGTCACCGTCGGGTTCAGTTCGACGATGTAGCGATCGTCGTAGGTGAAGCCGTTCGCGATGCCGATCGCCGACGCGGCCAGCGCCAGCACGGCGACGGTCGCGGCCGCCCAGCGCCCGAGACGGTCTCTCATGCGAAGAGATTGAACTTCGTGATGTGCCAGAAGGCCGCGACGCCGTCGCGCCAGCCGATCTTCTTGCCCTCGGCATAGGTGCGCCCGGAGTAGCTGATCGGCACCTCGTAGATGCGCGCGCCGACGCGCGCGAGCCGCGCCGTGATCTCCGGCTCGAAGCCAAAGCGGTCGGCCGTCAACTGCGGCACGAGCGAACGCGCGAGCTCACCGCGCATGGCCTTGTAGCAGGTCTCCATGTCGGTGAGGTTGAGGTTCGTGAGCATGTTGCTGTACGTCGTCAGAACCTTGTTGCCGACGGAGTGCCAGTAGTACAGCACGCGGTGCGGCCCGCCGAGGAACCGCGAGCCGAACGAGGCGTCCGCGCGGCCGTCGAGGATCGGCTCCAGCAAGGTGGGCCAGTCGGCGGGATCGTACTCGAGGTCGGCGTCCTGCACGACGACGATGTCGCCGGTGCTCATCGACAGCGCTTTCCGGATCGCCGCGCCCTTCCCGACGTTCACCGGCTGCCGATAGAGCTGATCGATCTGCCCGCGCGCGAGCAGCTTCTCGAGGATGTCGCTCGTCCCGTCCGTCGAGCAATCGTCGACGCAGATGATTTCCTTCCGCCCGGGCGTCTCGCGCACCTGATCGACGATGAGGTCGATCGTGTCCCGCTCGTTGTAGACCGGGATCAGCACCGAGAGCGTGAAGGCCTCACGGTCCAGCGGCGTCCGCGCCCGCAAGGTGGGCCGCACGCGAAGCTCGGCGGTGGTGGTGAGCATGTCGGTCATCGAGTCGAGGAGATGGACGCGAAGGAGGATGAGGTCGAACGAAGGGCCGGGACGCTCAGGCTTCGACGCCGTACCGCGAGAGCTTTCGGTACAACGTCGAGGGATCGATCCCGAGGACTTCGGCGGCGCGCGACTTGTTGCCGCTCTCGCTCTGCAGCACCCACATGATGTACGCGCGCTCGACCGCCTCCAGCGTCGGATTCGGCGGGGTCCGGGTAGAGACGAGCGGCTCGGCGCGCCGTTCCGTCACGCGCTCGGGCAGCGCCGACGCGGGAATCGTACGGGCCGGCGTGAGGATGATGGAACGCTCGAGTGCGTTCTCCAATTCGCGGACGTTGCCCGGCCACGCGTATTCCGTGATGGCTTCGACTGCTTCGGGGGAGAGCGTCTTGGGCTCCTCGTTGCGAAGCCCCGCGATCCGCGCGAGAAAGTGCTCCGCCAGCACCGGAATGTCGTCCCGGCGCTGCCGAAGCGGCGGGAGATGGAGCGCGATCACGTTGAGGCGATAATAGAGATCGCTGCGGAAACCGCCGGCGCGAATCTCCTCGTCGAGGTCGCGGTTCGTCGCGGCGATCACTCGTGTATCGACGGGAATCGCCTCCGTCGCGCCCACGGGAATGACCTCACGGTGCTGTAGTGCGCGCAGGAGCTTGACCTGCGTCGCGGGCGTTGTCTCGCCGATCTCGTCGAGGAAGAACGTCCCCTTGGTCGACGCGCCGAAAAGACCGGTCTTGTCGCGAATCGCGCCGGTGAACGCCCCCTTCACGTGGCCGAACAACTCGCTCTCGAGCAGGCTCTCCGGGAGTGCGCCGCAGTTGATCGAGAGAAACGGCCCGTCGGTGCGCGACGACAGTTCGTGGATGTAGCGCGCGATGACTTCCTTGCCGGTGCCCGACTCGCCCTGAATCAGCACAGTGGAGTCGGTGGGCGCGACCGTTTCCACGAGCCGCAGCACCTCGAGCCATGACTTGCTCACGCCGACCGGCCGCGCGACACCGTTCCGCTCCGCGCGCTTGATCGCCTGTTTCAGCGACTTGTTCTCGACGCGCAGATTGCGATGCTCCGCGGCGCGCCGCAGAATCGCGACCAGCTCGTCGTTACGGAACGGTTTCTGGATGTAGTAGAACGCGCCCTCGTTCACCGCCTGCATCGCCGACTGGAGCGTCGCCTGCGCGGTCATCAGGATGACCGGCACGTCCGGATCGGCCTGACGGGCCGCCGCGAGAATCTCGACACCGGTCACGTTCGGCATGCGGACGTCGGTGAGCACGATGTCGGGCCGGATCTCGCCGATCATCCCCAGTCCGGCCTTTCCGCCGTGCGCGAGGTGCGGCGCGAAGCCTTCGTTGCGAAGCAGAATGTTCAGCGAATCGAGAATCCCCGTCTCGTCGTCGACGATCAGGACGCTCGGCTTGGTGTCGGTCACGAATGAGCTCCGGCAGTTTGTTTGGTGCGCGGCAGGATCACGGTGAAGCGCGTGCCGCGAGGGCCGCTGTCGACGAACACCAGGCCGCGATGCGCCTCGATCGCGCGGTGCACCACCGCGAGGCCAAGTCCGCTGCCGCCGGCTTTCGTCGTGAAGAACGGGTCGAACATGCGGTCGCGGATCTCCGGGGGAATCCCCGCGCCGGCATCGGACACGCGCAGCGAGATCACGTCGCCGTCGAATGGCAGACTCACGGAAATCGGATCGAAGGTGCCGCGGGTCAGCTCGACGGAGACCTCGCCCCCCGGCGGAGACGCCTGCACGGCATTCAGCACCAGGTTGAAGACCGCACGGTGCAGCATGTCTTCGTCGCCCTCGATCTCGAAGCTCGCGTCGGTCCGCGACTGGCAGACGACGCGGACCGTCTCGCCGCAGTCGGGGTGGGACGCCGCCAGTGTGGCGGCGGCGGCTGCGATCGTGGCGACGTCGACGCGATCGCTCCGCGCTACCCGCACGCGCGCGAAGTCCAGAAACTCCGAGAGCAGGCGTGAGAGACGATCCGACTCGCGCATCACGAGCGTGCTGAGCGTCCGCTGGTCGTCCGAGACGGCGGGCATGCGTGAGATCTGCTCTACCGCGCTACGGATGGACGCGAGCGGATTCTTGATCTCGTGCGCCAGCGACGCGCTCAGCTCCGCGATCCCCTCGAGCCGCTCGGCGCGGAGCCGGAGGACGTCGAGCCGCTTGGAGTCCGAGATGTCCTGGAAGATCGCCGTGGCCGTGCGCCCCTTTCCGGTTTTCTCGTCGCCGTCGGTATAGGTGGTCGTCACGCCGATGGGAAAGCGCTTCGCCTCGGTGGAAACGGTGCCCTCGCCGCGCGTGGTTCTGATCCGCATCTCCGCCGCGCGCCGCAATACGAGGCTCAACTCCGGCGCCGGTCCACCGATCGCGTCGAGCACCGGATGTCCGAGGCGCGACGTCATTTCCAGGCCGAGCAGCGACTCGGCGATCGGATTGGCGTAGAGCAGCCGGCCCGCGCCGTCGACCGTGATCACGCCGCTGCGAATGTTGTGGAGGATGTCCTCGGCGCGAAGGCGGGATTCCTCGAGCGCGGCGACGAGTTCGTCGGTCCCGGCGCCGCTCGCGCGAATGCCGGCCGAGAGGAAGCGCACGCACAGCGCGACGAGGGTGAAGATCACGAGCTGGATCCACACCGTCGGCTCGACGAGGACGTCGGGCGTGTGAAAGAAGACCAGGACGTCGGCGAGATACAGCGCGAGGCCGAGCGCGGCGATGAGCAGCCCGCCGCCCTCCGGGACGGTCAGCGTCGCGGTCGTGATGACCAGGATGTAGAGCGCCGAGAAGGGCGAGCTGCTGCCGTTGGTGACGTGAACGACCGCCGTGACGAGAAGGATGTCGAACGCGGCCTGGAGGTAGCGGAAAGCGGGGCCCGGCCGGCGATGATAGACTTCGACGTAGCCGACGGAGATGACCGTGAACGCCGTCGTGATGGCGAAGGCCAGCGACGCGACGAGGGTCTGGCCCGCGTCGACCCGGGTCCAGTTCTGGACGGCGGCGATGAAGATCGCGCTGGCCAGGCAGAGGCGCCCGATGAAGACCCAGCGCAGAACGCGTCGCGGGTCGAGAATTGCTTTGAGTGCCGGCTCAGATGGTCGGGTCGCGATCCGCACGTTGCAAAGTGCGATGAGTGAATCCGTTGCAAACTGCTAGACTACTATGGACGATCCCTTGCCCCGCGAGTTACGCCATGGATGAGACGACGCATCTGTCGGTGACGCCGTCGCTGGCCATACCGCGGACGGAGCTGCAGTACCGGGCGACGCGGTCCGGAGGGCCGGGCGGTCAGCATGTGAACACGTCGTCGACCCGGATCGAGCTGCTGTGGGATCTGGGAAGCTCGCGGGCGGTCAGCGAGGAGGAGCGGGAGCGGTTGCGCGCGCGGCTGGCCGCGCGGCTCGATGCGTCCGGGATGGTGCGCGTCGTCGCGAGCGACCATCGCAGTCAGGCCCAGAATCGCGCTGCAGCAGATGCGCGTCTCGCGGCGTTGGTGCGGCAATCCCTGCACGTGCCGAAGAAGCGCCGCGCGACGAAGCCCACTCGCGCGTCGAAGGAGAAGCGGCTCTCCGAGAAGAAGCGACGGTCGGAGCGAAAGCGCGATCGTCGCGGTGATCTCGACTGATGCCCGTCACTCGCCGTTCGGTGTGACGCCGTCTTTCGGCCGCCCGGCCCTCGTGCGGTCCGACACGCCGTCGAACGGGGAGGCCCACTGGGCGCCCGGAGGACGCCGAGTCGGCCGAATCGCGCCGCGAAGGTCGAGTCGCGTAACGGCCGATTCCCTCGCCTCGTGAGCCATCGCGTGTACGACTTTGGCACTACAACGGGCGTGGCGCTCGGGGAGGCGCCCCACTCCGGTGTCATGCACTGGAGGGACGACGCCATCCTGCAACCGAAACGCAACTTACGCGGTTCAGCGACGGCGGCCCCATCCGCACTTGACGGGATGGGCGTCGCGACTAGTCCTTTCACGACGGGCACGTGCTTTGCCCGCCAGGACGGAACCTCGCGGGCAGCTCGTCCGTGAGCTCAACACGTTTTTCTGCGGCAATGTCCGCGGGGCAACTCATGGTACGACTTCGGATGCGCGGGGCGGCGGCACTCATACCGCTCATGCTGCTCGCCTCGGCATTGCCTGCCGGTGCTCAGGGGTACTTCGGGCGCAACAAGGTCCAGTACGAGAAGTTCGACTGGAAGATCCTGAAGTCCGAGCACTTCGACAATTTCTTCTATCCGCCCGAGTCGACCATCGTCCACGACGCGGCCCGGATGGCGGAACGCTGGTACGCGCGCCACAACGACACCTTCCGGCACGCCTTCGACCGAAAATCGCTCGTCTTCTACGCCGACCATCCGGACTTCGAGCAGACCAACGTCATCGGCGAGCAGTTGCAGGAAGGCACGGGCGGCGTCACCGAGTCGAATCGCACCCGCGTCATCATGCCCTTCACCGGCATCTACGCGGACAACGACCACGTCCTCGGCCACGAGCTGGTTCACGTCTTCCAGTACAACATCGCGGAGGGCACCCCGGGCGGCGGGTTGATGCGCCTCGATGCCCTGCCGCTCTGGCTCATCGAGGGTATGGCGGAGTACTTCTCGCTCGGGCGCGAAGATCCGCTCACCGCGATGTGGATGCGCGACGCCGTCCTCCGCGACAAGTTCCCGACGATCAAGCAGGTCACCAACGATTCACGCTTCTTCCCCTACCGGTACGGACAGGCCGTGTGGGCGTACGTGGGCGGCCGGTGGGGCGATCGCGAGGTCGTGAACGTCTATCGCACCGCTCTGCGACTCGGCTGGGATCAGGCGCTCATCCGCGTACTCGGCGAGAATCAGGATTCGCTGTCCAAGGACTGGGCGGCCGCGAACAAGGCGATGTACCTGCCGCAGGTCTCCACGCGCACGCATCCGGACAGCCTCGGCGAGCGGCTCGTCGGGCTCGATCGCAGCGGCGACTACAACCTGGCACCGACGATCAGCCCGGACGGCAAGCTCTTCGCGTTCTTCTCGAGCAAGAAGAATCTGTTCGGCATCGACCTTCTCGTCGGCGACGCGCAGACGGGCAAGATCATCAAGAAGCTCGGCGGGCCCTCGAGCGACCCGCACTTCGACGCCATCAGCTTCATCAACTCGGCGGGCGATTGGTCGCCGAACAGCGACAAGTTCGCGTTCATCGTCTACGCGGAAGGCGCGAACGAGATCGCCATCCTCGACACCAAGTCCACGAAGGTCGAGCGGCGCGTGAAGCTCGGCGAGATCGGCGCGGTCACGCACGTGTCGTGGTCGCCCGACGGCAAGACCCTCGCGTTCTCGGGACAGAAGGGCGGCATCAGCGACCTGTATCTGATGGACCTGGAGAACGGCACGGTCAGGCAGCTCACGAACGACAAGTACGGCGACATTCAGCCGACGTGGTCGCCCGACGGCAGAACGATCGCATTCGCCAGCGACCGCGGTCCCTCGACGGATTTCGAGAAGCTGAAATTCGGTCCGTTGCAGCTCGCGACCTACGATCTGGCGACCGGGAAGATCACCGTCCTGCCGGCCTTCCCGCACGGCAAGGCCATCAACCCGCAGTTCTCGCCAAACGGAGAGGACCTCTTCTTCGTCTCCGACCAGGACGGCATTCCTGACGTCTATCGCCTGCATCTCGCGACCAACGAGATGTTCCGGGTGACGCGGGTGGCGACGGGGATCAGCGGCATCACGACGATCTCGCCGGCGCTGTCGGTGTCGCGTCAGACGGGGCGGATGCTGTTCAACGTGTTCTACGACCAGGGCGAGGAGATCCGCGCCCTCAATCCCGAGCAGACGGTCGGCACGCCGTTGACGCCCGCGGTGGCCTGGGAGGGCGCGCAGCTGCCGCCGCCGCAGGTGCAGCGCAGTCTCGTCATGGGCTATCTCGCCGATCCGCTCGGCGGCCTGCCGACGGGCAACGACTTCACCGTCACGCCATATCATTCGGAGTTTTCACTCGACGCCATCGGGCAGCCGAGCCTCGGCGTCACGGCCGGTGGGCCGTTCGGCACCGGCGTGGCCGGCGGCATCTCGATGATCTTCGGTGATCAGTTGAGCGACCGGCAGATCTTCGCCGCCATCCAGGCGAACGGCACCGCGAAGGACATCGGCGGCGCCCTGCAGTACTACAACCTCAAGAACCGATGGAACTGGGGTGTCGGCGTCCAGCACATCCCGTATCTCACGGGCTATGTGTACGTGCAGGACGAATCGGTCCCTGGTCAATCGGCGTACAGCGTGAACCAGCTGCTGCAGCGCATCTACATCGATCAGGCGCAGCTCTTCATGCAGTACCCGTTCACGATGTCGAGGCGCTTCGAGTTCTCCGCGAACCTCACGCACTATGGGTTCGACTCGCAGCTCTACTCGGTCCTCTACGACGGCGCGACGAACACGATCCTCGACGAGCGGACGACGAACGTCGACGACTCGACCTACAAGCCGGTCTGGTTCGCGGAACCGTCCGTGGCGCTGGTCGGCGACAACTCGTTCGCGGCCTTCACGTCACCGGTGCAGGGCGAACGGTTCCGCCTCCAGTACACCGTGACCACGGGGTCGGTGTCCTACCAGACCGGGCTGCTCGACTACCGGCACTATTACTTCATGCGGCCGTTCTCCCTGGCGATTCGCGGCATGTCGCTGGGACGCTACGGGAATGGCTCGGAGGACGTCAACACCACCTGGCCGATCTATCTCGGTGAGGAAACGCTCATTCGTGGCTACGGATACGGTTCGTTCCGAAGCGACGAATGTATCGGCCCCGCGAACGCGACCAGCTCGGGATGTCCGGCGTTCGATCGACTGTTCGGCAGCAAGGTCGCCGTCGCCAACGCCGAGTTTCGCATTCCGCTGTTCGGCACCGAGGGCTTCGGTCTGCTGAACTTCCCGTATCTCCCGACGGAAGTGTCGCCGTTCTTCGACGCCGGCGTCGCGTACACCGAGCGCCAGATGCCCGACTTCCGCATCATGCGGTCGGCCACGCCGCCGGCGAGCTGTCTCAGCCAGTCCGCCGGTGGCACCACCGCGGCCTACTATCCGTGCACGAGCCGCATCCCGGTCTTCAGCACCGGCGTCTCGTTCCGCTTCAACGTGCTCGGCTACGCGATCATGGAAGCGTATCTCGCGCACCCGTTCCAGCGGCCGACGCGCAATTGGGTGTGGGGCTTCCAGCTCGCGCCGGGGTGGTGACCCAGGGAGCTGAGCTAACGACGCACGACGAACGATCGGAAGGAAACGGGGGACAGCATCGACGCTGTCCCCCGTTGCTTTCACGTCCCCGGTCTCGGCGACCGGGGCCCCATCAACCACCGTACAGCGAGCGGTAGACGTCCGCGTTGCGCTGCACGATCCGCACGTAATCGCGGGTCTCGACGAAGGGAATGCGCTCGGCGAACAGCTCGGGGTCGCTCATGCCGTTCTTCGTCGACCACCGCGTGACGCGCGAGCCGCCGGCATTGTAGGCAGCGAGGACTCGCGGCAGCGCCTGATATTGTTTGACGAACGACGCCAGGTGCGCCGTCCCGAGCTGCAGATTCGCGTCGGAGTCGACCAGCAGCGCCGGATACCAGACCGGGAAGTCCAGCGACGTCGCGATCTCCTGTCCGATTGCGGGGAGGACCTGCATGAGACCACACGCGTTGGCCGCGGAGATCGCGCGCGGATTGAAGGCGGACTCCTGCCGAATCAGACCGGCGACCAGCCACGGATCGAGGCCGTTCTGCTTGGCGGCGCGCGACAGTTCGTCGCCGTCGATGAGCGGAAAGAGCAAACGGTAGGTACGAGCGTCGCGCGGCGCCGCTTCAGCGAGCTTCTGGGCGAGGCGAATCGCGCGCGGGGCCTGGCCGATCGAGCGGAACGTGTTGGCCGTGGACGCCAGACGATCGGGCGACCCCGCGGCCGACGCCTCGAGCGCGTCGAGCTCGAAGCGCGCTTCAGTCGCCATCCCCAGGCGCTGCAACTGCGTGATGCGCGACGCCGCACTGTCGATCTCGGCGAACGATTTGAACTCGTCCGCCCGCGCCGGAATCGGCGGAATCGGCTCGTTGAGCCGCCGGCTGGCGAGGTTGCCGTAGTAGCTCACCTGATTCGGCGTGATGGCGCTGCGCCACCGTTCGCGCGCCGTTGCGGCGTCGCCCGCGCTCGCATACGCGCGACCGCTCCAGTAGCGCGCCGCGCTTGCGTCGTCGCTGTTCGGGTGGACCGCGGCGAGGGAGTCGAACTCGGCGGCCGCCTCGCGGAATGCGCCCCGGGTGTACGCGATGATCGCCGCGTGGAAGCGAGCGGACGGCGCGCGGCTGCTGGCTGGAAACTGTCGATAGAGCTGCTGGTAGAGTCTGCGGGCCTCCACATCGTTCCCGTCGTCCGTCATCAAGTCGGCCAGCAGATACAGCGCAGCCGTCGTCGCTCCGGTGTCGCGCGGGAAGCGCGCGATGACGTCGCGGAGCGCCGCGCGTGTCTGGTCGCCGGTGCCGGTCGTGAGAAAGACGCGCGCCTTTTGATAGGCGGCCTGTCCGGCGAGCGGGCCAGTGACGAGCCCCAACTGCGTGAGGGCATCGCGGGAGCGACTCATCCGCACCAGCGCCTGCGCGTAAGCGATACGGTCCGCGGCAGTGACCAGCCCCGGCTGAGTGAGCGCGCGCTGGAAGCCCGTGACCGCGCGCGCCGGCGGACCGGAGACCGCGGCGCTCCGCGCCACGATCAGTTCATCCGCCGGAGAGAGTCCGCTGAAGGCGTTGTCGAGCACCTCGACGGCCGTTCGCGCATCGGCCGTTCCGCTCCGCCCACCGATCACGCGAATCAACTCCGAGCGGACCGTCGCGCGTGCCGCATCGCTCGTCGCACTCAGCAGGCGCAGACGCAGCGACGTGACGGTCGCTCCGAGCTCGGCGTAGCGGACTGCGGCGCCGCGAAAGTCCTTGGCGCGCTCGCGGGTCTGCGCATCCGTCCACGGGATGCGCGCGCGCGCCGGCTCGAGCTTGATCGCCGCGAAGCTCTTCGCGCGCCGCGCCGAGTCCAGTTGGACGCCGGCTGCGCGGAGGAGGAGCCAGTCGCGGATCGACGGCAGCGCTTCAGCCGCCGAGAGATAGAGCACCGCCGCGCTGTCGTAGGAGTTCGCGCGCTCGAGCGCGCGAGCGAGGTAGACCTTCCGAATGGCTTGCGTCTGATTGGTCGTCGCGTCCTTCAGCGCCGCGCTGGCCTGTTCGAGGGCGGCCGCGTCGTCACCGCGCTCGAGCGCCGCACGCGCAAGCAGTTCGCGCGCTTCACCGTCGTAGCGCGAATCGATCCATGACTCCTTCGCGAGGAGTTTCTCGACCTCGGCCCAGCCTTCCCATCCGGACGCGGCACGCGCCGCGACGATGAGCGCCGCCGGCGACCGCTTGGCCGGCTGACGGATGACGGGCATCACGAGCGTGGTCGCGCGCCAGGGATGCCCCTTGTCGATCGATTTGTCAGCGGCGCTGAGCACGTCGCTCTGACTGATCGCGCGCGCGAGCTCGCGCTGCCCGCTCGATTCGATCTCCCCCGACGCCGCCGCTTGGTGGTCCGCCGAGCACGCCACCAGGAACACCGCGACACTGAGCGCAAGCCATTTCATCATCGAAGAGAAGATCATGATCCGTACCTACGCCAGTCCTGCCCTAGCGATGGCCCGCCCGCCGCCGATAGGTTCTGCCCGCCTATGTCGTCTCCTCACTTGCTCAAAACGACGCCGTTCCATTCGCGGACGGCCCCGCTCGTTCGCGCACAGACCTGGCGCCGCTGGTCGGGCTATCAGGTTGCCAGCGCGTACGATCCGCACCCCGACCGGGAGTACGCGGCCATCCGCAACGCCGCGGCGCTCATCGACGTCTCGCCACTTCACAAATATCTAATACGCGGGCGAGACGCCGCTGCCCTGCTCGACCGCATGGTCACCCGCGACGTCCTCAAATGCGCCGTCGGCCAGGTTCTCTACACGCCGTGGTGCGACGCCGACGGCAAGGTCATCGACGACGGAACGATCAGCCGGCTCGACGAGACGACGTTCCGCCTGACGAGCGCCGAGCCGAACCTGCGCTGGCTGTCGATGAATGCCGTCGGTCTCGACGTGACGATCGAGGATGTCTCCGAAGCCGTCGCCGCGCTGGCGCTCCAGGGACCGCGCGCTCGCGCGATCCTCGAAGCCACGGCAACCTCCGACGCCGCCGCGCTCCGCTACTTCCGGCTCATGAGCACGACGATCGAGGGCCATCCGGTCACGATCTCACGCACCGGATATACCGGCGACCTCGGCTACGAGCTGTGGATGGACGCGGCGCACGCGGTCGACGTCTGGGACGCGCTGATGCGGGCCGGCGAAGGGCACGGGATAACGCCGGCAGGCATCTGGGCGCTCGACATCGCGCGGATCGAGGCCGGCCTCATCATGCTCGACGTCGATTACGTCTCGTCGCACCACGCACTGATCGAAGGCCAGAAGTCGTCGCCCCTCGAGATCAATCTCGGCTGGGCGGTCAGCGACACCAAAGGGCCGTACAACGGCCGTCGCGCACTGCGTGCCGAGCGAAAGACCGGCGCGGCGTGGAATTTCGTGGGGGTCGAGGTGAACTGGCCGGCGTTCGAGAAGCTGTACGCGATGCGCGGGCTGGTCCCGTCGCTTCCGACGGTCGCATGGCGCGGCAGCGCGCCGATCATTCGCGACAATCGCCAGACCGGGTATGCGACGAGCGGCTGCTGGTCGCCCCTCCTCAAGAAGTACATCGCGCTCGCGCACGTCGCCGCGCCGCACTTCGCGCCGGGGACCAACGTGGAGATCGAATTGACGATCGAACATCGCCGCGAGCGCGTCGCCGCGACGGTGCGCGCCCTTCCTTTCTTCGACCCGCCGAGGAAACGCGCGTGAGCCGAGCCAGGACCTATGACGCGATCGTGATCGGCGGCGGCCACAACGGATTGGTCGCGGCGGCATATCTCGCGCGCGCCGGAAAATCGACGCTGGTCCTCGAGCGCCGGCCGCTGGTCGGCGGCGCCGCCGTGACCGAGGAGATCTTTCCCGGCTTCAAGTTTTCAGTATTCTCATACGTCGTGAGCCTGCTCCGCCCGGAGATCATTCGCGATCTGGATCTCCCGTCGCACGGCCTACAGATCCTTCCCCTCGAGAGCACCGTCACGCCGCTCGACAACGGCGACTACCTCGGGAGTTGGGCGGACCCTGACGAGAGCCGCACGGAACTGGCGCGCCACTCCCAGAGGGATTCGGAAGCGGCGGCGCGGTTCGGAAAGCTCATGCACCACATGGCCATGGCCGTGCGTCCGATCCTCGGTATGGTCCCGCCAGACCCGACGTCGCTGGCACCGTCCGACCTGCGCGCGCTGCTCCGCCTGGGCCGGCACATGCGCGGTCTCGGGCCGGAGCACTTCCAGGCGCTCTACAAGCTGATGACCATGAGCAGCGCCGACTATCTCGACGAGTGGTACGAGTTCGATCCACTCAAGGCCACGAAGTCGGCGAGCGGCATCATCGGCACCTTTCTCGGGCCACGCTCGCCCGGGTCGGCATACGTGCTGCTCCATCACTACATGGGCGAGATCGACGGGGCATTCCGGGCGTGGGGTTTCCAGCGCGGCGGAACCGGCGCCATCAGCGAATCCATCGCGAGCGCCGCGCGTGCAGCCGGCGCGGAGATCCGAACGGAGTCGGCGGTCGAGCGCCTGCTCGTCGAGAAGGGGCGCGCCGTGGGCGTGGTGCTGGCAAACGGCGACGAGCATCGCGCGCCAATCGTCGTCTCGAGCCTCGACCCGCGTCGCACATTCCTGCAGCTCGTCGACCGAAAGGAACTCCCCGACGAACTGGTCACCGACATCGAGCGGTACCGTTTTCGCGGCTCATCCGGGAAGGTGAACCTCGCGCTGAGCGGACTTCCCGATTTCGCGTGTTTTGCGAATGCGGCCGATCCCACGATTCGCGCCCGCGCGCTGCGCGGCGCGGTCTCCATCAGTCCAAGCGTGCAGTATCTCGAGCGCGCGTACGACGACGCGAAGTACGGCGAGTTCTCGCGGCACCCCTACATGGACATCGTCATTCCGTCGATGATCGATCCGGGCATGGCGCCGCCGGGCAAGCACGTGATGAGCGTCTTCGTGCAGTATGCGCCGTACGCACTCAATGGCGGGTGGAGTGACGAGCGGCGCGAGGCCTTCGGCGATACGGTCGTCGACACGATCGCGCGCTACGCGCCAAACCTCAAATCGCTGATCATCGGCCGACAGGTACTGACTCCACCCGACATCGAGCGCATCACCGGCCTGTCGGAAGGGAACATCTTCGCCGGCGAGCTCGCGCTCCATCAACTGTTCTTTCTCCGCCCCGCGGCCCACTGGGCCAAGTATCGCACGCCGATCCGTGGCTACTGGCAGTGCGGCTCGGGAACGCACCCCGGCGGTGGCATCATGGGAGCCTCCGGCCGGCTTGCCGCGCTCGAGATCGTCGGGGAGGGACGCGCATGACGAGTCGATTCGACGCGATCGTCGTCGGCGCGGGGACGAACGGTCTCGCCGCCGCGGCCACGTTCGCGAAGCGCGGAAAGCGCGTGCTGGTGCTGGAGCGCGTGGGCACCATCGGCGGTCTCGATCGCCTCGTCGATGTCGCGCCGGGCTTTCGATCGCCGCTCGGCCACGACGCCGGCTGGGTCGCGCCGAGCGTGGCGAGTGACCTCGGACTGCGGCGCGTCGCGATGACCGCGCCGAGCGTCGGTCTGTCGCTGGTCCATGACGACGGCATCCTCACGCTACCCACCAACGTCGCGGCCGCCCAGGCCGTCATTCGTAATCTCTCATCGCAGGACGCGGCCCGCTGGCCGCTGCTGGTCGACCGGCTGCATCGTCTCGCCGCGTTTCTCGGCACGCTGTACACGGCCCCGGCCCCCGACATCGCGGCCACGTCACTGAGCGGCCTCGCGTCGCTCGCGGGTCTCGGTCGTCGAGCGCGCGCGCTCGGGCGTGACACGATGGTCGAGCTCTTGCGGCTACTTCCCATGCCGGTGCAGGACATGCTCGAGGATGCGCTCCAGTCGCCGCTGCTGGTCGCCGCACTCTCCGCGGGAGGCGTGCGCGACCTGCGACAGGGGCCGCGTTCCGGCGGGACGACGTTCGTGCTCCTTCACTACCTGATCGGCGCGCCGCCCGGCTCGGTGCGGGCGCGATCTTGGCCCACCGCGTCACCGACGGCGTTCGTCGACGCTCTCGCGGCGCAGCTCGCGAAGCGTCGCGTGGAAATTCGCACTGATACAGAGGTCGCGCGCATCCTCGTCGTGGACGACGCGGTGTCCGGCGTCGTACTCGCGAACGGTGAGGAGATTTCAGCACCGATGGTTCTGTCGACCGCCGATCCGCGTCGCACTCTGCGCGAGTTGGCGGACACGCGCTGGCTCGATCCGGAGCTTCTCCGCGACGCCGGCAACATCAAGATGCGAGGCAGCACCGCGTTCGTGCACTACGCGCTCGACGGCCTGCCGAACGCGTCACCCGCGACCGCCGAGGCTCTCGCATCGATCGTGACGTTGTCATCGAGCGCCGACGCAATCGAGCGGGCCTATGACTCGGTGAAATACGACGAGCTGTCCGAGCGGCCGCATGTGGAGATCAGCGTCCCGTCGCTGCGGTGGCCGGCGCTCGCGCCCGACGGCAAGCATGTACTCGTAGCTCGGGTGCAGTACGTGCCGACCGCTCTGCGCGACAGCGGCATGGTCGAGTCACGCGTCACCGCGATGATCGAAGCCGCACTTCCTGGTTTTGGCGATCGGATCGTTGCGCGGCAGGTAAGGTTGCCTGCCGATCTGGCAACCGAATTCGCCGTGACGGACGGTGCGATCACGCACGGCGAGCTGACGCTGGATCAGATCCTGTTCATGCGACCCGTGCCCGGCTGGAATCACGGTCGCGCGGAGATCGCCGGCCTGCTGCTGGGAGGTTCGGGGTCGCATCCGGGACCGGGCGTGGTCGGCGGTGCGGGTTGGCTCGAGGCCCGGCGCGCGCTGCCATAGCGAACCGCGTGGAGGACTGAATGACGACCTTTCATCGAACTGTCGAGACACATCGCTCCGGCGCGCGCACGCTGCCCCGCGAGTACTACACCAGCGATGACCTCCTGGCCGAGGAGCGCGAGCGAATCTTCGGCCGGCAGTGGAACTGCGTTGGGCGCTCGAGCGCGATCGAGGCCGCCGGCGACTTCATCGTGCGCGACGTCGCGGGCGAATCGATCATCGTCCTACGTGATCGCGGCGGCGACCTGCGCGCGTTCTTCAACGTCTGCCGTCATCGCGGGACGCAGCTCTGCAACGCGGACTCGGGCCGGTTCCACGAGACGATCCAGTGTCCGTATCACGCATGGACCTACGCCACCGATGGTCGTCTCCTCGGCGCGCCGCACATGCAGGACGCCGAAGGCTTCGACAAGCGCGATTATCCGCTCCACGCCGCGCACGTAGCCGAGTGGGAGGGCTTCGTGTTCGTGAATGTCGCGGAGCACCCGGCGTCGTTCAGCGAGACGTTCGCACCGATGCTCGGCCGGCTGTCGCGATTCGGGCTCGATGCGCTCATCGTGGGTCATACCGTCAGCTACGACGTACAGGCGAACTGGAAGCTCGTCTTCCAGAACTACTCCGAGTGCCTGCACTGTCCGATGATTCACCCTGAGCTCTCGACGGTTCTGCCCTACCAGAGCGGTGCGAACGATCTGACCGAAGGCTCCTTCCTCGGCGGCTACATGGAGATCACAGCGCCGAACGAGAGCGCGACGATGACCGGACGCGCGTGCGGCCGTCTCGTGAGCGACGCGCTCGACGGCGACGATCGGCGACGAGCGTTCTACTACACGCTCATGCCGAACATGCTGCTGAGCGTGCATCCGGACTACGCGAACTACTATCGCATCACGCCCCTGGCCGCCGACCGCACGCGAGTCGAATCCGAGTGGCTGTTCCACCCAGGCAACGCGGGAAGTGCGTCGTTCAACCCGAAGGACGCGATCGAATTCTGGGACGTGACGAATCGCCAGGATTGGGACATCGTCGAGCGCAGCCAACGCGGCGTGTCGTCGCGGCGATACGAACCCGGGCCCTATTCGCCGCGCGAAAGCATTCCGGCCGCGTGGGATCGCGCTTACCTCGACGCGATGCGAGGCGACTGAAGGAGCGCGGCGCACCACCATGAACGCAGATCGCCCCGCGGGCGACGGCTCGGGAGAGTCGTCACTCGCGGGGCGAATCGCGTTTTTAGCGGATGGCGATTACGGCTTTGTGGATCCCGCCTGCACCGCGCCATTCGGCTTGTCGACGAGCCAGTAGCTGAACCACTGACGCAGCCGGCCGAGGCGATCGACGAGCAGCCAGGGCTCGCCCGTGCGCGACAGATCATGGTTCGACCGCGGGTACCGCACGAACTCCGCGGGCACGCCCTGCTTCTTGAGCGCCATGAACCAGAGTTCCGCGTTGCCCATCGGCGTGCGGTAGTCCTCCTCGCTCTGCACGAGCAGCGTCGGCGTCTTCACCTTCTTGACGTAGCGGATCGGCGACAACGTGTCGTACATGACCTGATTGTCCCACGGATGGCCGAAGAACTCGCCCTCCGTGAGTCCCTGAGCGTCCGACGAGCCGTACCAGTACGTCCACTCGCTGATCATGCGGTCGGTCTCGGCGGCCTTGAAGCGGTTGGTCTTCGTCGTGACCCACGCCGTCATGAAGCCGCCGTACGATCCACCGGTGACGCCCATCCGCGTCGAATCGACGTCGGCTCGCTTCGCGGCCCAGTCGGTCGCGCGCATCAGATCGTCGAAGTCCTTGCCGCCCCAATCGCCGCGGCTCGCGTAGGTGAACTCGGTGTTCGTGCCGCTCGATCCGCGCGGATTGGTGAAGAGCACCATGAACCCGGCGCCGGCGAGGCTCTGGAACTCGTCGAACCAGCCTTCACCGTAGGCCGAGTGCGGACCGCCGTGGATGTACAGCACCAGCGGATACTTCTTCGAGGCATCGTAGCCGGGCGGCTTCATGAGCCAGGTCTCGATGTCGAGCCCTCCGACGCCCTTCGTGAACACGCGCTCGGCGTTCGCCCACTCGATCTCGGAGTTCAGCTTGTCGTTGAACGCCGTGAGCTTGCGCTCGCCGCTGCCGTCCGCGTTCGCGATGAACAGCTCGGTCGGATGCGTGAGGTCCGTCCCCACGAAGACGATGTTCCGCTGGTCGTGATCGAGGACCGGGCTGTTCACCATCCGACGACCACCGAGCACCGTCGTGATCTTCCTGGTGCTGGGGTCGATGGTGTACACGCCGTTGCTGCCACCGGTCGACGTGGCCATCATGATCTGGCCGTTCGCGAGCCACGTGATGTTCCCGGGCTCATACTGCCACGTGCCGAGAATGTCCTGAGGCTTGCCGCCGGCCGCCTCGACCACGAAGAGGCGGCGGTTCTTGAACTGCGCCGGCGTGCCGACGAACGCGATGCGCCTGCTGTCGGGCGACCACTCGAGATTCGATTCATTGCCCGCGTATTCGAGCTTGCGCGGCGTGCACTCCGCGGTCCCCTGCTCGCAGGCGGTGACCGGGAGGATGAAGATCTCGCTGTCGTTGCGCGGCTGCTCCGCGCGCTTGCGGTCCGGCGGCAGCTTGTCGATCGAGTCGCGCTCGGCGGTCACCGCGGAGTCCGACCGAAGGCGCGCGTCAGCGATGAACGCGATCCACTTGCCGTCCGGCGAGACCGTCGCCTCGCGATGCGAGTAGTTCGTGTGCGTGATCTCCTTCGCCGGCGAACCCGGACGCTGGATCGAGATCTGCGACGGCCGCGGCGTCGTCGGACGCGGCGCCGTCCGCGGGCCGGCGATGAACTCCGACACGCCGTTCGACTTGTACGACATGTCGACGATCTGACGGCCGTCGAAGCGCGCGGGAACTTCCGGCTTGGTGATCGCGTTGTAGGGCGGACGCGCGATCGGCTTCATGCGAGCATACGGATCATTCGCATTCGCTGAATCGGGCGACGCGTCAGGTGCGCCACCGCGACCACCTCGGCCGCCGCCACCGCCCCGGCCGCCGAAGCCGCCATTCCCCGCCGTGATCGTGAAGCTCTTGTCGGCTGGCTGCGATCCGGCAGTGAAGGTCGGCGGAGTTGCCGGCTGATACGCTTCACCCGATGGCGTGTCCATCCGCAGGGCCCACTGCGTGCCGCGGCCGCCTGGCCGCTGCGAGGTGAAGTAAAGAATCTTGCCGTCGTCCGAGAAGCGCGGTGCGCTGCTCTCGAACGCGGGCGACGTGTAGCGCTGCGGCTCGCCACCGCTGGTCGGGACGACCCAGACCTCGCTGTGGCGACGATTTTCCGCTTCGCGGACGGTCGTTACCGTGAAGGCGACCTTGCTCCCGTCGGGAGAGAGGGTCGGCGTGCTGACGGTCGTGACCTTGTACCAGTCGGCGGGCGTGAACGCGCGCTTGGCCTGCGCGGTCAGCGCGGCCGGAACGGCGAGGGCAGCGCCAATGACATACAAACGCATTGCTGTGCTCCGAGGGGTGTGTGCGGGACGCGTTTAGAGTATCCCCGAGAACGCCTCGGTGCCAGACTGGCACGAACGACAAACGGTCCAGTACCGGAGTACTGGACCGTCGCCGGCCTTCGTGAAGCCAGCGCGCCCACCCGCGCGCTCCCTCCGCGTCGGCCTTACGACATCGTTAATTCTGGCCCGGCGTTCTCGAACGAGGGGCCTTGCCATGGGCCTTCGCCCGCTCGCCCCGCTTCGCGATGCGCTCCTGCATCTTCTGCACGTTCGCATCGAACTTTGCCTGATTCTCGGCGGTCAGGGCGCCGCGGATCTCGCTGCGCTCCGCGAGCATCAGCTGCTTCGCCTGCTCGCGCTTCGGCGCGTTCTCCTGCCAGCGCTTCCGCAGGGCGGCCGTGTCGCCCTTCGCGATCTTTCCCTGCGCCTTGAAATCCGGACGGAGGGCCTTCAACTGCGGCGCGTACTTCTCGCGAATGTTCTTGAGGCTCGCCTTCTCGTTGTCGCTCAGCTTCATGTCGCGGAAGAGTGCCTGTTCGCCGTGGCGGCCCGGCCCACGCTGTCTGGCCTTGCCGGAATGTTCCGCGCGCGCCTGCGGCGCGGACGGCTGAGCCGACTGGGCCGCGGCGACTGCGGCGGAACCGAGAACGAGCAGACCAGCGGCGATCGCGGACGAAATATGTTTCATGGTATCCCTCTACTGGTGTGTGGCCGCCCATCGCGACCTTTCCGAGTAGACGCCCGCGTCGCGCGCTCGTTAAGGCCAGCTCAGCCGCCGACGTAGGCGATGACGCTCACCTCGACGAAAATGTCCCGCAGTTCCGCGCCGAGTGCCGTCCGCGTCGGATACGGCGCGGGCATGATCTCCTTGTAGACCGCGTTGAACCGCCCCCAATCATCGATGTTCGCCAGATACACCGTCGCCGAGACGATGTCGTGCAGTTCCGCGCCCGCCGCGCGCAGCGCGCGTTCCACATTGGCCAGCACCTGGCGCGTCTGCCCTTCGACGTCGGTGCCGACGAGTTCACCCGTGGCAGGGTCGCGGGGAACCTGGCCGGAGACGAACACGAAGGGCCCAGCCTTGACGGCGGGCGAGTATGCGCCGGCCGGCGGAGGCACGTCTCCGCCGAGCAGGACCGGTTGCCACTGACGCTCGCGCTGTATCATTAAACCTCTCCCTGAATTGAGGATTCTTCCCGCCCATGTCGCTGACGATCGCCGACCTCGAGACTCCGATCCCGCTCGTCGACCTCGATCGCCTCGCGCGAAATCTCGATCGCGCCGCCGAGTATGCAAAGACACACGATCTCGCGCTGCGTCCGCACGTCAAGACGCACAAATCGCCGCACGTCGCCAAAATGCAGCTCGAGCGCGGGGCCGCGGGCCTGACCTGCGCCACGACCCATGAAGCCGAGGTGATGTCGGAGGTATGCGACGACATTCTCGTCATGTATCCGCCCGTCGGCGAGCAGCGCGCGATGCGTCTCGCGCAGATCGATAAGAAGGTCAAGCTGACCGTCTCGCTCGATTCGGTGCGCGCCCTGGGCGAGATCGCGCACGCCGCGCACATCGTCGATCGGCCGATCGGCGTGTACATCGAGCTCGATCTCGGCATGAGGCGCGTGGGCACGTCGCGGTTCGACGTGGCGCTCGAGCTGGCGCAGCTCATCTCGCAGCGACCGCCGCTCACCTTCGAGGGCATCTCGTTCTATCCGGGACACATTCGCGACTCGGTCGACCAGCAGGGGCAGAAGCTGCGCGAGCTTTCCGGCGCGCTGTCGGAGATGCTCGACAAGTTCGCGCAGGCGGGCATGTCGCCGCGCGTCGTCAGCGCCGGATCGACACCGACGCTCTGGCATTCGCACGAGATTCGCGGCGTGACGGAGATCCGTCCGGGCACCTACGTGTACAACGATCGCACGACCGCGGAGATCGGCGCCTGCGCGTGGGAAGACTGCGCGTTGACCGTGCTGGCGACGGTCGTGAGCACGTCAGTCTACGGTCAGGCGGTGATCGACGCGGGCTCGAAGGCGCTGGGCCGCGAGCCGATTCGCGGCGTCGAGGGCGAAGGCTTCGGCTGCTTGATCAACGATCGCGACGTGACCGTGAAGAGCATGTCCGAGGAGCACGGCATCCTCGAGCTCAAGCGCACGCTGTGGCGGCCGCAGGTGGGCGATCGCGTGCGGATCATCCCGAACCACGTGTGTATCGTGACGCACCTGAACGACGTGGTGGCAGGGGTGCGCGGCGACCGCGTCGAGACGAGCTGGCCGATCACCGCGCGCGGCCGAGGGTACAGGATCGCCCAGTGACGGGTGACGAGTGAGGCGCGGGGAGGTGTTCACACCTCCCCGCGCCTTACTCAGGCAGAAGCGCAGGTAGGGAGAATAAGGATGTGCGTCGTTCTCCTCCCACCTCCCGCCTCCCACCTCCTCACTCCCTACTCTTCAGGGGCACTTCCCGGCCGGGGACTTCGTGTCGATGTGCGCGACCACGGACATCCCTGGACGCAATGGCATGTCGGGGCCGAGTCCGCGCGTCACGCGAATCCGCACGGGAATGCGCTGTACGACTTTCGTGAAGTTGCCCGTCGCGTTGTCGGGCGGCAGCAGCGCGAACTTCGAGCCGGTCGCGGCGCTCAAGCTCTCGACGCAGCCCTCGACCTTTCGGCCGCCGTACGCGTCGATCTCCGCTTCCACGTGCTGCCCGACGCGGATGTTGGCGAGCTGCGTCTCCTTCATGTTCGCGGTGATGAACTCGCCGGTGTCGGAGACGATCGTGAGCAGCGGCTGTCCCGACTGGATCAACTGGCCGGGTTCGACCTGCTTGCGCGAGACCGTGCCGCCGGCGGGGGCGACCACGCGGGTGTAGCTCAACTGCAGCGCGGCGTTGTCGCGGGCCGCCTGCGCGGCCTGGAGGCGTGCTTCCGCCAGGCGAACGCCGGCCTGTGCGCTCGCGACGGTGCCGCCCGCCGCGTTCGTCTGCCGCTGCAGCGCGACGACGTTCGCGGCCGCCGCCTCGGCTGCCGCCTGCGCGGCGTCGAGCTGCATGCGCGACACGACCTGCTTGTCCGCCAACTCCTGCATGCGCGCGAGATCCTGCTTGGCCTTCGTCTCGTTCGCGCGGGCCGCCGCGATCTGCGCGTCGAGCGATGAACGCTGTCCCGTGGCCTGCTCCACCGCCGCCTGCGCCTGTCCGGCGACACCCGCGCTGCCTGACGCCGCACGCGCCGCCGCCAGATCAGCCTCCGCCTGCGCGAGCCGCACCCTGTACTCGGCCGGATCGATGACGACGAGGAGCGAGTCGGCCTTCACGCGGTCGTTGTCGGAAACGTAGACCGACTGGACGTAGCCGCCGGCCTTCGCGAGCACCGGCACGAGGTGGCCGTCGACCGCGGCGTTGTCGGTCGACTCGTGCGCCCTCCCGTAGCTCCAGGTCTTGAATCCCCAGAACGCGGCGTAGAGCGCGACGAGCGCGACGACGGGCAGAATGAACTTGCGCTTACTGCTCTTCGGCGGCTCATCCGCGACCGCGCCGGGCCGGGATTCGTTCTCTTGCTTCATTGCTGTTGCCATGACGATGACCGTTGATCGAAAGAATTCGAGTATTCGTTAACGAAGCTGCGTGACGTTGCCTTCGGCATGGGCGAGCGCGACGCGCGCCGCATGGTACTGCGTGAGCGCGTCGACGAGCCCCGTGCGCGCTGCGTTGAGGGTTTGCGACGCGGTGATCACGTCCGCGTTCCCCGCGACGCCCGCGCGGAACCGATCGCGCGCCTGCTGGACTTCGAGCTCGGCGAGCTGCTGGCGCTCGCGCGCCGCGTCGACCTGCTGGCGCGCCGACTCGAGATCCAGCAGAGCGCTGCGCACGTCGACCGCGATCTGTTGGCGAAGGTCGCGCCGGCGCACTTCGATCTCGTTCACGACCGCCTGCTGCTCCTGACTCTGCGCGCTCCGGCGTCCACCCTCGAAGATCGGCCAACTCATCTGCACGCCGTACGTGTACGTATTGAGCAGATTGTCGATGTAGCCATTCGGTCCGTCGTTGGCGAAGGCGCTCACCGTCGGCAGGCGCGACGCCTTGATGACCTGCTGCTGCTGCTGCGCCGCCGCGAGCTGCGCGTCGGCCGCGCGAATCTCGGGACGTTCGCGCAGGGCCGCGGCGATCGCCGCCTGTTCGCTGGCCACCTCGTTCGGCATCGCGTCGAGCGAATCACTGAGCTCGACCGGCGTGTCGAGGGGCAGGTTCAGCGCACGCAACAGATCGAGCCGCGCGCGGTCACGATCGTTGCGCGCGGCGATGAGCTGGGCCCGCGCCCCCGCGAGCTGGGTCTGAGCACGAGTGACATCGAGTCCGACGCCGACGCCGGCCGCGAGCTGATCGCGCGCCACCCCGAGCAGATCTCCGGCGAGCGCCGAGTCGGCGAGGCGCGCCTGGACGACCGCGGTGGTGCGCAGCGCGCGCACATACGCCGTTGCCGCCGTCGTCGCCGCGCCTTCCGCGGCGGTCACGACGTCAGCCGACGCGGCGCCGACGTTGGCCTTGGCGGCGGTCACACGCTGCCTGGCCTCGGGATCGTAGAGCGACTGCGAGATCGAGCCGCGAAAGTCCCACTGCTTGACCGGGCCGATGACCTGGCCCTTGGGATCGAGAAGGGGGGGCTGCCCCTCTTCCGCTGGAAAGTTGAACCCGAAGCTGGCGCTGTTGATGGTGTGCGACGTCCAGTTCGGAGTGAGGGAGACCTGCGGGAGCGACGCGGAGCGCGCTTCCTTGACGCGAGCTTCCGCGCCGGCGACGCGATAGGTGGCGCCCTGCACGGTCGCCGACTGCGCGGCGGCGAGCCGCGCGGCGTCACCGAGCGACAGGCGGCGCGGTGAAGAGGTGGTGCCAGGCGCCTGCGCCGCCGCGGCGCGCACGGCAAATGCCGACAGCGCGGCCAGCAGCGTGAGACCGACGCCGAGGCGAACGATCACGGGGAACTGAGTCCGATTCATTGGTCCTTGCTCGTACCCGCGGCGTCATCGACGCGCGGGCGAATGGCGTACAGATAGAATTCGATCATCTCGTTCAACACTTGCTCATCGGAACGCTTGGCGACGTCGCTGAAGCATTCACGATGAGAGCACCACAGGCCGTGCATGACGAATGGGGCCGAGAGCATGCGCGCGGCGACGAAGGGATCGATGGGGCGAAATTCGCCGCGATCGATGCCGCGCTGGATGATCCCGGCGATCAGGCGCTGGCTTCGTGCCACGACTTCCTGCCCGTAAAACCTCGCGAGGTCTGGAAAGCTGTGGATCTCGGCGTGGATGAGGCGGAAGAGCGCGCCAAACTGCTGCCCCCGGATGCGCATCCAGTAGCTGCGCATGAATTCGGTGAGCGTTTCGGTCGAGCTCGCGGTGGATTCGTTGACGGTTCGTTCAGCGACCTCGAGCTGGCCGATGACGATGTCGCGAATCATCTCGCGGAAGAGCTCTTCCTTGTTGGGGAAGTAGAGGTAGATGGTGCCCTTGGAGACGCCGGCCCGTTTGGCGATGTCCTCCAGCCGGGCGGCGGCGAGTCCGCGTTCACCGAACACCTCGAGGGCGGCGGCGAGAATCTGTCGAGGGCGCTCCTCGGGCAGGCGGCGCCAACGCGGCTCAGTTGTATGGGAAACAGCGGACACGAACACCTACGATGTATCGGGAAAAATTACTGACGCGTCAGTAAGATAATCGGCCATCGTTGGGAGACAAGGAGATGCTCGGTCTCAGGTCCCGGGTTTGGGGTCGCAGGAGAACGCGCGAACGGCGCAACCGGCATGACCGGTCGATCCGGCGTGACCGGCGCGAAACGGCGTCAGCCCTGAATGCCAGATACGCCGCAGAGGCCGGCCTGCCGTATGACTGCGGGAGGTCTCCGGGACAGCCCAAGTGCCGCCAGGGCGCCACGGCGCTGGGCTCGGTCGAGGGGCTGCACAACTGCGCAACGATGATCTGGACCGGGCGACGACGCCGGGCATTACAGCAGGAAATCCGTCCCCAGCGAGAAGATCGTCCCTGTCTGCCCCGCCTGGTAATAGCTGAAGAACGATCCGACCGGCGACCTGTCGATGTGCAGCAGATGCAGATTGATCCGCCAGCTGCGCGTCCCGGACGGATAGAAGTTCAGCCCGCCCCCCGCTTCCCATGGCCGGCGCTTGAAGTCGTCGAACACGTAGCTCCCGACGCCATAGACGCCAAGCTTCTTCGGGATCGCCATGTACATCGTCCCGGCCGTGAAGCCGTGATCGTAGTTCGACGTGATCGGCAGCGGGCCCGTCGCGACGAACTGGTCGAGCGTGCGGAAGTAGTACTCCGTGTGCAGCGCGAAGCCGCGATACTTCACGCCGCCGTCGATCGCGGCCTCCCGATAGCGCAGCCGCGTCACCGTGACTGAATCGGCCAGCGCGCCGAACGCGAATGGATTCAACCCGTCGGACAGTTTGATCTGGGTGGCATTGGGCGGGAGATCGAGCGGCGCGTAACGGCTCTCCCGACTTCTCCCAGCGGAGACGCCGAACTGCGTCGCCACCTTCTTGTGGTACTCGAAATCACCGAAGCCGTTGCGCGGACCGAACTCGCCCGTGGTCGGCTGCCAGCGCAGACTGGCACTCACGGCCATGTCGCGCGTGTCGTTCGCCTGCGTCACGCCAAGCTGACTGATGTTGTTGTTGAGCGACACCGTGTAGGCGAGCTTCTTCGTGATCGCGCCGGTCGCGAAGACGCCTGACGAGAAGCCGCCGCGAAAGAACTCCTCGCCGAGCTGGCGGTCGGACGCCGCAAAGAATGGCCACGATCCCTGCATCGAGCGCGCGGTGAGATTCGGCAGGATGCCGACGCCGACGATGAAAGCATCGGCCGCGTGAAACTGCACGTTGCCGAACACCAATGTCTGCTGCGTCGTGCCGAGCGACCACACAGTCAGGTTGTAGCGGAAGCGAGGGTCGTAGAAGAAGCCCGTGAACCAGAGCATCGTGCGATGCCAGTTCAGGTCGTTGCGCGGATTCACGTCGCGGACCCGTCCGAGATGATCCTCGTACGTCTGATTCGGCGGCATCTGAAGGATGTAGCGAAACAGGCCGTATCCGCTGATGTTGAGCGATCCCATCTTCGTCTTGACGAGATCGAAGCCGGCGCCGGGGGTGAACTCGCCGGCGATGGTATTTGGAAATTTTAATGTGGTGTCGCCCCTGGACTCCGGGCGAGGATCCGCGTCCTGCGCGCGAGCGCCCGAAGCGGAGACGACCGTCGCGACCAGGGCAGCAACGAGCGCACGAATGGCCCGGGGACGCCCCCGCCGAAGCCTGCCTCCCATCGCGAAGCATCGCATCTCGTTCCTCGGCACAGAGAGGTGAACGGCGCAGTATGCGCCCACACCTCCATATGAACGATGCGACCTTCGCCGTATTCACGATAGGCCGATGTAAAGCGCCCAATACGACGTGACGCGTGGCACCATGTGCCAATGCTCGGTCCTGGCGGGACGAATAAGATTGCCTCGCGCCTCGGTATTCGGGCACAAACACATGCGCACTCATTTACGCGTCGGCATCATCGCGGTGCTCTGCATGGCCGCGAGCGGGTCGCGAGCACAGTCGGTAATGCGAGTCCTCTATAACGACTCGCACTTCCATCTCACGAACTATGTGCAGCATGGGCCGAGCGCGCACGACGTGTTGCGGCTGATGGGCGACAGCATCGGCCGAACCACGTTGTTCGGCATTCCGCTGCAGCAGGAATGGCTGGCCGGCGTGACCGGCGACCGCGCGCCGACGTACTACCTGCAGTCGGACGCGCCGCTCTACTACTACTCGTTCACCGACGCGTACATCGCGATGCAGTACAGAGCGCTCTCGCCCGCGCAGCAGTCGCGGTTCGATCCGATGATCACCGGCTTCGATCCCCGCGACATGTACGCCTCGGAACACATCCGCCGCGTGCTGCGAACCTTTCCCGGCGTGTTCGAGGGGATCGGCGAGTTCTCGATTCACAAGGAATTCGTGTCGGACAAGGTACGTCCAGGCCCGGCGAGTCTGATGGATCCGGCGCTCGACAGCATTTTCGCCACCGCGGGAGAGATCGGCCTCGTCGTACTCCTGCACAACGACATGGACGTGCCGTTCGCGAGCGACACGACGACCCCGGCGTACCTCGACCAGGTGAAAGCGCTGTTTCGCCGGCATCCGAACACGACGGTCATCTGGGCGCATGCGGGCGTCGGCCGCGTGGTGCGTCCGGTCAGGAATCACGCCGCGACGCTGGCCGCGCTGCTGGCCGATCCCGCGTTTCGCAACGTCTACTTCGACATCTCCTGGGACGTCGTCGCGAAGTACTTCGTGTCGTCTCCGGATGTCGTCCGCATCGCCGCCGAGCTGATCGAGCGGTACCCCGATCGCTTTCTCTTTGGCTCTGACGTCGTCGCGCCGGCGACGTCCGGCGCCTGGTTCGCGACCTACGACCTCTACGCTCCACTCTGGGCCGCGCTCTCGCCCCGCACCAGCCAACAGGTTCGCGTCGGCAACTACGAGCGGCTCTTCGACGCGGCGCGCCGCAACGTGCGCGCCTGGGAAGCCGCCCATCTCGAGAAATGATGAACCCATGACTACCTCATCGCTCGTCGGCGGCCGCGACCGCCGCAGCCTCGTCTCGTCGGGACTCCTCGCGCTCGGCCTCTCCGTCGCATTGGCCGCGGGAGCCGAGGGGCAGCGCCGTAATCAAAGACCCGCGCCGAAGGACACGATGCCGTCGCTCGAGGTCTATGGCTTCGGGCAGGCTGACGTCGGCTACGACTTCAAGCGCACCGACCCGAACTGGTTCGACGTGAATCGTCCATCGAAGCTGCCGGCGTTCGAGGATCAGTTCGGCGCCAACGGCAACACGTTCATCGGCGCGCGCCAGAGCCGCTTCGGGGTGAAAGGCTGGCTGCCGACATCGAACGGCGACGTGTTCGCGATGTTCGAGTTCGACATGTTCGGCGTCGGCCCCGACGCGGGACAGACGACGATTCGGTTGCGCCACGCCTACGGGCAATGGAAGCAGATCGGTGCCGGGCAGACGAACAGTCAGTTCATGGACGTCGACGTGTTCCCGAACATCCTCGACTACTGGGGCCCGAACGGCATGCTGTTCTTCCGAAACGCGCAGGTGTACTGGCGTCCACTCGACGACGACAAGCGACAGCTCACGTTCGCGCTCGAACGTCCGGGAGCGACCGGCGACCAGGGCCGCTTCGCCGACCGTATCGAACTGTCGGAGATCATCCCGCACTTCCCCGCCCCTGACGTCACCGGCGGGTTCAAGTACGGCGGCAAGTGGGGCTACGCGAAGCTGGGCGGCGCGTTTCGCTACATCGGTTGGAAGGATGTCCTCCCCGACACCTTCGACTTCAGCGATCACGTGATCGGGTGGGGAGCATCACTCAGCTCGAACCTGTACTTCCGAGAGAAGAAGGACATCGCGCGGCTGCAGCTCATCTACGGCCACGGCATCGAGAACTACTTCAACGACGCCCCCGTGGACGTCGGCGCCGAACACGATTTCGACGACCCGCGCGAGCCGCTCAAAGGGAAGGCGCTGCCGATCTTCGGCGCCGTGGCATACCTCGACCACACCTGGAACTCCGAGCTCACCAGCGCCATCGGATGGTCGATGGTGAACATCACGAACAGCGACGCACAGGCCGAGGATGCCTTCCACAACGGCCAGTACGCGAGCGCCAACGTGCTGTGGACTCCGGTCAAGAACGTGATGATGGGTGGCGAGTTCCAGTGGGGACGCCGCGCGAATTTCGCCGACGATTGGCGCTTCAACGACTACCGACTGCATTTCGCCTTCAAGTACAGCTTCTCGCAACATTTTGGAGTCAAACGTGACTGACATCATGACCTCCGGCCGCCGCCGCGCGTCGGCGCTCGCCGTCGCATGCATCCCACTCGCACTCTCCGTCGCGACGCTTCCGGCGCGCGCGCAGTCCGCCGCGACGATCCAGCAGGCCATCAATTCCGCGTTCACGAAGTACCGCTCGCTCAGTGAGGGAAAGAACGCCGACTACATCCCCGCACTGGCGAAGGTCGACCCGAGTCTCTTCGGCATCGCCCTGATCACTCCCGACGGCCGGGTCTTCACAGCCGGCGACACGACGACGGAAGTGTCGATTCAATCCATCTCCAAGGTGTTCACGCTTGCCCGGGTCATGCAGGATTCCGGGGACGCCGCCATCGTGAAGAACACCGGCGTCGACGCGACCGGCATGGCCTTCAACTCGATCGTCGCGATCGAGGAGAAGAAGGGGCACGAGATGAATCCGCTCGTCAACGCGGGCGCAATCGCGACGACGAGCATGGTCGGCGGCGCCAACGCTGAGGACATCTGGCGGCGTATTCTCGACACTTACAACGGCTTCGCCGGCCGCGAGCTCCGCGTGCTCGACGACGTGTATCGCTCCGAGGCGGCGACGAACCAGCGCAATCGCGCGATCGGCGCTCTCATGTACGCCTACGGGCACATTCACGCGAACCCTGACCAGGCGACCGACATCTACACACGGCAATGCTCGGTCGGCGTCAACGCCCGCGACCTCGCCATGATGGCCGCCACGCTCGCGAACGGCGGCGTCAATCCCGTCACTCATCGTCGCATGATCGACGCGAAGCACGTCCCCGGCCTGCTCGCGGTCATGGCGACGGCCGGCCTGTACGACGACTCCGGCCAGTGGCTCTTCACCACGGGGCTTCCCGCCAAGAGCGGTGTGGGCGGCGGCCTGATCGCGGTGTCGCCGGGCAACTGGGGGATCGCGGTGATCTCACCGCCGCTCGACTCCGCGGGAAACAGCGTCCGCGCGCAGCGCGCGATCGCGGACATCTCCGCCGCGCTCGGGGGCAATCCGTACCTCGTGAACACGCGCAGCGTGGCGGGCGAGTACAAGAAGCCGTGATCGACGACGCGCCGTGCCGCGCCCAGGGTTCAGTGGGGACGATCGACCCGGCGCGGCGCGTTGCCGTCATCGATCAGAGATCTCCCATGTCGGCGAGTCACCGCATCGTGGCGCGGAGTTCCGTCAGCATCTGATCCATCGTGTCGACGCGGAACCAACCCAGGCGGGGGTACTCGAGCTCGATGACCACGTAGGTCGCCAGCGCCATCGTCGTCGTGACGCCGATGACGTAGATCCAGTTCCGCCGGCGTGCGGTCGCCATTGCGTAGCCGATGAAGACCGCCGCCGCGACGACGGTCACCACGAGCATGATGTAGATCAGACTCGGCGGGTGGATCCGCCGCGCGATGTGTTCCTGCTCGACGCTGGTGAACATCTCGCTGAGGGCAGGAACCAGGAGCACGCGCGCCGGTTCGCCGCGCGGCGTCAGAATCATGGCGACGGCGGTGGTCCAGATCCCGTCCTGGGCCTTCGTGACACCAGGGGAGATTCGCGCCGGATCGGACCAGTCGTACGGCGCCCGATGCGAGGCTATGAGCTCGTCGAGGTACCGACGAAAATGCGGACGAAGCTGCGTCTGCTGGTCCGGGGCCAGCAGGTCGATGCGCTGCCACGCGTTCTGGATCGCGCTCGCCTCGGCGCCGACGAGCTCGCGCCGGCGATCGAATCGATCGGCCGCGCCGGAGAAGATGAAGCCGAGCAGAAAGGCGAAGAGACCATACACCGCCGAATCGACGACCCCGACGCCGGCTCGGCCGTCCTTGCCGTATCGCTCGAACTGACGGGCGCCAATCGCGCGTCCGAGCTCGAGGCTGAGGAGCAGGCCACACCAGAGGGCCACGGCGAAGCCGATGGCCAGCAAACCGTGATTGCTGTACGCGACCGAATTCATGTCACTCGCCCCTACAGCTCCGCCTGGAGGCGGGCCTGGAAAAACTGCGTCCGCCCCGTCACGCCGAAGCGGTTCAAGACACCAAATCCATAAACGAAAGCCAGCCGGAGATTGTCCGTGAGATACCAGTTGATCGCGGGCGTGACTCGAGCCAACCGCCCTCCCTGGATCGTGCGGCTATTCAAATTCGCGTACGAATATTTCATCACGATCTCCCAGGCCCCCGGTCCCCCCTGAATGACCGAATGCGCCGGCGCAATCGAGCGGAAGTAGTTCCCGACGGTGTTGTAGGAGCGCACCTCGCCCGTCGTCACCCAGCTTGCCATGACCTCGCCGCCGTGAAACCACAGCGTGCCATTCCCCGGGGACGTCGCTTGCTGCCAGTAGTACTCGCCACCCATCATGACCCGATTCGGTCGGAAGTAGATCTCCGGCCCCCACTGGCTGGACTGCGTCGCTGGAAAGGGCCCGGTGTCGATGAAGTAGGGCGCCGCGAACGCCTCCGGGCGCGAGCGCAGCCGAAGCGTGTCCTTGTCGGGCCGGCCGATTCGATAGTTGACGCCGAGGTGCAGGAGCGTCCCAACGCTGTCCGCAACCATCGGCACCCAGCCCAGGCGCGCCACGAATTGGTTGTCGTAGCTCGAGAACGTCTGGCCTTCCGAGAGCGCGTCACCGAACACACCGAGGTTCCAGAACCAATGTTGGCTCGGCACATATCCGAGCCACTTGATGCCATCGGCAAGGAGGGGGATGCTCGCGTCGGTGAACGGCTGACGCTCGATGGTCCACCCGTCATAGCCGACCATCACCTTGTTGAGACTGAAGCCTTCCTTCGCCCGCCCGATGAACACGTGGCCCCACCACTCGGGGACCGCCACCATCAGTCCCGTCTGACGAACGCGCCATGTCTTGGCCGCGAAGTCGTACATCACACCTGCCTGCCAGGTGAACGGCCGCTTCGTGGCGAAGCGGCCCGCGAGCAGGACGCGCGCATCACGCATCTTTCCGGTCGACGCGAGGTGGAATTGCGTTCGGCTCACCGAATCCTGGTCGTAGCCGATGTAATCGACCAGCACGCCGCCGCCGATCTCGAGAGTCGTGAAGCCGAGATCGAGCTTGGCGCGGCTCAGGAGATTCCGACGCAGCCGCTCACCGTCGGCTTCACCCGCCGTGATGCCATTCGCGAGGAGCGAGTCGCGAGTGGAATCGCTCGGCGCACGCCCTCGCCGCTGCGCCGCCGATTCGGTCGCCATCCCGGCCAGGAGCATCAGCGCGACGGCGACGCGGTGCGCTCGCACGATCCGGCTCAGTACTGCGCGAAGTACTGCTGAATCGTTTTGACGTCACCGGTCTTCAGAAGCGCGAGCCGCAAGAGCACCCGGGCCTCCTGCGGGCTCAGCCCGAGCGCGGCCACGAGGCCAAGACTATCGTCGTTCACCTCGACATTGCGACCGACGAAGCCCGTCGCGACTCGGGACGCGCGGACACACACGACGCCCTGCTTTGCCAGCGCCGCGAGTGCGTCCAACGCCGGCTTGGGCATGTTACCATTGCCGACGCCTGCAACCACGATTCCCTTCGCGCCGGCTGCCGCGGCCGCCTTGATCAGCGTGCCGTCCAGGTTCTCCGTCGCCATGATCACATCCACCCGCGGCAGCGTCGTCGTCGGGGTCACGGCGAAGTCCGACGAGACAGTGTTGCGACCGATGGGCTGTCGCAGCCAGTTGATGTCGCCGTAGCTCACGGTCCCGAGCAAACCGGTCAGCGGCGACATGAAGGTCTGCACGGCCGTCGTGCTCGTCTTGGTGAGAGAGCCGGCGCCGTGAATCCAGTCGTTCGCCACGACCATGACGCCGCGATTCTTGGCGCGGCCATCCGCGGCGACCGCCACGGCGTTGAAGAAGTTCAGCGGGCCGTCCGCGGAAAGCGCGGTCGACGGGCGCATGGCCGCGGTAAGCACGACCGGTTTCGCCGACTTCACCACGAGGTTAAGGAAGTAGGCCGTTTCCTCGATCGTATCGGTGCCGTGAGTGATCACCACACCAGTGACGTCGGGCTGGGCGAGAATGGCGTTCACGCGCGCCGCAAGCTTCATCCACACCGAATCGTTCATGTCCTGTGACCCGATGTTCGAAACCTGCTCGCCGGTGAGATACGCCAGCTTCTTCGCCTCGGGAACGGCCTCGAGCAACTGCTCGACGCCGACCTGGCCGCTCGTATACGCCGCGGTGACATTGCTCCCGGCGGCGCCCGCGATCGTCCCGCCGGTGGCGATGACGACGACGTGTGGGAGCGTCGGATCATTGCGCGGTGCGACGTTTCCGCCCGCGGATTGCGCCAGTCCCGTCTGACTGATGACGAGGGTACACGATACGAATGCCGAGACGGCACCGAACCGCCGGATCCAACGCCGAGCGGACGTATTCGAGGTGATCATCGCCAAAGCTCCGAAATCCGCCGGACGGCGGCATACTGATATCGTCGCGGTGATCCCGCCGCGAGGGGTCGGACACACCGTCGACGGTCGGGCCGACCGCGCCGAACCCGTCGACGGGCCGATCAGCGTCCCTGTCCGGTCAACGCGGCCGGGTTCAGGATCTCGTCGAGTTGCGCATCGGTGAGGATGTGCTTTTCGCGCACGAGTTCGATGATGCCTTCCCCGGTCTCGAGCGCTTCCGCGGCGAGTTCGGTCGCCTTGTCGTATCCGATGACCGGATTCAGCGCCGTCACGGTGCCGATGCTCGACTCGAGGTAATGCTTGCACACATCCGCGTTCGCCGTGATACCGTCGACGCAGTGCTCGCGCAGCGTGCGGGCCGCGTTGACGAACAAGGTCTGCGCCTCGAATAGCACCGCCGCCATGACCGGCTCGAACGCGTTGAGCTGCAACTGGCCGCCTTCGGCCGCGAGGGTCACGACGAGGTCGTTCCCGATGACGCGGTACGCCACCATGTTGGTCACTTCCGGAATCACCGGATTGACCTTGCCCGGCATGATCGACGAACCCGGCTGCGTGGCCGGAAGGTTGATCTCATGGAGGCCACAGCGCGGTCCGGACGAGAGCAGCCGCAGATCGTTGCCGACCTTCGCCAGTTTGATCGCCAGGCTCTTCAACGCCGAGGAATAGAGCACGAAGGCCTGGGTGTCCTGCGTCGCCTCGATCAAGTTGTTCGCGAGTCGAATCTTGAGCCCGGCGATCTTGGCGAGGTGTTGTGCGCACTTCTCGGCGTAGCCGGCGGGCGCGTTGAGGCCAGTGCCGATCGCCGTGCCGCCCATGCTGATCTCGCTCAGCACCGGCGTCATCCGCCGCATCGCCTCGACCTCGTCCGACAGTGTCTCCGCGAATGCGTGAAACTCCTGTCCGAGGGTCATCGGCACGGCATCCTGCAACTGGGTGCGCCCCATCTTGAGGATGTTGCCGAACTCCTTGCCCTTGGCGCGGAAAGCATCGATCAGACGCCGGAATTCCGCGATCAACTCGTCGTTCCCGAGCGCCAGTCCGATGTGTATGGCCGTGGGATACGAATCGTTGGTAGACTGCGACCGATTGACGTGATCATGTGGGTCACAGAATTGGTACTCGCCCTTTTGGTGTCCCATCAACTCCAGCGCGCGGTTCGCGATGACCTCGTTCGCGTTCATGTTGGTCGACGTGCCAGCGCCGCCCTGAAGCACGTCCAACTGGAACTGATCGTGAAGCCTTCCCTCGATGAGGTCCTGACACGCGCCTTCGATCCCGACCAGAATTTCTTCTGAGAAGCCGCCGGTGTCGAAATTCGCGCGCGCGGCGGCCAACTTCACCATCGCCAGCCCGCGGATGAAGTTGGGATAGAGACGGAGTGGGACGCCCGAGATCTTGAAGTTCTCGAGGGCCCGCGCGGTTTGAACCCCATAGTACGCATCAGCGGGCACGGCCAGATCACCGAGCAGATCGTGCTCGATTCGAGTCTCTTGATGTGCCACAGTCCCCTCGCGTCGGTTGTCGATGCGCGCACGTGAAGCTGGTGGGATGGCGCACGCGAGATGCTAGCGAAGGTTCGCCCCGGGGACACAGTGGGCGTTGGTCCAATACGACCCGACTATGGAATTCTAAACGCCCACTTGGTCCACACCGACACGAGACCGCACTCGTACCGAATCCCGCCGCGCGCGTACTCGGACGGGATCGACGTCGAGAAGGGATACACCTCGACCGCGACCACTCGCGAGGGCGGAACCGCGTTCAACTGTCCGAAGTCGTTGATCAGCACCCCGTCGACGCGGAGATCCGGAACGCACGATCCGCCACGACGGTCCGGCATCAGCAGCGTGAAATCGCCCGCGCCGTAGCGCTTCACCGTCACGTTCGCCGACGTCTGAAAGACGTTCGCCATCGTCGTCTGCTTGCCGACGAAACTCGAATCGAGCATGAAGCGCTGATAGCTGATCCGGCGGACCTCGTAGTCCTCGAGCAGCATTCGCGCGCGCTGCGGCGACGTGACGTTCATGGTCGTCAGCCGAGTGATCTTCGACATGGTCATCACGACCAGCGTCGTGTCGTTGGGGACGACGTCGACGAGCATGCGCACCGGCGCGGCGCCGATGTACCGGACCAGCAATTGATGTGAACCGGTCGGCGCGTTCGCGAACACGAAGCGTCCGTCGAACTCGCTCCGCACCTCGAGCGAATCGTCGACCATGACGCGCGCGTCGGCAAACGGTTCGCCATCCGCCGCCATCAGCGATCCCACGATCAGCCCGCGAGCGGCCGTCGCGCCGACGTGGCCGATCGTCGCGTCCTGCCGATGGACGCGAAGGTCGCCAGTCTCGAGCAGGATCGGTCCGCTCGCTCGCGCCGCATCCGGCGCATGACTCGCGACGGCGAGCCGCAGGACGGCGTGGAGCGGCGCACCGCAGAAGGCATAGCCACCGCCGGCCGACGTGCGCACTTCGCTGCGCCAGCGTCGTTCGACGAGACGCTTCGTCGCGCCGCCGCGCGGCACGACCGTATCACGGAACGCATACTCCGACCACGCCAGCGTCACCGTCGCGCCGCTGACCGGCGCCTGGGTCGTGACGTCGCGAATCGTGCCGTACACGATCGCACTGTCGGAGGGCGGGCGCCTCGCGCCGCACGCGTTTCGCCAGAAGGTCGCGAACGACGGTAGGCCGAGCCGTACGTCGGCCAGACTGTCCCCGATCTCCGCCTCCCGGCTGACCCCCGACAACCCGATCGTGTCGAGGCTCGCGTGCTGAACGACGAACGTTCGTCGCCCGGATGCGACGCTATCGAAGGCGAAACGTCCCCGCGCGTCGGTCACGGCGGTCTTTCCTTCACCGACGACGCTGATGAAGGCGTTGGGTAGCGGTCGCCCCCGCACGCTGTCGAACACGACCCCGCGCACCGGCGCCGCGCGCGCTCGCCCCGGCGTCTGCGCCCCGGCAACGGCGCCGATGCCCAGGCCGAGGATCAGTGACGCGCGCGCGAACATGTTCAGTCAGCGCGGATCGGACGCGACACGACGGAACTCGATCCCGCGCGCTCGGCCGGCGTCCACGGTGAACGACGCCGCGGATGCTGGTGAGGACTGGAAGGCCAACGTGAGGTTGCCGGCGCGGAACACGCCGGCGGTCGCGAGCGCGCGCAGGGTGTCGGGCCCGGAACGCGGACGGCGCAGCAGCAGCGCCGAACCGGCGCGCGCGATCTCGAACGTCGCATCGAGCTCGTCCGAGTAGTAGCGGCCGGTGAATCGCGCGAGGGCCTGGCTGTCGTAGGTGGCCGGTGAGGCACCGCTCTGCGCGACGGACGTTGCGCGGGCCGCCGCGGGGGCCGGCTTGGTGAACGCGCTCGCGAGTACGATGTCCGCTACGCCATGCGTGAGTGCCACCGAATTCGCGGAGCTCATGTTGCACATCGTCGCGACCGATGTGTGCGCGGTGGGGAAGCGCGTGAGCGCGGTGCGATAGCCCCCGGTGACCCCGCTGTGCTCGACCATCGGCAGCCCCCGATACTCGAGGACCTCGAGCCCGAACGCGTACGGCAGCTTCGTGCCGTCGTTCAGCACGCCCTGCTGGAGCTGTCGCGCGAGGAGCGCGCGGCCGCCGACCCGCCCCGTATAGAAATTCTCATCCCACTTCTGCAGATCCTCGAGCGTCGTCATCAGGCCGCCCTGGCCGACGATGTCGTTGTTCCACACGTTCATCTTCCACCCGCCGTTCGGACCGGGCGAGTACGCGGCCGCCCGGCCGGCATCCAGCTCCGTGTGGTCGTCGTGAAAGTGCGAATGCGTCATGCCGAGCGGCGCGAAGATCCGTTCCTCCGCGAACGCGCGCAGCGACTTGCCGCTCACGCGTTCGACCACGATGCCGAGCAGCACGTATCCGGTGTTGCTGTAGTTGTATTCGGCGCCGGGGACGAAATTGAGCTGTTTCTGGCGTGCGGCGAGACGCAGCACGTCGCCCGACGTGTAGCCGTCGTCGTTTCGCATGTCCGCCGTCTGCACGAGCGTCCAGAAATCGCGCAGCCCGCTGGTGTGGTGGACGAGATGGTCGATCGTGATCGTCTTGCCGTAGTCGTGCAGCTCCGGGACATACCGGCGCACGTCGTCCGTCAGCTTCAGCTTTCCGTCCTCGACGAGGAGCGCGATGGCCGCCGCCGTGAACTGCTTCGACACGGATCCCATGATGAACGGCGTGCGCGGCGTGATGGGCGCCTCGTACTCGAGATTCGCCGACCCGTAGCCCTTCTCGTAGACGATGGCGCCGTTCTGGAAGACCCCGACCACGCACCCGGGCGCGTTCCGCGGCTGATAGCGCGCGTAGATCGAGTCGATACGGCTGGCCATCGCGTCAGGCAAGGAATGCTGGGCGCGAGCGATCGTCGGTGCGAGCAGGAGTGCGGCGAGCGCGAGCGAAGAAGAGCGATGCATACGGCGAGTTCCCGAGCGACGGGTGGGCGGACGGACGTTCCCGCGCGATCGGCGTGCCACGCCTAGATTTCGGGCATGGGAACCGACGATCGAGTGCGCGTCGATAAATGGCTGTGGGCCGCGCGGTTTTTCAAGACGCGGTCGTTGGCCACCGAAGCCGTCGACGGCGGCAAGGTCGAAGTGAACGGCGAGCGCGCCAAGCCGTCCAAGCTCGTCAAACCGGGCGACGAGCTTCGCCTTCGACTCGGCCCCTATGAGCACATCCTGATCGTTCGTGAGCTCGGCGAGCGGCGCGGTCCGGCATCGGTCGCGCAAGGGCTGTACGAGGAAACCGCCGCGAGCCGCGAAGCGCGGGAGAAGCTCAGCGCCCAGCTTCGCATGGCCCCCGGGACATTCGTTTACGAGGAGAAGGGCCGCCCGACGAAGAAGGACCGGCGCGAGCTGTCGAAGTTCATCGACCGAAGGCGCGGCTGATTCGCGGTCCCTTCGGCCTCGCGCCCTCAACCGGGGGTGCGCAGGTGCGAGAACGCGGATCGGCTGATCACGTGTCCACCCTCGAACCGGCCGATCTGGTAGGTGACGCCGGCGGCGTCGAGACGTTCCCGCTGCTTGGCGATCATGTCCTCGTCGATGTACTTGTCACGCGACCCGACGACGAAGAGGAGCGGCGTGCGTCGGAGGCGTGATTCCGGCCTGGTGAGATCCGTCTCGGGGGGCATCAATCCTCCCCACAGGACCAGACGATCGATCCGCCCCGAGCCGTGTTCGACCCACCGCGTTGCCGTCGCGGCGCCCTGCGAAAAGCCGATGACGTTGATCGCCGACGGCCCCTCCGAGCCCGACTCCGTGACTTCGGCGTGCAGCGCGTCGAGATATTCCACGTAATCAGCGATCTCTGAATCGCGGTCCTCGCGCGTCATCCACGTCGCTCCCACGGGGCGGTCGCGCGCCGGCGTCTCCGTTCCCGTGAGGTAAAAGCGATTCATCGCCTCGGGCGCGACGACCAGTGTGTCCGCGTCGGACAGGTCCGCGAAATAGCGGATGAACTGCCCGGCAAGCTGGCCGAACCCGTGGAGCACGAACCACACGGTTTTCGGCGCGCCACTCTCGCCGCCCAGCGTGTAGTAGCGCGCCGTGCGTTGGACGCGCAGGTGATGACTGTGTGGCTGTGGAGCCGTCCGCGTTTCGGTCACGGCTCCAAATTACACGGCCCGCGTCTACTTGCGCGCGGGCTCTTTCTCCGGCGGCGCCGCCGCGAGTAGTTGGGCCTGGGTGGGATTCTTCTCGAGCAGGTCGATGGCCGTCCGAAGCGGCGTGTCGAGATCGAGCGCGTGCAGCTTGGCCGCGGCCTCGCCGTACGACATCCGCACCACGCGAGCGGTGAGGTCGCGCGTGAGGAACGACCGAGCGCCGGCTTCATACTTCGAGTCGAGCTTGACGGAATCGGCGGCCAGCCGGCGGAGCAGCTCGGTCGTCCACCCTTCCGGCGGCTTGACGTCGCGAGGCACCGTGCCCTTGAGCTGCAGCGCGTAGTCCTGGAGGATCGTGTTGATCTTCTGGCTGTAGGGCGCCGCGACGCGGAGGAATTCTCGCTCGTTCGTCGGCAGGGTATCGTCCGGGACGAGGACGTCGGGGCGGATTCCACCACCGCCGTAGATGATCCGGCCACCGTCGGACTTGAACGTCGGACGTGGCAGATCAGCCTTCGCGAGCGAGTCCGGGTGCACTTCGACGAACGCTCCGTTCGGCATCAGCTTGCGCTCGCGATGGATGGAGCGGCCGCTCGGCGTGTACCACTTGCCCGTCGTGAGCTTGAGGTTGTAGCCGTCGTCCAGACGGTAGAGCGACTGAACGAGCCCCTTGCCGAACGAGTTGCTGCCGACGACGAGCGCGCGGTCATGATCCTGGAGCGCGCCGGCGACGATCTCCGTGGCCGACGCCGACCCACCGTCGAGGAGCACGACGAGCGGCAGCTGCTTCGAGAGCCGCTTACCCGAGGCCTGCGCGTTCTCGGGCGGCTGGTTGCGGGAGCGGACGCTGACGATCTCCTGTCCCGGCGACAGGAACAGGCTCGCCGTCTGGAGCGCCTGCTCGACGATACCGCCGCCGTTGTCGCGCATGTCGAGTACGATTCCGCGCGCGCCCTGCTTGGTGAGCGACTCGATCGCCGCGGCGGTCTCCTCGGCCGCGTTCTCGTTGAACGTCTGCAGCGGGACGTAGCCGATGTGATCTCCGACGAGCGTCGCGAAGTTCACCGCGGGGATCTTCACGACCCGGCGCGTGAAGCGGAGCTTGATCGGCTCCGTGACGCCGGGCCGCGCGTAGACCACCTCGACCTTCGATCCCGGCTCGCCGCGGAGCCGGTCGGAAACCGCGTCGAACGCGATGGTGGAGACGAGGACGCTGTCCACCGAGATCACGTGATCCCCTTCCCGGACGCCGCCTTCCTCGGCGGGCGTGTTCGGGAACACGCGCTCGACGACGACGGTGCCCTTCGAGGGGCTGGTGAGCAGCATTCCGGTTCCGCCGTAGCGGCCGCCCGTCGTGCGATTGAAGTCCTCCGACTCCTTCGGCGGCAGCAGTTGGCTGTACGGGTCGTTCAGCTCGTCGACGAGTCCAGTCGCGGCCTTCTGAAAGATGGCGTTCGTCGGGAGGCTGTCGACGTAGGCCCGGTTGACCAGGGTGAGGACCTGCTCGAACAGCAGCGCACTGGCGCGTGCCGGCGGCTCGTGCAGGAGGAATCCGCCGGCGACGATGGGTACGAGGAGGAGCGTCGCGACCGCGGCGGTGCGAAGGCGTGGCATGCGGCTTTTTTAGATGTACGTCAGGAGGTCGGCGCCGAGTTGCGCGCGCGGCCCTTCACGGCGTGCTGGTCGACGCAGGTGCTCTTGGGAGTGGTGCGGGCAGCCGGCGCGGCGACGGTGTCGCGCGGTGCGCGGCCGGGGGCGTACAGCACGCGGCCCCGGTCGTTCCGGGCGTCGCGGCGCTCACTGGATGCCCCATCGTGGCCGGCTGGATTCGGCGGCGGCACGGCCGGAATCGCGATCACACCGGCAGTCCCGGCGGCGCGCTTGCTGATCGGATCGGTCGACGCGCCGGTCACTCCGATGACGAGCAGCATCATCGGCGCGACGTGGGTCGCGCGCAGCTGCCGGCTCAGGCGTTCGATCGATCCGATCATACGCATCACTCCTCGCGAGAGGTGCTACGTCTGCAGAGTAAGAATTGGCCAGACGCTTGTCAACGAAAACCGCGCGCCGGCAACCGTTTCACGTCCATCTAAGGCCTTATCGCACTGTTTCTTACCAAAGCCGAACAAGCCCGGAGACGAATCGGGCGGCGGCGCCCCGGAGCGATTACACTCCGGCGACATGACCACCCACGATCGACCTGAGCTGTCGGCGACCCTCCGCCTGGCCGTCCCGCTCGTGCTCGTGCAGCTCGGGTTCATGGCGATGGGCGTCGTCGATACCCTCATGGTCGGCCGGCTCTCGGCGCGCGCACTCGCCGCCGTGGCTATCGGCAATCTCTATTTCTTCAACGTCTCGATCTTCGCGGCCGGGACGCTGATGGCGCTCGATCCGATCATCGCGCAGGCGGTCGGCGCGGCGGACCACGAGACGGTCGCGCGCTCACTCCAGCGCGCCCTCGTCATCTCGCTCGGCCTCAGCGTGTTCACCGCGCTGCTGCTCGCGCCGGCGCCAGATGTTCTCCGCCTGCTCCACCAACCGGCGGAGATCATCCCGGAGACCGCGGCGTATGCGCGGATCTCGATTCTCGGCGTCGCTCCGTACCTGGCGTTCGTCGTGCTTCGTCAGACGCTCCAGGCGCTCCATCGCGTCGCCCCGATCGTGGTGACGGTCGTGGTCGCGAACCTCGTCAACGCGTTCTTCAACTGGGTCTTCGTCTACGGGCATCTGGGAAGCCCGGCGCTCGGCGTCGAAGGGAGTGCCATCGCCACGGCGATCGGCCGGTGGTCGCTGCTCCTCTTCCTCGCGGCACTCGCATGGCGGCAGCTGCGCCCCCACATCTTTCCGATCCGAGATGGGATTCTCTCGTGGCCAGCGCTGCGCGGGATGCTCCGCCTCGGAACGCCGATCGGAGCGCAGCAGGCGCTCGAGGCCGGCGCGTTTGGCGCCATCGGGCTGCTGATGGGATTGATCGGGACAACCGCGGTGGCGGCCCATCAGATCGCGATCACGCTCGCGGCCTTCACGTTCATGGTGCCGCTCGGCGTGGGTTCGGCGGCGGCGGTGCGCGTGGGACACGCGATCGGCGCGGGCGACATGACGCGGGCACGCGCCGCGATTCGCGCGGCGTACCTCGCGGGAGTGGGCTTCATGACGCTTACGGCCGCGGTGTTTCTGACGGTGCCGCATTTACTCGCCGCCGCCTTCACGTCCGACGCGTCGGTGATCGCGCTGGCGTCGACGCTGATTCCGATCGCGGGGTTCTTT
>Ga0164243_10000478_pt1 | contig 74935 bp, 75 predicted proteins | sample OricompcompostOP_FD_108781 | JGI IMG/M metagenome (GOLD analysis project Ga0164243, IMG submission 108781) | Organic Plus compost microbial communities from Emeryville, California, USA - Original compost - Organic plus compost (OP) | ecosystem: Engineered > Solid waste > Mixed feedstock >... | reverse complement strand
GATACCGGGTCTGGCCGGGCAGGCAGCCTATTCCCTGACGCGCTGCGAACCGTCCCCAATTCCTATTCTGATCGCGGTGCCGCATGCGGGCAGGGCCTATCCGCACCATCTGCTGGAGCGCATGCGCAACCCTTCTGCGGCGGTCCTGAAGCTGGAAGATCGCTATGTCGATCTGCTTACGGCCCGGGTTGCGCGGGAGACAGGCGCGTCGCTGCTCGTTGCCCATGCCCCCCGCGCGATGATCGATCTCAACCGCGCCGTCGAGGAAATGGATTGGGACATGCTGCGGATGGGCGCTCCCTACGGTAGGCAACCGGGACGCGTAAGCAGAAGGGCGCGCAGCGGGCTCGGGCTGGTTCCGCGTCGGCTTCCCGGATTGGGTGAGATCTGGAAGCAGCGGCTCGAACATTCGGAACTCCAGGCGCGGATCGAAGGAATTCATCAGCCCTACCACCAGACCTTGGCCGATTGCCTGCGGCACCTTCGCTCTCGGTGGGGAGCCGCACTTCTGATTGACATGCATTCGATGCCGCCGCTCGCCCGGCGCGGGCCGAGCGAGCCTGCACAGCATTTCGTCGTCGGAGATCGCTTCGGCGGGACATGCGACGGTGCCCTGTGTGCGGCCGCCTTCGATGAATTTGCCCGCCAGAACAGGAGGGCCGCGCATAATCGGCCTTACGCCGGAGGATATGTGCTCGATCGCCATGCGGCGCCCGCGCTCGGCATTCATGCGATGCAGATCGAAATCTGCCGCTCGATATATCTCGACGACGAGTTGAGGGAGCCGGGGCCGGGAATCAGCGATGTCGCAACGCTCCTCACGGGGATCGTCCGCCGTCTCGCAGGCGAAGTCGCCGCGCTGGGCAGGGGCAGCCAACTGCCGCAGGCGGCCGAGTAGTCCAAGATTTGCCGGCAAGAAAAAACCACCTCGTGCGCTAGGCACGAGGTGGCCAAGGTACAGGGAGGAGGCGCGCTCTCGCGCGCCTATCCGACTAAGCCATGAGGGAAGCTGTAGCCGGACCTACCGAAGATAGGGATCGTTCGTGCAATTGCAAGCGCGGAAGTTGTCAGCCGCTCCGCGGGGCGGTGATCAGTTGCTTGCTTCGGCAGAGCCGTTGCTTGCCTGCGCCGCCGGACCCTTGCCTTGCGCGATCTGCATGGCGAAGATCGTCTTCAGCAGATCAAGTGAGAAGATCTGCGCGATGACCAGGTTCAGCATTCCGTTCTGGTTCCATGTCCGGAGGACATCGCCGCGCAATTCGCGGAACTTCTCGACATTGATCATCTTGAAGCCGCGATAGATAAAGGGCTGATCCTGGATCTCGCTGCGCTGGATGGACACTTCGCCGTCCATCAGCAGGTCGTGCTTCTTGAGTTCGTCGACGAAAGTCTGCGTCCGCTGCCCCGCCTGTTCGAAGCGCTGGCAGAATTCCATCACGCCCTGAATGAATTCGGACGGCTTCCCGTCCTCGAATACGATCTCGCCTTCCTTGAAATCGCCCAGGATGTCAGCCGAAGGGTCGAAGCAAAGCGACATGTTGTCGCTGTTGGAATCGAGCTTGGCGAGGATGAAAGGATAGCGACGGATATAGGCCGGCAGGTAGATGTCCTGAGTCACCTTGCCTTCGTCGTTGACGAAGACGTTGACCCCTTCATTCAGTCCGAACAGCGCCAGCGGCACCGGATTCTCGCCACTGGAGAAGACGATCGGGAAATCGCGCTGCGCCAGCGGAAACTCTTCGACGGTCAGCGGCACGGCGTGCTGGCCGACCAGCCAATCGACACTGTCAAGCGACCTGCTGCGCCATCCGTCATGATCCCGCATGTTGAGCGGCATCAGGTCCTTGTAGAAAAGGGGGAGGTTGTTGGTCGGCGTGCTCGCCATTGGCATCTCTCCGGTAAGCTCGATATCAAGGAAAGCGGCCATGGCCGCGGTGTTCGAGGGGGCGCTTTAGTGCCTGTCCTCGCCTCACGCAAGCGCGACAAGCTTGCCGGGATTAAGCAGTCCTACGGGGTCGAGCGCCTGCTTCACCGCCCGCATGAGGCCCAGCGAGACGGGGTCTCCCAGGCGCTCCAGGTCCTCGAGCTTGAGCTGCCCGATGCCGTGCTCGGCGCTGATCGATCCGCCCCATTGGGTGACGAGTTCATATACCTGCCGGCTGATTTCCTTCCCGTCGCCTTCCTGCCAGGCAAGGCCCTCGACACCGGGCGGTGCGATGACATGGAAATGCACATTGCCATCCCCCAAATGGCCGAAGGCGATCGCCTCCGTGCCAGGCCATGCGCTCTCGATCCGGGGGATGGCAGTATCTACGAATTCAGGCATCTTCTCGACCGGAACCGAGATGTCGTGCTGCACCGCCGACCCCTTGGCCCTTTCGGCTGGCGCGATCTCGTCCCGCAGGAGCCAGAAAGCCTCCGCCTGGGTTTCGTTGGCGGATACCACCGCGTCTTCGAGCAGATCCTTCTCCACCGCGGATGTGAGCATCTCTTCCACCAATGCACCGAGGGTGCCGGCGCTGTTCCTGTCTGCCACCACCTCGATCAGCGCATGCCAGGCGTGGCTACCCGCGAGCGGAGCGCGAGAGCCAGGCACATGTGCCAGCACGTCGCGAAGCGTTTTGCCCTGCAAGACCTCGAAGCCTTCCAGCGCCTCGCCGGCCACATCTTCGCAATGGAGCAGCAATGCCCTTGCTGCCTGGAGCGAGGGCAGGCCTGCCCAGACCACGATCCGTTCGCTCAGCGCCGGGACCAGCCGCAATGTCGCGGCCGTGACGATCCCGAGCGTTCCTTCCGACCCGATCAGCAATTGCTTGAGGTCGAAGCCTCGATTGTCCTTTTTGAGCGGCGTCAGGCCCGAAAAGATGCTGCCGTCGGCAAGGACGGCTTCCAGCCCGAGCACCTGTGCGCGCATCGATCCATGGCGCAGCACCTGGGTGCCGCCGGCGTTGGTGGAGATGAGCCCGCCGATCGTTGCCGATCCCTTCCCGCCGAGCGTCAGCGGAAAACGCAGGCCTTCCGCCTCGGCCGCCTCGTGCAGCGTCTGCAGGATCAATCCCGCCTCGCACACGACCTGCCGCGCTTCGGTATCCAGCTTGCGAATGGCGTTCATGCGCCGGAGCGAGAGCAGGATGGCATTGCCGCTCCTGTCCGGCGTTGCGCCGCCGCACATGCCGCTGTTTCCGCCCTGGGGCACGATAGCAACTCGGTGGGCCGCGCACAGCTTCACCAGGGCTGCGACTTCCTCGGTCGATGCTGGGGAGGCCATGGCGAGCGCCGCGCCAGTGAAGCGGCCGCGCCAATCCGTAAGCCACGGCTCCATGAGTTCAGGATCGCGGGTGAGGCCGCGCGCGCCGAGCAACGCCTCGGCATCGGTCAGGAAGGTTTGTCGGTCAGGCATGGGGCGCGGCTATGCCACAACATCCGGACGCTCCGCCAGAGCTTGCATGGTGCGGAAGCTTTCGGGGCTTGCAAGTCGACTCGAAGGAGTTAAGCCGATGTTCAAGCGATGTCTTTAGGGGGGAAGACGGCGGGTCCGCTAACGGGCCTGCAGAGACGATCCGCTTATGAACAGCTTTTCTGCCATGATTGCAGCGCTCGTTTTGCTGCTTCCCGACTCGACAGCCGGCGGAGCTCATTCGCCGGCCATGCAGGCGAACCTTGCTCCCGACGCGGACGAGGCGTCCGCACCCGTGGGTGTCGACTTGTCGAGCCGTAATCCCTGGCGGACCTTCCTCAATGCCCATCAACCGGCCGAGCAGAGTCAGGTCAGGATCGAACAACGGGTGATCATGCGCATCTCGCCGCGGCCGAGGCCGAGCAGGGAGGATCTGCTGGCCGAACTGCCGCGCGGTGAGCCATCGGCACATATCGAGGAGCGCAAGATCGGCTCCTGTGTGCGCATAAGCGGCATCGCGAGCGTAGGCACCGCTCCGGATGATCGTCTGATCCTTTTCATGCGCGATCGGCGTATCGTCAGCGCGTCACTCGAAAGATCCTGCCGGGCGCGAGACTTCTACTCCGGCTTCTACGTCCATCCTAGCGAGGACGGGCGCATTTGCGTGAAGCGCGACAAGATCCAGTCACGTGCCGGTGCCAAGTGCGAATTGCGGCAACTGCGCCAATTGGTGGCGGTGACGGACTGACGGTTTTTCGATTCGAGCTGAACTCGCGTGGGAAGCCAAGCCTTTCCTTGACTTTCCAGGCGGTATGGGCCTAGGGCGCGGCGGTTCTCTCGCGCATGCCGCGCGCGTGTGACAGTTGGGCGGGCGTGCAATGTCGCTCCGCCCCAATCCGGACACGATTGCTTTTATGAAATTTGCCGATCTCGGCCTCTCGGACGAATTGCTTCAGGCGGTGGAAGCCGCTGGTTATGACACGCCTACGCCAATTCAGGCGCAGGCGATCCCGTCGGTCCTGATGATGAAGGATCTGATCGGCATTGCGCAGACCGGCACAGGCAAGACGGCAAGCTTCGTGCTGCCGATGATCGACATCCTCGCAAGCGGCCGGCGGCGCGCGCGCATGCCGCGTTCGCTCATCCTGGAGCCGACGCGCGAGCTGGCGGTACAGGTTGCCGAGAATTTCGAGAAATACGGAAAGAACCACGATCTCAGCATGGCGCTCCTGATCGGCGGTGTGCAGATGGGCGATCAGGTCAAGGCGCTGGACGAAGGCGTCGACGTGCTGATCGCCACGCCCGGCAGGCTGATGGACCTGTTCGAACGCGGCAAGATCCTGCTGACAGGATGCGATCTCCTGGTGATCGACGAGGCGGACCGCATGCTCGACATGGGGTTCATTCCCGATATCGAGTTCATCTGCACCAAGCTGCCGGCCAACCGGCAGACATTGCTGTTTTCGGCAACCATGCCGCCGCCGATCAAGAAGCTGGCGGACCGGTTCCTCACCAATCCCAAATCGATCGAAGTCGCTCGCCCGGCGACGGCGAATATCAACATCGCTCAGCACAAGGTGGAAGTCCCCTCGCGGCAGAAGCGCGAGGTGCTGCGCCATCTGCTGCGGACCGACGATGTCCGCACCGCGATCATCTTCGCGAACCGGAAGACGACCGTGAGAGAGCTTTCGAAGAGCTTGAGCAAGCATGGCTTCGCGGTCGGCGAGATCCACGGCGACATGGACCAGTCCTCGCGGTTGGCCGAACTGCAACTGTTCAAGGACGGGAAGATCAACATCCTTTGCGCCTCGGACGTTGCCGCGCGCGGCCTCGACATCAAGGGTGTCAGCCACGTGTTCAACTTCGACACGCCGTGGCACCCCGATGACTACATTCACCGGATCGGCCGCACCGGCCGGGCCGGAGCTACTGGGCGCGCATTCACCTTCGTTACCCCGGAAGATGCCGAAGCGATCGCCAATGTCGAAAAATTGGCGGGGATGAAGATCCCACTGTTCGAGCTTGATAAGCAGGGCGATCTCGACGATTCGGCCCCGACGCGCGAACGCAGCGCGAAGCGCGGGAAGTCGCGCGGACGGAGCGAGGCGGAGAGCAGGGACGAGGCACCAGATCGGCTTGCGCGCGAGCAAGCGCCGAAAAGCGCAGCCCAGGAGCGGAAGCGGGCGGACCAAAAGGGCCGCCGCGATGCTGAGCGTGACAGGCGCGCACGCGTGGAAGAGGACAGCGAAGACAAGCCGGGCGACTGGAACGGTCCAGTGCCGGACTTCCTGACCACTTCCGCTCTCGTCTAAGCGCCAGAGTGGCGCCTAGCGATTCTCCGCGTCGTCGCCGCCCTTGCGGCCCGTAGTGTCCCGCGCATTCTTGTGATCGGGATCACGCGATTCCTGCTCCTGCAGTTTCATGTTGGGATTGCTGCTTCCGCGATGCTCCCGCTTCGCCTGCGCATTGCCCGTATTGCTGCCCATCTCTGTTCTCCTGTTGCCGGCCCCGGTTTCAGACCTCGGCCCGAAGCCGCGTCACATGCTCTAGATGTCTTTCGACCACCGGCAGGGTGCCCAGCGCCAGGGAGCGGAGCTGCGGATTGTCGCCTGACATGCTGTAATTGCGCATGAGGCTCACCGTTTCCTCGTGAGCGAGCGCCTGCTGATCGAGATAGGTTCTGTCGAACGTATCGTCCGGCGCCTGCTCGAGATGATCGATCATCGTTTGGCGGCGCGCATCGAGTTCCTGCGGCGGCGGCTCCACGCCCCTGGTCTCGTTCATTTCAAGGGCAGCCATCATGTGATGAGTGCTCGCGGTGTGATCGTCCACCATCTTCCTGGCGAGGCTGCGCACGGTTTCATCCCGGGAGCGCTTGAGCGCCAGCTTGCCCGCGGTGATTTCGTACAAGTCGCCAATGGCGGCGCTCTGAACGAAGTCGCCAGCCTCGTTCGTCATTGACGCCCCTACCTTGCCGGCGGTTCCGCCAATAGCGTCGGTGATCTTGTCCAGAGTGTTCTTTGCATTCCCGGCCATGATCAGACCTCCTCCAATTCATGTGCTCGCGCTGCTATCTCGTGATACGAGAACCGGTCATGATCGCCGTCCTCGCGCAGGGTTTCGGTGGGGTGGGCGCCCTCGGTCTCTCGCCGGTATTCGCTGCCGAACTCCGCGCGGTGCCTGTCGATCACCTGCTCGCTAGGCACGCCGCCTGCGTTGACCATCCGCTGATATTCGAAATAGCGATGATCAGGCGGCAGATCCGTCACCGGCAGGAACTGCGCGTCATAGCTCGTCCAGTCGATCGTGCGGCTGATGACGTCACGGACATATTCCTTATTCGGCTCGAACATCATCGGCTCGGGCATGCCCTGGGCCGGCAGGAAGCTTTCCGCCTCTACGCCTTCGACTTCCCTCAGCATCTGGCAGGCGATCCGCAAGTGCTCGATCTCCATGCCGAGATGGAGCTCCCACAAGGCCTTGATGCGGTTGTCCGCTTCGGTCTGCATGCAGGACCAGTAGAGCCAGCATTCGTTATATTCGTGCAGGACCAGATTGGTCAGCCAGCTGAGCGTCGGATCGAGGATCGATTCGTAATGCGAGACGTGCTGCTCCTCGATCTGGGCAATTTCGAGGTACAGCCCGCGTGCCAGCGGGTCTTCGGGGCGGTTTCCGAAATTCATGTAGTAATTCATCGTCTGCTGCTCGGCAGAGACGATTGTGATGGCATTCATGACCGACTGGGTGTCGGCCGCGGTAAGCGTCATTGGCCGGCGCAGCTCGTCGCGGGGGTCGCGATGTTCGAAGATCGTCGGACGCCCGGGGCAGATTTCCGTCAGGTCCCCGGTGATCTCCTCCGCCTTCCGACGCTCACCCATGAGATCCATCAGGTCGGCGTAGCGGTAGAGGTGATCGAAATCCTCCAGCAGCGCGAACTCGTAGACCTTCTTCAGGTACGGATCCGGTTCGTGCCGAGCCAGCCATGCCGTGAGGTCGACTGCCACCTGCTCATAGCCGATCGTCACTTCCAGGACGCTTTCCTGCGCCGGGATGAGCCAATTCACGGCTTTCTGCTGTTGCTGCTCGATCCGGCGGACCAGCGCCAGTTGCTGCTTGATCCCGGTGTCGGCCGTATGCCGGCTGAACTGGTGCGAGTTGATGACCGCTTCCACTTCGATGCCGTTCATGGCGATGACGCGGCACCGCGTGTAGGGATGAACATCGCGGGTGTCGTAGGGGACCGAGTTGAGCTCGGACCAATTGCGCAGCTGCTTTTCGAGTGGGATGCCCCGCTCCTTGAGTGGGTTGAAGCTCATCGGATTCTCCATCGGCTGGTATGAATCCGCAATGGAGCGGCGGCCTCCCGGTTTCCGCCTCAACGACTATCGGTGCGCTTTCGCGGACCGGATGAAAGCCGCCGCGAGGCGTGCAAACATGAGTTAAAGCTCGGGGCGTTCAGGCAAGCTCGACGAAGCTGTCGATCACGCGCTTGCGGCCGCTGGTGTCGAACTCGATCTCCAGCTTGTTACCTTCCTGACCGACGACGTCGCCATAGCCGAACTTGTCATGGAACACGCGTGCGCCCACCTGGATGTCGCTGCGTGGCTTGGCGGCATAGCTGGCAGCGCTCCGCCCCGGTTCTGCCAGCCGCTTCGGCGAGGCGTCGTAGCCGGTCGACAGCGCCCGCTGCCAACCCGGGCCGCGCGTTTGCGACCGGGACGGGCGGCTCTGCGCGACATGGGCGAAGGGATCCTCGCGCTCGGTCCAGTTCGCGCGCCACAGCGACGCGCCGCCCGTCAGCGTGGTTTCCTGCTCCACATGCGCCTCGGGCAATTCGGCGATGAAGCGCGAAGGAATGGAGCTGGTCCACTGGCCATAGATCCGGCGGTTTGCGGCATGCAGGATCGTGCAGCGCCGGCGCGCGCGGGTGATCGCGACATAGGCGAGGCGGCGTTCCTCCTCGAGGCTGGCGAGGCCGCCTTCATCCAGGGCGCGCTGGCTGGGGAAGACGCCTTCCTCCCATCCGGGCAGGAACACATTGTCGAATTCCAGTCCCTTGGCGGCATGCATGGTCATGATGGTGACCTTCTCGCCATCCTCGGCTGCGTCATTGTCCATCACCAGGCTGACATGCTCAAGGAAGTCGCCCAGCGTCTCGTAATCCTCCATTGCGCGGGCGAGTTCGGAAAGGTTCTCCAGCCTCCCGGCGGCCTCTGCGCTGCGTTCGGCGCGGAGCATCGCGTCATAGCCCGTTTCCTCCAGCAAGGTCCGCAGCAGTTCGGAGGATGCGAGTTTGTCCGCCATCTCTCGCCAGCGAAGGAAATCGCGCATCAGGGCCGCAATCGTACCTGCCGCGCGTTTGGGGAGTTCGTCGGTCTCGGCAAGCTGCAGCGCCGCGGCCGCCAGAGGCACACCGGTGACACGCGCATGGCGGTGCATCGCCTCCAGCGTCTTCGCGCCAAGCCCGCGCTTGGGCTGGTTGTGAATGCGTTCGAAGGCGAGGTCGTCCTGCGGCTGAGCGATGACGCGCAGATAGGCGAGCGCGTCGCGGATCTCGGCGCGTTCATAGAAGCGGAAGCCGCCGATGATCTTGTAGTTGAGGCCGATCTGGATGAACCGGTCCTCGAACTCGCGGGTCTGATATTGCGCGCGGACCAGAATGGCCACCTGGTCCAGCGGAGCGCCCTCGCGCTCCAGCCGCTCGATCTCCTCGCCGACGCGGCGCGCTTCCTCTGGCGCGTCCCACACGCCGATCACGCGGACCTTGTCCCCGCCATTGCGTTCGGTCCACAGCGTCTTGCCCAGCCGCTCGCTGTTGGAAGCGATCAGGCCGGAGGCCGCGCCGAGAATATCGGGGGTGGAGCGGTAATTCTGCTCCAGCCGGATCACCTTGGCGCCGGGAAAGTCCTTCTCGAACCGCAGGATGTTGGCGACTTCGGCTCCGCGCCAGGAATAGATCGACTGATCGTCATCCCCCACCACGCAGATGTTCTTGCGGGCCTGGGCGAGCAGGCGCAGCCAGAGATACTGGACGGCGTTGGTATCCTGATACTCGTCGACCAAGACGTATTTGAAGCGCTGCTGATATTGCTCCAGCACGTCGCGATGCTGGCGGAAGATGTTCAGCATGTGCAGCATCAGATCGCCGAAATCGCAGGCGTTCAGAGCCTTCAGCCGATCCTGATAGGCGCGGTAGAATTGCTGCCCCCGCCCATTGGCATAGGCTTCGTTCTCCACTGCATCGAGGTCTTCCGGGTTGAGCCCGCGATTCTTCCAGCGGTCGATCAGCCCGGCGAGCTGGCGGGCGGGCCAGCGCTTCTCGTCCAGATCGCGCTCGGTGATGAGCTGCTTGAGCAGCCGCAGCTGATCGTCGGTGTCGATGATCGTATAGTTCGGCTGAAGCCCCACCAGTTCCGCGTGGCGGCGCAGCATCCGCGCGCAGATTGAATGGAACGTGCCCAGCCAGGGCATGCCCTCCACCGCAGAGCCGATCAGATGGCCGACCCGCTCGCGCATTTCGCGCGCCGCACGGTTGGTGAAGGTGACGCAGAGAATTTCGCTCGGCCAAGCGCGCCTGGTGGCGACGAGATGCGCGAGCCGCGCCGTGAGCGCCGCCGTCTTGCCCGTGCCGGCGCCGGCCAGCATCAGCACCGGCCCTTCGGTGGTGAGGACGGCTTCGGTTTGCGGCGCATTCAGCCCCCACGCATAGGGCGGCACGGCATCATCCGCTGGCGCGGGGGAGGGGAAATGTTCGGAGCTCATGGTGCAGGTGAACAGCTAGGGAACGTCGGCTGGCGACGCAAGGGATAGTCGCTGGGCGCGGTCGCGCGGCGTGACGATCAGGTCTCCGCCAGCCGCAGAAGGTGGAGCTTGGCCTTGCCGACCTTGCGAACGGTCTCGATCTCCATTCCCTTTACTTCCGCTTCTTCCCGGTGGGAGGTTTCAAGCGCGACCCAGGTCGCAGGGCCGATCCAGCCCAAGCGGCGGAGCTTGTCGAGCGCCACCGCGCCGGCGCCCGTTTCATAGGGCGGGTCGAGCAGGATCAGGTCGGGCACCGTTTCAGCGCGGCCCAGCGCCAGCACCGATGTCGCGCGCACGTCGCAGCGTTGCTGTGCGCCCAGTGCCGCGACATTCTCCCGCAGGACGCGCAGCGCTCCGCCATCCTGCTCGACGAAAATCGCCTTGCTGGCTCCGCGAGACAGCGCCTCCAGCCCCAACGCCCCGGACCCGGCGAAAAGGTCCGCCACCAGCAGGTCCTCGAAGCTGCCCAGCCGGCTGGTGAGCATGGAGAATAGCGTTTCGCGCGTGCGGTCGGCCGTGGGGCGTGTCTGCTCGCCCGGCGGGCCCTTGATTTGCCGCCCGCGCCATTCGCCTGCGATGATCCTCATCGGGCGATTTTCCGCCCGAGCTGCTTACGGAAATGCTCGACGTCCTTCTGCCGTACTTCGGCGGCGGCGCCGCGCGGAAGGTCGCCGAGCTCGAAGGGGCCATAGGCAATGCGCATCAGGCGCGAGACCTTGAGCCCGAGATGTTCGAGCACGCGGCGGACCTCGCGGTTCTTGCCTTCGCTCAGCGTCAGCTCGATCCAGTTCTGCCGGCCGCTGCGATGCTCGAGATTGGCGTCGATCGAACCGTAGCGGACGCCCTCGATCGTGATGCCCTCGATCAGATCCTCGAGCTGGGCCTGAGAGACCTCGCCCATGGCGCGGGCGCGGTAGGTCCGCGGGATGCCGCTGGCGGGCAGTTCCATCGCCCGTTTGAGCTCGCCATCGTTGGTCAGCAGCAGCAAGCCTTCGGTGTTGAAGTCCAACCGGCCGACCGGCATCAGCCGCGGCGTGCCCCTGGGCAGGGCATTGACCAGCGCGTTGTAGATCGTCGGCCGCCCCTTGGGGTCACGCTCGGCGGTGAGCAGCCCGGCCGGCTTGTGGAAGCGGAACAGCAAGGGCGGCGGCGCCGCTGCAACCGGCTTCCCGTCCACGGTCACGCCCTTGAGGTTGGGTAGGATCGTGGCGGGCGTGTCCAGCACCTTGCCGTGAAGCGCGATCCGGCCGTCGGCAATCATCCGCTCGACCTCGCGGCGGCTGGCGATCCCCGCGCGGGCAAGCAATTTGGCGATCCTGTGGCCGGCGGGTTTGTCAGCGTCCTTCATCGGCTGCGCATTAGCTGTTGAGGAGGTGAGAGACCACCCTTCCCAAAGCGGGAGCGACCGCTAATCTCGCGCGGCTCCAGGACAGACCGAGGAAATTTCGCAGATGGCCGATGCCGAAGTGATTGGGGAGAAGCCCCGCTGGCGCAGGATGATAGCCGCGCTGGGGCATCCCAAGACCGGCTATATGGCGATCTTCGGCTTCGCTGCCGGGCTGCCCTATGCGCTGCTGCTCGGCACGCTCTACGCCTGGCTGACCGAGGCCGAGGTGGACCTGGAGACGATGGGGGTCTTCTCGCTCATCGGGCTGGCCTACGCGTTCAAGTTCCTCTGGTCACCGCTGCTCGACCGGCTCGATCTGCCGCTGCTGAAGCGGCTTGGCCGGCGCAAGCAATGGATCGTCACCGCGCAGCTTGCACTGGGTGCGATCCTGCTGGTGCTCTCGACCCTTGATCCGAAATCGGCACTCGGCTGGTTCTCGCTGCTTGCCGGGATCGGGGCCTTCGCCTCGGCCACGCAGGACGTGGTGATTGACGCCTGGCGGGTCGACGTGGCGGACGAGGTGGCGACGATCGATATGCTCTCCACCGTCTACCAGATGGGCTACCGCGTCGCTGCGCTGGTGGGCGGGGCGCTGGCGCTGTTCATGGCGACCAGGATCGGCTGGCCGGGCGTCTACGCGGTGATGGGCGGGATCATGGTCGTGGTCGGCCTGCTCAGCCTGTTCGCGCCGGACACTGCGGCGACGGCGGAACGCACCGCGCGGGAGCGGGACGATTTCGTCCATTTGAGGGCGCCGGGCGAGCTCACTCCAAGGGTGAGGGCGCTGGCCCTGGGGGCGGTCGGGCTGCTGTGGGGCTGGGCGCTCATCAGGGTGGGCGTGTTCATGGTCCGCTCGCTCTCCAGCGATCCCGAGGCGCGCCCGGATTCGGTCGCCTTCATCGCCACCCAGGGGCCGCTGGTGGTGATCGCCACGGTCGTCCTTCCCGCGCTGATCGCCGTGTGGCTGGTCCACCTCCAGCGGCGCGGCGAGCATGTCCTTCAGGAGCATGCAGCGCCCGGCGGCAGGCTGGATGCCGTGCTCGACCATGGGTACCGCGCGCTGATCCTGCCCCTGACCGACATCGTGGGCAGGCTTGGCTGGGCGGCGATCATCGTGCTGGCGCTGGTGCTGACCTACCGCATCACCGATTCGATCTGGGGCAGTTTCGCCTACCCGTTCTATCTGGGCGAGCTGCAATATTCGAATGACGAGGTCGCGGTCGCCTCCAAGTTCTTCGGCGTCGGCGCGCTGATGCTCGGCCTCGCGCTCGGCGGAACCTTGATGACGCTGATCGGGCGGATGGCGACGCTGACGCTGGGCGCTCTGATCGCGGCGCTGACCAACCTGCTCTACGCCGATCTCGCCGTCGGCGGGGCGCGGATGCAGGCAGTGGCCGACATTTCGGGCTTCACCTGGCTGGTGACGCATCTGGGCGGGGAGGCGCGGCTGGCCAAGCTGATGATGGCGATCGCGGGGGAGAATATCGCGGTCGGCATCGCGGGCGCTGCCTTCGTCGCCTACCTCTCCTCGATCGTGGCCAAGGGCTACAGCGCGGTGCAATATGCGCTGCTCTCCTCGCTCACCCTGCTGGTCGGCACGCTGGGGCGCGGGGCGCTCGGCAAGATGATCGAGGTGCAGGGCTATTACCAGGTGTTCCTGCTGACCACCGCAATCGGCTTTGTCGCGGTGGCGCTTTGCCTCGTGGAATGGGTGCGGAGGTCGCGCATTCCCGGCGGCGGCTTCACCGTCCCCGGTGCAGCGAGTACAGGTTGATCGGGAAAATTTCACCGATGAGAAAAAAGGCATTTACACAGCGAACCAAATTGGGTATATCCGATTCGGTTCTTTGACATCGTGAGTGATTCGTTTGGGCGGGCGCGGGAGTCGCGATGGCGCGGCCGCATGGCTCCGACACCTCCGCGCTTCTTACGAAAGTAAGTCCATCTAAAGCTCTAGGCGGGAATCCAGCAGCGACGTCGGAACTGGATTCCCGCCTACACGGGAATGACGAACGAAAGATCGTGCCCATTCCTCCGGGGCGAAGGGCCCGTTCTAGGGGGCCCTTCAGTCCGGGATCTCGTCGTTCAACCGCAGGACTTCGCCGGCGAGGTAAAGCGAACCGGCGATCAGCACCGTCTGCGGCCGGGTGTCGCCGTCCGCCGCGATCCGCTCGGCCAGCATACGCAGCGCGTCGGGAACGCTTGAGGCGCTTTCAGCCGGCGCGATGCCCAGCTGGCTGGCGATGCGGCGGATTTCCGCCGGTTCGTGGAACTCGTGCCCGGGCAGCGGCACGGCCCAGAGCCGCTCGATATGGGGCGCGATCGGCTGGAGGAATTGCGCCACGGGGCGGTTGGCCATCATCGCCATCACGAGGTTGAGCTTGGGCCGGTCCGCCAGCGTCCGCGCGATCGCCTGGGCCGCGTCGGGATTGTGACCGCCGTCGAGTACGAATTCCGCCCCCGGCAGCAGGTCGGTGATCGGCCCCTTGCCGAGCGCCTGCAGCCGGGCGGGCCAGTTCGCGCCGCGGATGCCGGCCGCCATCGCATCGGGCGTAACCGCCACCCGGGCCTGATGGCGCAGCATTGCCACCGCCAGCGCGGCGTTGTCCGCCTGATGCTTGCCGTAAAGCTGCGGGAGCGGCAATTCGAGCTCGCCCGCCGCGTCGCGGTAGTGGATCGCCGTATCGGCGCTGGCGGTCCATTCCTGCCCGCGCATGGCGACAGGCGCACCGACCGTCTTGGCGTATTTGACGATCTCCGCCGTGGCTTCCGGCGGATAGGACTGCGTCACCAGCGGGCAGCCGCCGCGCGCAATATGGACTTTCTCGAAAGCGATCCGCGCCAGCGGCTCGGCGGGTGCGGCCGGGTCTTCGCGAAGCAGGAAAGCCTCGTGATCGATCCCGAGCGAGGCGATGCCGCAGGCGACCGGCTGCTCCAGGACATTGGTGGCATCGAAGCGGCCGCCAAGCCCGACCTCGATCACGCAAGCATCTGCCGGGATGCGCGAGAAGGCGAGGAAAGTGGCGGCGGTGGTGACTTCGAAGAAGCTGGGATTGAGATCCTCGCTGAGGTCCAGCACTTCCTTCAGCAGGCTTGCCAGAAGCGTGTCGTCGATCAGCTTGCCGGCGATCCGGATGCGTTCGTTGTAGCGGACCAGATGCGGCTTGGTCGCGGTGTGAACGACCAGCCCCTGCGCCTCGAGCATGGAACGCAGATAGGCACAGGTCGAACCCTTGCCGTTGGTCCCCGCGACGTGGAAGGTCGGCGGCAGACGCTTCTGCGGATCGCCCAGGCGCTGGAGGATGTCCCTGATCGTTTCCAGCCCGAAGCGGCCCTGCGGCAGGGAAAGCGCGGCGAGCCGGTCCAGTTGCCGCTGGACCTCCGGGTCCTCGGACGTGGCGAAGTCTGGCATCTGTTGTTGTCCGGGCTCGGTTCAGGCCGCCTTGGCGGGGCTGAGATAGTCGAGCAGTCGTGCGAGCGTGCCGCGCAAATTCTTCCGCTCCACCACCATATCCACCATGCCGTGCTGGTGGAGATATTCGGCGCGCTGGAAGCCTTCTGGCAATTGTTCGCGGATCGTGTCCTGGATCACCCGCTGCCCGGCAAAGCCGATCAGGGCACCGGGTTCGGCGATATGCACGTCACCCAGCATCGCATAGCTGGCGGTGACGCCGCCCGTGGTCGGGTCGGTCAGCACCACGATGTAAGGCAGGTGCGCCTCCTTCAGGCGGCGGGTCATTACCGTGGCCTTGGGCATCTGCATCAGCGAGAGGATGCCTTCCTGCATCCGCGCGCCGCCGGCAGCGGTGACCACGACATAGGCGCATTTTTCCGCCAGCGCCTTCTCCGCGCCGGCGCAGAATGCCGCACCCACCGCCATGCCCATCGAACCGCCCATGAAGGCGAAGTCCTGCACGCCGACGACGGCCTTGCGCCCCTCGATCGTGCCGAAGGCGGCGGTGAATGCGTCGCGATGCGGGCTTTTGGCACGGGCAGCCTTGAGCCGGTCCGAATAGCGCTTCGAATCGCGGAATTTGAGCGGATCCTCGGTGACATCGGGCGCAGGCAGCAGTTCGAAGCCGCCGTCCATCAATTGCTCCAGCCGCATGTCGGCGCCAATGCGACCGTGATGGTTGCACATGGTGCAGACGCGCAGATTGGCGTCGTAGTCCTTGGTGAACAGCATTTCCCCGCAATTGGGGCATTTGACCCACAGATTGTCGGGCGATTCGCGCTTCTTTCCGAAGGGCAGCGCATTGCGGACGCGGGTAATCCAGCTCATGCCACGTTTTCTCTCGCATGATGGACCGCCTTGGCAAGCGCCGCGGTCAATTCCTTGAGCGGGGCGGGGGCCTTCGCGCCATGCTCACCGATGATGTCCACAAGCGCGGAGCCGACCACCACCCCGTCGGCCACGCGCGCGATGGCTTCGGCCTGTTCGGGAGTGCGCACACCGAAGCCGACCGCGACGGGCAGGTCGGTGGAGCGCTTGAGCCGTGTCACCGCCTCCTCGACCGAATCGATCGCCGCCTGCTGCTTGCCGGTGATCCCGGCGACGGAGACGTAATAGAGGAACCCACCCGCGCCATCGAGGACCGCCGGCAGCCGCGCGGCATCGGTGGTGGGAGTGGCCAGCCGGATCACGGCGACGCCGGCTTCGCGCAGCACGGGGCCGAGCTCTGCGTCTTCCTCGGTCGGGATGTCGACGCAGATCACGCCGTCCACGCCCGCGCGCGCGCATTCGCCCGCGAACCATCCGGGGCCGCGGTGGATCATGGGATTGGCATAGCCCATCAGCACCAGCGGAAAATCGGGATGGCGGGCGCGAAAATCGGCGGCGATCTTCAGCACATCGGCCGTCGTGACGCCCTTGCCGAGCGCGCGGAGATTGGCCGCCTGGATCGCCGGGCCATCCGCCATCGGATCGGTGAAGGGCATGCCGATCTCGATCAGATCGGCCCCGCCTTCCACCAGCGCATCGAGGTTGGCAGCCGTGTCGCCGTCACCCGCAGTGATGAAGCAGACGAGGGCAGGGCGGCCCTTGGCGAAGGCGTTGGAGAAGCGCGTGCTCATATATCCGCCCCCAGATGTTCGGCGACGGTGAAGATGTCCTTGTCGCCCCGGCCGGAGACATTGACGAGGATGATCTGGTCCTCGCGATATTCCTTTGTCAATTTGGGCAAAGCGGCCAAGGCATGTGCGCTTTCGAGCGCGGGGATGATCCCTTCCAGCCGGCAGCAGAGCTGGAACGCTTCGAGCGCTTCGGCATCGGTAATCGGCAGGTAGTTCACCCGGCCGCTTTCGTGCAGCCAGCTATGTTCAGGCCCGATTCCCGGATAGTCCAGGCCTGCGCTGATCGAATGCGCCTCTGCAATCTGGCCGTCCTCGTCCTGCAGGAGATAGGTCTTGTTGCCGTGGAGTACGCCGGGGCTTCCGCCGGCCAGGCTGGCTGCATGCTTGCCCGAATCCATGCCGAGCCCGGCAGCCTCGACCCCGACCATGGCCACGCCAGGATCGTCGAGGAACGGGTGGAACAGGCCGATCGCATTCGATCCGCCGCCCACCGCCGCGATCAGGAGGTCCGGCAGCCTGCCTTCCGCTTCCAGGATCTGCGCGCGCGATTCGGTGCCGATCACGCTTTGGAAATCGCGCACCAGCTCGGGATAGGGATGAGGTCCGGCGGCGGTGCCGATGATGTAGAACGTGTCATGGACGTTCGCGACCCAATCGCGCAGGGCCTCGTTCATCGCGTCCTTTAGCGTCTGCGCGCCGGCAGTGACCGGCTGAACCTCCGCCCCCAGCAGCTTCATGCGGAAGACGTTGGGCTTCTGCCGCTCCACATCCTTCGCGCCCATGAAGATCGTGCAGGGCAGGCCGAAACGCGCCGCGACCGTGGCGGTCGCGACGCCGTGCTGGCCGGCGCCGGTCTCGGCGATGATGCGCGTCTTGCCCATCCGCCGGGCAAGCAGGATCTGGCCGATGCAATTGTTGATCTTGTGCGCGCCGGTGTGGTTCAGCTCTTCGCGCTTGAAATAAATTCTCGGGCCGCTCCCTTCGGGAGTGCCGGCGCGGAAATGCTCGGTCAGCCGCTCGGCGAAATAGAGCGGGCTGGGACGGCCGACATAATGTTTGAGCAGCGCTTCGAATTCCGCCTTGAAAGCAGGGTCGTGCTTCGCCGCCCGATATTCCTTCTCCAGATCAAGGATCAGGGGCATCAGCGTCTCGGCGACATAGCGGCCGCCGAACTGGCCGAAATGGCCCCGCTCGTCAGGCTGGTTGCGGAACGAATTGGCCGCGCGAGCAGCCGGGGTCTGCGCCTCTGTCATGATCCGGCGCGATTGGCAGAGCGCGGCGTTGCTGTCCAGCCTCACGGGATCCTCGCAGGCTGCTGCCGACACCACGAGATTGCGGGTAGATGAACAGGGGTGTGGCGAATATGCAACTACTAAATGGAAGGTTGTAGCATATGAACAACAAGTTCATTTACGCGAAAGGTGAACCCTCCTAGCAGCGGGTCACCCCGGGAAGGGGTTGATTCAAAGGAGAATTCTTATGCGTCGTGTACTTCTTTCGCTGGCCGCTGCTGCGGCGTCGGTTGCTGTTGCATCGCCGGCGCTTGCCAATGAGGCACGCGTTGAAGGACGTGGTGGCGTGATCTGGGGCAGCGGCGACGAAGAAGCCATTGCCGGTATCGCGGCTGGTTACGACTTCGATCTGGGCAGCACCACCTTCGTGGGCGCCGAAGTCACCGCCGACAAGATCCTTACGTCGGGCACCAAGGTTTCGTTCGGCTTCAACGGCCGCGTCGGTGCGAAGCTGGGCGATGCCAGCAAGCTTTATGCCGTTGGCGGCTACAACACCGAGCCCTGCGATCTGTGCGACGGCACCTGGGGCCTCGGCGCCGGTTTCCAGCAGGGCTTTGCCCAGAACCTCTATGGCAAGGTCGAGTATCGCCACAGCTTCGTGGACAATTTCGACGACACCGACACGGTTCTCGTGGGCCTCGGCACGCGCTTCTGATCGTTCGATCGATCGGACAAGGATTGGGGCGGCCCGGCAACGGGTCGCCCTTTTTCGTGGGGAGCTCTCGTTTCGAATGTTCAGGCGTGGTGTCAGGCGCGCGCGGCGGCGCAGAAGGCTGCGATCTTCTCCACATCCTTGACGCCAGGCGCGCTCTCGACTCCCGAGGAGGTGTCGACCAGTCCGCTTCCGGTGATCCGGATGGCCTCCGCCACGTTGCCCGGGGTCAGCCCGCCTGCGAGGCCCCAAGGCGTGTTTCCGCGGTAGCCGGCGGTGAGCGACCAGTCGAAAGCGAGGCCCATCCCACCGGGCAAGGCGCCCTTCGGCGTTCGGGCGTCGAACAGGATGAAATCCGCCGCGCCGCGATAGGTGTCCGCCTTTGCGACGTCGCTGGCGCCGGAGACGGCCAGCGCCTTCCACAAGGGCAGGCCGAAGCGCGCCTTCACCTGGGCTGCGCGTTCAGGCGTCTCCGAGCCGTGGAGTTGTAAAGCATCGAGCCTTCCTGCCTCGATGGCCCGGGCGATCGAGGCGTCGTCAGCATCGACGAAGACTCCCACTTTCGCGATTCGCGATCCCGCGGCGGCGCTCAGCCTAGCTGCCTTCTCCGGCGTCAGTCCGCGTGGGGAGGGCGGGAAGAAGTTCAGCCCCACGTAATCCGCGCGCGCGGCGATCGCCGCCTCCATCGCGTCGGGCGTGGTGATGCCGCATATCTTGATCTTCGGCGTGGCCATGGGCCGCTCCGTTAGCGCAGAGGACGAAGCCGATGAAGGCTAAAGCGTCGCTTCAATGGCGCGGGCGGCCTCGACCGGGTCGTCCGCACGGCTGATCGGACGGCCGATCACGAGCACGCTGGCGCCGTTGTCGCGCGCTTCGCGCGGGGTGACCACGCGCTTTTGGTCGCCTACATTCTGGCCTTCCGGACGCAGCCCCGGAACGACGAAGAACCCGTCCTTCCATTGCTCGTGTACGGCGCCGACTTCCTTGCCCGAACAAACGATGCCGTCCAGCCCGGCGCGTTCCGCCAGTTCCGCCAGACGCATCACCTGATCATACGCGCAGCCTTTGATGCCGGTGCGCGCCAGATCGCGCTCGTCCAGGCTGGTGAGCATCGTCACGCCGACGACTTTCGTCTTCTCGCCCGCCGCGGCCTTGGCATCCTCCATCATCGCGCGTCCGCCGCTGGCATGGACGGTGACGATTGCCGGTTCGAGCACATGGATTGCCTGCATGGCGCCCGCCACCGTATTGGGGATGTCGTGCAGCTTGAGGTCGAGGAAGATCGGCAGCCCAAGATGCATGATCTCATGCACGCCGTGATGTCCATGGGCGTAGAAGAATTCGAGCCCCAGCTTCACTCCGCCGATATGCGCCTTGACCTTGCTGGCCAGCGTCTTTGCGGCGTCGAGTTGCGGAAGATCGAGAGCGAGATAGACAGGGTTGCTCACTTTTCCTCATTTCGTGTGAGGTGCGGGGATTCCTCCGGATAGGCCGGCGGCAAGTCTTCCTTCACGGGTTCGCGCGGCGCCGAGGCCGCCACTGCGCTGCGGAGCGCCGTTTCAAGCGACTTGATGCGGCGGTTGAGCCGCCAGCGTGTCCCCGTGTAGAGCACCAGGACCGGCAGGAGGCCGATGAGAAACGATACGATCACCAGCGCGGGGATCTTGGTTTCGAGCACAAGGCCTTCCCAGATCTTCACCTCGACCGGTGTCCAATTGTTGATCGAGAATACCAACAGGATGACGGCCACCAATACCCAGCCGATCGTGCGGATGATTTGCACCTCTGCCGTCTCCTTTCCCCATTTGTCCGCGGAATGCTAGGCGGGTTCCCCGCGAATGGAAAGGGCGCTCGTCACCCGAAGACGCGGGCGAAGATCTGGTCCACTCGCGCGAAATGGTAGCCGAGATCGAACTTCTCTTCGAGCTCCGCCGGATCAAGCGCCGCAGACACTTCAGGGTCCGCCTTGAGCAGTTCGAGGAGCGAAAGCTTTCCGTCGGATTCCCACACCTTCATCGCGTTGCGCTGCACGAGCGCATAGGCATCTTCGCGGCTGACACCGGCCTGCGTGAGCGCGAGCAACACGCGCTGCGAATGGACCAGACCGCCCATCCGGTCGAGGTTCGCCTGCATGCGCTCCGGATAGACGAGCAGCTTATCGACGACTCCCGTCAGCCTCGCGAGGGCGAAGTCGAGCGTGATCGTCGCGTCGGGACCGATGAAGCGTTCCACTGAGGAATGCGAGATGTCCCGCTCGTGCCAGAGGGCGACATTCTCCAGCGCCGGGGTGACGGCCGAGCGGACCACGCGCGCCAGCCCGGTGAGGTTCTCGGTCAGCACCGGGTTGCGCTTGTGTGGCATCGCGCTTGAGCCCTTCTGCCCGGGCGAGAAATACTCTTCCGCCTCCAGCACCTCCGTGCGCTGGAGATGGCGGATCTCCGTTGCCAAGCGTTCGATCGAACTCGCGATCACGCCCAGAGTGGCAAAGAACATCGCGTGCCGATCGCGCGGGATCACCTGGGTCGAGATAGGCTCGGGCATTAATCCGAGCTTTTCGGCGACGTATTCTTCCACTGCCGGATCGACATTGGCGAATGTGCCGACAGCGCCAGATATCGCACAGGTTGCGATCTCGGCACGGGCTGCCTCAAGCCGCGACTTACAACGCGCGAACTCAGCATAGGCTTGCGCCAGCTTGAGGCCGAAAGTGGTCGGCTCCGCATGGATGCCATGGCTGCGGCCGATGGTGGGAGTATATCTGTGCTCTTCGGCGCGACGCTTGAGCGCGGCAAGCAAGTCGTCGAGGTCGTGGAGCAGGAGGTCCGATGCCCGCACCAATTGCACGTTCAGAGTGGTATCGAGGACGTCGGAGCTGGTCATGCCCTGATGCATGAACCGCGCCTCTTCGCCAACCTGCTCTGCCACCCAGGTAAGGAAGGCGATCACGTCATGCTTGGTGACCGCTTCGATCGCGTCGATCGCTGCGACATCGATGCGCGGCTCCGTCGCCCACCAGTCCCACAGGGCCTTGGCGGCGCTTTGTGGAACGACGCCCAGTTCGCCCAGCTTTTCGGTCGCATGCGCCTCGATCTCGAACCAGATGCGGAACTTCGCTTCGGGCTCCCAAAGCGCCGTCATTGCGGGGCGGGAATAGCGGGGGACCATCGTCAACTCCGGCGTCAATTTCGTGAAATCAGGTTTCGCGGCAGCCGCTAGGGCGGCACGGCAACGAAGGCAAGGCTGTTGGTTCACCCTTGCAAGGCAAATCAAGCGGGATATTGAAGAGGCATGAGTGCGAGGTTGATCGACAGGCTCCTGAGTGGGATCGTCAAGAAGGGGGTGCTTGAACTCACCTACGCTGACGGCCGGCTCGTCACGTTCGGCAGTCCGGCGGCCGGCTTTCCCGAAGTTGCGATTCGTTTCACCGATCGGCGCGTTCCACGCGATATCATCAGCGATCCCCGTCTTGGCGCCGGCGAAGCCTATATGGACGGGCGCATTGTGATCGAGCGTGGCGATATCATGCAGTTCATCCAGCTGGTCCAGTCCAACCGGCCGTGGGAAGGTGGGCTGCAACTGGGTGAGCCAGGGATCCTGCGCACCGCGCGCCAGCGGCTGGCGTTCCTCGTCCGCTCCTTCAACAAGCCCGGCAGTTCCAAGCGGAACGTCTCTCATCATTACGACATCGGCAACGATCTCTATCGGCTGATGCTCGATGAAGAGCACATGCAATATAGCTGCGCTTACTGGCCGCGCGAGGAGATGAGTCTCGGCGAGGCGCAAGAGGCCAAGCTGGCGCATATTGCGGCAAAGCTCGCCCTGAGTCCCGGCCAGCGTGTGCTGGACATCGGCTGCGGTTGGGGCGGCATGGCAATCTACCTGGCGCGCAAGACCGGTGCCGAGGTGCTCGGTATAACGCTGAGTGAAGAGCAACTGTCATTGGCCCGGCAGCGCGCGCAGGCTGCGGGCGTCGCGGACAAGGTCCGCTTCGAGCTGGTCGATTATCGCGATCTCGCCGGCAGCGGCGAAACCTTTGACCGGATCGTTTCGGTTGGAATGTTCGAGCACGTCGGCGTTCCGCAATACGAGGCTTTCTTCCGCGCCTGCGCCAAGCTGCTGGATGAAGACGGGGTGATGTTGATCCATACGATTGGCCGCCTTGAGGGGCCGAGTTGGACCGATGCCTTTACAGACAAATACATCTTCCCTGGCGGCTATATTCCGGCGCTCAGCGAAACCGTCGCAGCAAGCGAGAAGGTTCGCATCGCTCTGACCGATGTGGAAATCCTGCGCTTCCATTACGCGAAGACCCTGCGCGAATGGTACAGGCGCTGCATGGAGCATCGGGATGAGATCGTCGCCATGTATGACGAGCGCTTCTTTCGCATGTGGACGTTCTATCTCTCCGGCTCGACCGCTTCTTTCGAGAACGGAGGCATGTGCAATTTCCAGCTCCAGTATACGCGCAGGCGCGCCACCTTGCCGATAACCCGCAATTACATGGTGGAAGAGGAAGCTCGGCTGGCGTGATGCCGCGGAACAGGGGGCGTTGCTTAGATGAGCCCCTTGGCCCTCAGCGATACATGCCCTTCGCGCCCGATGATCAGGTGATCGTGAACGACGATGCCGAGCAGTCGCCCAGCCTCGGCGATTCGGTTGGTGATCTGGATGTCGGCCCTGCTGGGCTCGGGCGAGCCGCTGGGATGGTTGTGGACCAGGATCAGCGCCGTCGCGCCCAAGTCCAGCGCTCGCCGGATCACTTCGCGTGGGTGGATGGCCGCTTCGTCGATCGAGCCGTCGCCCACGTGCTCGTCCCGGATCAGCACGTTTTGCGTGTTGAGGTAAAGCACGCGCACCCGCTCCACTGTCAGATGCGCCATGTCGATCTGCAGATAGTCAAGCAAGGCCTGCCAGCTTCCGAGAACCGGCTTTTCGCGAACCTGCTCGCGGGCCAAACGCCGGGCGGCCAAGGCCACGATCTTGAGTGCGGCGGCGCTCGTCTCGCCCATTTCGGGATGGTCGACCAGTGAGACGGAATCGGCATTCAAAACGCCGGCGAGGGACCCGAAGCGGCGAATGAGTGACTTGGCGATCGGCTTGGTGTCGATCCGCGGTCTGGCAGTCATCAGCAGATATTCGAGCACCTCGTGATCCGCGAGGGCATCGGCGCCACCATCGAGCAGCCGCTTCCGCAATCTTGCGCGGTGGCCGGCGGCATCGCTGCGCACGAGATCGCCGGCAACCTGTTTCCCCGATTTGTCGCCCAAGCAACTTCCCCCGCGCCAGCGCGTTACACGTGCTATCCATTGCCTTTGGCGATGCATACGCGCAAGTGTAGGGCGAATGGCGGAGCAGATCGCAGATCAATCCGAAGAGGCTCTGGCCGAAGGAGCTCTGGAGCGTTCCCCTCGCCGCCGCCGTGTGGGCTGCTGGATATTCGCCGCGATTGCGGTGACGATTGCGCTTGTTCTTGCCTATGCCTGGTTCTCGCGTGAGGAACTTGCCGAGAATTTCGTCACCAGCGAATTGCGGAAAATGGGGCTGGAGGCGACCTACACGATTGAGCGTATCGGCCCGCGCCGGCAGGTCATCACCAACATCGTGGTCGGCGACCCGGATCATCCTGATCTGACGATCGAACGCGCGGAACTGACGCTCGTCGCCCGCTTTCCGTTTGCAGGGATCGGAAGGCTGACGCTTGAGAAGCCTCGGCTGTATGGATCCTACCGCGACGGCAATCTCAGCTTCGGCTCGCTCGACAAGCTCTTGTTCGACCAGCCTTCCGGAGAACCCTTCACGTTTCCGGATATGGAGCTTGAGCTGGCAGACGGGCGCGCACTGATCGAGACCGATTATGGCCCGATGGGTATCAAGACCCAGGGCAGCGGACACCTGCGCGGCGGCTTTTCTGGAACCTTGGCGGTGAACGCGCCGGAACTCGCCTTTGACGGCTGTGACCTGCACGGCGCCACGCTGTTCGGCTCAATCAGCATAGACGCCGAGCGGCCGGGCTTTTCGGGGCCGCTGCGCTTGCAGTCGCTAAACTGCATGGAGGCTGGCGTTTCGCTGCAGGATCTGGGCCTGCAGCTCGATGCACGTGTGGATAGGAACCTTGACGGGATTGGCGGCGATGTCGGCTTGGCGGGCGGAGCGCTCGACATCGGCGGAAACAGCGTCAGGGCCGTCGCGGGCCAATCCAAGTTCAGTTGGCGGAACGATGCGCTGACGGCGAATTACAGTTTGGCGGTCGAGGGTGTGGACACGCCAGATCTTGCTGTCGAGCACTTCTCCATCGACGGATCCGCGAGATCGCACGAGGGGTTCGAGCGGTTCGAAATCGAAACGCAGGCAGAAGGCACCGGGCTTCGCCCTGGCCCGGCGATGGATGCGGCGTTGCGAGATGCCGCCGATGCCGCTTCGTCCACGCTTGCCGGGCCCATGCTCGCGCAGATCCGCTCCGTGCTAGCGCGCGAGGGTCAAGGCAGCTCTCTTTCCGCCAATGTCGCCATCCGCAAGATGGGCCAGGTATTCAGCGTCGTGGTCCCGCAGGCGCAGTTTCGCGGCACGAGCGGGGCCAGCCTGCTGGCGATCTCGCGTTTCCAGTATTCCTCCAGCGATGCTCCGCGTTTCGCCGGCAGCTTCGCCACCGGAGGGGTAGGCTTGCCGCAAATTTCAGGCCGAATGGAGCAGCGCGGCGGATCGGGCGGCGCGGTGCTGCGCCTGCGGATGTCCGAATACAGGGTGGGTGACAGCAGCCTCGCATTACCGGAAGTGATCGTCGCCCGGGCGCCGGGCGGGGCGATTGGCTTTGCAGGCACTGCAGTCGCGAGTGGGACAATTCCTGGCGGGGAGGCCCGCAATCTGATTGTGCCCATCAGCGGCAATTGGTCACCGAGGAGCGGCCTTTCGGTCTGGCGCGAATGCACCGATCTTTCTTTCGACAGTCTGACTTTGGCGAACCTGACATTCGACCGGCGCCGGCTGGAGCTCTGCCCGCCTAAAGGTGGTGGCGCGATCCTGCGCAGCGATGCAGCGGGGATCAGGGTCGCGGCGGGCGCACCTTCATTGGATCTCGCCGGACGGCTCGGCGAGACGCCGATCAGGTTGCGCACCGGCGCAGTCGGCGTCGCTTGGCCGGGACAGCTCACGGCCCGCAATGTGGATGTGGCGCTGGGCCCCCCGGACAGTGCAACGCGGTTTGAGCTGAGCGAGCTGGATGCCCGCATCGAAAGCGACGTGAGAGGCGCATTCTCGGATGCGGATGTACGTCTCTTCGCGGTTCCGCTCGATCTTCTCGATGCGAACGGCAACTGGCGATTCGCCGATGGAAGGCTGGACCTGACCGGCGGTTCATTCCGGCTAGAGGATCGCGAGGCGGTCGATCGGTTCGAGCCTCTGATCGCGCGGGGCGCCACGCTGGCGCTCGAAGACAACCGGATCACGGCCTCCGCCTTACTGCGCGAGCCGCAAAGCGACCGTGCCATAATGAGCGCGAAGATCGAGCACGATCTGGCGACCGGCACCGGCCACGCCGATCTGGAGGTCGACAACCTGATGTTCGACGAAGAGCTCCAGCCCGACACGCTTTCCCCGCTGGCACTGGGCGTGGTTGCCAACGTGCGCGGCGCGATGCAGGGAACCGGCCGGATCGACTGGAACGAGGAGACGGTCACCAGCAGCGGCCGGTTCTCCACTTCCGATCTCGATCTCGCCGCTGCCTTTGGGCCCGTAGAAGGAGTATCGGGAACGATCGAGTTCACCGATCTGCTCGGCTTCGTTACCGCGCCTGACCAGCGTCTGCGAATTCGCTCGTTCAATCCCGGGATTGAAGTAGCGGAGGGGGAACTGATCTACCGGATCGAGCCCGACTTCGTGCTCGACGTCGGCGGGGCAAATTGGCCCTTCCTGGGTGGCACGCTGACATTGCAGCCCACCGTAGTGCATCTGGCCGAAGCGGAGGCCAGGCGATTCACGCTGCGGCTGGACGGCGTGGACGCAGCGCAGTTCGTGCAGCGGATGGAACTGGCCAACATCGCGGCGACCGGAATATTCGACGGCACCGTGCCCCTGGTGTTCGACGAGAACGGGGGGCGGGTGGAGAAGGGGCAGCTTCGCGCGCGGCCGCCCGGGGGCAACCTCTCCTACGTCGGCGAACTGACTTATGAAGATCTTTCGGCCATGGCGAATTTCGCCTTCGATGCGCTGAAATCGCTCGATTATCGAGAAATGGAGATTCTGCTCAATGGCTCGCTCACCGGCGAAATTGTCACCCAGGTCCGCTTTGACGGCATCAGCCAGGGCGCGGGCGCAGAGAAGAACTTCATCACGCGGCGCCTGGCGAGCCTGCCGATCCGCTTCAACGTCAATATCCACGCGCCGTTCTACAAACTGATTACGACCCTGCACGCGATGTACGATCCCGCCTATGTGCGCGATCCTCGTGAGCTGGGCCTGCTCGATGCAGCCGGGCGGCCGATCCGCAATCCCACCCTCAATCCCATGCCCGCGATCAGGCCGGAAGACATGCCTTCCGACGAAGAACCTGTTCAGCCTCCAGAAAGTGGACCCATGCCATGAATGCATGCAAATTGACCTACCTTGCGGGTCCTGCGCATAAGGCGCGAATGGAGTTGCGGAAGATCGGGCCTGCGGGGGCGGCACGGAGTTTGATGGCGGGGCTCGGGCTGTCGGTCCTTTCCGGGTGCATCTCGGTGACTGCGCCTGACAAGCCGATCGTCATCGAGTTGAATATCAATATCAGCCAGGAAGTGATCTATCGCCTGGCCGACGACGCAGAGAACACGATCAACGAGAACGCGGATATTTTCTGATGGCAGGCCTCATGCATCCTTTGAAGCGAACCCACATTGCCTTTGCCGCGGCATTGGGCGCCGTGGCGCTGGCCGGCATGGCGGTGCCAGCGCTTGCCCAGCGCGATCCCGCCTATGAAGCGGCTCGTAGTGCAGGCCAGATCGGCGAACAGATGGACGGCTACCTCGGCATCGTCGGAGCATCTACTCCGTCGCTCGAAAGGCTGGTGAAGGACATCAACATCAAGCGCCGCGCGCTCTACGCGGAGAAAGCTCGGGCCGCGAACGCCACGCTTGAGGAGTACGCCTTCACGGCGGGCTGCCTCAACATCGCGCGCACCGCGGCGGGGGAGAAATACCAGGCTCCCGGCGGCGCCTGGCAGACGCGTACTGGCGCACCGCCGCAGCGCGACCCGCGCTGCCCCTGATCGCACATTTTCGCGTCGGAATCGGCTGGCCTAGCTGCCGTCCTCACAGCGGTTGACTTGTAGGACCCCCCCGCTTAAGGGGGGCGCGCCTTGGCGGGATTGCCCGCTTTCATGGCGGTTTTCCCCCAATGCTTGAGGACGAATCGACATGACAGCGGATGAAACTGGCCAGGCTCCCGAAGGTGATGAAGACCCTCGGCTGACTTCGCTAGAAGAACGGCTCGAGGCGGCACATCGCACGGAGGCTGAGCGGACCGCGCCGCGGCAGGTTCGCAACGTCTTTACAGGGAAGGGCGTGTCCCAGGGCAATAGGGTCTTGTCGGCGCTGATCGGAGCTCCCTTGGGGGGGCTGATCATCGGATTTGCGGCAGACCAGTTGCTTGGAACGCGCCCGATGGTGATGCTGGCGATGTTGTTCCTCGGAATACTCGCGGGCTTCGTCCAGATTTGGCGGATTTCTCGCGAACGCGCCGAATAGCGCGTCGTTACAAGGGATTAGAAGGGTTAGCGCGTGGCGGCCGAGACGACAATCGACCCGATGCACCAGTTCCAGATCAGTGGACTCACCGGTGCGCTCGACGGAACCCCGTTCGTTTTCACAAATTCGGCTCTGTGGATGCTGATTGTGCTTGGCGCGATCACGCTGTTCATGTGGGGCGGGATGAAGCGTGAGCTGGTGCCGGGGCGCTGGCAGGCCGCGGTGGAAGGCTTCGTCGAATTCGTTTCCGGCATGGCGCTCAGTTCGATCGGCAAGGAAGGCCGCGCCTACATTCCGTGGATCTTCACGATCTTCACTTTCATCATCTTCGCGAACTACCTCGGCATGTTTCCGCTCGCCGTGTTCGGCCCTCATCCCTTCACGGTGACGAGCCAGTTCACCGTCACCGGGCTGATGGCGGTGATGAGCTTCTCGATCGTGCTCATCGTGGGCTTCTGGAAGCATGGGCTGCACTTCTTCAGCCTGTTCGTTCCGCACGGCACGCCCAAGGTTATGCTTCCGCTGATCGTTCCGATTGAATTCGTCTCGTTCATGGTGCGCCCGTTCAGCCTCGCGCTGCGGTTGTTCGTCGCGATGATTGCGGGCCACATCCTGCTCGACGTGTTCGGCAACTTTATCGTGAACGGCATCAATTCCGGTTCCGTGATGGGCTATGCCATCTCGGCGATCAGCTTCCTTTTCATCATGGGCGTCAACGCGCTCGAACTGCTGGTATGCGCGATCCAGGCCTATGTCTTCGCGCTGCTTGCCTCGCTCTACATCAACGACGCGGTGCACCTGCACTAAGTCGCGCTTTCTCAACCCGGATTTCCTAAGGGAGTAAGATAATGGATCTCGAAGCTGCAAAGGTGATTGGCGCCGGTCTCGCGGCGATCGGCGTGGGCGTTGCCTCCGCCGGCGTCGGGTTCGTGTTCGGCTCGTTCCTCCAGGGTGCGCTGCGCAATCCCGGTGCCGCGGACGGCCAGCAGGGCCGCCTGTTCATCGGCTTCGCCGCGGCGGAACTTCTTGGCCTGATCGCATTCGCGGTCGCCATGATCATCCTCTACGCGGTCTGATCGCAGCGCATTCGCACCGGACGGGCGCCCAGGCGCTCGTGCCGGAGATGTGACAGTCTGATAGACGAACGGTCCCATGCCTCAGATCAACCAGCTCTTGCTTGTCTACCAGTCGCAGTGGTTCTGGCTGCTGCTGGTGCTCGCGATCATTTATTTCGGCATCGCCAAACGCATGCTGCCCAAGATCGAGGGCGTTGTGGAAGACCGTAATGAACGGATTTCCGCTGATCTGGCTGCGGCTGAAAAGGCGAGGGCGGAGGCCGATGCGGCCGAAGAACTTGCGCGGACAGCCGATCTGGAGGCTCGGGCCCAGGCTCAGGCAATTGCGGCCAAGGCGAAGGCCAAGGCCGCCAGCGACGCGGAGAAGCGCATCGCCAAAGCGGATGCGGCGATCGCCGAGCGCGCTGCTGCCGCAGAAGCGAGCCTAGCAGAAGCCCGCGCTCAGGCGTTGGCGAGCCTCGAAAGCGTTGCGGCGGATGCCGCGCAGGAAATCGTGACCAAGGTCTCAGGCGCGAAGGTCTCGGCGAAGGAAGCCGAGGCCTCGGTGAAGGCGGTATTCGCAAATGGGTGATCTCCTTTTCCTGGCACATGCTGCCGCCGAACACGCGGGGGAGCACGCTGAGGCATCGGCATTCGGCATTGGTCCGGGTGGCTGGGTCGCCCTCTCGATGCTCGCGCTGATTGCGCTGATGCTCTACATGCGGGTTCCCGCAATGGTGGCCGCTGCGCTCGATCGCAAGATCGACGGCATCAGGACGATGCTGAATGAGGCGACGCAGCTGCGCAAGGAAGCCGAAGCTCTGAAGGCTGAGTACGAAGCCAAGGTGAAGCGCGCTGACGAGCATGCCGCGGAACTCACGGCGGCCGCCGAAGAGGAAGCCAAGGCGATCGTCCAGAAAGCCAAGGACGATGCCACTGCGCTGATCTCGCGGCGTGAGAAGATGGCTGAGGAGAAAATCGCTGCTGCCGAACGTGCCGCTGTGGAAGAGCTGCGCGCGAAGGCCGCGGACGCCGCTGCCGCTGCGGCGCGTGAATTGATCGCGCAGAAGCACGATGCCGCAGCCGACAAGGCGCTGGTGGATCAGGCGATCTCTGGAATCTGACGCAGCGTCGTCGTCGATTCGGCCGCGAATGGAAGCCCCGCCATCGTGCGGGGCTTATCGTTTGTGCGAACTCCGCCCAGGTAGGCAATCGACATTCATCACCGGCCGCGCGCCGTGTGCTCGCATTGGGGCCAATTCACTTGCGGCTTTGCCGGCGCGAGCTACAGGTCTACGCCGGTCCAAAGCTAAGGGAGATTGATTGTGTATGTCGCAGTTCTAGGCGCCAGCGGACGCGCCGGCTCGGAAATCACCAAGGAACTGGTTGCAAGGGGCCACAAAGTGCTGGCCATCGCGCGCAATCCGGAGAAGCTGCCGAACGGGAATGGGGTCACTGCCAAAGCCGGAGATGCTTCGGATGCCGACGCGCTGGCAGAGCAGATCAAGGGCGTGGATGCGGTGATTAGCGCGCTTCACTTCGACGTTCCGGCAGCGACGCTGCTGAGCGCGGTGAAGACGGCGGGGGTCGATCGTCTGCTCGTCACCGGCGGTGCAGCGAGCCTCAAGAACAGCGCCGGCGTGATGCTGTACGATTCGGAGGGTTTTCCGGACGCCATCAAGCCGGTGGTCAAGCCGGCGATCGATTTCCTCGACGATCTACGCCGGGAAGATCAGGTCGACTGGACGTTCTTCTCTCCGGCGATGAACATCTTCGAAGGCCCCCGCCGTGGCGAATTTCGGCTGGGCAAGGATGAGCTGGTCACCGACGAGAACGGCGAAAGCAAGATCAGCTTCGCAGACTATGCCATCGCGATGGTCGACGAGCTGGAGCAGCACAACCATTCGCGCAGCCGCTTTACTGCGGCCTACTGACCGTCAGAATGAATCCTTCGCCGCCCTCAGTGCGGCGAAGGTCTCATGCGGCGCATTGCCGCCCCAGCGCGCCCGCATCTCCGGATCGTCCGCACGAAGAAACGGATTCGTTGCAAGTTCGCGGGAAAGTACGGTCGGGACTGTGGGAATATCCGCGGCGCGCTTTTCTTCGATCTCCCCTGCATATTGGCGCAGTGCGGCATTGTCGGGATCGGCGTGAAGCGCGAAGCGGGCGTTCGACGCCGTATATTCATGTGCGCAATAGAGCTGTGTTTCGGGAGGCAGCGCCTTCAGACGCGAGAGGCTTGCCCAGAATTGCGGCGGGCTTCCTTCGAACATACGGCCGCAGCCGAGCGCGAAGAGCGAATCGCCGACGAAGGCGATTGCGGCATCCGGCAAATGGTAGGCGACATGGCCCATCGTGTGCCCCCCGACATCGATGACATGGGCGGTGAAGCTTCCGAGCGAGACGTAGTCTCCGTGTTTGACCGTCCGGTCGATGCCTTTGATCTTCGGCGAATCGACTTCTGGCGCGGTAATCGTGCAACCGGTTGCGGCCTTGATAGCCTCGTTCCCGCCCGCATGATCCGCGTGCCAATGGGTGTTCCAGATCTGGGTGATCGTCCAGCCCTTGGCCTTTGCCTCGCGCAAATAGGCGTCGGCATCCGGCGTATCGATGCAGGCAGTTTCTCCGCTTGCTGGCTCATGCAGCAGAAACCCGTAATTGTCGGAGAGGCAGGGGAATTGGTGGACCTGTAGCATGGGCGTATCCTAGTGGCGACCACCTCCCACGCCAAGTGCGCATGAAAAAGCCCGCCCGCTCTGCCGAGCGGACGGGCCCATGTTCATGCGGCATTGCCAGAAAGGAGCGTTTATTCGCTGCCCTTCTTGAGCGCTTCGCCCAGGATGTCGCCGAGCGACGCACCCGAATCGGACGAACCATACTGCTCCACGGCTTCCTTCTCCTCGGCGAGCTGACGTGCCTTGATAGAGAAGTTCGGCTTCTTGGACCGATCGAAGCCGGTGACCATCGCATCGATCTTCTGTCCCGCCTGGAAGCGATCCGGACGCTGCTCGTCGCGGTCGCGGCCGAGATCGGCGCGCTTGATGAAGCCGGTCGCCCCATCGTCACCCGCCTGGACCTCCAGCCCGCCGTCGCGCACTTCGAGCACAGTGACGGTCACGATTTCACCGCGCCTCAAGCCACCGCCAGAAGATGCGCCGGCGGCCGTGGGCGCGCCCTTCTCGAGCTGCTTCATGCCGAGCGAGATACGCTCCTTCTCGACATCGACGTCTAGAACCACGGCCTTGACCGTTTCGCCCTTGCGATGGAGCGCCAGTGCGTCTTCGCCGGAGATGCCCCAGGCGATGTCGGACATGTGGACCATGCCGTCCACATCGCCATCGAGGCCGATGAAAAGGCCGAACTCGGTGGCGTTCTTGACTTCGCCTTCCACGGTGGCGCCGGTCGGGTGCTTCTCTGCAAAAGCTTCCCAGGGGTTCTGCTGGGCTTGCTTGAGGCCCAGGCTGATGCGGCGCTTGTCGGCATCGACTTCGAGCACGACCACGTCGACTTCCTGGCTGGTCGATACGATCTTCCCGGGATGGACGTTCTTCTTGGTCCAGCTCATCTCGGAGACGTGGACCAGGCCTTCGATGCCCGCTTCCAGCTCCACGAAGGCGCCATATTCGGTGATGTTGGTGACGGTGCCCGAAAGCTTCGCGCCAACCGGATATTTCTGCTCCACACCTTCCCAGGGATCGCTTTCGAGCTGCTTCATGCCGAGGCTGATGCGCTGCGTTTCCTGATTGATGCGGATGATCTGCACCTTCACGGTATCACCGATATTGATGACTTCGCTCGGGTGGTTGACGCGCTTGTAGCTCATGTCGGTGACATGGAGCAGGCCGTCGATGCCGCCCAGATCCACGAAGGCGCCGTAATCCGTGATGTTCTTCACCACGCCATCGATCACCTGGCCTTCGGCGAGCTTGTCGATCAGCTCGCTGCGCTGCTCGGCGCGGGTTTCCTCCAGCACTGCGCGGCGGGAAACGACGATGTTGCCGCGGCGGCGATCCATCTTGAGGATCTGGAAGGGCTGCGGCATCTCCATCAGCGGAGTGACGTCGCGCACAGGGCGGATGTCCACCTGGCTGCCGGGAAGGAAGGCAACAGCGCCATCGAGGTCGACAGTGAAGCCGCCCTTCACGCGGCCGAAGATCCGACCTTCCACCCGCTTGCCTTCGCCGAATTCGGATTCGAGCTTGTCCCAAGCGGCTTCGCGGCGAGCGCGGTCACGGCTGAGCATCGCTTCGCCATCGGCATTCTCGACGCGATCGACGAAGACTTCGACTTCATCGCCGACGGAGAGGCCGTGCGGCTGGCCGGGCGCGGCGAATTCGGAAAGACGGATGCGGCCTTCGCTCTTCAGCCCGACATCGATCAGGGCCTTGTCGCCTTCGATGGCGGTGACGGTGCCTTTTACGACGCGGCCTTCAAAGCCGCCTTCTGCTGCATCGCCGAGGGATTCGTTGAGAAGCGCTTCGAAATCGGAGCGCGTTGGGTTTGCCGATGAGGCCATAAAGTAGAGTTCCTGAACTGACATTATTCCGGCCAAGCGGTTGGTTCCGCTGGTCTTTTGGCCGAACTGCCCGCGAGGCCGAGCGCCGGCGCGGGCATTCTCATGATGTGTGGCAGGCGAGGGCGGAATGAAATGCCGGGATGAGCGGGCCTTCGCCGCTGCCGCATCCTGCAATGCATTGGATCAGCCATCGACCGGCCATGCACCCGTCGAACCGGCGGGCGAATAGTGGAAAGGCCGGCGAAATGCAAGATTTAAGGCAGCTTGCTGCCTTGGACATGGATCACGGGAATCCCATCATGATCGATCCCCTCGACGCAGCGGAAGTTGATCGACCACTTGCCCGGCGCCATGCGTGGCTGGCGGAACGGCATCACATAGCAATCGGGGCAGAAATATTCCTTGGCCGTATGGTTGTGAAAGGAATAGTTCAACAATTCGTCGAGCGCCGTCAGCGGGCGAAAGTCCTCGGGATCTACCACGTGGATCATCGCGCCTCGCCTGCGGCAGATCGAACAGTCGCAAGACCGGACATGGTCGAGAACAGCATCTACTTCGAATCGCACGCGGCCGCAGTGGCAGGATCCGGAATAGGTCTGCTTGCCCGCGCCCTACGTCATGGCTTCGTTCCTTCGCCGACTCGGCTCTCGGCTAATCGGATAGCTTCGGCGATGGCGCGCTCGCGGTCGAGCTCGCTTGTATCGAGCAGCACGGCATCCTCCGCTGGCCGGAGCGGGGCGACGGCGCGCGATGAATCGCGCTCATCGCGCTCCCTCAGGTCTTGCTCGATCTGCTCCAGCGTCCGGCGCGAACCTCGTTCGTGCATCTCCAGGAAACGTCGCCGCGCGCGCGCTTCGACGCTGGCGGTTACGAAGATCTTGATCTCGGCTTCGGGCGCGATGACCGTGCCGATGTCGCGCCCGTCCAGCACCGCGCCACCGGCCTGCTGAGCAAAGTCGCGTTGCCGTTCGAACAGGGCCTGCCGCACCGCCGGATGGATTGAAACACGGCTGGCGAGCCCGCCTGTCCCTTCGCTGCGCAGGGCGGGATCGGCAAGCAGGCTCTCCGGAAAGGCGCAGCCGGTCAGCGCGTCATCCGGATCATCAGGATTTCCGCCGTTCAGCGCAACCTGGCGGCCCGCGGCGCGGTAGAGCAACCCGGTGTCGAGATGTGGCAGCCCGAAATGCTCGGCAAGGGCTCTGGCGATGGTTCCCTTTCCGGAGGCAGTCGGCCCGTCCACCGCGATGATCATTCAGTCAGTCCGTCCAGCAGGGTTTCGAAATCCGGGAAGCTGGTGGCGATGGGGCGCGTGTCGTCCACTTCCACTCCGTCACGGCTCGCCATACCGGCGATCGCCATGCTCATGGCGATGCGGTGATCGAGATGGGTCTTGGTCCGGCTGTTGGCGCTGCCGCGCAGCGGATCGCCCCCGGTCCCTTCGATGACGAGGCCATCGGCGGTCTCGTCCACTCGCGCGCCGGCACCAGTGAGAGCCGCAGCCATCACGGACAACCGGTCGGACTCCTTGACTCGAAGCTCTTCCAGCCCCGTGGTGACTGTGCGGCCTTGTGCCAGCGATGCGGCAACGAACAGCGCGGGAAATTCGTCGATCATGCTGGGTGCAAGCGCCGGGTCGACTTCGATGCCTTTGAGGGCCGAGTGCTTCACGATGAGGTCCGCGACGGGTTCGCCGCCGACCTCGCGGGCGTTCACTTCCTCGATGTCGCCGCCCATTTGGCGCAGTACCGTGATCAGCCCCGCGCGGGTGGGGTTGAGCCCAACATTCTCGATTTGGATTTCGCTGCCGGGGATCACCAGGCCCGCGACGATGAAGAAAGCAGCCGAGGACGGGTCGCCCGGAACCTCTATATGTTGTGGACGCAACTCGGCCTCGCCACGGATTCGCACCACGCGTACGCCCGCTTCCTCTTCCACCCACAGATCGGCGCCGAAGCCGGTGAGCATGCGTTCCGTATGGTCGCGGGTCGGCACCGGTTCGATCACGCTGGTGATTCCAGGTGTGTTCAGCCCAGCGAGCAACACCGCGCTTTTGACCTGGGCCGAGGCGACCGGAAGGTGGTAGGTGATCGGCACGGCAGGACAGAGCCCGCGCTCCATCAATGGCAATGTGCCGCCTGGGCTGGCCATGAACTCTGCGCCCATCAGGCTCAGCGGCTCGATCACTCGGCCCATCGGGCGGCTGGACAGGCTGGGATCGCCGGTGAAGGCGGCGGTGATCCCATGGCTGGCGACGAGGCCCATCAGCAGCCTGGTAGACGTGCCGCTATTGCCCATCTCGATCGCACTGCCGGGCTGGACGAGGCCGCCCACGCCAACGCCGTGCACCCGCCACTCCCCATCGACAACCTCGATCTTCGCGCCCATCGCCTTGAGCGCGCGGCCCGTGGCCATCACATCCTCGCCTTCGAGAAGTCCCGAGATCGTGCTTTTGCCGATCGCGAGGGAGGCGAACATCAGCGCGCGGTGGCTGATCGATTTGTCTCCTGGGACCTGGATCGAGCCGCGCAGCGGGCCTGCCGCCCTGAATCGTCGCGGGCGCATCATATCGGGATCAGCGTAGGACAAGGTTTCTGCTCGCAAAATTTGCTCGATTGCGCGCGGCTTTTGACAGTGGAGGTGCCCTATGGCAAGGCGCGCCACCCGGTGAGCGGCGGGGGCTTGATTCCCGCACCTTCCGCACCCATCACCACACGAGAGATTTTCAGCTCCGCGTGCCGCGCGGGTAGAGTTTGAGGAATATATATGGTCAAGCCAGAATGGGGTACCAAGCGCAGCTGCCCCAAATGCGGCACCCGCTTTTACGACCTCGGCAAGGAAGAGCCGGTTGCCTGCATCGAATGCGGCAATCAGTGGTATCCGGAGCCGGTACTCAAGTCGAAGCAGCCGATTCCCTTCGAAGAAGCGAAGGAAGAGGAGAGCAAGGAAGCGGATTCGGATCTTGCCGATGACGATCTGGAGGACATCGACGAGGACGAGGATTCGCCCGATAATGACGTCGATCTCGGCGGCGATGACGATCTTGGCGTCGCCGGTGCCGGCGATGAGGACGACGACGACAACTAATCCCTTGCGATTTCCGGGACGTGCCAATAAAGGGCTGCGTCCCGGTCGGAAGGCAGGGTTCGACGCGCCTCCCAGGGCGCGGAAAAATCGGTGAAAAGGGGCCGTAGCTCAGCTGGGAGAGCGCTACAATGGCATTGTAGAGGTCAGGGGTTCGATCCCCCTCGGCTCCACCACCGAAACAAGCGGGATTTTTCCCACGCTGGCCGACGAGGTTTCGTCCGCCGGCGTTTTTGGCGTTTGGGCATTTCGCTTCCCTTGGTGGAACGGCCTGCGCCTCAAAGTGTCGCTGACGCGGCAGAGGAGTAACGGGCGATGTTCGAGAGCCTATCTGATCGTCTCGGCGGCGTGTTCGATCGCCTGCGCGGCCGCGGTGCGCTGCGGGAAGAGGGCGTCCGCACCGCAATGCGCGAAGTGCGGGTTGCCCTGCTTGAGGCAGATGTCGCGCTGCCCGTTGTTCGCCGCTTCGTCGATGCTGTCACTGAAAAGGCTGTCGGCCAGGAAGTGCTGCGCTCGGTTACCCCGGGCCAACAAGTCGTCAAGATCGTCCATGACGAACTGGTCGAGATGCTGGGCGGGGAAGAGACCGTCGGCCTAGACCTCGAGGCGAAGCCGCCGGTCGTGATTCTGATGGTCGGTCTCCAGGGCTCGGGCAAGACGACTACCACGGCCAAGATCGCCAAGCTGCTCAAGGACAAGCAGGGCAAGAAGGTGCTGATGGCGTCGCTCGACGTCAATCGGCCTGCCGCGCAGGAGCAGCTCGCCGTGCTGGGCGAGCAGGCCAGCGTCGCGACCTTGCCAATCGTTGCAGGGCAGCAACCCACCGAGATCGCAGCGCGCGCGATGCAGTCGGCGAGGCTCCAGGCGGTCGATGTTCTCATGCTCGACACGGCCGGCAGGCTCCATGTTGACGACGCGCTGATGGCCGAGATGAAGGCCGTCGCCGGCATTTCCAATCCGCATGAAGTGCTGCTGGTGGTCGATTCGCTCACCGGTCAGGACGCCGTGAACGTGGCGCAGAGTTTCGCCGGAGAGATCGACCTTACGGGTGTCGTTCTGACCCGCATGGATGGCGATGCGCGCGGCGGCGCGGCGCTTTCGATGCGCGCCGTAACCGGCAAGCCGATCAAGTTCGCCGGCACGGGCGAGAAGCTCGACGGCATCGAACCATTCCATCCCGGTCGTGTGGCGGGCCGCATCCTGGGCATGGGCGATGTCGTCAGCCTGGTCGAGCGGGCGGCGGCGGTTGTCGAGAAAGAAGACGCGGATCGTCTGGCCGAGCGGATGATGAAGGGGCAGTTCGATCTGAACGACCTCAGGACCCAGCTTCGCCAGATGCAGAACATGGGCGGGCTAGGGATGCTCGCCGGGATGATGCCGGGCATGAAGAAGGCCAAGCAGGCGCTGCAGCAGAGCGGGATGGAGGACAAGGTGCTTGTCCACATGGACGCGATCATCGGCTCCATGACGCCGAAAGAGCGCGCGCGCCCCGAATTGCTGAACGCCAAGCGCAAGCGGCGGATCGCCGCAGGCTCCGGAACCGAAGTGCAGGACATCAACCGCCTGCTCAAGATGCATCAGGAAATGGGCCGCGCGATGAAGCAGATCCGCAAGATGGGGGGTCTCAAGGGTCTTGCCGCGCTGTTCGGCAAGGGCGGCATGGGCGCTCCCAAAGGTATCGGCGGGCCCGGATTGCCGGGCCTGGGTGGGGGACAGATCCCTCCCAATTTATTGAACAAGAAGTGATTTCAAAAGTTTAAGATGGAAAGGTAATAGAGAATGGCAATTGCAATCCGTCTGTCGCGCGGCGGCGCAAAGAAGCGGCCTTACTACCGCGTGGTAGTGTCCGATTCCCGCTCGCCTCGTGATGGCAAGTATCTGGAGCAGATCGGAACCTACAATCCGCTGCTCGCGAAAGATGATCCCGCCCGCGTGAAGCTGAACGAGGATCGCGCCCGCTACTGGCTCGGCGTTGGCGCCCAGCCCAGCGACCGCGTAGCTCGCTTCCTCGATGCCGCTGGCATTCAAGAGCGCGCAGCGCGCAACAATCCGAAGAAGGCGGAGCCTGGCGAGAAGGCCAAGGAACGCGCAGAGGAGAAGGCTGCCAAGCTCGCCGAGGCCGAAGAGGCAGCCAAGGCCGCAGCTGAAGAGCCGGCAGCCGAGGAAGCTCCCGCCACGGAGGAAGCAGCTGAAGCCGGCAGCGCCGACACCAATGTCGCCACGCCGCGGGCTGATGCCGGCGATGAAGCGCCGATCGAGGGCGAAAGCTCGCAGGAGCCCGCGGAGGGCGGCGAGGACAAGGCCGAGGGCTAAGTCTTGCCGAAGGATAAACCCGTCACGCTTGCCGCCATTACTGGCGCGCATGGCGTGACGGGCGAGGTTCGCCTCAAGCTCTTCGGAACGGATCTCGGCGGGCTTAGAAGGTATCCGAGCTTCAATGATGGGGCGCTGACGCTCAGGTCCTCGCGCGATGATGGCAAGGGCGGTGCGATCGCCCGCTTCGTTGAGATCGCTGATCGTTCAGCTGCCGAAGCTCTCCGGGGTACCACTCTCGCAGTCCCTCGTTCTGCGCTTCCTCCGTTGGAGGAGGGCGAATATTACCATACGGATCTGATCGGGCTTGCGGCTGTTTCCGACGCAGGCGAGCCGCTCGGCGTTGTGGTGGCGGTCGAGAACTTCGGGGCCGGCGACATCCTCGAGGTGGAGCGGCCTGATGGAAGGCGCTTCATGGTACCGATGCGTGAGGAAGCGGTGACGGAGTGGGATGAGCAGCGGCTCGTGATCGAGGCTGCCTGGGTCGAATAGTGCATGTTCGATTATAAGCTTTGTTGAGGTGCGGAGCCTCATGGCCGAGAACTGGACTGCCTGAATGAGCTTTGCCGCCACGGTGCTGACGCTCTATCCCGAGATGTTTCCCGGACCGCTCGGCGTCAGCCTTGCAGGACGTGCGCTGGTCGAAGGCCTTTGGTCGCTCGAGACGGTGCAGATTCGCGACTTCGCGCAGGACCGGCACCGCACGGTAGACGATACGCCGGCCGGCGGCGGAGCCGGCATGGTGCTCAAGGCGGATGTGCTCGCGGGCGCGGTGGATCACGTCATGGCCGCCTATCCCGATTGTCCGGTTCTGGCCATGACGCCGCGCGGCAGGCCGATCACACAGGCGCGCGTTCGGGAGCTTTCCACGGGCCCCGGCGTCACCATCCTTTGTGGCCGTTTCGAAGGCTTCGACGAGCGGCTTTTCGAAGCCAGGCCGATCGAGCAGGTCTCAATCTCCGATATCGTGCTGTCCGGTGGGGAGCCTGCCGCGATCATGCTCCTCGACGCTTGCATTCGCCTGCTTCCGGGCGTAATGGGCGCGCCTTCAAGCGGTGCGGAGGAGAGCTTCGAGGAAGGGCTTCTCGAGTATCCGCATTATACCCGACCTGTCGAATGGGAAGGGCGCACGATCCCTGAAGTGCTGCGATCGGGGGATCATGTGAAGATCGCGGCATGGCGTAAGCGCCAGGCCGAGGAAGATACACGGTCACGCAGGCCGGACCTTTGGGAGCGCCACAGGGGCGCTCGGGACTGACCTGCCTCTGGCGCGCAGTGAATGATGGAGGAACCGGGTCGATGAACCTGATCCAGCAGATCGAGGCTGAGGCGATCGAGAATCTCAGCGCGGGGAAGACGATCCCCGATTTCCGACCGGGCGACACCGTTCGCATCGGCGTGCGCGTGGTCGAAGGCGAACGCACGCGCGTCCAGAATTTCGAAGGTGTCTGCATCGCTCGCGCGAACCGCGGCATGGGCAGCAATTTCACTGTCCGCAAGATCAGCTTTGGCGAAGGCGTGGAGCGTGTGTTTCCGCTCTACTCGCCCAACATCGACAGCATCACCCTGGTTCGCCGCGGTGTGGTGCGCAGGGCGAAGCTCTATTATCTGCGCGGACGCACCGGCAAGCGCGCCCGCATTGCGGAGCGCCGCGACAATCAGGGCGCCGGGCAGGGCGCCTGAGAGAGCCGGGCTTTTTGAAACAATGAGAGGGCGCTCTGGCTGACCGGTCAGGGCGCCCTTTCCTTTCCAGGCATTGAGGAAAAACGCTGCCAGGCGGGAGCCGGCACGCTGAGGAGCAAGAAGACATGGGTTACCGGGTTGCTGTTGTCGGTGCGACGGGGAATGTCGGGCGTGAGATGCTCGCGGTTCTGGCGGAGCGCGAATTCCCTATGGACGAGGTTGCGGCGGTCGCCAGCCCTCGCTCGACCGGAACCGAAATCGAAGTCGGCGACAGCGGCCGGATGGTGAAGTGCAAGAATATCGAGCATTTCGACTTCACCGGCTGGGACATCGCACTGTTCTCGGCCGGCTCCGGCCCTTCGCAGGAATACGCGCCCAAGGCGGCGGCCGCGGGCTGCGTGGTGATCGACAACAGCTCGCTGTATCGGATGGATCCGGATGTGCCGCTGATCGTGCCGGAAGTGAATCCCGATGCGATCGACGGCTACAAGGCGAAGAACATCATCGCCAATCCGAACTGCTCCACCGCGCAGATGGTCGTCGCGCTGAAACCGTTGCACGATGCGGCCGGTATCAAGCGTGTAGTCGTCTCGACCTATCAATCGGTTTCCGGAGCGGGCAAGGCAGGGATGGACGAACTGTTCGAGCAAAGCCGGGCGATCTTCGTCGGCGACCCGGTGGAGCCCCGCAAGTTCACCAAGCAGATTGCCTTCAACGTCATCCCGCATATCGACGTCTTCCTCGACGATGGCTCGACCAAGGAAGAATGGAAGATGGTCGTCGAAACCAAGAAGATCCTCGATCCCAGGATCAAGCTGCATGCGACCTGTGTGCGCGTCCCGGTATTCGTCGGCCATTCAGAATCGCTCACTATCGAGCTCGAAAGGGAGCTCTCGGCAGAGCAGGCAATGGACATTCTGCGCGAAGCGCCGGGCTGCATGCTCGTCGACAAGCGGGAAGATGGCGGTTACGTCACGCCGATCGAAAGCGCGGGCGACGGCGCGACCTTCATCAGCCGGGTGCGAGAAGATCCGACGGTGGAGAACGGCCTTTCACTGTGGTGCGTGTCGGACAATCTGCGCAAGGGCGCGGCGCTCAATGCCGTGCAGATCGCGGAGCTTCTCGGCCGACGGCATCTCAAGAAGGGGTGAGTCGCCCCAAAGTCGCCCCAATGGCAAGGAGGAACGATGGAACGCCAGGCACATCATGGCAGCTGTCAATGCGGCGCGATCCGATATCGTATCGAAGGCGAGTTGCCGCCCGCCTATGCCTGCCATTGCGGGGAGTGCAAGAAGCAGTCGGCCAGCGCCTTTTCAATGTCGATCGCCATTCGTTTCAGCAGGCTGGTCGTGGAGGGCGAACCCGCCATGTTCGAGACGACCGGTTTTAGCGGCGCGGTCAAGCAATGCTATTTCTGCCCCCGATGCGGCACGCGCATGTGGCATCGTTCTGCCCATGCGCCGGACAATGCCACGCTCAAGCTGGGCACTCTGGACGGCGGAGCCGACATCGCACCCTCCTTTCATCTGTGGGTCTCGAAGAAGCAGGCGGGCATTGAAATCGATCCTGCCGTCCCAGCTTATGAAACGCAGCCGGACGATCTGCTCCAACTGCGTGAGGCAATGACGCGATAAGTGGGGCGTCGCCATGCAGACCTCCAGAGTCGGCTTGCGCGGCGCAATCCTCGAAAGCGGTCTAGCGCCGTCCCATCAGGTGTGGGGGCGGCGTTCGGATCAGCAGCACCAGCGGAATGACCAGGCAGGTCAGCCACATCATGGCCCAGAAATCATCGATATAGGCGATCATGGCTGCTTGCCGGTTGATCATGCCATCGGCCACAGCAAGCGCTGCGCTGCCAAGCCGGTTGAATCGGTCGAGGGCGGACAGATCGATCATGCTGACCGAAGTGGCGGTGATGTTGGCTCCCAGGTCGTTATGGGCGACCTGCACATTGCGTGCGAGTATCGCGGTCAGAATTGCGATGCCGAGCGAGGAGCCGATCGAACGGAACAGGTTCATCAGGCTTGAGGCATCGGTCCGCAGATGCGGCGGGAGCGTGGCGAAGGCGCTGGTGTTGAGCGGGATGAACACCAGCCCGATGCCGAGCCCCTGCACCAGCCCCGGAACGGCGACATCCCATGGGGTGATGTCCAGGTTCCAGCGCGTCATCATGTAGAGCGAGAGCGCGGTGATGGAAAAGCCGGTGCCGATCATCATTCGCGTGTCGGCACCCAGCCGGAGGAGAAACCCCGCCACCTGCATGCTGAACATGACGCCGATACCGCGCATCGCCAGCATCATGCCGGTTTCCACTACGCCGTAGCCGATGACGTTTTGCAGCAGATTGGGCAGGAGCGCCATTGAGGAGAACAGGATCGCGCCGGCAACGAAGATAAAGCACATCGCGGTGATCAGATTGACATCCCTGAACAGCGCCCGGTCGAACAAGGGGTGCCGCGCGGTCATCGACTGGATCAGGGCCATCCAGGCAGAGGAAATGGAGACAGCAGCATATGCCCAAATCTCCATGGAATCGAACCAGTCGAGCCTCGGCCCACGGTCCAGCAGCAGTTGCAGCGAGGCAAGCGCGATGCCGATGAAGGCGAAGCCGGCAAGGTCGAACGGGCGTTCGCGCCTTTCCCGCTTCGGCAATTGCGTGGCGATCAGCGCAAGCGCGAGGGCCCCCAGCGGCAAGTTCACGTAGAACACCCAGCGCCAGTTCCAGTTCTCGGTCAGCAGGCCGCCCAGGATCGGCCCCAGCACCGGCCCCATGACCACTCCCACGCCCCACACTGTCATGATCTGCGCCCGGCGGCTTGGCCGGGTGGCGTCCAGCATGGCCGATTGGCCCAGCGGCATGATGAATGCCCCTGCAACGCCCTGGAGCGCACGGAAGATTACCATCTCGCCCAGGTTCTGAGCCATCCCGCACAGCATGGATGCGATGATGAAGCCGCTGACGGACCACAGGAGAAGCCGCTTCGCGCCGATCTGACCGGCTAGCCATCCGGTGATGGGCATGGCGACGGCACTGGCGATGATATAGCTGGTCAGCACCCACGTGATCGTCTCGGCCGTAGCGCTGAGGCTTGCCTGCATATGCGGGATAGCGACGATTGTGATCGTGGTATCGAGCAGTTGGACGAGCGAGGCGAGCATCACACCCAGAATGAGCAGGGGATAGCTCTTGGCGACGAACTCCGGTTCGTCGCGGAGCATGGCGGCGCTGGCGCCGGATGTTTCGCCGGACTGTGCGGCACTGGCCATGCGTCAGCGATCTTTGCCGTCTGTAAAGACTGTGACGACCACCGAGAGGCCCGCGATCAGTTTGCGTGGGCTTTGCTCGTCCAGTGCGATGCGCACGGGCACCCGCTGGGTGACCTTCACCCAGTTGGCGCTCGCGTTCTGGGCGGGAAGGATCGAGAATTCGGAATTCGTGCCCGCCCCAATGGACTCCACGTGACCCTTCAAGGTGAGGTCCGGATAGGCGTCGAACTCGATTTCCGCAGGCTGGCCGACTTTCATGTCGGCGAGCTCGGTTTCCTTGAAGTTGGCCTCGATATAGGTGCCGTGGGTGCCGACCAGGGTTATCACGGGAAGGTTAGGAATGATCTGCTGGCCGACCTGCAAGCGTTCGGCCTGGCTGACGAGCCCGTTCATCGGCGCGCGGATTTCCGTCCGTGAGAGGTCGAGCTGCGCGGCGGCACGGCGCGCCTTGGCTGCCGCGATCCGCGGATTCTCACCGGGCACCGCAGGGCCGTTGGCAAGTTTCGACCTGGCCTCGCGCTGTTGCGCCTCGGCGAGCTTCAAGGATTCCCGCGCCTGCGCCACGGCATGGAGCGCGGCGTCATAATCGGCCTTCGTCGCGAAGCCGCGCTTCCACAGCGCTTCCTGGCGGGCAAAGGTCGATTGCGCGAAGGCGATGTTCTCACGAGCGGCGGAGATGTCGGCACCGGAAAGTGCGCTGTCATTGGCCAGTGCCGTGAGGTCCGACTGCGCCTCCGCGATTTCGGCATTCGCCTCGGCAAGTGCGATCCGGAACGGCTCCGGGTCGATCTTGAACAGGAGATCGCCGGCTTTCACGGTCTCATTCTCATGAACCAGCACCTCGATGATCGTGCCGCCCACCAGCGCGCTGACCGAAACCTTGTCCTGCTTCACATAGGCGTTGTCGGTTTCGACCTTGCCCTGGAGGCTGAGCCAATAGATCGCGCCCCCGATGATCAGCGCCGCAGGGACGACGAGCATCAACGCAAGCCTTCCCCAGCGCCTGCGCAAAACCTCCGCTTCCGGTTCCGGCGTCCCGGCGTCGGATACGTCGGCTGTCACGTTACCTTGGCGGGGGTCAGCATCAGCCATTGGATGCCCTCGCAGCTTCGCGGGCCAGTTCCCGCCGAGCGGAAAGATTTGCGCCAACCACGTTCAGGAGTCGCTGCAACTCGGCGCGTTCGGCTTCGGACATTCCGAATAACATATCCTCCACCAGCGCATCGACCTCGTGCTGCAGTTTCTCGACCATCTGCTGGCATTTGTCTGTGAGGTAGAGCCGCCTGGCGCGGCGGTCCTCAGGATCCGGCCGGCGCTCCACCAGCCCGGCATCCTCCAGGCGATCGACCATCCGGCACAGGGTGATCGGTTCGACCTCCATCCGCTCGGCATAGAACCCCTGGTTCTCGCCGGGCGACCTGTCCAGGGCGAGCAACAAACGTGCTTGGGGCCCGGTCACGCCTGCGCTGCGCACCTGCTCGTCGAAGGCCCAGCGGGCAAGCCGCGCATTGGCCACGAGAAGGAATCCCATATGCTGCATTGAGGGGGCGTATAATAAGCTCGCTTAATAACGCAACAATGGTCTCCGCGTGCTTGCCTTGGTATCGCGAGCCGACGGACGACTTGTGTGAGGAGAAGCGCGATGCCGAGGATCATTACCGAAGCGCGCCGGCGCAGGAGCATAGGTGGATGAGCGAGCGCTTCGCCTCTTTCGATGGTACCGAGTTGGCCATGCGCCGTCTCGGGGAGGGCCGGCCGGTGATCCTGCTGCACGGCCTGTTCTCAAGCGCGAAGATGAACTGGATTCGCTTCGGTCACGCGCAGAAGCTGGCGGATGCGGGCTTTGAGGCGATCATGCCCGACCTCAGGGCGCATGGCGACAGCGCGGCGCCGCATGATCCGGCTTCCTATCCGCATGATGTGCTGGTGCGTGATGTGGAGGCACTGGTCGCCCATCTGACACTCGAGGATTACGATCTGGCCGGCTTCTCACTCGGCGCGCGGACGGCAGCGCGCTGCGTGTTGGCGGGGCTAGCGCCGCGGCGACTCGTGCTTGCCGGGATGGGGCTGGAGGGGCTGGCCGGATGGCAGGACCGCGCCGCCTTCTTCATCGATGCGATCGACCGCTTCGCCGATATCCGGCAAGGCGACCCAGCGTATTTCGCAGTCCAGTTCATGAAGACGATGAAGGTGGACCGGGTGGCTGCCCGATTGCTGCTGCAATCGGTGGAGGATACCGCCCCAACCGAGCTCTCGCGGATCACCATGCCTACACTGGTGCTGTGCGGCGACGAGGACCGCGACAACGGTTCGCCGGAGGCGTTGGCTGACGCATTGCCCGCGGGCCGGTGGGAGGAGGTGCCCGGCACGCATATGGGCTCGGTGACCGAGCCGGAGCTGAGCGACGCGATCCTGCGTTTCCTCCAGCCCGCGCAGCCTGGAGCTACGCAGCCATGAAGATGTCGCTTGCTGCTCTGGCCGGGCTGTCGCTGCTCGCCGCGGTCCCGGCTGCCTGTGCCGAGCAGAGCGCTGTGGAGGCCGAGGGCGCCACCGCCCCGGCGCTCTTCGTCGCCAACAAGCGGGAGAGCAGCCTTTCGCGCCTCTCACTCGAAAGCGGTGGGGAGACGGGGCGGGTGGCGACCTGTAGCAATCCGCATGAGCTGTCGCTCTCACCCGATCGGGCGCATGTGGCGGTCGCCTGTTATGACGGGACTGCGGTGGAGATATACGACGCCGCCAGCCTGGAGCGGGTGAAAACTGTCGAGCTGGGTGTCGGAGCGCGGCCGCATGGCGTGCTCTGGCACGAGAGCGGGACATTGCTGGCGACGGCGGAAGGGCGCGGGTCGATCTTCGTCATCGCCGATCCGCTGTCCGCCACTGCGTCGCCGAAGGAAATCGAGACGGGCGCGGGCGGACCGCATCTCTTGGCTGTGAGCCGCGACCCCGGCATTGCCTGGGGCACCAATCGGCGTGCGGGCGAAGTGATCCGCATCGATCTCGCCGCGGGCGCGGTGACGCATCGTGCCAAGGTGGAAGGCAACCCCGAAGGGATCGCAATCACGCCCGACAACAGCGCGTTATGGGTAGGGGCCAATACCGCGAACAAGGTCTACCGGCTCGATCCGGACACGCTGGAGGTCGAGGGCGAAGTGCCGACAGGCGTCATGCCGATCCGCGTGCAGATTGCGCCGGACGGCGCGCGGGTGGTGACCTCGAATGCGCGCGACGGAACACTGACCGTGATCGATGCGGAGCGGGGCGAAGCCGTGCGCACCATTGCAGTGTCCGGAGGCGGAGAGGCAGGGCAGGTGACGCTTGCCTTCTCGGAGGATGGCAGCAAGCTCTATGTCGCGGAAACCGGTGCCGATCGGATCGCGGAAACTGCCTTCCCCCAGGGAGCGGTCATTCGCAGGATGGCAGCCGGCGAGGGAGGAGACGGGCTCGCCATCAGCGAGTGATCACCGGAACGGCGGCTCGTTGAAGGCTCGGAGCTTGCGGCTGTGCAGGCGCATGCCTTCGGCGCGCAGGCGCTTGCAGGCATGAATGCCGATCTGGAGATGTGCGCCAATCGCCTCCTCATAGAAGCGATTGGCCTGGCCCGGCAGCTTGATCTCGCCGTGGAGCGGCTTGTCCGACACGCAGAGCAAGGTTCCATAGGGCACGCGGAAGCGGTAGCCCTGGGCCGCGATGGTGGCGCTCTCCATCTCGATCGCGACCGCCCGGCTGAGCGAGAGCCGGCGCGCGGAGTTCGTGTATTGCAGTTCCCAGTTGCGGTCATCGGTGCTGACCACGGTGCCGGTGCGCATGCGCCGCTTGAGGTCCGCCCCATGGGTGCCGCTGACTTCCTCCGCAGCCGCGGCGAGCGCCTGCTGTACCTCCGCGATCGCAGGAATCGGGATCTCCGGCGGCAGCACCGCATCCAGCACATGGTCGTCGCGTAGATAGGCATGGGCGAGCACATAGTCGCCGATCGACTGGCTCGGGCGCAGGCCCCCGCAATGGCCGATCATCAGCCAGGTCTCGGGCCGAAGGACGGCGAGGTGGTCGCAGATGGTCTTGGCGTTGGACGGACCGACCCCGATATTGACCAGCGTGATGCCGCAGCCATCGTCGCGGATCAGATGGTAGGCGGGCATCTGGTGCCGGCGCCACGCCGTGTCGGATAGCTGCGAGCGGGCGCCTTCGACCGGCGCATCGAGATAGAGCCCGCCTGCGCCCGACAGCGCGACATGGCCCCCACGCCCCAGCTCCGCCGCTGCCCAGTCCACGAACTCGTCGACATAGCGATGGTAGTTGGTGAACAGCACGAAACGCTGGAAGTGCTCGGGCGGCGTGCCCGTATAGTGGGCGAGGCGCGCAAGCGAGTAGTCCGTACGCAGCGCGTCGAACAGCGAGAGCGGCATCGGATCGTCGGGCCCGCCGAGTTCGATCCCGTCCGCAAGCTCGTCGCCGATCAGCGCGAGATCGGTGCTGGGGAAGTGGCGCGCCAGCTCGGTCGGCGCGATACCTGCGAGGCGAGCCCCGGCCTCGCCGTCCAGCACATAGGGGAAGGGCATCTCCTGCCGCGATCGCCGCACTTCGAACCGCACCGCGTAGTCGCCGGCGATGAGGTCGAGCTGCTCGGTCAAATAGTCCGTGAACAGCGCGGGCCGGGTGATCGTGGTGGCGTAGGTGCCCGCCGCCTGCAGCCGGCCGAAGGCGCGGGCCGTGTCCGCGCGAGAGCCTTCGCCGGCGAAGTGGACGAGGAGCTCGGGGTAACAGTAGCTTCCGTCCCTGCGGCGGGCCTGGTCGGGCAGGGTGCCATGATCGGCAAAGGCGATGACATCGGCGCGCAGCGTGCCCACCGCTTCCTGATAGAGGCGGGACAGCTCGGCGATGGCGTCTGCCGAGGAGAGGGAGGAGAGCTGAGTCATGGCCGCCAGCTAACGCCTCAATTGCTGCGATTGGAAGACGGCAAAGCGCCCGGCATGCAAAAGGGGCGCGGACCGCTTCCGGCACGCGCCCCCTTCAACATGGGTCCGATGATGGAGCGGCCGGCCCTCAGGCCTGCTCTTCGCTCTCTTCGGCTTCGGCAGGTGTCTCCAGCATCTCGGCCGGGATCTCGCCCGGCTCGAGCGTGGGGTCCTGCGCCTCGGTGAAGCCTTCGCTTTCGGCGCGCTCTTCCTCGAACATCGCCGCCATCACGTCGACGCCCTGCGACTGCAGCTCGGCCTCGTCCTCCGAACGGGCGACATTCGCCTTCACCGTCACACGCACCTCGGGGTGCAGCGCCACGGTCACGTCAAACATGCCGATCGTCTTGATCGGGGCGCCCATGATGACCTGGCGCTTGTCGATCTTGTGGCCCTTCTCCTCCAGCGCGGCGACGATGTCGCGCACATTGACGGAGCCGTAGAGCTGGCCCGAATTGGACGAAGCACGGATCAGCACCACCTCGACGCCGTCGACGGTCGCACCAGCCTTCTCGGCCTCGGTGCGGCGTTCCGCGTTCTCCTTCTCCAGCCGCTCGCGATTGGCCTCGAAGACCTTGCGGTTGGCTTCATTGGCGCGCAGCGCCTTCTTCTGGGGCAGCAGGAAGTTGCGTGCATACCCGTCACGGACAGTCACGACATCGCCGATCGTGCCCAGCTTCTCGATACGTTCGAGCAGGATGATTTCCATCTCTCTGCCCTCCTTACTTCACGATGTAGGGCAAGAGGCCGATCTGGCGCGCGCGCTTGATCGCCTTGGACAGCTCGCGCTGCTTCTTGGCGGAAACGGCGGTGATACGGCTCGGCACGATCTTGCCACGCTCGGACATGAAGCCCTGCAGCAAGCGCACGTCCTTGTAATCGATCTTCGGCGCATTCTTGGCCGAGAACGGGCAGCTCTTGCGGCGGCGGAAAAACGGACGGGCCATTATGCGTCCTCCCTCTCGCGGCTGCGGCGGCGCTCGCGGTCCTGCTTGCGCATCATCACGGAGGGGCCTTCCTCCAGCTCGTCAACGCGCACGGTCAAATAGCGGATGATGTCTTCGTTGATGCGGTTCTGGCGCTCCAGCTCTTCCACCACGCTGCCCGGCGCGTCGATGTTGAGCATCACGAAATGCGCCTTGCGGTTGCGGTCGATCTTGTAGGCGAGGCTCTTGAGGCCCCAGGTCTCCGTCTTGGTGACCTTGCCATTGTTGCTTTCGATGATTTCGGTGGCCTGGGCCGCCAGCGCATCGACCTGAGCCTGGCTCAGATCCTGACGCGCGAGAAATACATGCTCGTAATACGGCATGCGCTCGTCCTTTCACTCCTGCCGATCGCTGGCTGTCCGCGCCCATCGCGGGAGCCCCTCCGGCTTTCTTCGATTTTCCGCGCCAGGCTGGGCCGAGACGGGGAAGCGGCGCACATACAGCTTTCCCGCCGGATTGCAAGGCCGGCGAGCGCCCGCCGATTCGTGGCCGCGCCCGCCCGCCGCCCGCACATGGCAGGCCGGAGGGCAAGGGGGCAATGTGTCAAGTTCAGCATGACACTTCCTGCCCGCCAGAAAAAAAGCGAAATCCGTTTTTCTCAATCCGCGCAGGCAGTTGAGACGAAAATCGCTGCACAAGCTGTGACCTTCCATAGTCGCTGTGTCATCCTTATGCGGCAAGGGGCCAGGCGCTCCTTCGTGCAGTCAATGGACGCACCGGCCCCATCCTCATCGCGGAACAAAAGCAGACTCTCCCAATGTAGGAAAGCGATAAAATCGCGCCATGCCGCGCCGCCCCCGCTTGCGCGGCGGGAACCTGAGCGGCAAGGCGGCATATCGTTCATAGGCCCTTGAAGGAGAGTTCATGCCCGGCGGATTGGTTGCGCTGCTCGACGATGTTTCGCTGATCGCGCGCGCCGCCGCCAGCTCCATAGACGATGTCGGAGTCGCGGCAGGCAAGGCCGGGTCGAAAGCCGCGGGCGTGGTGATAGATGATGCGGCGGTCACGCCCTCCTACGTCACCGGCCTTTCGCCGGCGCGCGAGCTGCCGATCATCTGGAAGATCACCAAGGGCAGCCTGAAAAACAAGCTGCTGATCCTGCTGCCCGGCGCGATCCTGCTGAGCGAGTTCCTGCCGGCGGCGATCATCTTCATCCTCATGCTCGGAGGTACCTATCTGAGCTATGAGGGCGCCGAGAAGGTGATGGAGAGGCTGGGCGGGGAGAAGCACGGCCAGACGTTGGGCGATCCGATCGAGGACGCTGCGGCCTTCGAACAACAGCGCGTCTCCGGCGCGATCCGCACCGATCTGATCCTTTCGGCGGAGATCATGGCGATCACCCTCAGCGCAGTGGCGGTGGAAAGCTTCTGGGTGCGGGTGGGTGTGCTCGCGCTGGTCGGCGCGGGGATCACCTTCGCGGTCTATGGCGCGGTGGCGCTGATCGTGAAGATGGACGATGTCGGCCTGCATCTGACGCAGAGGGGCTCCGCCGCGGCGCATGCCGTGGGCTGCTTCCTGCTGCGGGCGATGCCGCGGCTGCTCACCGCGCTGTCGGCGATCGGCACCGTGGCGATGCTGTGGGTCGGCGGCGGGATCATCATTCACGGGCTGGCGCAGCTCGGCATCGTCGGGCCGGAGCACGTGATCGAGGACATCCGCCACGCAGTGGAGACGGCGACCGGAGCGCTGGGCGGCGTGCTCGGCTGGGTGACGTTTGCGGGACTGTCGGCGCTGTTCGGCCTCGCGCTGGGCGCGGTGATCGCCGTGGTGCTGCACAAGGTGCTGCGGATCGGCGGGAAGGCGCATTAGGGAGGGCGGGGCGCGCTACGTCGGCGAATTCGTCACTCCCGCGCAGGCGGGAATCCAGTTTCAACGGTTGCTGCTGGATTCCCGCCTGCGCGGGAATGACGAAGGGAGAGGGGGAATGACGAAGAAGAGCGTGTCGAACTCTCGTTCTGTCATCCCGGATCCTGTTCCGGGATCCAGCTTGTTGCCTCTCGCTGACGGCAAGAAAGCGGGACCCCGGATTCTGGGTGACGAAGGGGGAAGCGCGGGGATGAGAAAGGCCTCATTCCCCGCCCCCTTCTTCAGAAACTGACCTGGATACGGCCGCCCAGGACGTCGGCTGAATAGCTGCGCTCTCCCCCTGCCGCGGGGAGGGCGGCGAAGTCGTATTCGAGATGCGCGTAGTTCAGCAAGAAGCGCAGGTTTTCGACCGGCCACCAGGAAAGCCCGGCGATGTAGCCGTTCTGCTCGCCGCCGATCACCCCCGCCGATTGGTCGACGAGGTCAAGGTAATCATAGCGCAGGGTGAGCGCGACCGCGCCGATGCCGCCTTCGCTGACGGGATTCGCGATCTTCGGCGCACGGATCGTACCGCCGCGGTAGCCAAGGCTGTCGTCGGTCAGAAAATAGCCGAGCTCCGCATAACCGCCGAAGAAGCCCGCATCTGCGCCAGGATCGCGCGCAAGCTTCAGCCAATGGGCTTCGCCCGCGGCGTGGAGCCGGCCAGCGATCGCCAGCGCCTCCAGCCCGTAGCTGGTTTCGGAACTCACGCCGCCTACATTGCCGGTGTCGATGAAGCGGATGTCGGTGCTGTGGATCAGCGGCCGCTGGCGGTAGCGACCGCTGGTCAGCGTATCGCCGAGGTCGCGCCAGTGGGCCGAGCCCGCGAAATGCAATTGCGTATTGCCGAGCTTGGGCGCGAAGACCGCGCGGCCGTCGACACTGAACGAGTTGTTCCCGTCATTGGATAGATCGGCGACGTTATCGGTGAATACACCGCCTTGCAGGAGCACGGGGCCGGCGGCGTATTGCGCCGAGAGGCCGAGCCGCCGTTCGAATCCGAAAGCGTCGGTGAAGGCGGCGCGTTCGACCAGCACGGTGTCGTTCCCGCTGGTGAGTTCGTCGAGCGACTGGAAATTGTTGTGCTGCCCCGCGGTCACCGTCAGCCCGCCGGTCTTATAGGTGATATACCCGTCCCACAACTGGGCCGAGCCGTCGGCGAACTCCAGTTCGAAGCGATATCCGAACCCGCCGGGGATGTTCCCTTCGGCGCCCAGACGCACGCGGCGAAGTTCACTGGAAAAGCCGGTCCCGTCGTCGGTGATGCCATCGGGGGCGCTGAGATGGCCGAAATCGTATTGCAGCCGTCCGCGCGGCTTGAACGTCCATCCGTCGCCGGAGGAGAATTCGGGCGCGCCTTTCCACCCGCCCTTCGTTCCGGCAGCGGCATCCCTGGTGGCCTGCGCCGTTTCGATCGCCTCGGCGGCGCGGGTTTCGGCGCGGGCGACTGTCGTCTGCTGCGTCTCAAGCGCGGCTTCCAGCGCGTCGATCTGCTTCCGGAGCGCCTCCAGCTCCTCGCGAAGCTGGCGCACTTCCGCGGTGGATGTGTCGGTCTCCTGCGCCAGCGCCGGACTGGCCGACGCAAACGACAGGGCAAATGCCGTCCCGGCAAGAAAACGTGCGATCATCATTCATTCCTCTTTACGATCGCGACGCTTCCGGTGGACCGGTCGGCATCGAAGTTGTTGGTTTGCTACTTACCCGGTCGCAGCCGGGTTCTTTCGGTTACGTCGATCTGGACGATCCGATCTTCATGTACCGTGACAGCGACGGAGCCGTAGCGCAGCGTGAGCAGAGCCTCGCGAATGCTTTCGAGGCCCTGTTCGACGTGCTGACGCTTGGCCGGGGTGACGTCGCCGGTGGGCGGAGAGAAGGAGACTGTCATGGCCGTACCTTTCCATCGGGGAAGAGACGTGCGCGGGTGACGCGAAAAGCGAGGCGCTGGCCCGGTTTGGGCGGCACCCGGTCGGTTGCGAAGTCGATCTCGATCACGCGGGAGAGGCCGCTGACGGCGCCTTCGACCCGCCAGTTGCCGCCCATGCGGTAGGCGCCGGTAACCACCATCGGAACGGCCCCGGTCTCGTCGCAGTCGAGGACCACGTCGTGGGGACGAAAGTCGAGCCGGGCGGGTCCGTCGGCCGCTCCTTCAGCGTCGACCGCAATCGGGCGATCGTGGAATTGCGGCACGCCGTCGATCACCGTCACCGGAAGGCTGTTCGTGTCGCCCACGAAACCCGAGACGAAGCTGGTGCCCGGCGCCATATAGACCTCGTCCGGGGTGCCGATCTGCTCGATCACGCCATCGTTCATCACGACGACGCGGTCGGCCAGTTCGAGCGCTTCCTCCTGGTCGTGCGTGACGAAGATGGAGGTCAGCTTCATCTGTTCGTGAAGCTGCCGCAGCCAGCGGCGCAATTCCTTGCGCACTTTGGCGTCGAGCGCCCCGAAAGGCTCATCGAGGAGCAGGAGCTGCGGCTCGACCGCCAGCGCGCGGGCCAGCGCGACGCGCTGGCGCTGCCCGCCCGAAAGCTGCGCCGGGTAACGATCACCCAGCCCGTTGAGTTGAACCAGGTCAAGCAGCTCCCGGGCCCTGGCGCGAATCTCCGCCTTGGGTGGTCGGTGCCTGCGCGGACGGACCGAGAGGCCGAAGCCGACATTGTCCAGCACGTTCATATGCCTGAACAGCGCATAGTGCTGGAAGACGAAGCCCACCTTGCGGTCGGCCACTTTCAGATCGGTCACATCCTCGCCGTTGAAGGATACGCTGCCCGCCTCCGGAAAGGCGAGGCCGGCGATGATCCGCAGCAGCGTCGTCTTGCCCGAGCCAGACGGGCCGAGCAGGGCGAGGAATTCGCCGTCGCGCACTTCGAGATTGATGTCATTCAGCGCCGCGAAGCTGCCGAAATGTTTGGAAATTCCGTTGAGCTTGATCAATGTCCCACGCTCCCATGTTGGTAATCGAAGCGCCTCTCGAGGATCGACTTGAGCACCAGCGTCAGCAGCGCGAGCATCGCGAGCAGCGAGGCAACCGCGAAGGCGGCGACGAAGTTGTATTCATTGTAGAGAATCTCGACATGCAGCGGCACGGTGTTGGTCAGTCCGCGCAGATGGCCGGAGACGACCGAAACCGCGCCGAATTCGCCCATCGCCCGCGCGTTGCACAGCAGCACGCCATAAAGCAGACCCCAGCGAATATTGGGCAACGTCACGCGCAGGAAGGTCTGAAACCCGCTCGCGCCGAGCGACAGCGCCGCTTCCTCGTCATCCCGGCCCTGTTCGGCCATCAGCGGGATCAACTCGCGGGCGACGAAGGGGAAAGTGACGAACACGGTTGCCAGCACGATGCCGGGCACGGCGAAGATGATCTGGATGTCGTATTCGCGCAGCCACGGCCCCAGCCAGCCCTGCATGCCGAACAGCAGCACGTAGACGAGGCCCGCGACCACCGGGGACACCGAAAACGGCAGGTCGATGAAGGTGACGAGCACGCTCTTGCCCGGAAAATCGAACTTCGCGATCGACCAGGCGGCGGCGATGCCGAATACCACATTGAGCGGGACGCTGATCGCCGCGACCGTCAAGGTCAGCTTTATCGCCGCGATCGCATCCGGCTCCACCAGCGCGGTACGATAGGCGTCGAAGCCCTTCGCCAGCGCCTGGGCGAACACGGTGATCAGGGGGAGGAGCAGGAACAGCGATATGAATGCCAGCGCAATGAGGATGAGTGCGTGTGCGGCTCCGGACTTTCGATATGCGGAAGCGCTCATGCGTCGACCCTCCTGCGGCTGCAGCTCTGGACCAGGTTGATGAACAGCAGCATCGCGAAGGACACGATCAGCATGACCACGGCGATCGCGGTCGCGCCGGCGTAATCATACTGTTCGAGCTGCGTGAGGATCAGCAGCGGTGCGATCTCCGATTTGAACGGCATGTTCCCGGCGATGAAGATGACCGATCCGTACTCGCCCACGCCGCGGGCCAGTGCGAGCGCAAAGCCCGTGAGCAGCGCAGGCAGCAGGGCGGGCAGGATTACGCGCACGAAGACCTGTAGCGGGCTCGCACCCAGCGAAAGCGCAGCCTCCTCGGCATCCCGGCTGAGATCGGCCAGTACCGGCTCGACCGAGCGCACGATGAAGGGCAGGCCGATGAAGATCAGCGCGATCGTGATCCCGATCGGATTGTAGGCCAGGCGTATGCCGAGCGGCTCGACAAGCTGCCCGATCCAGCCATTGCTGGCGTAGAGCGAGGCGAGCGCGATGCCCGCCACCGCCGTCGGCAGCGCGAAGGGCAGGTCGATCAACGCGTCGAAGATCCGCTTGCCGGGGAACTCGTAGCGCACGAAGACCCATGCCACGATCATGCCGAAGACGGCGTTGATCAGCGCGGCCGCGAGCGCGGTGCCGAAGCTGACCTTGTAGGCAGCGATCGCTCGCGGCGAGAAGCCGACTTCGAGAAACTCCGGCAGCCCCATTCCGGCGGCGCGGATGAACACCGTGCTCAGGGGGATGAGCACGATCAGCGAAAGCCAGGCGAGCGTGAAGCCCGTCGTCAGCCCGAAACCGGGAATGATCGTCCTGCGTCGGGCGCGCGCCTGGGCGGTGAATAGGTTGGGCATCTGCAGTGGTCTGCTCAATACGAGGGGTGCGGGTCAGCGTTTCGCTTGGGCGAAAATCTTGTCGAACACGCCGCCGTCGCTGAAGAAACGCTTCTGCGCCGCCTGCCAGCCGCCGAACGCTCCATCGATCGTGACCAGGTTCACCTCGGGAAAGATGGAGGCATATTTGGCCTTCGCCGCATCCGAGGTGGGGCGATAGAAGTTCTTGCCGATCACGTCCTGCGCCTCTGGCGTGTAGAGGAAGCGCAGATAGGCCTCGGCGACCTCCGCGGTTCCGTGCCGGCCGACATTGCCGTCAAGCACCGCGACCGGAGGCTCTGCGAGGATCGAGATCGAGGGCACGACGATATCGAACCTGTCTTCGCCCAGTTCCTTCTGCGCCAGGAACGCCTCGTTCTCCCAGGCGAGCAGGACATCGCCGATGTTGCGCTCGGCAAATGTCGTGGTCGAGCCGCGCGCCCCGCTGTCGAGCACCGGCACGTTGGCGTAGAGCTTGCGAACAAAATCCTGTGCCGCGGCATCCGAGCCGTAGGCTTCCTTCGCGTAAGCCCAGGCGGCAAGGAAGTTCCAGCGTGCACCGCCGCTCGTCTTGGGGTTGGGCGTGATCACGCCGATGCCAGGCTTCACCAGATCGTCCCAGTCGCGGATATTCTTCGGGTTGCCCTCGCGGACGAGGAACACGATCGTCGAGGTGTAAGGCGAGCTGTTGTTGGGCAGCCGCTGCTGCCAGTTTTCTGCAAGCGCCTCGGTCTTGGCTGCGATCTCGTCAATGTCATAGGCCAGCGCGAGAGTGACCACGTCGGCATCGAGCCCGTCGATCACTGCGCGCGCCTGCTTGCCCGCGCCGCCGTGGCTCATATTGATCTTCACGTCCTGCCCCGTTTGCTCTTTCCACGAGGCGGCGAAGAGGGGATTGATCGCCTCATAAAGCTCGCGCGTCGGATCGTACGAGACATTGAGCAGCTCGACTGCCGCGGGCTGGCCCGATGCATCGCCCGAATTCCCGCTCTGCGAGCAGGCGGCGACTGCAAGAGCGGTCGTCCCGAGCAGGGCTCCCACGGCAGTGCGGCGCCAGTTCCACTTCAACTTCATCTCGATATCTCCCCGTTCAAACCGAACCTCCGACGAATCGGAAGTCGATTATTCCTATCGGCTAAGTGGGGAATTGCAAGATGAGAAAAGTCGGGTCAGCCTGCCCGGCGCTCCTCCCGCCGCCAGGGCGAACCGTAGGGAGCATCCATCAGCGCATCGCCGATCGTGCGCGAGTCGAGCACGGCGCGGCTGGCATCGTAGGCGCGGCCGAACTCGCGGCGGATCTCGCACTGGGCTTCGCTCACGCAGTCCTCGCAGCGGCGATAGGATTGGCGCGAAAGGCAGGGGAGAGGGGCGAGCGGGCCTTCGAAAATCCGCAAAACCTCACCGAAACTCACGGTATCCGCGGGGCGCAGCATGACATAGCCGCCGCTTTTGCCGCGCCGACTGTCAAGGATGCCGGCCTTGCGCAGGTCGAGCAGGATCTGCTCGAGGAACTTGTGCGGGATGTTGTAACGGCGCGCGATCTCCGCGCTGGTGACCGCCTCGCCCTCGGGCGCAGCCGCAACGGTCAGCAAGGCGCGAAAGGCATATCTGGCCTTGTTGGAGATCATTTTCTTTTCCCTATAACGTAAGTCGGTATTTAGCCCCGAAAAGAAATTTCTTCAACCGTCATATCGCCAGCATGACCGCGAAGACGGCAGCGGCCACTGCGAGGCAGATCGCGGTGAGCGGGGCGCCGAGCCGGGGGAAGTCCATGAAGCGGTAACCGCCGGCCCCCATGACGACGGCATTATTATGGTGTCCGAATGGCGTCAGAAAGTCGAGCGAGGCGCCTATCGCAACAGCCATCAGCAGCGGTTCCACCGGGGTTCCCGTGCGTGTCGCGAGCCCTGCCGCGATCGGGCTCAACACCACGGCGGCCGAGACGTTGTCGACGAACGGCGTGATAATCACCGCAAGCGCGAGCACGCCGAGTACGACGACAACCGGTTCGCCGAGAGGAAGAACATCGGCCAAGTGATCGGCGATCAGATGCGCCGCTCCCGTGCTCTCCACCGCCATCCCCAGCGGAATCATGCAGGCGAGCAGGATAACGATGCCCCAGTTCACATCGGACAGCGCAGTGCGCAAGTTGAGATGACGGGATAGCACGAGCGCAAGCACCACCGCGCCGAATGCGAGGTGGGCGGGGAGGATCTCCAGCGCGGTCGCTCCGACGCCAAGCGCGAAGATGCCGACAGCGGTCGCGGCACGGCGCGGGCGGCCGAAAATCCGACGTGGTGACAGCGCGAGCATCCCGCACTCGGCGGCGAGCTGGCGCATCGCCGCGCGCTCTCCCGAGAGCACGACGACATCGCCCATCGAAATCGGCAGATCGTCGAAGCGCCCTTCGATCCGCCCGCGCCGGCTCGCCAGCGCGAGAACACGCACGCTGTACCCGGCATAGGCTTCCAGATCCTCCACCCGCGAGCCGAGCAGCAGGCTTTCGGGCATGACCACCACTTCGAGCATTTCATGCTCGGGCAGGGTGGCCGAAGGTCTTTCCAGCACGAGGTCGCCCGCTTCGTGCAGTTCCTCGATCCGTCCGATGTGGCCTTCCACCAGCAGCAGGTCGTCATGTGCGAGGACGATGTCCTGCCGCCGGGCGAACACATGCGCACCGCGCCGAACAACGCCGTGGACGCGCAGGCCGGAGAGGCGCTCGAACTTCGGAAGGCGCAGTCCGGCATATTGCGAGCCATCCGGAATGCGGCGTTCGGCGACGAAGTGCGAGGGTCCGGCATCGGTCGACGGATCATCGCCGGCGGCGAAGCGCGCGAAGACCCGCGGGGCAGCAATCACGAGCCAGCCAATCCCTGCCAGGGCCAGCGGCACGCCGATGATCGCCAGTTCGAAATAGCCGAGATTGCGCCCCGTCTCCCGCGCCATCCAGTCGTTGACAAGCAGGTTGGCCGGGGTGCCCGTCAGCGAACACATTCCGCCGAGCAGTGTCGCGAAGGACAAAGGCATAAGGACGCGTGCCGGCGGAATGCCGATCCGGGCGCAGACCGAAATGGCGACCGGAAACATCAGTGCGAGCGCGCCGATATTGTTCATGAACACCGACACGCAGGCCCCCGCGACGCAGAGGAAGACGAGCACGCCCGTTTCGCTCCGCAGACGTGCGACGATATGCCGTGCGAAGCTGTCCAGTGTGCGCGTATCGGCCAGCGCCGCGACAACCAGCAAGATCTCGACCACGGTGATCACCGCGGGGCTCGCGAAGCCGGAGAACACGGAGGTTGCAGGGACTATTCCGATCGCGAAGGCGGCGGCGAGCCCGCACATCGCCACGACTTCGACGCGGAACCGCTCGGTCGCATAGGCGCCAAGCATTGCGAGCAGGATTGCCACGATCGCTCCCTGCTCAAAGGTCATGCACGATTTCCGTCAATGGTTCACCGGTCGCAATTGCTGCCTAATCTGGTGGGGCGATCACATAAAGCCCATCCATGACCCAGGCCATCGATTTACGCTTTCCGACAAGGCGGCCGCAAAGGAGAGCTAGAGCCGAGTGATCTGTCGCGACGTCGCATCGCGTGGGCGCAATTCGGCTTGCCTCCAATACCCTACTTGTTAAGTAGGGAATAACTTGTGGAGAAAGCACATGCGGCAGATTACGGATTTTGCGGGCAAACGCCCGCTTCTGCTTACGGTTCCGGGCCTCGACAACAGCGGGCCGGCGCATTGGCAAACGCTGTGGGAGAGGGAACTCGACGATTGTGTCCGGGTCGAACTCGGCATGTGGGACCGTCCGCATCGCAACACCTGGGTCAATAAGCTCAACGCTGCAATCGTCACGGCGAGCCGCCCGGTGGTGCTGGTCGCCCATAGTCTGGGCTGCCATGCAGTCGCCTGGTGGAACAAGTTGGAGCAGGGGGCGAGCGACAAGGTTCTCGGTGCTCTGCTCGTCGCGCCGCCGAATCTGGACGGCTTGCCGAAAGACAGCAGGCTTTCCGCATTCGCGCCGCTCGTCCGCGAACGCTTGCGCTTTCCATCCATCGTCGCCGCGAGCGAGGACGATCCATACGCGACCCTCGGCCAGGCTCGCAAAATGGCTCGGCTATGGGAAAGCCGTCTCGTGAATGCGGGCTGGCTGGGCCACATCAATGCGGATTCGAATATCGGCGCGTGGCCCTTTGGACGCTATCTGCTCGAGCAATTGGTCTTCAATCTCTCCTGGCCGACTATCCCTTCGCTTCCGGGTGGCGAGAATCTGCCGAGACGCGGAGCCGATTTGAGGATAGGCTTGGATTGACGGGTATGGCGGTGGCGCCGCCGCTTGCCTCCCATCTGGCCTGGGGACAACGAAATCCGTGACCGTCCAGATACGCGCGGCCGAACCGCGAGACATTCCGGCCATTGTCGCTCTCCAGCTTCAGGATGCGAAGGTGCGGGAGGGTCTCAGCCCTCGCTTTTGGGCGCTGGGGCCGGACGCACGGGCGAAGATCGCCGAATCGCTCCAAACCATCTCGAATCCGATGATGGGTTCGATCCGGCATCATTGGATGATTGTGGAGCAGGGCGGCGCGGTGCTGGGCGTTATGCATGGTATCAACCTGCCCACGCCGCCCATCTATGAAGCGCGTGGAGGGGAATATGCCGGTGTCATGCTGGATGACAGCCATGTTCCGTCCGATCCGCAGGTGGCAGATGCGCTGCTCCGGGCGACCGAGCGTCTGCTGCGCGATGCTGGCGCGGGCGTGTTTGTAGCTGCTTCCCCCATAGGCTGGAAAACCCGCACCGATTTTTTCAGAGGAGCCGACTACACGCCAACGACATCCTACATGTTCAAGCCTGCGCTTTCCGGGGTTCAACCTGCGCTCTCCTCCGTGCGGACGGCGACGGAAGCTGATCTTGACGGAATAGTAAGGCTGAGCGCCCGTCACCGGGCGGGACTGGAGATTGCCAACCCGGATTTTTGGAGAATTCACCCGGAGGCTGACACGCGCTTCGCGGCATGGATGCGCATGTCGCTGGAGTTCAAGGATCGCTCGATGTTCGTGGCGGGGGACCGGGGAAAGGTGGACGGGTTTGTAATCGCGCAGCCAGCTTCGCCGCTTCATCTTTCCGCGGCTCATGATTCCTCCAAGCTCGGATTGATCGATGATTTTTGCGCGCTTGCCTTCGACGCGCCCGATGAGGCGGATGGGCGCACCGGTGAGCCGGCGGCGTTATTGTCTGCTGCCGAAGCCGCTTTCGAAATGCGGGGATTGGATGCGGCGCTCGCCATTTCGCCCACGCGAATGACAGCCAAGATCAAGCTCCTGGAAGAAGCCGGTTATCGGGAGACCAACCTCTGGATGACAAGGCGCGGCGATCGCACGGCGTAAGGTAGTCAGTTCGCCGTGCCCCGTGCGGGCGGGGAGCCGAGGATATCCTTGGACAATCCAGAGCGGAGCTGCCGGAACTGGATTCCCACCTTCGCGGGAATGACGAAATGAGAAGCTTTCGTCCTCTCATCCCGGACCCCGTTCCGGGATTTTGCTTGTTGCCTCTTCGCTGCCTCTTGGATGACGTAGCAAGGAAGCTGGGCCCCGGAACAAGTCCGGGGTGACGAACTCGGGCGTGGCATCGAAGGACGGGACGCGGTAGGGAAGGTAGCGAGACGATAAAGAAGGCACCGAAGAGGGCCGAAGTCGGAGGGGATGCCTCATGAACAGATTCGCCGGCCTGCGGCAGCGCGCGGCCCGAGTATATAGGTCCGCCGCTCTGGTCTCTCTTGCAGGCGCAATGTTGTTTGGCGCCCAGGCCGCTCATTCGCAGGAGGTTCCCGCGCGAGCTGCCGAGGAACTTCCCGCCGAGCTCCTCCAGCTCCGCCGCGACTTCATCGATTCCCCGCTCAACATGCTGGCATACCAGCATATCGACAGCATCTTCTATACGGCGCCGGTAAAGGCGGGCTCCGGCCCTTCGCGCCAGGCGTGGTCGCTCCCCCGGGAGGAGACGCCGCTGTCCTTCACATATGAGTTTGCAGGCCAGACCTATACGCCCGAGCAGTTCCTGAGCAGGAACAAGACCAATGCGCTGTTGGTGATCAAGTCCGGCAAGATCGTCTACGAGAATTACCTCAACTTCAGCACGCCCGAGACGAAGTTTCTCTCCATGTCGATGGCGAAGTCGATCACGTCCATCCTGATCGGCGCGGCGGTGGAGGACGGGCTGATCAAGTCGCTGGACGAGCAGCTCACCGCCTATGTGCCCGAACTGGCCGGCACCGGATACGAAGGGGTGACCATTCGCGACACCTTGCGGATGCGGACAGGGATTGCGCGGGAGGAGGATTATTCGGTCGATCCGGACAATCCCAGCGAGTGGTGGAAATGGCGCGAGGCCACCATCATCCGCAACGAGCGCCGGGTGGCGGAGCAGGCCCTGCTGATGAAGCGCGCCAATGAGCCGGGATCGAAATTCGAGTATTCCACCCTCGATACGGTGGTGCTCGGCTGGGTGCTCGAGCGCGCGCTCGGCGGCAAGTCCATCTCGGAATATATGAGCGAGCGTATCTGGCAGCCGCTGGGGGCCGAGGCCGATGGCTCCTGGGTCCTCGACGGGCCAATGGGGGTGGGGCGCGAGCACAATGGAATGGGGTTCAACGCCGCGCTGCGCGATTATGGCCGTCTCGGGCTGATGATGCTCAACAATGGCCGGGCCAATGGCAGGCAGATCCTGCCCGAGGCTTGGGTGCGGGAATCGACGGTGTCCCCGCCGGGAGAGCTGACCGCGCCCGGTGCGCCGACGGGCTATCAGTACCAGTGGTGGACGCTCGCGGATAGGAGCGCCTACATGGCGCTGGGCTATGACGGGCAGTTCATTTTCATCGATCCCGACACGGAGACGGTGATCGTGAAAATGGGTTATTATCCGGACGAGCCGGGCCCCTATAACGAAGAGGCATTCGCGTTCTTCAAGGCTGCCTCGGCCTGGAGCAACTGACGGCGAGCGCACGCAGGCAAGAGACAGGTCGTCCTTCGCGGTATTACGGCAGCTTCCCCAGCAGTTCCCTGGCAAAGGATGTCAGCGTGTCGTCTCGCGCGCCCATGATCGCGATGCGGTCCCCCGGCCGGGCGATCTGCAGCATATAGGCGCCGCAATCCTCGCGCGACGGGATGTATTCGGCCTTGCCGCCGGCCCCCGCGATCAGCTTCACGATGCGCTCGCTGCCTTCACTGCGGTCCACCGTGCCGCCGAAGTAGACCGGGTCGCACAGGATCGCCACATCCTCGGGCCCGAGCAGCCCGGCAAAGACCCGCGCGAGCTCATGCCCCATCTGCCGCAGGGGGCCGTAACCGTGCGGCTGGAAGAAGGCGATCACGCGGCCCGGCTGGCTCTTCAGAGTGCGTAGCGTGGCGGCGCATTTTTCCGGGTTGTGGCCGAAATCGTCGATCACGCTGATGCCGGAAGGGCTGGTGCCGATAAGGTCGAAGCGGCGCGCGAGGCCCTGGAAGCGGGACAGCGCCTGCACTGCCTGCGACACGGGAACCCCGGCCGCGTGTGCGCCGGCGATCGCCGCCAGCGCATTGGCGAGATTGTGCCGGCCGGGCATGGCGAGGGCGAGGCTGTGGCGGAAGCCCTCGTCGCGGTCGCAGATTTGCGCGGCGATGCCGCCGGCTGTCTCCGCGATCGAGCCGGGTTCGACACCGATCATCGCTTCCTCATCCTCGATCCCGAAGGTGATGGTCGAGCCTGCCCGCGATGAGAGCGCGAGGACTTCCTCGTCATCCACATTGATGACGGCGCAGCGCGCCGCCGCGAGATAGTCGCCGAACAGGCTGCGCAATTCCTCCATGCTCTTGTGGTCGAGGCTGACGTTGAGCAGCAGGGCGACGTCGGGCCGGTAAAGCGCGATCGAGCCGTCGCTTTCATCCACCTCGGAAACGAAGGCGCTGCCGCCGCCCACCCGTGCGCTGGCAAAGGGGGTTTCGGTCGAGACGAAGTTCTTCATCACCGCGCCGTTCATGATCGTGGGATCGCCGCCGCAATCGGTCAGGATCCAGCCCAACATCGCGGTGACGGTGGACTTGCCGCTGGTGCCGGCGACGGCGATGCCTTGCGGCGCGAGGTTGAACAGGGTGGAGAGCAGCTCCGCACGGCTCATCCGGGTGCAACCGAGCTCGCGCGCGCGGACCATCTCGGGCACGGTGTCTTCCACCGCGGCGGAGGCGACCACGACCTGCTCGGCGGAGGTGATGCCGCTGCCATCCTGCGGGAACAGCTCGATGCCCTGCGCCTCCAGCCAGGCGAATTTCTCAGGCGTGCGCCCCTGGTCGCGGCTGCGGTCGGATCCCGCGATCCGCGCGTCGTGCCCGTGCAGGATCATTGCCAGCGGCAGCATGCCCGAGCCGCCGATGCCGCTGAAGAACCATGGATGGGCGGTAAGGGAGGAGGTGTCCGGCATGGCACTGCCATAGGCCTGAAAGGCTTTCGCGCGCCAGAGGAAACACCCTGGATAGCGGCCCCCAATCTTCTTCACACCGAATTTGGATACATAGTCGCCAAGCCCTTCGCGGGAATGACGAAAGTGGCTATGCACCCCCTCGATGACCAACATTGCCATCTGCGCGCCCGCAACCCCCATCACGCCCGCCGATGTGGAGCAGGTGAGGAAGATCGCCGCACAATTCCGCGGCCTTTCGCTCCAATTTCATGAGCAATGCTACGCGGTGGATGGGCATTTCGCGGGCAGCGACGCCGTGCGGCTTTCTGCCCTGCTCGAATGCGCGAACGATCCGGCCTTCGATGCCGTGTGGATCGCGCGCGGAGGATATGGCGCCAACCGCATCGCGGCCGAAGCGGTGGCGGCAATGAGCCCGTCGGCAAGGGAGAAGGCCTGGCTTGGCTATTCGGATGCCGGCTATCTCCTTGCGGCGCTGTACCGCGCCGGCATCGGCAGGCCGGTCCATGCGCCGATGGTGGTGGATATTCGCCGCGAGGGCGGGGAGGCGGCGATTGCGCGGGTGCTGGCCTATCTTGCGGGTGACACGGCGGGACTGGAGCCGGGATTGGGGGATGCGCCCGTCTGCGCCTTCAATCTGATGACGCTCGCCATGCTGTGCGGGACCGAACTGATGCCCGACCTTTCCGGCCATGTGGTGCTGGTGGAGGAAGTCTCCGAGCATCTCTACGCCATCGACCGGCTGTTCTTCCACGTGACGCAGCATCTTGGCGGCATCGCCGGGCTGCGGCTCGGAAGGGTCAGCGACGTGCCCGAGAATGACCGGCCCTTTGGCGCCGAGCCGGAGGATATTGCGCGCTACTGGTGCGGCCGGGCCGGAATTCCCTACCTCGGAAGGGCGGATATCGGGCATGATGTCGCCAACAAGATTGTGCCCTTCGGACTTGCGGCGAAGGAGCCGGGCCAATAACCGGCGCGCCAGAGGAGGACCGCATGCGCGCATTCGTATTTCCAGGACAAGGCAGCCAGAAGATCGGCATGGGTGTGGAACTGGCAGAGGCCAGCGCAGCCGCGCGCGAGGTGTTCGAGGAAGTGGACGACGCGTTGTCATTCAAGCTTTCGGCGATCATGCGCGAAGGGCCGGAGGACCGGCTGACGCTGACCGAGAATGCCCAGCCCGCGATCATGGCAAGTGCCATCGCCACGCTGCGGGTGCTGGAGAAGGACGGCGGGTTCTCGCTGACGGAGAAGGGCGATTGCGTCGCGGGCCACTCACTGGGTGAATATACCGCGCTATGCGCCGTGGGCGCTTTCGGGCTGGCGGATGCGGCGCGGCTGCTGCGGCTGCGCGGCCAGGCGATGCAGGCGGCGGTGCCGGTGGGCGAGGGCGCGATGTGCGCTCTGCTCGGCGCCGATATCGACAAGGCGCAGGCGCTGGCGGATGCGGCGGGGGAAGGGCAGGTATGCCAGATCGCCAATGACAACGATCCCGGGCAGGTGGTGCTTTCAGGCCATCGCGAGGCGATCGAGCGCGCGGTGGCGCTGGTGAAGGAACACGGGATCAAGCGGGGGGTGATCCTGCCGGTTTCCGCACCGTTCCACTGCGACCTGATGGCGCCGGCGGCCGAGGCGATGGACAAGGCGCTGGCCGATCTTCCGCCGTCCGCCCTGCGCTTGCCGGTCTATGCCAATTTCAGTGCCTCCGCCGTCACCGATCCCGCCGGGGAGCGCGAGCTGCTGGTGAAGCAGGTCTGCGGCCGGGTGCGCTGGCGCGAAAGCGTGATTGCGATGAAGGATGCCGGTGTCGAGCATTTCGTTGAGCTGGGGGGCAAGGTCGTCGGCCCGATGATCGGCCGCACGGTGCAGGACGTTACAGTGACCAGCGTGGTGACGATGGATGATATCGAGGCGCTGGCGAAGGGGCTTTAGGCGCTGCAGAGTGGCGGATGAGAGAGTTTATGGAACGGTCTCGGTTTGAATCTGACTCGTCATTCCCGCGAAGGCGGGAATCCAATTCCCGTGGTTCGTGCTGGATTCCGGCCTCTGCGGGAATGACGAAGATGGCGGGGGCTTCTGCTGCTCCTTTCCGCGCGAACCAGACAAACGGAGTATGACCATGTTCGACCTTTCAGGCATGACCGCGCTGGTAACCGGCGCTTCCGGCGGTATCGGTTCCTCGATTGCGCGGGCGCTTGCCGGGCAGGGCGCGCGGCTGGCGCTGTCTGGCTCCAACCCCTCCAAGCTGCGCGCTTTTCGCGAGGAGCTGAACGACGAATTCGGCCACGACCATGTCGAGATTACGTGCGACCTTTCCGATGCCAAGCAGGTGGAAGAACTGGTGCCGGCAACGCTCGACACGCTGGGCGGGATCGACATCCTGGTGAACAATGCCGGGATCACGCGCGACAATCTCGCCATGCGGATGAAGGACGAAGAGTGGGACGAGGTCATCCGTATCAACCTGGAGGCGGCCTTCCGCCTGATGCGCGCGGCAGCACGGCCGATGATGAAGGCGCGTTTCGGCCGCATCATCTCGATCACCTCCGTCGTTGGCGCCACGGGTAATCCGGGCCAGATGAACTACGCGGCGGCCAAGGCGGGGCTGGTCGGCATGTCCAAGAGCCTGGCGCAGGAGCTGGCGAGTCGAGGCATCACGGTGAACTGCGTCGCGCCCGGCTTCATCCGCACGGCGATGACCGACGTTTTGCCCGATGCGCAGAAGGAGGCGATCAATGCACGCATCCCGATGGCGCGTATGGGCGAGGGCACGGATATCGGCGCCGCAGTCACCTATCTCGCCTCGCGCGAGGCGGGCTATGTCACTGGGCAGACGCTGCACGTCAATGGCGGCATGGCGATGCTTTCCTGATCGCGGCGGTCGGCAGAAATCGGGAATTTTATCCCCAGATTCTGCCCGTTGCGCGCCATGCAATCTTGCCGCGCGGCGCTCCAGCGTTCAGGGTTGTCCGACAGACGCAACCTGCGCTTTCGGGCGATTCCGTTGGCGCGCCTAAGGGGGACCGGAAGTAACGATGAAGGCCACCATCGAACGCGCGACGTTGCTGCGCTGCCTGTCTCATGTCCAGTCGGTGGTGGAACGCCGCAACACTATACCCATCCTGTCCAACGTGCTGATAGAGGCATCGGCCGACGGGCGAGTGAAGGTCATGGCGACCGACCTCGACCTGCAGGTGGTGGAGAGCATGGCGGCGGTATCGGTGGAAGGCCCCGGCGCGATCACCGTTTCGGCCCATCTGCTGTTCGACATTGCCCGCAAGCTTCCGGAGGGAAGCCAGGTGGGGCTCGATGCCGCGGATAATCGCCTGACGGTGAAGGCCAGCCGCAGCCGATTCTCGCTGCCGACGCTGCCGCGGGACGATTTCCCGGTGATCGTCGAAGGTGACCTGCCGACCAGCTTCGAGTTACCGGCGAAGACCCTTGCCGAACTCATCGACAAGACGCGCTTCGCGATCTCGACCGAGGAGACGCGCTATTACCTCAACGGCATCTTCCTGCATGTCAGCGATGAAGATCATCCGGTGCTCAAGGCGGCTGCGACGGACGGCCACCGCCTTGCCCGATATACGCTGGCCCGGCCTGATGGTGCGGAAGGCATGCCCGATGTGATCGTGCCGAGAAAGGCCGTGGGCGAGCTCAGGAAGCTTCTGGATGAAGCCCCCGAAGGCAATGTCGAGATCGACCTTTCGGCCAGCAAGATCCGCTTCACGCTGGGCGGCGAAGGCGGTGTGGTGCTGACCAGCAAGCTGATCGACGGCACTTTCCCCGATTACAGCCGCGTGATCCCCACCGGCAACGACAAGCTGCTGAAGCTCGATCCCAAGAGCTTCTTCGAAGGGGTGGACCGTGTCGCCACCATCGCCACGGAGAAGACCCGCGCGGTCAAGATGGGGCTGGAATTGGACAAGGTGACGCTTTCGGTCACTTCGCCCGACAACGGCACCGCGGCGGAGGAAGTCCCGGCGCAATATGGCTCGGACAGTCTGGAGATCGGTTTCAACGCCAATTACCTGAAGGATATCCTTCACCAGATCGAAGGCGACAGCGTGGAACTGCACCTCGCCGATCCCGGCGCGCCGACCCTCATCCGTCAGGACGAAAAAAGCGCCGCGCTCTACGTACTGATGCCGATGCGGGTTTGATCCGGAGGGGGCGCCCGCTCAACGTGGAGCGCGCCAGCAAGCTCCATGTTGAATGGTGCCAGGATCTTGCGCAGCGGCTTTGCTGACGCCGGAGTGACGCAGCCCCGCTGCGTGCTAGCCCGGCTGGCGAGGAGCGCCGCGGATGGTCTGGACCAGATGATGCAGCAGGCCGAAGAATGTTGCGGTCCAGGCGATCACCGCCACGAATATGAAGGCCTTGGGAACCGCGACCAGGAATTCGAACCCCAGCGCGTGTGAAAGCTGAAATGTCCCGGTGGTGTACATGCCCAGCGGGAACACCATGCCCCATAGCTGCGGCTCGTAATCGATCGGATCGCGCCGGATGACGTGTCTCCACACCATCAGCGCGAGCAGGAAGGGGATCCACCAGGTCGCGACCGCCCAGCAGAACACGGTGAAGCCGCGCAGGATCGGCTCGAAACCTGCGAGGACCGGCCAGCGATTTCCCAGCGCGATCAGCGTCGAGCCTGCCAGGGTGGTGATCGCGACCGCACCCATATTGATCCAGTAAGGCGGGGAGAAGTCGCGAGATTCGAACCGCACGAAGGTCAGCCGGTAGAAGATGAGCGGAATGATCGCGAGATAGATCATCGTGCCGACCATGAACATCGCCAGAGAGAGCAGCTGGACCTGCGGGGACGGCGGATATGGGCCGTCGAGCACTCCGCGAAGAATCACGATAGATTGCGTCGCCACGGCCGCGATCAGCCAGGCTCCGTTGATTCCGTCGCCGAGCGAAGGCTTGCTGCTCCGGATCGTAACGGCGGTAAGGAAGGCGTACATGATCACGAACCACAGCCCCAGACCGAGCCACCACAGGACCAGGCCGATCGTGGGTGCATTGGCGACGATCGTGCTTTGCGTGCCGAGGACGCAGGTGCCCGCCACCGTCGTGAAGAACCCGGGCGCACGCTGATGATCGAAGAGGTCGTCCGCGATCCTGCTGGGGAAGGCGATGATCCGCAGGAAGGTGAGGGCCCACAAGGCTACGTAGAAGAGCCAGTTGAGCCACACTAGGAGCTGCGCAAAAGGCTCGTGCCCCAGCAGGAAGCTGGCGATCGAGACGACGCCAGTCGCCATCACCAGCGCGAAATAGCCCGGGAAAAGCGCTTCGGTTGCGCGGGCGATGATCGTCGCCAGTCCGGCCCGTTCCTCCGCAGCGATGCTCATGCTGCGCCGCCGCCTCTCAGCGAACCGCACTGCCGCGCCGCAGGATACCTCCCGGGCAAAACGGCGATCGGCATCTGGTGGATGTTCGAGGGATCGGATGTCGGCAATGCAGGACTCGCGCAGGCGTTTGTTTAATCCCGTGCCCTGATCATTGCTTTGATGTCGACGAATTTCTCGCGCGGGGAGCCTTCGCGCGCCGCCTGTTCCTCCGCTTCCTCGATCTTCTTCCAGTCGCGGAAGGTGACGATATCAAGTTTGCGCTGCGCGGCCAGCTCGTCAAAGCCGGCGCGTCCCGCCTTGTTCCCGGGGCCGAGCTTGCCGGCGGCGAGGTCGGCGGCGATCTTCTCGACCACTTCGAAGCCGTCGGGCCGATTGGTGCCGATCGTTCCGCTCGGCCCGCGCCGGGCCCAGCCGACGCAATAGAGGCCGCCAGTCGCCGGATCGACCGAGATCCGTCCCTCCTCATTGGCGAAGCGCCCCGCGCCTTCATCGTAAGGTACATCGGGAATCGGCGAGGTGCGGTAGCCGATGCAGCTGACGACGATGTCGGCGGGGATCGAGCGCACTTCGCCCGTACCTACTGCGCGGCCATCCACCAGCGTGGTCCGTTCGACCTCGATCGCCTCGACCTTGCCGTTGCCCAGGAGAGCCTTGGGCTGGGCGAAGAAGGCGAATTCCACTGCCCGGGCTTTGCCGCGCTTCTCCCCCTCAGGAAGCGCCGCGAAACCGCGCAGCAGGCTCACTGACTTGCGCAGGCCGGGTTCCAGCGGAGCGTCTTCCTCTTCGGCTGGCAAATCGGCGGGATCGACATACGGCGCAGCCTGCTCGAGCTGGCCCATCTCGCCCAGCTCCTTGGGCGTCATCATGATCTGGTGCGGTCCGCGCCGGCCGAGCACGACGATCCGCTCGATCTGCGAGTGGGAAAGCGCCTCCAGCGCATGGGCGACAATGTCGCTGCCTTCGAATTCGCGCGTGGTCTTGGAGAGAATCCGCGCCACGTCCAGCGCGACATTGCCCATGCCGATCACTACCGCCGTCCTGCCCGACAGGTCGGGGTTCAGCTCGGCAAATTGCGGATGGCCATTATACCAGCCGACAAAGGCGGCGCTGCCGAAGACATTGGCGAGATCGGCGCCGGGAATTTCGAGCGGCCGATCATTGGGCGCGCCGGTGGCCAGCACCACCGCGTCGTAAAGCTCCAGCAGCTCGGGGATGCGGATGTCCGTCCCCACCGTCACATTGCCGACGAAGCGGACATTGCCGGAGAGCGCCGTCTTCTCATAGCGGCGCGAGACGCCCTTGATCGACTGGTGATCGGGTGCCACCCCGGTTCGGATCAGGCCGTAGGGAACGGGGAGGCCATCGAACACGTCGATCCGGACATCCTCCCCGAATGCCTTCTGCGATGCTTCTGCCGTGTAGTAGCCTGCGGGACCCGAACCGATAATCGCGATATGCCGCACCGCCGCTCTCTCCCGCCATCGCTCGCCCTGAGGCGGAGCATGGACCGGGGCGCCCGGCAATTCAAGCCGGCCATGCATGAGGCTGCTGACACCGCGGGAAAGCGCGGGTAAGGGCGCGGAATGACCGAGCTATCGCAGATCCGCAACTTCAGCATCATTGCGCATATCGACCACGGCAAGTCCACCCTGGCCGACCGGCTGATCCAGTTCACCGGCGGGCTGACCGAGCGCGAGATGAGCGAGCAAGTCCTTGATAACATGGACATTGAGCGCGAACGCGGGATCACCATCAAGGCCCAGACCGTCCGCCTCTCCTACGCTGCGCGCGATGGGCAGACCTATGAGCTCAACCTCATGGACACGCCCGGCCATGTCGACTTCGCCTATGAAGTCAGCCGCAGCCTCGCCGCCTGCGAAGGCGCGCTCCTCGTCGTGGACGCCGCGCAGGGGGTGGAGGCGCAGACGCTCGCCAATGTCTACCAGTCGATCGAGCACGATCACGAGATCGTCCCCGTCATCAACAAGATCGACCTCCCCGCCGCCGAGCCGGACAAGGTGAAGGCCGAGATCGAGGACGTCATCGGGCTCGACGCCAGCCAGGCGGTGCTCGCCAGCGCCAAGAGCGGCATCGGCATAGAAGACGTGCTGGAAGCCGTCGTCAGCCGCATCCCGCCCCCCCAGGGCGACCGCGATGCCCCGCTCAAGGCGATGCTGGTCGACAGCTGGTACGATCCCTATCTCGGCGTGGTGATCCTGGTGCGCGTGATCGACGGGGTCATCAAGAAGGGCCTGCAGGTCAAGTTCATGCAGGGCGGCACCCAGCACCTGATCGACCGCGTCGGCTGCTTCACCCCCAAGCGCGCCGACCTTGCGGAGCTCGGCCCGGGCGAGATCGGCTTCATCACCGCGCAGATCAAGGAAGTCGAACAGGCCCGCGTGGGCGACACCATCACCACGGTGAAGGGCGGGGCTGAGAAGGCCCTGCCCGGATACAAGGAAGTCCAGCCGGTGGTGTTCTGCGGCCTCTTCCCGGTCGACGCCGCGGATTTCGAGAAGCTGCGCGAAAGCATCGGCAAGCTGCGCCTCAACGATGCCAGCTTCTCCTACGAGATGGAGACCAGCGCCGCGCTCGGCTTCGGCTTCCGCTGCGGCTTCCTCGGCCTGCTCCACCTCGAGATCATCCAGGAGCGGCTGACCCGCGAATATGATCTCGACCTCATCACCACCGCCCCCTCGGTGGTCTACCGCATCGCCCTGCGCGCCTCGCGCACGGAGGATGCGGAGGAGATCCTGCTCCACAACCCGGCCGATTATCCCGATCCCAGCCGGATCGAGACGATCGAGGAACCGTGGATCAAGGCGACGATCTACACGCCCGACGAATATCTCGGCTCGATCCTCAAGCTCTGCCAGGACCGGCGCGGCATCCAGAAGGACCTCACCTATGTCGGCGGCCGCGCCCAGGTGACTTACGAGCTGCCGCTGAACGAGGTGGTGTTCGACTTCTACGACCGGCTGAAGAGCATCAGCCGCGGCTATGCCAGCTTCGATTACGAACAGATCGGCTTGCGCGAAGGCGACCTCGTGAAGATGAGCATCATGGTCAATGGCGACCCGGTGGATGCGCTATCCATGATCGTCCACCGCAGCGTCGCGGAAGAGCGCGGCCGCCACATGTGCGAACGGCTGAAGGACCTGATCCCGCGCCACCTGTTCAAGATCCCGATCCAGGCCGCGATCGGCGGCAAGGTGATCGCCCGCGAAACCATCAGCGCCCTGCGCAAGGACGTGACCGCCAAGTGCTATGGCGGCGACATCACCCGCAAGAAGAAGCTGCTGGAGAAGCAGAAGAAGGGCAAGGCGCGGATGCGGGAATATGGCAATGTGAGCATCCCGCAGGAGGCGTTTATTGCCGCGCTGCGGATGGGGGAGGAATAATGACGGCGAAGATCGAACCCGGCCCCGTCTTCAAGGATAACCTCGCGCAACTGCCGTCCATCGAGGGCGTGGCGCGCGTGGACCTGATCGACCCGGCGGGCACTGTCGTTGCCAGCATCGAGAACGCGCCGGGCAAGCAGGGCTCGCTCGCCGTGTATCAGTATCTCGGTCAGGTGTTTGGTTTGATTGATGCGGAAGCGGCAGAGCACGGACTGGCGGTGTTTGGCGAGCACACGGCTGATGCTCGCGCGCGGCCCGGCGTTCACCCCAACATCGACCGACTGCTGGACATTGTGAGCGGCGGCGCGGCGTTGCGGGTGGAGGTCATCGCGGGGTGAGTGGGACGTGACCGCTAAATGCTATGGTGGCGACATCAGCCGCGAGAAGAAGGGCAAGACGCGGATTCGGGAGTATGGCGATGTCAGCATCCCGCAGGAGGCGTTCATCGCGGCGCTGCGGGTGGGGGAGGGTGGGTGAACGCTTACACGGTTCCCGTCACGTCGAAGTTACCGTCCCGGCGTTCAGGGAATGAATTTTATCGCTATTATGCTGGCTATCCCGTTGAGTTCGCGGAGTGGGCACTCGGCGAACTTGGCCTGACGGACGGCGCGATTGTATTTGATCCTTGGAACGGATCGGGCACGACAAGCGCAGCGTGCGCTCGCCGCAGATTGTCGTGCAACGGCTATGACATCAATCCGGTAATGGTTCACCTCGGCCGCGCGAGGGTAGCTTCCCGCAACAAGATCTCGGAGGCGAATAGTCTTGTCGACCAAACAGAAGAGATTCTGCAGAATTGTTCGGTCATAACGGTTCAGAGGATAGCTCGGGCCTTTAACGCGCTGCCCGTTGGAGACGAGACAGTTCGTAGTGCGGCGATAGCTTCCCTCTTCCCACTCTCGAAAGAGCTCTATCCCGTCGCCAAATCAAAGAATCCAGCTTGGTACAGCTTACGCGAAGTGACGTGACCCCCAGCTTTCCTCCAGCTGGGATTAGAGCCGGGCGGTTGTTTTGCGCATGAGCGCGGTTGAAGCAATGGGCTGCGCAGCGGAGCCCGTAGGGCGTAGCGGAGCAGCCCATTG
>Ga0164243_10000477_pt1 | contig 74980 bp, 68 predicted proteins | sample OricompcompostOP_FD_108781 | JGI IMG/M metagenome (GOLD analysis project Ga0164243, IMG submission 108781) | Organic Plus compost microbial communities from Emeryville, California, USA - Original compost - Organic plus compost (OP) | ecosystem: Engineered > Solid waste > Mixed feedstock >... | reverse complement strand
TTCTACAACCCGACCCGGCGTCACTCGACCCTGGGTTACCTCAGTCCTATCGACTTCGAACGCGAAGCTGGGGTAGCCTGAATGAACTTATCTCGGTGTCCATCAAACCGGCAGCAGGCCATATCGCCTGTTTTGGGGACAGGCAAAATTTACCCCCAATCCACCCCCAACTCAAATCGGCGCGGGTGGTCGCAGCGGGTCGCAACGGGACGTTCGGATGCGCAGCGGGACACGAAAAATATTTGATTTTTCGAGAAAGAAATTCCCCGGTGGCCCGAATGGGCCACCGGTGGAATCTGGGACTGGTAGCGGAGGAGGGACTCGAACCCCCGACACGCGGATTATGATTCCGCTGCTCTAACCGGCTGAGCTACTCCGCCCCGGCAGGCGGCGCTCTTAGGGCGGTGCCTGCCGCCGGTCAACCGGCAAAAGGCGGGTCAGCGGCGGCAGGGAAATTCGGCGATCGGGCGCCACAACCCTTCCTCCCAGGCATAGAGGCCGAAGCCGCGGAAGCGGAAGGGCGCGGGGGCCGGATCGTGCGCCAGTTCGGCCTGCAGGGCGCGCGCCGCGGCGGGCTCAACCTTGTTCTGCACCGTGATGTGGAGGCGCAGCCGGCGATCGTCCTGCCAGCCCAGCAGACCGTGCAGGCGCTCCGCGATGAGGGCGTGAAGCGCGACCATCTCCGGGCTGTCCACCAGGAAGGCCGTGCCCCGCCCCATATCCCAGATCCCGCTGATGCGGGCGGGTGGCGGTGCGCGCTTCGCCAGGTCCGACAGCAGGCGGCGGACCTCCCCTTCCGACGACGGCGGCAGCGCGTGGAACAAGGTGACATGGGCGCGCAGCCGGTTGCGCTCGGGCGGATAATGCGCCTTCCTCAGCCGGTCGGCCCAGGTAAGGATATCGGGCGGCAGTTCGGCCGTGACGAGCAGGGGCGGCCGCCTGCCCTCTCCGGGGACGTCCTCCTCCCCGGCCAAGGCCTACATCTCGCCCCGCTCGCGCCGCAGGGCGAACCAGCGGGCGACATTGGCGTTATGCTGCTCCAGCGTGTCGGCGAACACATGCCCGCCCTTCCCGTCCGCCACCATATACAGCGCGCTGGTCTTCGCCGGATTCAGGACGGCGGCGATCGAATCGCGGCCGGGATTGGTGATCGGCCCCTGAGGCAGCCCGACCATCGTGTAGGTGTTGTATCCGTTCACCGCAGCGATCTCCGACTGGAGGATGCGCCGGCCCAGCGGCTTGCCCTTGGTGATCGGATAGATGATCGTGGGATCGGCCTGGAGCAGCATGCCCTGCCGCAACCGGTTGGAATAGAGCCCGGCGACCATCTTGCGCTCGGAAGGAACGCCCGTCTCCTTCTCCACGATCGAGGCCAGGGTCACGGCTTCCTGCGGCGTCTTCGCCACCGTATCGGGCGATCGCTTGGCCCACAACGCGGCCAGTTCCTTCGTCATCGCCGCCTGCATCCGCTGCACCACGGCGGTGCGGGTCTCGCCGCGCTGGAAATCGTAGCTGTCGGGCAGGATCGAGCCTTCCGGCGGCACCGGGATATCGCCGGTCAGCAGCGGCTCGGCCATCAGCCGCTCCTGCACCATGATCGAGGGCATGCCTTCGGGAATGGTGACGAAGCGCCGGATGACGTCGGTTCCCTGCAGGGTCGCCAATATCTGGCGCGGGCTGGCGCCGGCCGGCAGGAGGAACTCGCCCGCCTTGATCGGCTCGGTGCTGCCGAAGACTTTCGCCCGCAGCATGAAGCCGCTGGCGGAGGAGATCGCGCCCTGCTTCTCCAGATCCTCCGCGACGCCCGGGAGCGAGGCGCCGGACCGCACGATGAAGGCCGTATCCTGCCGAAGCGGTCCGGAGCCGAACCAGCCCCAGGCGAATATCGCAGCGCCCAGGACAAGGGCCAGCACGGCCGCCAGCAGAAGGAGGCAGCCGCGCCGCACCATGGCCTATTCCGCCTGCTTCATCACCAGGCTGGCGTTGGTGCCGCCGAAGCCGAAGCTGTTGTTGAGCACCGCGCGCACCTCGCGCTTCTTCGCCGCATGCGGGACGAGATCGACGCCTTCGGTGCCTTCGTCCGGATCGTCGAGATTGAGCGTGGGCGGCACGATCTGGTCGCGCATCGCCAGGATGCAGAAGATCGATTCCACCGCCCCGGCACCGCCGAGCAGATGGCCGATGGCCGACTTGGTGGAACTCATCGACACACCGCCGATCGCATCGCCGAACAGGCGGCGGACCGCGCCCAGCTCGATCGTGTCCGCCATAGTCGAGGTACCGTGGGCGTTGACGTAGTCGATATCCGCCGGAGTCATGCCCGCCTTGCGCAGCGCCATCTGCATCGCGAGAAAGGCGCCCAGCCCTTCGGGATGCGGAGCGGTGACGTGATAGGCATCGCCCGAAAGGCCATAGCCCACCACTTCGGCATAGATCTTCGCGCCGCGCGCCTTGGCGTGCTCGTATTCCTCGAGCACCACCACGCCCGCGCCTTCGCCCATCACGAAGCCGTCGCGATTCTTGTCATAGGGGCGGCTGGCCTGCTCCGGCCGGTCGTTGAACGAGGTGTTGAGCGCGCGGGCCTGCGCGAAGCCCGCCACCCCGAGCGGGTTGATCGTGCTTTCCGCGCCGCCCGCCAGCATCACGTCGGCATCGCCGTCGCGGATCATCCGCGCGGCGTCACCGATCGAATGCGCGCCGGTGGAGCAGGCGGTGACCACCGCATGGTTCGGCCCCATCAGCCCGTATTTGATCGAGACCTGGCCCGAGATCAGGTTGATCAGCCGGCCATGGACGAAGTGGGGGGAGACGCGGCCGGGCCCGCGCTCGTGCAGGACGATCGATTCCTTCTCGATCCCCGGCAGGCCGCCGATGCCCGAACCGATCGAGCAGCCGGTCCGCAGCTTCAGATCGGCGTCCATGTCCTCCAGCCCGGCATCTTCCAGCGCCTGGCCGGCAGCATCGATGCCATAGACGATGAAGGGATCGACCTGGCGCTGGATCTTGGGATCGACCCGCTTGTCGGGATCGAAGCCCCAGGGGTGATCCGCCGGCTTCACCTCGCACGCGATCGTGCATTTCTGGTCCGACGCATCGAACCGCGTGATCTGCCCCGCGCCGCTCTTTCCGGCGAGAAGATTGGACCACGTGGTCTCGACATCACCGCCCAGCGGGGTGACGAGACCCAGACCGGTTATGACCACACGGCGCATACTCACTCTCCAAACTCACAACCGGCCAGGCCGGCAAAGCAACAGGCCCAACCCGTTCGGGCTGAGCCTGTCGAAGCCCCGTCTTTTCTCTGAAAGGAAGAGCGGCGCCCAGGGCTGGGCCCAGGCTTCGCTTCCGACAGGCTCGGGGCGAACAGGGGGTGCTGCTCGCAGCTTAGCCCTTATGTTCTTCGATATATTTGTTCGCGTCCCCGACGGTCGCGATCTTCTCGGCCGCGTCGTCCGGAATCTCGACTCCGAACTCTTCCTCGAAGGCCATGACGAGCTCGACGATGTCGAGGCTGTCGGCGCCCAGATCGTCGATGAAGCTGGCATCGGGCGTGACCTTGTCGGCTTCGACGCCCAGGTGCTCGACAACGATCTTCTTCACGCGTTCGGCGGTATCGCTCATGAAAATTCCTCTCGAAGGAAGCAATAAATATCCGGCCTCAGCCCCTAATCAAGCCCGCGCCCGCTTGCAAGAGCCATGGGCGCGCCATGCGCCGCTTGCCATGCTGCAGCGGGAGTGCCTCCAATCCCTCCTTCGCGCAAGGCAAGGAATTGTTCGTGGCGGATGCCGCTTGAACCCACCCGCCCGATCCATACCTAAATGCTGCACTGCACACATCGGAGCACCTGCCCATGCCCTCTGTCCCCAGCCCCGCCGCCGACGTCCTGTTCCGCCCGTTCAGCCTGAAATCGCTGGATCTTCCCAATCGCATCGTGATGGCGCCGATGACGCGGTCTTTCGCTCCGGAAGGCGTGCCGGGGCCGGCCAACGCCGCCTATTACCGCCGCCGCGCCGAAGGGGGCGTGGGCCTGATCCTGTCCGAAGGCACGGTGATCGGCCGCCCCGCATCCCGCAACGATCCGGGCATTCCGTTCTTCCATGGGGAGAAGGCGTTGGCAGGGTGGAAGGGCGTGATCGACACCGTTCACGACGCGGGCGGCAGGATGGGGCCGCAGATCTGGCATACCGGCGCCACCGTCACTCCGACGGGTTGGGAGCCGGATGCGCCGGTGGAGAGCCCTTCCGGCCTGCTCGCTCCGGGCAAGCCGCGTGGCGTGGCGATGAGCGAGGAGGATATCGCGGACACCGTCGCGGCCTTCGCCAAGGCCGCCGCCGACGCGGAACGGCTGGGCTTCGACACGGTAGAGATCCACGGGGCGCATGGCTACCTGATCGACGAGTTCTTCTGGTCCGGCACCAACGAACGGACTGACCGCTATGGCGGGGCGACGATCGGCGAACGCTCGCGCTTCGCGGCCGAGGTGGTCGCCGCGATCCGCGCCGCCGTAAGCCCCGATTTCCCGGTGATCCTGCGGGTCAGCCAGTGGAAGCAGCAGGATTTCACTGCCCGGCTGGCGACCACGCCCGCCGAGATGGAGCAATGGCTGCGGCCGCTGGTCGAGGCGGGGGTCGACATCGTCCACGCCTCGCAGCGCCGTTTCTGGGAGCCCGAATTTCCCGAGATCGACGGCGAGAACGGCCTCAACTTCGCCGGCTGGGCCAAGAAGGTCACCGGCGCGCCCACGATCAGCGTCGGCTCGGCGGGCCTTTCAGGCGAATTCATCGCGGCCTTCGGCGGGCAGTCTTCCCACGCCACGCCGCTCGACGACCTTGTCGCCCGCATGGAGCGCGAGGAGTTCGACCTGATCGCGGTCGGCCGCGCCCTGCTGACCGATCCCAACTGGGCGGCCAAGGTCAGGGCGCAGGAGTTCGACGCGCTGCAGGGCTTCGATCCGGCCTCGCTGGCGGAACTGGTCTGAGGACTTCGCGCTGCTCATCCCGTCGCCCCGGGGCAAAAGCGGGGATGACGGAAGATAGGCCCTATCCCTTCGGCTGCTCCGCCACGCGGATGCCGAGTTCACGCAGCTGCTTCAGCGTCACTTCGCTCGGCGCGCCCATCATCAGATCCTCGCCCTTCTGGTTGAGCGGGAAGGCGATCACTTCGCGGATGTTCGGCTCGTCGGCCAGCAGCATCACGATCCGGTCGATCCCCGGCGCGGAGCCGCCGTGCGGCGGGGCGCCCAGCTTGAACGCCTCGATCATGCCGGAGAAGTTCGTCTCGACATCGGCCTGGGAATAGCCGGCGATCTCGAATGCCTTGTACATGATCTCGGGCCGGTGGTTCCGGATCGCGCCCGAGCTGAGTTCGTAGCCGTTGCAGACGATGTCGTACTGCCAGGCGAGGATATCCAGCGGGTCCTGCGTCTCCAGCGCCTCCAGCTCGCCCTGCGGCATCGAGAAGGGGTTGTGGCTGAAGTCGATCTTCTTCGCTTCCTCGTCATATTCGAACATCGGGAAGTCCACGATCCAGCAGAACTTGAAGCAACCCTGCTCGATCAGGCCCAGCTCCTCGCCCACGCGGGTGCGCGCGGCGCCGGCCAGCTTGGCCGCCTGGCCTTCCTTGCCGGCGGCGAAAAACAGGCCGTCATCCGGGCCGAGGCCCAGCTCGGCGTAGATCCTCTCCATGTTCTCGGGCCCGTGGTTCTTGGCGATAGGCCCGCCGAACTCGCCGCCCTTGCGGGTGACGTAGCCGAGCCCGGCAAAGCCTTCGCCCCGCGCCCAGTCGTTCATGTCGTCGAAGAACTTGCGGCTCTTCTCGGCGGTGTTCGGCGCGGGGATCGCGCGGACCACGCCGCCACCGCCTACGATCTTCTCGAACAGGCCGAAACCCGAGCTGGCGAAATGGCCGGTGACGTCGGTGATGATCAGCGGATTGCGCAGATCGGGCTTGTCCGACCCGTATTTCAGCATCGCCTCCTTGTAGGGGATGCGCGGGAAGCTGCCCGCCGGGGTCACGCTCTTGCCGCCGGAGAACTCCTCGAACGTGCCGGCCAGCACGGGCTCCAACGCATTGAACACGTCTTCCTGCGTGACGTAGCTCATCTCGAAATCGAGCTGGTAGAACTCCAGGCTGCGATCGGCGCGCAGGTCCTCGTCGCGGAAGCAGGGCGCGATCTGGAAATAGCGGTCGAACCCGGCAACCATCAGCAGCTGCTTGAACATCTGCGGCGCCTGCGGGAGCGCGTAGAACTTGCCGTTGTGCATCCGGCTGGGGACGAGGAAGTCGCGCGCGCCTTCCGGGCTCGAAGCCGCGAGGATCGGGGTCTGGAACTCGGTGAAGCCCTGCTCGATCATGCGGCGACGGAGCGAGGCGATCACCTGGCTGCGCAGCATGATGTTGCGGTGCAGCCGTTCGCGCCGCAGGTCCACATAGCGATAGCGCAGGCGGATATCCTCCGGATATTCCTGCTCGCCCGCCACCGGCAGCGGCAGTTCCTCGGCGCGGCTCTGCACGGTCGCGGCGCGGGCATAGACCTCGATCGCGCCGGTCGCGAGGTTGGGGTTCACCGTCTCCGCACTGCGCGCCTTCACCTCGCCATCGATGGTGACGACGCTTTCGAGCCGCAGCCCGTCGAGCAGCTCAAGGGCCGGGCTGTCGCTGTCGGCCACGATCTGGGTGATGCCGTAATGGTCCCTGAGGTCCACGAACAGCACGCCGCCATGATCGCGCTTGCGATGTACCCAGCCGGAGAGCCGGACGGTCTCGCCCACATTGGCGCTGCCCAGCGCCGCACAGGTATGGGTACGGTACAGATGCATCGAAACTCTTTCCATTCGCCGATCAATGAGGCAGGGGGAGAAGCGCGCGCTAACAGGGGAACGCCACCGCTTTGTCAAGCGCCGCCCCGCGCCAGCCAATCGGGCGCGATATAGAAAAAGCGAAGATGAAAATACACCCGTTGATTACCGATAGCGAAGAGCTGGCCGCCCTGTGCGCCCGCCTCGCAAAGTCCGACTTCATCACGGTCGACACCGAATTCATGCGCGAGAACACCTATTGGCCGGAACTGTGCCTGGTGCAGATCGCCGACGAGAACGAGGCGGCGGCCATCGATCCGCTGGCGGAAGGGCTCGACCTTTCCCCGCTGCTCGAGCTGCTGACCGGGAACGAGGAGGTGCTGAAGGTCTTCCATGCCGGCGGGCAGGATGTGGAGATCATCTACAACCTCACCGGCAAGACGCCGCATCCCATATTCGACACGCAGATCGCGATGATGGCGATCAGCCAGTCGGAGCAGATCGGCTATGCCAATCTGGTGGAAGCCTGGGTCGGCACCCAGATCGACAAGGGCGCGCGCTTCACCGACTGGAGCCGCCGCCCGCTGACCGAGCGGCAGATCGAATACGCCATCGGCGACGTGACCTATCTGGCGCGGATCTTCCCCAAGATCCTCAAGAAGCTGATCAAGACCGGGCGAGGCGCCTGGCTCGACATCGAGATGGAGAAGCTCGCCGATCCGGAGAACTACCGCAACGATCCGGGCGAGCTGTGGCGCCGCATCCGCGCCCCTTCGCGCAATCCGGTGGTGCTGGGCCGGCTCAAGGACCTTGCCGCCTGGCGGGAGCGGGAAGCGCAGGAGAAGAACATCCCGCGCGGCCGCATCATGCGCGACGAGACGCTGGCCGACCTCGCCAGCCATCCGCCCAAGGATCAGGCCGATCTCGCCAAGGTGCGGGGCCTGTCCGGCGCATGGCGGGAAAACGACATCGGCAAGCGGCTGATGCGCGTCCTCAAGAACGCCCAGGCCCTCCCGGCCGAGGAAATGCCGGAGAAGCCGCAACGCGGCGCGCCGCTCGGCAAAGAAGGGGCGCTGGTGGCCGACCTGCTCAAGCTCCTGCTCAAGATCCGCGCGCGCGAGATCGACGTGGCCGCGCGCCTGCTCACCCGCAGCGAGGAGCTGGAGGCGCTGGCGTCCGGCGTCCGCAGCCTGCCGGTGCTGGAAGGCTGGCGCTACGAGGTGTTCGGGCGCGACGCGCTGGAGCTGGTCGAAGGGCGGCTGGCCTTCGCGGTGGTCAAGGGCAAGCTCAAGATGACCCATGTGGACGAACTGGCCGGCGAGATGGCGGCGGAATGACGGCTGCACGGCATCCTATCCTCCCCGGCACGGGGAGGGGGACCATGCGAAGCATGGTGGAGGGGCAGATGCCGCTTGGCGCGCCCTCTCCAGGTTCGGACCAGCCGCACATGCCCCTCCACCCCCGCCTTCGGCGGCGGTCCCCCTCCCCGGGCCGGGGAGGAGCCTTCGCATGACCACTTACCTCCCCACCATCAAGCAGCTGCAATATCTCGTCGCGCTGCACGAGCACGCCCATTTCGGGCGCGCGGCGGAAAGCTGCTTCGTTTCGCAATCGACCCTGTCCGCCGGTATCCGCGAACTCGAATCGCTGCTGGGCGTCACGCTGGTGGAACGCAGCCGGCGCGTGGTGCGCTTCACGCCGCTGGGCAATTCGGTGGTGGCCAAGGCGCATCGCCTGCTGCGAGAGGCGGAGGAGCTGTCGGACCTGGTCCAGTCCGCCGGCCAGCCGCTCGCGGGCGAGCTGCGGATGAGCGTGATCCCCACCATCGCGCCATTCCTGCTGCCCCGCATCCTTCCGCGCCTGCGCAAGGAGCGGCCGCAGCTCAAACTGTTCCTGCGCGAGGAGACCAGCCACGACGCGATCGAATCGCTCCATCACGGCCGGGCGGATTGCGTGCTGCTCGCCCTTCCCTTCGCGACCGGAGAGGTCGAGGTGGAGTCGCTGGGGCGGGATCGGCTCTTCGTCGCTTTTCCCAAGGGCGATCCGCGCGATCCCCCCGCCGAGGTGCCGCCTTCGCTGATCGACGAAGGGCGCCTGCTGCTGCTCGAAGACGGGCATTGCCTCAAGGAACACGCCCTCGCCGCCTGCAACCGCCCGGAACTGCGCGCCAGTGCCACGATGATCGGCACCAGCCTGCACACGCTGGTGCAGATGGTGGATAACGGCCTGGGGGTCACCATGCTGCCGGAGATGGCGCTGGAGGCCGGCATCCTGAACGGCACCAATGTGGTCGCCCGCCCGCTCAAATCCCCGAATGCCAGCCGCGAGATCGCGCTGGTGTGGCGCAAGAACTCCCCCCGCTCGGATGAATTCCACCTGCTGGCCGAGGAATTGCGGGCCGGTTAGGGCCGGCCCCGCCCGCCGCGGCGCGAATCAATCCATGTGGCGGATGCCGACCCGCAGGTAGTCCCAGCCCGTTATCAGCGTGAGCAGCGCGGCGCCCCACAGGGTGACGAGGCCGACGAGATGCGGCACCGCCCAGTGTGGTGTGGCCCCGGCCAGCACCAGCGCGCCGAGCGAGACGAGCTGGAACGTCGTCTTCCACTTCGCGAGCTGCGACACCGGCACCGAGACGGAGACCTTGAGCCCCGCCAGGAACTCGCGCAGGCCGGACACCGCGATCTCGCGCAGCAGGATCACCATGGCGGGAATCACGTGCCAGCCGTCGATGTCGCGATTGTGGACCAGCATCAGGATCACGGCGGCGACCATGATCTTGTCGGCGATCGGATCGAGGAAGATGCCCAGCTTCGACACGGTGCCGCTCGACCGCGCGAGATAGCCGTCGAAATAATCGGTGATCCCCATCAGGCAGTAGAGCGCGAAGGCGAAGGCGTAGCCCGCCGCCCAATGCGGCCACCACAGCAGCGCCAGCAGCAGCGGAACCGCGACGATCCGCGAAAGGGTGAGGATATTCGGCAGGGTCAGCATGGTCGCCAAGCTCCTTAGCCCGCCGCGCCTTCGGGAAAAAGCGCGACTTTGCCCCTTGTCCCCCCTCATCATCTCGCTAGAGGTCTCCACGACAGAGGCTGCTTGCAAGGTTTGCATGACGACCACCACGCGATTGCTCGGCAAGCGGCGCTTTCTGCCGCTGTTCGTGACCCAGCTTCTCAACGCCTTCAACGACAACCTGTTCAAGAATGCGATGGTGCTGTTCGTCGTCTACAGCATCTACAATTCCGAGGAAGCGGAAGCCCAGTTCAGCGCGGTCGCTTCCGCCCTGTTCATCCTGCCCTTCTTCCTGCTCTCGGCGCTGGCCGGCCAGCTGGCGGACCTGCGCGACAAGGCGGTGATCATCCGCGCGGTGAAGCTGGCCGAGATTTTCATCATGGCCTGCGGGGCGACCGGGCTGGTGCTGGCGTGGAAAGGCATCGCGGTGCACGGCTTCGCGATCCCGCTGATGCTTCTCGCCCTGTTCGCCATGGGCATCCATTCGACCTTCTTCGGGCCGATCAAATACGCGATCCTGCCCCAGCACCTCGAGAAGGAGGAAGTGCTGGCCGGCACCGGCCTGGTCGAGGCGGGGACCTATATCGCGATCCTGTTCGGCACGATCCTGGCCGGATGGATCCCGGTGGAATGGGCCGCGGGCGGCGTGGTGGCGGTGGCCGTGATCGGCTATGTCACCAGCCGGCAGGTGCCCCCTGCCCCACCCCTCATCGCCGGCCAGAAGGTGGACCGGAACATCCTGCGCTCCTCGATCGAGCTGGTGCGGAACACGGTGCATGAGCGCGAGGTGTTCTACGCGATCATGGCGATCAGCTTCTTCTGGACCATCGGCGCGGTGCTGTTCATCCAGTTCCCGCCCCTCGCCAAGAACGTGCTGTTCGCCAGCAAGGAAGTGGCCAGCCTGTTCCTGGTGATGTTCTCCATCGGAGTCGCGATCGGCTCGATCTCGATCAACGCGCTGCTCAAGGGCGCCGTTTCGGCGCGTTATGCCCCCGTTTCGGTGATCTTCATGGGCGGCTTCGTGGCACTGTTCTATTTCATCTGCCACGCTTGGGAGAAAAGCATCATCGGCACCCATCTGATGGGGGTGGCCGAGTTCCTCTCGCACCCGCTCGCCGTGGCGGTGCTGGCCGCGCTCTTCCTCATCGCCGTTTCGGGCGGAATGTTCGTGGTGCCGCTCTACGCCTTCCTCACCACCCGGGTGGACCCGAGCCAGGCGGCGCGGACGGTGGCGGCGAACAACATCGTCAATTCAGGGGCGATGGTGGTCGGCTCGCTCATCGCCGTCAGCCTCAGCGCGGTGGGGGTCCCCATCGTCGAGCAGGTGCTGCTGAGCGCGGTGATGTGCCTCGGCTCGGCCTGGCTCGGCCAGGTGCTCTACCGGGCGGAGAAGTCCCGCTTGGCCGCCGAAGCCTAGGCGAGGTAAAGGCTCACCGCGAGGAAGCAGGCGCAATAGGCGAGAAGGAAATCGCGCAGGTCCTGCATGCCGATCTGCGGGCCGCTCCGCTCCTCCGGCTGAAAGACGCGGAGCGGCAGGCTCGCCCGGAACGGATGGCGGGCGGCTTCGGAGGAAAGGACGAGCGGGCGGCGCATGGCTGGATGTTAACCCGAACATAACCATGATGAAGCGGGACTTGTCCATCGTCACAGGACGGGACGGTTCGTGCTTGCGGGCTTCGAAAGGCTCCTGCCCCAGCGAAAGCCGGGTCTCGGGGGCAATGCGCTATCCTTTTCGTCATTGCGAGGGGCCGGAGGCCCCGCGGCAATCCAGAACCTCATGCAACCGCCCTGGATTGCCGCGTCGGCTTCGCCTCCTCGCAATGACGAGGGGGTAATGGCCACAGGCTTTCACCGGCATAAGAAGGGCCCCGACGGCGCCCACATTGCCGCCTGGGGCATCACCGGATAACAAGGCGCGATGAACGGAACCGCTTCGACGGGCGCCGCGCGCCTGCTGGTCGATTGCCTGGTGGAGCAGGGATGCGATCGCATCTTCACCGTGCCGGGCGAGAGCTTCCTCCCCGTGCTCGACGCGCTGCACGACACCGGCTCGATCCAGACGGTGACCTGCCGGCAGGAAGGCGGCGCGGCCTTCATGGCCTGCGCGGACGGCAGCATCACCGGCCGGCCGGGCGTGTGCTTCGTCACGCGCGGGCCGGGGGCGACCAATGCCAGCATCGGCGTGCATGTCGCCTTCCAGGATTCGCAGCCGATGATCCTGTTCGTGGGCGACGTGGACAGCCGGATGCGGGACCGCGAGGGGTTCCAGGAAGTGGATTTCGCCGCCTTCTTCGCGCCGATCGCCAAATGGGCCGCGCGGATCGACCAGGCGGAGCGCATCCCCGAATATGTCGCCCGCGCCTTCTCCACCGCGATTTCCGGCCGGCCCGGCCCGGTCGTGCTCGCTCTGCCGGAGGACATGCTCCACCGCACGGTCGCAGCGGTTCCCCCGCGCCCGCGCGTGCTCCGCCCCGCCCAGGCCCCCTGCCCCGACGCGATCGCGGCGATGCTGGGCATGCTGGGCGACGCCGCGGCGCCGGTGGCCATCGTCGGCGGCGCGGGCTGGAACGCGAAGGCGCGCGAATATTTCACCCAGTTCGCCGAGCGGGTGGGGATTCCGGTCGCCACCGCTTTCCGCCGGCAGAACGCGATTCCGCCCGGATCGAGCGTCTATGCCGGCAATCTGGGCTATGGCCCCAACCCGAAGCTGGTCGAGCGGATCCGTTCGGCCGACCTGCTGCTGGTGGCGGGCGCCAGGCTGGGCGAGGCGACGACCGACGGCTACGAGCTCGTCACGCCCGACCATCCCGGCCAGACCCTGATCCATGTCCATCCCGATCCGGAGGAGCTGGGCCGGGTCTATCGCGCCGATCTCGCCATCTGCGCCGACATGGCCGAATTCGCCGAGGCGGCCGCGCTGTGGAACGACGACGTCATCCCCTTCGATGCCGGGGCGCAGGCCCATGCCGAATGGGAAGCCTTCTCCACCCCCGGGGAGGACGGGACCCAGCTCGACCTCGCGCGCTGCCTGGCGGTGCTGCGCGAGCAACTGCCGGCCGACACCGCGATCTGCAACGGGGCGGGCAATTTCTCGGGCTGGTGGCACCGCTACTGGCGCTACGAAGGCTTCCCCTCCCAATTCGCGCCCACCGCGGGGGCGATGGGCTACGGCATCCCCGCCGCCATCGCCGCGCGGATGCGCCTTCCCGAACGCATGGTGCTCGCCGTGGCGGGAGACGGCGATTTCCTGATGAACGGGCAGGAGCTTGCCACCGCCGTGCAATATGGCTGCGACCTGCTGGCGATCGTGGTGGACAATTCGGCCTATGGCACGATCCGCATGCACCAGGAGCGCGAGTTTCCCGGGCGCATATCCGCCACCGACCTCGCCAATCCCGACTTCGCCGCCCTCGCCCGCGCCTATGGCGGCTGGGCCGCGCGAGTGGAGACCACGGCCGAATTCGCCCCCGCCCTGGCCGAGGCGCTCGGCCGCAAGGGGCTCAGGCTGCTGCACCTGGTGACCGACATCGAACGGCTGAACGCCGCGGGCACCACGGTGACACGGCTGCGCGGAGGCTAGGGGCGGGCCAGCGGCTATCCTCGGTCACCCCAGCGAAAGCTGGGGTCTCGGGCGGCTGCGCGCAGAGGAGGGAGATGCCAGCTTTCGCTGGCATGACGAAGATTGGGAGGCCGGCGGCGCGGCCGCAGGCGGCGTAATCCCTCGTCATTGCGAGGGGCCGCAGGCCCCGCGGCAATCCAGGGCCTCATGCAATCGCCCTGGATTGCTTCGTCGGCTTCGCCTCCTCGCAATGACGGATATTCTGCGGATCGCGCCGGATGAGGATTGGTTTCTTATCTTGACAATTATAACCCAACTGGCTATATGCGTGTCCCAAGCCATTCCGACAGGACACGCCCCATGCCCACCTCAGTCCTCCGCCATTGCCAGGATCTTCTTCCATTCCGCCGGCCGCACCTCGGCCACGGAAAGGCGGGAGAGCCGCACCAGTTCCATCTCCGCCAGCTCCGGGCTCGCCTTGACCTCGGCCAGCGTCACCGGCCGGGCGAGCTTGCACACCGGCTTGATCCTCACCGTCGCCCATTTGCCTTCGGGGTCGGTGGGATCGATCAGCCCCGTCTCGACGATCTCGGCGATCCCGACGATCTCCTTGCCGGTAACCGAGTGGTAGAAGAACGCCTGCTCACCCACCTTCATCGCCCGCATATTGTTGGAGGCGCGATGGTTGCGCACGCCGTCCCAGATCGTTTCGCCGGCCTTCGCCAGATCGTCCCAGCCGAAGGCTTCGGGTTCCGATTTCATCAGCCAGTAACGCTGCGCCATGCCTGCCGCCCTCCTCGAAGTTCCCAGGGCCATAGCGCCGCCTCGCGCCCGGCGCCACCGCCCAGCCGGCACCGGGCGACATTAACGGAAACTTCAGCACGATCGGGCATAGGCAGGCTGTTGCAGCAGGGGTGGCGGCGCTTGAACTCGAAACGCGAGACGCTGGGGCACGAAGCCGAACGCATCGGCGGGGCGGAGCGCGATCTCATCGCACTCGGCATCGCGATCGCTGCGCTGATCCTGTTCGTGGGCACCGGGGGCACCGTCCTTCCGCAGATCGTCCTCTCCTGGGCCGGCAAGGGCAATGGGCCCGATGCGCTGCTGGCCAACGCGCTGCTGCTGAACATCGCGCTCATCATCTTCGGCTGGCGCCGCTATGCCGAACTCACGGTGGAAGTGCGCGAGCGGCGCCTGGCGGAAGAGCGGGCGCGCCATCTGGCGGAGACCGACGCGCTGACCGGCATGCTCAACCGCCGCAGCTTCGCCTCCAGCTCGGACGCGCTGCTGCGCGAGATCCGCGAGACCGGCCGGGGAGCGGGCGTGCTGATGCTCGACCTCGACAATTTCAAGCAGATCAACGACGTCCACGGCCATCGGATGGGCGATCGGGTGCTGCTGCAGACCGCGCACCGAATCATGGCGCTGAGCCCGCCGGGCTGCGTGCTCGCACGACTCGGCGGGGACGAGTTCGCCTGTGTCGCGGCCTATGATCCGCGCTGCCCTGACAAGCTGGACCAGCTCGCCACCCGGCTGATCGAGGAAGTGGGCAAGCCGGTGGAGATCGACGGCAGGGCGATCGAGATCGGCGTATCGATCGGCATAGCGCGCACCGACGCCCGGTCCGACCTGCTCGCCTCCGCCGATTGCACCCCAACCCTGCTCCACCGCGCGGACATCGCGATGTATCACGCCAAGAAGCAGGGCCGGAACCGCTATGCCTGGTTCGAGCCGACCATGGAAAGCGAGCTGCGCTTCCGCAACGAGCTGGAGACCGGCATCCGCCGCGGCATCCCGGCGGGCGAATTCGTGCCCTATTACGAGCAGCAGATCGACCTGGAGACCGGCGAGCTGGTGGGCTTCGAGATGCTGGCGCGCTGGAATTCGCCCCAATTCGGGCTGGTGAGCCCGGAGATCTTCATCCCCATCGCGGAGGAGATCGGCGCGATCGCCGAGCTTTCGGAAAGCCTCATCCGGCAGGCGCTGCGGGATGCGAAGGAATGGGATCCCAGGCTAACCCTTTCGATCAACATCTCGCCGATCCAGCTGCGCGATCCCTGGTTTTCCCAGAAGCTGCTGCGCCTGCTGGTCGAAAGCTCGTTCCCGCCGCACCGGCTGGATATCGAGATCACCGAAAGCTGCCTGCACGAGAATATCGGCGTGGTGCGTTCGGTCGTCACCAGCCTCAAGAACCAGGGCATCCAGATCAGCCTGGACGATTTCGGTACCGGCTATTCCAGCCTCGCCCAGCTGCGCTCGCTGCCGTTCGATCGGCTGAAGATCGATCGCAGTTTCGTGGGCGAACTGGCTGAAGAAGGGGCGAATTCCAGGATCGTGGAAGCGATCGTCTCGCTGGGGCGCGGCTTCGACCTGCCGATCACCGCCGAAGGGATCGAGAACGCCGAAGTGCTGCGCGCGCTGCGCAAGATGGGCCGGCTGAAAGGCCAGGGCTATCTCTATGGCCAGCCGGAAGATGCACAGGCCACCCTCGCCCGCCTCGACCGGCAGCGCACGCTGGCGGAGCCCGGGGAAGGCGGTATCGAACCCGGTTCGGCATCGATTCCGCTGGGATAGGCCGGCTTCGTCATCCGTGTGCCTTTTCGTCATTGCGAGCGCAGCGAAGCAATCCAGGGCTTGCGTGGGGCGCTGGATTGCCGCGGAGCCTTCGGCCCCTCGCAATGACGGGGGAGAGTGCCCTTCCAGGCAGCATCATTGCGGTTTTCCCGCCCTGCGCCTAGATGCGCCGGGAAATGCGTATTCCTTTCGTCAAGATGCATGGGCTCGGCAATGATTTCGTCGTGCTGGATGCGCGGAGCGATCCGCTGATGCCGATCACCAGCAGCCTCGCCATGGCGCTGGCCGATCGCCGCACGGGGATCGGCTGCGACCAGCTCGTCCTGCTCGAACCTTCCGGCACCGCCGATTTCCGCATGCGCATCTTCAACAATGACGGGAGCGAGGTGGGTGCCTGCGGCAATGCCAGCCGCGCGGTGGCACTGCTGCACGGCCGCTCTGCCCGGATCGAGACCGCCGGCGGCCTGATCGAGGCCCGCCCCGCCGAGAACGGCATCGCGGTGGATATGGGCCGGCCGCGCTTCGGCTGGGAGGAAATCCCGCTGGCCTATGCGATGGACACCGCATCGCTGCCGGTCGCCTGGGAAAACCTGGAGAACCCGATAGCGGTGAATGTCGGCAATCCCCATGCGGTGTTCTTCGTCGAGGATGCCTATGCGGTCGATCTGGACCGGCTCGGCCCGCAGATCGAGCATGATCCGATCTTTCCCGACCGGGTGAACGTCAATGTCGCGCAGGTGGCGGATCGCGACGCGATCCTGCTGCGCGTGTGGGAGCGCGGCGCGGGCCTCACCCGCGCCTGCGGTACGGGCGCCTGCGCCACCGCGGTCGCGGCGATGAAGAAGGGGCTGGTGGACCGCACGGTGGAAGTCACCCTGCCCGGCGGCACGCTGACCATCGAATGGGACGCCGCAGGCCACATCACCATGACCGGCCCGGCGGCGGAGAGCTTTCGCGGCACCTTCGACCCCGCGGATTTCGCATGAGCGCCACGTGCGGTTCCCCGGCATCGGGGCCGGAGGTGGTCTCGCTCGGCTGCCGGCTGAACATCGCCGAGAGCGAGACGATCCGCGCCCTGCTGGGCGGGGAAGAGGATATCGTCGTGGTCAATAGCTGCGCGGTGACGGCGGAAGCCGTCCGCCAGACGCGCCAGGCGATCCGCCGCGCGCGCCGCGCCCGGCCCGATGCGCGGCTGCTGGTCACCGGCTGTGCGGCCGAGATCGAGCGTGACCAGCTTGCCGCCATGCCCGAGGTGGACAGGCTGGTGGAGAATGCGCACAAGCTGGATGCGCGGGCCTGGAACCTGCCGCCCCGCCGCCTTCCCGCCCCGGCCCGACGCACCCGCGCCTTCGTGGCGGTGCAGAACGGCTGCGATCATGCCTGCACCTTCTGCGTCATCCCGCAAGGGCGCGGCCCCAGCCGTTCGCTGAGCGTGGCGCAGGTGCTGGACGAGGTGGAGCGGCATCTGGAGCAGGGTGCGCCCGAAGTGGTGCTGACCGGCGTGGACGTGACGTCGTGGGGCCAGGACCTGCCGGGCCGCCCCGCCCTCGGCTCGCTGATCCGCGCGGTGCTCGATCGTTTCCCCCAGTTGCGCCGGCTGCGCCTCTCCTCGCTCGACGGGGCGGAGATAGACGGCGCGTTGTTCGAGCTGCTCGCCGGGGAGGAACGGGTGATGCCGCATCTTCATCTGTCGCTCCAGTCGGGCGACGACCTCACGCTCAAGCGGATGAAGCGCCGCCATTTGCGCGCCGATGCGGTAGACCTCGTTTCCCGCCTCAAGGCCCGCCGGCCGGAGATCGCGATCGGCGCAGACATCATCGCCGGCTTCCCGACCGAGACGGAGGAGATGCATGCCTGCAACCTCTCGATCATCGCGGAGCTGGGTATCGTCCACGGCCATGTCTTCCCCTATTCGCCGCGCCCGGGGACGCCGGCCGCACGGATGCCGCAGGTTCCGGCGCCGATCGTGAAGGAACGGGCGGCCCGGCTGCGCGCGGAAGTCGCCCGCCTGCGCGAAGCATGGCTGCGCTCGCTCGTCGGCCGCCCGCTTTCGGTCCTCGCCGAAGCGGACGGCACCGGCTATGCGGAGAACTTCGCGCGCGTCGCCCTGCCTCCCGGCACCGGGCGAGGCGCGATCCTGACCATCACCCCCGGCAAATTCGAGGAAGGCCTGCTGCAATGAGCGAAAGCTGGACCCAGCGCCTGTTCGGCGGCTTCCGCAAGACGTCGGAGCGGCTTTCCGAGAACCTGTCCGCCGCGGTCGGCACCGCGAAGCTCGACGATGCGACGCTGGACGATGTCGAGGATGCGCTGATCCTCTCCGATCTCGGCCCGCGCGCCGCCGCGCGCATCCGCGCGCGGCTGGCCGAGAAGCGCTTCGGCCTCGACATCACCGAGGCGGAGCTAAAGGAAGCGGTGGCGGAAGAGATCGCCGCGATCCTGCGCCCGGTCGCCCGCAAGCTGGAGATCACGGCCTTCCCGCGCCCGCAGGTGATCCTGGTGATCGGCGTCAACGGCAGCGGCAAGACCACCACCATCGCCAAGCTGGCGCATCTCTTCCAGGAAGAGGATTACGGCGTGATGCTGGCGGCAGGCGACACGTTCCGCGCGGCCGCCATCGGCCAGCTCGGCGTGTGGGCCGAACGGCTCGGCATCCCGATCGTGAAGGGGCCCGAAGGCGGCGATCCGGCCAGCGTGGTGTTCGACGCGGTGAAGGCCGCGACCGACCAGGGCATCGACGCGCTGATCGTCGACACGGCGGGCCGGCTGCAGAACAAGCGCGAGTTGATGGACGAACTGGCGAAGATCCGGCGCGTGCTGGGCCGGCTCAATCCCGAGGCCCCGCATGACGTGGTGCTGGTGCTCGACGCCACCAACGGGCAGAATGCCCTTTCGCAGATCGATGTGTTCAAGGAGGTTGCCGGCGTGACCGGGCTGATCATGACCAAGCTGGACGGCACCGCACGCGGCGGCGTGCTGGTCGCCGCTGCCGAGCAATACGGGCTGCCGATCCACGCGATCGGCGTGGGCGAGAAGATCGACGACCTGCGCCCGTTCGATCCCGACCTGGTAGCGCGCGTGATCGCGGGAGTGGCCTGATGGCGCAGGAACAGCCGCAAGCGGGAGCCGGAAAGAAGCCGAAATCCGGCTGGATGAACCTGCTGATCGATTACGGGCCGCTGCTGGTCTTCTTCCTGGTCTATCGGTATTATTCCCGGGAGAGCGGCGAAATTTTCGCCGTGGTGCGCAGCACGACCGCTTTCATCATCGCCTCGCTGGTCGCACTGGCCGTTTCCCGCTGGCGCCTGGGGCGCATCAGCCCGATGCTGTGGCTGTCCACGGCGTTGATCGTCGGCTTCGGCGGCCTCACGATCTTCTTCCAGAACGAACAGTTCATCCAGATCAAGCCGACCGTGATCTACCTGTTCTTCGGCTTGGCGCTGGTGGTCGGCTGGCTCAAGGGCAAGGCGTTGCTGCAATGGCTGCTCGAAGCCGCTTTCGAAGGCGTCTCGAACGAAGGCTGGCTCAAGCTCTCGCGCAATTGGGGCTTCTTCTTCTTCTTTCTCGCCCTGCTCAACGAGATCCTGCGCTACCAGCTGGATTTCGGCGATTGGCTGGCCGCGAAGCTGTGGGTCTTCATGCCCCTTTCCTTCCTCTTCACCTTTTCCCAGCTCCCCATGCTGCTGAAGCATGGGCTGGCGGCAGAGGCGGTGGAAGAGGAGGAGACCACCCTCCCCCCCGGTTGAGCTATATCTCCAGCTGGCTCCCCAACTCCACCACCCGGTTGGTCGGCAGGCGGAAGAAGTCCATCGGCGTCGCCGCGTTGCGCAGCATCCAGGCGAACAGCTTCTCGCGCCAGATCGCCATCCCGGGGTTCTTCGCGCTCAGCAGCGTCTGGCGGGAGAGGAAGAAGCTGGTCTGCATCATGTCGAACCGGCCACCGCACATGTCCGCCGTCTCCAGCGCGGCGGGAATGTCGGTCTCTTCCATGAAGCCGTAATTGAGCACCACGCGGTAGAAGCCCTGGCCGAGATCGGTGATCACAACCCGCTCCGCCGGATCGACATAGGGCACTTCGGCGATGTTCACCGTCAGCACCACCACCCGTTCATGCAGCACCTTGTTGTGCTTGATGTTATGGAGCAGCGCAGACGGCACGCCACGGGTGGCGGCGGACATGAAGATCGCCGTGCCCGGCACCCGTTTGGTGCTGGAATGAGCGGATTTGGCGAAGATATCGAGCGGCAGCTCGACCTCGGCCATGCGGTCGCGCATCAGCTTGCGCCCGCGTGCCCAGGTGGTGAGCATGGTGAAGGCGACGCCGCCGATCGCGAGCGGGAACCAGCCGCCATCGGGCACCTTGGTCATGTTCGCGGCGAAATAGGCCCAGTCGATGATGAAGAAGGCCAGCACCACCGGCACCGCCATCCACCACTTCCAGCGCCACACCACCATCACCAGCACCGCCACCAGGCAAGTGTCGATCAGCATCGCCCCGGTCACCGCGATCCCGTAGGCGGCCGCGAGGTTGGACGAGGTCTGGAAATTGAGCACCAGCGCGATCACCGCCACCATCAGCGCCCAGTTGATGAATGGGATATAAATCTGCCCCGCCTCGGTCTCGCTCGTATGGCGGATCGAAAGCCGGGGAATAAAGCCGAGCTGGATCGCCTGATGCGTCACCGAAAAGGCGCCGGTGATCACCGCCTGGCTGGCGATGAAGGTCGCCGCCGTCGCCAGCAGCACCAGCGGCAGACGGAACATTTCGGGCGCGAGGAAGAAGAACGGATTGTGGATCGCTTCCTCCGCCACCGCCGGCGGCATGGTCACGATCATCGCGCCCTGGCCGAAATAGTTGAGCAGCAGGCACGGCATCACGAAGCCGAACCAGGAAAGCCGCATCGGCCCGCGCCCGAAATGGCCCATGTCGGAATAGAGCGCTTCCGATCCCGTCACCGCCAGCACGACGGAGCCCAGCGCGAGGAAGGCCAGCGTTCCGTCGCTGAGGAAGAAATGCACGGCATAGAGCGGATTGAGCGCGGCAAGAATTTCGGGCGCCTGCACGATGTGAATCACGCCCAGCACCGCAAGGACGGTGAAATAGAGCAGCATGACCGGGGCGAACAGCGCCCCCACCTTCGCGGTGCCGCGCTTCTGGAGCAGGAACAGCCCGACCAGCAAGGCAAGCGCGATGGGAATGACCAGCGGCTGCAAATGCGATTCCACCACCGTGAGCCCTTCCACGGCGGACAGCACCGAGATGGCGGGCGTAATCATGCTGTCACCGTAGAACAGCGCCGTGGCGAATACGCCCAGCATCACTGCGATCCAGCTATAGCGCGAACGGCTGATGAACCGAGAGATCAGCGCCACCAGCGCCAGCGTGCCGCCCTGCCCGTTATTGTCCGCCCGCATCAGCAGGCCGACATATTTGACCGCGACCACGATCGTCATCGACCAGAAGATCAGGCTCACGACGCCGAAGACATGCATGTCGTCGATCGCCAGCGGATGGTGGCCGGCGAAAGTCTCGCGGAATGCATAAAGCGGGCTGGTGCCGATATCGCCGAAGACGATACCGATCGCGCCCACGGCCATCCTGATCTTGGCCGACTGGCGGTCGTGCCCCGGATTGCCGTGCAGATACGGCGTAACGGCGTCACTCATGGAGTTTGCACGTCCCCAAATTCGCCTTTCCCGCCCGGGCATTTCCGGGCAAGCGGGCGACGGCGCTTAGCAGGCTCGTTTCCGCGCCGCAACATGGCGGATTTCTGCGGCTTATGGGCCCGTTTTCTCGGATTCTCCCGCGATCCTGCGCAATAATTCGTCGAGCTGTGCGAGTCGCTCGGCCAGCGCCTCCCGCCCCGGAGCGCCTGCCGGCAGCGATTTGAGTCTGTTCGCCCACAATTCCCGCCCTTCGATCAGTTGCCCCTGCGAGATGAGCGTCAGCCCCACGAAGAAGGATGGGGCCGCGCTGTCCGGTGCCCATTGCCCCGCCTGGCGATAGGCCAGCAGCGCCGCGGGCGTCAGCGCGCCATCGGCCTGGAAGGTCAGCGCGTTGGCCATCGCCAGCCAGGCTTCGGCGTCCTTGGGATTGTCCCGCACAGCACCGCGCAGCAGCATGGCCGCATTGGCATATTGCCCCTGCCGCATCAGCGCATCGGCCGTGACCAAGCTGTTGCTGCGCGACCGGTATTTGTCGCCGATCATCTCCTTGCGCAGGTCCACTACCCGCCAGCCGCTCTGGCTCTGTTCCTTGTGCGCCTCCTTGGGCGCGCCGGAAAGGTCAGGATGCGCCTGCAGGGCATAGCCCGCCAGCCCGAAGACCAGGGCTGCCAGCACCGCGCTCCACGCCTTGCGCGGAACACGGAACAGGAAGGCGAATATGCCGAAACATGCCAACGCCAGGAGGATGGAGACGATCCAGCTCATTGCCTGCCCCGGCGGAAACGGCGGCTGAACACGAAGCCCGCCCCGATCAACAGCACCAGCGGCAGCGCGAAAAGCGGCCAGGTGCTCGCGCCCAGTTCGGGCTTGTAGCTCACATAATCTCCGTAGCGTTCGATCAGCCACGCGCGGATCGCTTCCGGGTCCTCGCCTGCAGCGATGCGGGTGCGCACCTGGTGGCGCATGTCCCCGGCCATCGGTGCGTCAGAATCGGCGATCGACTGGCCCTGGCATTTGAGGCAGCGCAGAGTCTCCATCAGCGCCCGGGCCTTGGCTTCCTGCGCCGGATCGTCGAGCTGGCGATAGGCATATGGTGCGGGAGGCATAGCATCCTGCGCCATCGCAGGCACGCAGAACGAAAGCACAAGAGCGGCGAGGAAGGCCCGCCACATTGCAAGGAAACGCCTCATTGGCCGGCCTCCTGCAATTTGCGGAGCAGCATGGCCACATGTTCGGGCCGGATATCGCCGATATGCTGGTAGCGGATCACGCCCTTGCCGTCGATCACGAAGGTCTCCGGCACGCCGGACGAACCGATGCCGAGCTGGACCTCGGAAAGATCGTCAGCGCCGATCCGGCTGTAGGGATTGCCATAGCGGGCGAGGAACGCGGCCACATCCTCCGGTCGATCGCGCACGGCGACCGCGACGATGTCCGCCCCGCCCCGCTCCAACTCGGCCAGCTGCGGCGCTTCGGCGGCGCAGGGCACGCACCAGCTGGCGAAGATGTTCAGCAGCCTGGGCTTGCCTGCCTGGAGATCGGCGGTCTTGAGGCCGGGGCGATCCGGACTGGCGGGCTTGAGGTCGAATTGGGGTAGTTCCTTGCCGATCATCGCGCTTTCCACCTCGCGCTCGGCAGGGTGGAACAGCTGCACCGCCACCAATGCGCAAAAGCCGGCGAACAGCAGCAGCGGCAGCCACAAGCTCCAGCGCACGCGCATCATTGTGCCTCCCCGCGCCGGACGGCCACCCGCGCACGCACGTGCCGCCGCCTGAGATCGGCCGAAACGCGCCCGACCAGCGCGAGCAAGCCGCCCAGCGCGATCAGCAGGCCGCCATACCAGATCATGGTGACGAACGGCTTCCACCACAGGCGCAGCTGCCAGCGGCCATCCTCGCCTTCCTCGCCGATCACGGCATAGAGCTGGCCGTTCCAGCGGGTGAGCAGCGCAGCCTCGCTGGTCTGCTGCGGCGGTGCCCAGAAGCTGCGCGATTGCGGCGCGATCTCGACCGGAGCGCCGCCCTGGTAGCTGGCGCTCAAGCGGGCCTCGAGGGCGGTCCAGTTCGGGCCCGCGACAGGTTCCACCCCTTCCAGCTTTATCTTCCACGGGCCGACAGCGGCGGTTTCCCCCATGCGCGCGGCGAGCAGCCGCTCCTGCGTGAACGCGCTTTCGCAAGCCATCCCGAACAAGGCGACGGCGACGCCGAAATGCGCCACTGCCATGCCCCAGGTCGCGAGCGGCACACGGCGCAGCGAACGCCCCTTGAGCGGCATGAAGCTGGCAAGCGCGAGGCCGATCGCCAGCGCCATCCCCAGCAGCGGCAGCAGGCCGATCGCGGTGCTTGCAGCTACAGCTGCCAGAGCGGCAAGGGTAACGGCCGCCAGCATCGCCAGCTCGATGCGCACGCGCCGCAGGCTGTCCCGCCGCCAGCGCAGCAGCGGACCGGCCGCCAGCACCACAAGCATCGGGATGAAGAAGATCGCGCTCACCGGGTTGAAGTAGGGTGGCCCGACGGAAACTTTCACCCCGAAGGCCTCCGTCAACAAGGGATAGAGCGTGCCCAGCAGCACGATGGCCAGGATCGCGGAAAGCGCGACATTGTTCACCACCAGCGCGCCTTCCCGGCTGGTGATCGCGAACCGTTCCCCTTCGGCGACGGTCCCCGCGCGCAAGGCGAAGAGCGTGAGCGCGCCGCCGATATAGATCGCCAGCAAGACCAGAATGAACGCGCCCCGTTCAGGGTCGACCGCGAAGGTGTGAACGCTGGTGAGGATGCCCGAGCGGACGAGGAAGGTGCCGATCATCGACATGGAGAAAGCCACCACGCCAAGCATGATCGTCCAGGCCCGCAAGGCGTCGCGCGCGGCCAGGACACTGGCCGAATGAAGCAGCGCGGTCGCCGCCAGCCAGGGCATCAGCGACGCATTCTCCACTGGGTCCCAGAACCACCATCCGCCCCAGCCCAGCTCGTAATAGGCCCAGTAGCTCCCTGCCGTGATGCCCAGCGTGAGGAAGATCCAGGCGCCCAGCACCCAGGGCCGCATGGCGCGGGCGAAATCCGGCGTCACCTGCCGCGTGAGCAGCGCGCCCACCGCGAAGCTGAAGGCGATCGAAAGCCCGACATAGCCGAAATAGAGCGTCGGCGGATGGAAGGCGAGGCCGATGTCCTGCAACAGCGGGTTGAGGCCCAGCCCTTCCTGCGCCGGCGGATCGAGCCGTTCGAACGGATTGGAGGAGAACAACAGGAAGGCATAGAAGCCCAGCCCGACGAAGGCCTGCGCGGCCAGCGTCGCGATCAGGGTGCGCTCGGGCAGGCGCCGCTCGATCAGCGCGATCAACCCGCCCGCCAGTGACATGATCGTCACCCACATCAGCATCGAGCCTTCGTGATTGCCCCATGCGCCGGCCAGCTTGAAGATCAGCGGCTTTTCGGAGTGGGAATTCTCCGCCACCAGCTTCACCGAGAGGTCTGTCTCGCCGAAAAGCAGCACCAATATGCCGAAGGAGCATGTGGCGAGCACACCCTGCACCACGGCGGAAGGCCGCACCAGCGCCGCGATCGGCGCAGCGCCTTCGGCATCGCGCATCGTCAGCGCCAACACGCCGGCAAGCAATTGCAGGGCAGCGAGCGCGCCGGCAAGCCATAGCGCCGCAAGGCCGAATTCCGCGATCATTTGGTGGTGTCTTCCACCGCCGCGCGCTTCTGCGCCTCGGTCATGTCCTGCAATTCGCGCGGGACATAGTTCTCGTCATGCTTGGCGAGGAGATTGTCGGCCACGAAAGTCCCGTCCGGCTCCATCCGCCCTTCGGCGACCACGCCGGACCCTTCGACGAAAAGGTCGGGCACGATGCCCGAATAACGCACCGGAACCCGCGCCTCGCCATCGCCGACGACGAAGCGGATCGTCACGCCATCGGGCTCGGTCTTGAGCGAGCCGGCCTCCACCATGCCACCCAGGCGCACGGCCTGGCCGGGCGTGGGCGGGTTCGCCGCCATCTCGCTCGGCACGTAGAAATAGCTCGCCTGGTTGCGAAGCGCCCACATGGCGAGCAGCCCCGCCCCGATCAGCGCGGCCAGCGCGAGCAGGACCAGCACGAGTCGCTGATGCTTCGCCTTCAGCAGGCTACTCATCGCCGGGGCTTTCCTTCCCCACGGGCGGCATCGCGCTTTCTTTCGGCGCGCCGCATCGCCAGCCAGCTCCACGCCACCAGCGCCAGCGTGCCGATCACGCCCACCGCATAGGCAGCGGTCACGAATGTCCAGTGGTCCAGCGCCTCGCGCATGATCGTTCCGCCTCTCAGGCCCCGGTGGCCTTGCGGCGCAGGCGGGCTTCCGCCTGGATCTCCGCCAGCAGCGCGCGCATCCGCGCCAGGACCACACCGCCGAAGATCAGCGAAAAGCCCAGCGTCGCAAGCAGCAGAGGCCACAGGAAGGCTGGGGCGATCGCGGACTGGCCCATGGTGATGCTGGGGGGCTGGTGCAGCGAATTCCACCACAGCACCGAATAATGGATGATCGGGATGTTCACTGCGCCCACCAGACCGAAGACGGCGGCGATGCGGCTGGACGCGCCTTCGCGGCTCACCGCGCCGGAAAGGGCGATATAGCCGAAATAAAGGAACAGCAGCACCAGCATGCTGGTGAGGCGCCCGTCCCACACCCACCAGGTTCCCCAAGCAGGGCGACCCCAGATCGAGCCGGTGGCCAGACAGATGGCGGTGAACACCGCCCCCGGCACCGCCACGGCGCGAGCGACGACATTGGCCAGCGGGTGGCGCCAGACCAGTTCCACCAGGCTGGAGGCGGCGATCGCCATCCACCCGCCCATGCCAAGCCATGCGGCAGGGACATGGAGGAAGATGATCCGCACCGTATCGCCCTGCAGGCGTTCCGCCGGCGCGCAGAACAGCCCCCAGGCCAGCGCGATGCCGGCCAGAGCCAGCCCCACCAGCAACAGCGGTGCGGTCAGCGGGCGCGCGATCCGCAGGAAGCGGGCGGGATTGGCGAAACCGTGCATTTCGTATCGTTCGCTTTGCGCCGCCCCTTTGGCAGCGCAGGAGGCGCGGAGCAAGCGGGAACGGCGGCTCCACCCATGTTTCGCTGGCCGAATTGCGCATTCGCGGCGAGTGTCGGGCCGAGCCCGGAGCATGCAGGGACTGGGGCGATTGACGGGGGTCGAACCCGCGACCTCCGGTACCACAAACCGGCGCTCTAACCAACTGAGCTACAATCGCCACAAGCCGGCACACATGCCATCAAGCGGCTGCGCCGGTAGGGTCAACCCGTTCCGGCGCGGGGCGAGCCTCTTGCACAGACGCCCGGGAAAGCAAAGCGAAAACTGCGAGGCAAGCGCCGGCCCGACGATGCGGGCAGCGCGGCCACTCTGTGTCAGGCAAGGATGGGCCCGAAATAGGTCGCCAATGGCATCGAAGCGAGCACAGAGCGGCCCATAAGGAAAGGGCGGCCCCGCGAGGCCGCCCTTCTCCAAACCGCGGATGAAGCCGCTCAGCCCTTCTTGAGGGTGAGGCCGCCGAAGCGCTTGTTGAAGCGGGCGACCTGGCCGCCTTCCTGCAGCAGGCGCTGGTTGCCGCCGGTCCAGGCCGGGTGGCTGTTGGGATCGATCTCCAGCGTCATCGTGTCGCCTTCCTTGCCCCAGGTGGAGCGGGTTTCGAACACGGTGCCGTCGGTCATCTGGACCTTGATCGTGTGATAATCGGGATGGGTATCGGCCTTCATGGCGGTATCACTCCGTGTGCTGGGGCCGGTTCCGACCGGCCCTGCGGATGTTCGGAAAGCGGCGCCCCTACAGGGGCAAGCCGCGAATTGCAAGGGCTTCGGCTCAGCCCCCTTCGGCAGGCGGATCGGCGACCATGGCGGTGAACTGCACCTCGCAGGCCAGCTTCTCCCCGATCAAGGCCCTGCCCCAGAACTTGCAGACCCGTGCCCGCTTCTGGACGAAGCCGACATGAAGATCGAGCAGGCAGCCGGGCTCCACCGGATTGCGGAACTTCGCCTCGTCGATCGACATGAAATAGACGAGCTTGCCCGATCCGGCGAGTTCGAGCGTCTCGATCGCCAGGATCGCCGCCGACTGCGCCAGCGCCTCGATGATGAGGACGCCGGGCATGATCGGACGGCCGGGAAAGTGCCCCTGGAAGAAGCCTTCGTTGAAGGTCACCGCCTTCACCGCATGAATCTCCTCGCCGACCGTGAGCGATTGCACCCGGTCGACGAGCAGCAGCGGATAACGATGCGGCAAGGCGTTGAGCACCTTGCGGATATCGTAGGCGGGCGCGCCCGCTTCGTCGCTCACCTTCCTGCCCCCTTCGCCTGCTTTCAGCGGCCTTCTTGCTGCGGACCGGTTTGCACAGGCGGCGTGGCGGGGGCCGCTGCCGGAGCCGGATCGGCGGAAACGCCCTGGGCAGCCCTGGCGGCCGCCTGCTCTTCGCGCAGCTGGCGAGGCAGCCAGTTCGGCGGCGGGGTGAGTTGCACCGACGGCAGCAGCGTGTTGAGCTCGTCCACCACGGCCTGGTTCATGTTGTAGGTCTCATCCGCCCACAACACCTGGTTCGGCCGCAGCACGATGGTGACCCCACGCTTGGCAGCAGCGTTCTTGACCGCTTCGGTCAGCTTGTCGCCGATCTGCTCGGCGACGTAGGAACGCGACAGGGTGACGGGGCCCATGATGACGTCCACCTCGCGTTGGCCCTGCTGATAGATCTTGTCGATCGCATCGGCCTGCTGCTGCAGCGCCTGCTGGTTGGCATTGGGCGCCTGGCGATCGGCGTCGAACTTCTTGAGCAGGGGATCGAGCTGCGCATTGATCTGCGCGGCGCGGGCGTTGGCGGCATCGAACTGGGCCTTGTAAGTGGTCGGGCGCTGCTGCTCGGCCACCTTGTAGGCGTTCGAATTGGCCACTACGGCGTTGATATCGACCACGGCGATGCCCTTGACGGCCTGTGAGGAATTGGCGGGCGCCGCCGCCAGCGGAGCGGCGGTCGCGAGCATGAGCCCGGCGACAAATGCCGATTTGAAGATCGCTTTCATCAGAATTGGGTTCCCACGTTGAAGGAGAAGGATTTGGTGTCATCACCTTCCTGCTTGAGCAGGACCTTGGCGAAGTCGATGCGGAACGGACCGAAGGGCGAGTTCCAGTTGACGCCGATACCCACCGCAACGCGCGGCTTGGGAGTGTTGCCGACGAATGTCTCGCGGAAGCCGGTCTGGATATAGCCGACCGCGACATAATCGGTGCCCGCCGTGCCGGTGGGCGTCGTCGTCAGCGTGTAATTGCTGGTATCCGAAGGATCGGCATACTGCCGGTAGAGAGGATTGCCGCTGCTGTCGCAGGTGCCGGCGCAATAGGTCGGGCCGGTGTCGATCAGTTCGGGCTTGGTCACGTCGAACACCGCGCCTGCATCGACGAAGATCGAGGGACGCAAGCCCATCTCGCGGGCGCCGGAGCCGAGCGGGATCTCCAACTCGGCGCGCGCCATGTAATAGACCTTGCCGCCCAGCGCGGAGTTGTAATCGTCGTTGGTGGTGAAGATGTAGTTCCCGTCGTCGTCCTTTTCGGGATTACCATCACTGTCGAGCGAGTAGTATTGGCGCACCACGCGCGGGCCGACGCCGCGGATGTCGAAGCCGCGCATCTGGGGTTCGCCGAGGAAGAAGCGGTCGGTCAGGCGGACATCGTCCTGCCCGGCGCCGCGATCCTCGAGCCCCTTGATGATGCCGCCTTCGCCGGAGAGCGAGAATATCCAGCCGCCGCCCAGCGGGAAATACTTGGCCGCATTGAGCCGCCACTTGGCATATTTCACCGAGCCGCCGAGGCCCGCAACGTCGAGATTGAGGACGACATTCTCGCCCCTGGTCGGGCGGACGCGGTTATCGAGCGTACTGTAGACGAGCGAAGCGCCCAGGATCGAGCTGGTACGCACGCCGACCGCTTCGCACAGGTAGCGCGAGGCCTTGATCGGATCGCATTCCAGCTCGCCATCGTCATTGAGCGAATAGTAGGTGTTCTTGTCGAGCGTCACATTGTCGCGATTGAGCGTGTAGCGGCCGATCAGCGACATGTATTCCGTAAGCGGCACGCCCAGGCGCGCCTGGAAGCCGGTGGTGGATTGCTCGAAGGTCGTCTCGTCGTCGCTGCTGTAGTAGTTCCAGTTGTTGATGTCGCGCCGATAGATGTCCAGGCCGAACGAGAAGTTCTTGTCGAACACGTAAGGCTCGGTGAAGCTCAGCGTGAACGAGCGGGAATAGGACGAATAATTGGCGCTCAGGCCCACCGTCTGGCCACGGCCGCGGAAATTGCGCTGGCGTATCGATGCCTGGAGGATGAAGCTTTCGAGCGAGGAGAAGCCCGCCGAAAGCTGCAGCTCGCCGGTCGCCTGCTCCTGAACGTTGGCATCGAGCACGATCCGGTCGGGCGCGCTGCCCTGGCTCTGCTCGATCTGGAAGTTCTCCTGGAAATAGCCGAGCGAATTGATGCGCGCGGTGGAACGCTTGACCGCGAGGGAATTGAACGCATCGCCTTCCCCGATGCGGAATTCGCGCCGCACCACCTTGTCCTGCGTCAGCGTGTTGCCGTTGACGTTGACCTGCTCGACATAGACGCGGGGCGCTTCGTTGATGACGAACTTGATGTTCATCTTCAGATCGTCGCGGTCGCGATCGAATTGCGGGCGGACATCGGCGAAGGCGTAGCCGAAGGTGCCGGCGGTTTCGGTCAGCTGCTCGACGGTGTCTTCCACCGCCTTCGCATTGTACCAGTCGCCGGATTTCATCGAAAGGGAGCGGGTCAACGCCGCCCCGTCGAAGTCACGGATCTGGCTGTCGACCGACACGTCGCCGAATTTGTAGCGTTCCCCTTCCTCCACCACATAGGTGATGATGAAGTCGCGCTTGTCGGGTGTCAGCTCGGCCACCGCGGAAACCACCCGGAAATCGGCATAGCCTTCCGTGAGGTAGAACTGGCGCAGCTTCTGCTGGTCGAAGGCCAGCCGGTCCGGATCGTAGCTGGTGGACGAGCTGAACAGGCGGAAGAAGCGCGACTGCTTGGTCACCATCTCGCTGCGCAGTTCCCCGTCGGAGAACTTCTCGTTGCCGATGATGTTGATCTGGCGGACCTTGGATTTCGGCCCTTCGCTGATCTCGAAGACGATATCCACGCGGTTCTGCGGGAGCTGCACGCTCTTGGGCTCCACCGTGGCGGCGAAGCGGCCCTGGCGCTTGTAGAGCTCGATGATGCGGGCAACGTCCGCACGAACCTTCGAACGGGTGAATATCTGGCGCGGCGCGAGCTTGATCTCGGGAAGGATCTTGTCTTCCTTGATCCGCTTGTTGCCTTCCAGGATGATGCGGTTGATCACCGGGTTTTCCTGGACCTCGATCGTCACCGTGCCGTCGGCATGGCGGATGCTGGCATTCGCGAACAGCTCGGTCGCGTAGAGGTCCTTCAGGGCCTGGTCGGCGGCGGTGTCGGTATAGGTATCGCCCACCCGTAGCTTGATGTAGCTCAGGATCGTCTGGGCTTCGAGACGTTGCGCGCCCGTCACCACGATCGAACGGATCGTCTCGCCCGCCGGCACGACCGGAGCCGGCGCCGCGGCTTGCGCGGGCTGGGGAGCAGGCGCCGTTTCACCTTCCTGCGCGAAGGCGGAGGTCGGCACCCCGGCGAGGATCGAGCTGCCAAGCAGCGTGGCGGCGATGCGCGGTGCAGAGAGTTTCTTGCCCGTGAGGCCCATTTCCCGTCCAATCTTCGACACGGCAATCCCGTCTTCTACCGGCTGACAACCGCCATTCCCCTAAAGGAATTCCGCTATGGCGGCCAATTCAATAGCCGCCCTTGCCCGATGCCGTGGCGGCAATCAAGCAATTGTCCGGTAAAGCGAGGGAGTGGCGCGTCCGTCCTTTCCTACGTCACTTCCCGAAGACGGGCAGCGAAGCGATATCGTTGATCGTCACGAACAGCATCAGCGCGAGCACGAAGGCCACGCCGGTGCGGAACGCCCATTCCTGACTGCGCGGCCCCACCGGCTTCCGGCGAACCGCCTCCGCCGCGTAGAATGCCAGATGTCCGCCGTCGAGAGCCGGAATTGGCAGCAGGTTAATGAACCCCAAATTAATTGAGATCAGCGCGACGAACGTCACGAAGGAGCGCCATCCGAGCGAGAGCTGCTCGCCGGAATATTTGGCGATCTTGATCGGCCCGCCCAGCTCTTCCACCGGGCGGCGGCCGGTGACGATCTGCCACACGCCCTGCACCATGGAGACGACGATCTGGCCTGTCTGGCGCACGGCAAGCACCAGCGCTTCCCCCGGCCCCACCGACACGAGTTCACCCGCGCCGGAGCCCAGGCCCAGCCGGCCGATACGGAACTCGTTGCCGAAGCGGTCGCGCTCCACCACCGTGGGGATGGTGAAGTCGAAGCTCAGCTCGCGCCCGTCGCGCAGCACCGCCAGCTCTATATGGCCGCCGGGATCGCCCACAACGCGCGAAGCGAGTTGCTCGAAATCCCCGATCGGCCTGCCGTCGGCGCGGATCACGCGGTCACCCGGCAGGATACCGGCCTCGGCCGCGGCGCCGTTCTCCATCACCATGTTGACCACGGGAGGGACGACGAGCTTGCCGTAAGCCATGTTGAAAGCCGCCAGGATGGCGATTGCGACGACGAAATTGGTCAACGGCCCCGCCAGCACGATCAGCGCGCGCTGCCACAGCGCCTTCGCCTGGAAGGTCTGCGCGCGCTCCGCCTCGGGCAGGGCAAGCCAGTCCGGACTGGGCTGGCTGGCGGGATTCATGTCGCCGGCGAACTGCACATAACCGCCCAGCGGAAGGGCGGAGAGCTTCCAGCGGGTGCCGCGCCGGTCGGTCCAACCCGCGATCTCCTTGCCGAAGCCGATCGAGAAGGCGTCCGCCCTCACCCCGAACAGCCGGCCGACAAGATAATGGCCGAGCTCGTGCACCGTCACCAGCGGCCCCAGCACCAGCAGGAAGCCGATGATCCACATCCAGAAGGGTGGTGATTCAAACACTCAGGCGTGCTCCAGCATTTCCATGGCCCGCGCGCGGGCTTCCGCATCCACCGCCAGCACCTCGTCGAGCGTGGCAGGCGCCCGAGGAATACCGCGCGAGAGCATCCTGTCCACCTTATCCGCGATCTGGGTGAACCCGATCTGACCGGCAAGGAAGGCGGCCACCGCCACCTCGTTCGCCGCGTTGAGCACCGCCGGAGCCGCACCACCCGCCTGCGCCGCCTGCCGCGCCAGGCGCGTGGCCGGGAAGCGTTCCTCGTCCGGTTCGTGGAAGGTGAGCTGGCCGATCCGCGCGAGATCCAGGGGTTCGCATGGGGTTTCCATGCGGCCGGGCCAGGCCAGGCAGGACGCAATCGGCACCCGCATGTCCGAAGGCCCGAGCTGGGCGAGCGTGGAGCCGTCGCGATATTCGACCATCGAATGGATGATCGATTGCGGATGGACGATGATCCGCAGCCGCTCCAGCCCCACGGGGAACAGGTGATGGGCTTCGATGAATTCGAGGCCCTTGTTCATCATCGTGGCCGAATCGACGCTGATCTTGGCGCCCATCGACCAGTTGGGATGGCGAACGGCCTCTGCCGGCGTGGCGGCGCGCAGCCTTTCGGCGGGCCATTCGCGGAACGGGCCGCCGCTGGCGGTGAGCGTGATCCAGCGCACCTCGGCCGGATCGTTGCCGGCAAGGCACTGGAACACCGCGTTATGCTCGGAATCGGTCGGGAGCAGCGTGGCGCCGTGCCGGGCGACCGCGGCGGTCATCACCTCCCCGGCGGAGACCAGCGCTTCCTTGTTGGCCAGCGCGATCACCCCGCCCCGCTCGATCGCGGCCATGGTCGGCGCGAGCCCGGCACAGCCGACGATCCCGGCAACGGTGATATCGGCCATGCGCGAGGCTGCGTCGCACAGCGCCGCCGCGCCGGCCGCCGCCTCCATCCCGCTGCCGGCAAGCCCGTCCCGCAAGTCCGGCAGGCAGCTCTCGTCCGCCACCACCGCGATCTCGGCCCGGAACTCGCGCGCCAATGCCGCCAGCTCCCGCGCCTGGCAATTGGCGGTGAGCGCGACGACGCGCCACTCCGCGCGATTGCGGCGCACGAGGTCCAGCGTCGACTTGCCGATCGAGCCCGTGGCCCCGAGGATGGAGATGCTGCGCATCGCCCTCACCCCGGGAACAGCCGGGGGAGCGACAGCAAGCCGCAGGCGAAGCACACGGCGAGCAGCCCGTCCGCCCGATCGAACAATCCGCCATGGCCGGGAAGCAGCCTGCCCGAATCCTTGACGCCGGCGCGGCGCTTCATCCAGCTTTCGAAGAAATCCCCTGCCTGGGCGATGACGGCGATGGCGGCGCCGGCGAGGACGGCCTGGAGAAGCAGGTCGGGGAAAGCTCTTCTTCCGCAAAGTCCCCCGAGTGAAGCATCGCAAGTCGCTGCCCAGTGAAGATAGCCCAGCAGCGCCAGCGAGGCCCCTGCGACCCCGCCGCCGAGGCCGGCCCAGGTCTTGGACGGGCTGATGCGCGGCGCGATCCTGGGGCCGCCGATCGCCCGCCCGGCGAAATAGGCGCCCACATCGGTCGCGATCACCGCGCCCAGCAGCGCCAGCACCGGGCCGACGCCGAAGAACTCGCTGCGCAGCACCAGCAGCACCACCGCGCCGAGGCCGATATAGAGGAAGCCGGCGAGGTTCCACGCCATCCGCGCCGCTCCGGGCCCCGCAAAGCCGCGCACCAGGCTGCGCCATTCCCACAGCACGCCCGCCGCGACCAGCCCGACGAACACCGCCCAGGGCCAGCCGCCCAGCCACAGCGCCGCGCCGGCCACCGCCAGCATCACCACGGCCGAAGCGGCGCGGACCGGCAGGTCGGACTTCGCCTTCGCGGCGGCTGCCTCAGCGCCCGCCAAAGCGCCTCTCCCGCCCGGCGAAGCTCGCCAGCGCCTGCTCCAGATGGCCGGGCGTGAAATCGGGCCACAGCACATCAGTGAAATACATCTCGGCATAGGCCGCCTGCCACAGCAGGAAATTGGACAGCCGCACCTCGCCCGAGGTGCGGATCAGCAGGTCCAGCGGGGGAAGATCGGCAGTGTCGAGATGGGCGGCGATCGCCTCGGGCGTGACCTCCCCCTCGCTCGCCGCGCGGGCGGCCGCGCGGGCGATCTCCTGCTGCGAACCGTAGTTGAGCGCGACGGCCAGCGTCGTCCGCCCCTTGGCGGTCCGCGCCAGCGCATCTTCGATCATCGTGACAATATCGGCCTCCAAGGCCTTGTAATCACCGATGATTTTCAAGCGAACATCATTGGCCACGAATTCCGGCAGGTCGCTCTTGATGAAGCGGCGCAGCAGCCCCATCAGGTCCGAGATCTCCTCGTCCGGCCGCTTCCAGTTCTCCGAGGAGAAGGCATAGAGCGTGAGGCAGTCGAGCCCCAGGCCCCGGCAGGCGCGCACCAGCCGGCGCACCGCCTCCACTCCGCGCTGGTGGCCCACCACCCGCGGCAGATGGCGCTGCTTCGCCCAGCGGCCATTGCCGTCCATGATGATCGCGACATGGCGCGCACCATGGGAATCGCCCCGCCCGTTCGTGTCGAGCGCAGTCGAGACACGTCCGCCGTCGTCGCCACGCCTCTCGACTTCGCTCGAGGCGAACGGAGGAGCACCGGAATCGCTCACTGGCCGAGGATTTCCTTTTCCTTCTGCGCGGCGGCATCGTCGGCCTGCTTGACGTATTCGTCGGTCAGCTTCTGGACTTCCTCCTCCAGCCGCTTGCGCTCGTCCTCACCGATTTCCTTCTTCTTCTCGTCTTCCTTGAGCGCTTCCATCCCATCGCGCCGGACGTTGCGGATCGCCACCTTGGCCTTCTCCGAATATTGCCCGGCGAGCTTGGCCAGCTCCTTGCGGCGTTCCGCCGTGAGGTCCGGGATCGGAAGGCGGATCGTCTGCCCGTCGATCATCGGGTTGAGGCCCAGCCCGGCATGGGCGATGCCCTTTTCCACCGGCACGACGTTGGACCTGTCCCACACCTGCACCGAAAGCATGCGCGGCTCCGGCGCGGAAACGGTCGCCACCTGGTTCAGCGGCATCATCGCGCCATAGACCTCGACCTGCACCGGATCGAGCAGCGAGACGTTGGCGCGCCCGGTGCGCAAGCCGCCCAGGTCGCTCTTCAGCGCATCGACCGCGCCGCTCATCCGGCGCTCGATATCGGCCTTGCTGTATCTAGCCATGGTCAGCCATTCCCTTTCACTGTCGTCTGGACGCCCTCGCCCGCCAGGACGCGGGCGAGATTGCCCTTCTCGCGGATCGAGAAGACCACGATCGGGATATCGTTGTCGCGGCACAGGGCCACGGCCGAAGCGTCCATCACCTTCAAATTATCGGCCAGCACGGTGTCGTAGCCGACCGTATCGTATCGTTTCGCGCCCGGATTGGTTTTGGGATCGGAATCATACACCCCGTCGACGCTGGTTCCCTTGAGCAGCGCATCGCATTTCATCTCCGCCGCGCGCAGCGCAGCGCCGCTGTCGGTGGTGAAATAGGGGCTGCCCACCCCCGCGGCGAAAATCACCACGCGGCCTTTCTCGAGATGCCGTTCCGCCCGGCGGCGGATCACCGGCTCGCACACCGCATCCATCTGGATCGCGGACTGGACGCGGGTGTCCACCCCCAGCTGCTCCAGCGCGTTCTGCATCGCCAGCGCGTTCATCACCGTGGCCAGCATGCCCATGTAATCCGCCTGCGCGCGGTCCATCCCCTTCGCCGCGCCGGCCATGCCGCGGAAGATATTCCCCCCGCCGATCACCAGGCACAGCTCCAGGCCCGATTCCTTGGCCGCCCGCACTTCCCGGGCCAGCTCCATCACGAATTCGGGATCGATCCCGAATTGCTGATCGCCCATCAGGACCTCGCCCGAGAGCTTGAGCAGGACACGCTTGAAGCGGGGCTTGGTCATGAAGCGGGAATCTCTCCGGTTGGGGGAACGGCCGCCCTTATAGAACGGTGCCGGTCCGTGCCAAGAGGCGTGGAGAAATGGGCGGCGCAACCGCGCGAATTTGGGCTTGCGCAGAACGCGTGGGACATTGCCTTTCCCCGCCGTGCTGGCTCCGCTTACCGCCATCGCGGCCCCCGGCGCGCCCCTTCGTCATGCCAGCGAAAGCTGGCATCTCAGGCCCCGCCACCCCTTCGTCATTGCGAGGAGGCGAAGCCGACGCGGCAATCCAGGGCTGTCACGTGGGGCTCTGGATTGCCGCGAGACCTTCGGTCCCTCGCAATGACGAAGGAGGATGCGTGCAACCGCCTCCCCATCGCGCGTGCGCGCGCCGTCATTCCCGCGCAGGCGGGAATCCAGTTGCTACGGTCGGATCTGGATTCCCGCCTGCGCGGGAATGACGGGGGGCATCATATCGCTTGCAAACGAAGGCCCCCTCCCCTTCGGGGAAGGGTAGCCCCCGCAAGGACCTCGCCCGTCAGCCCGCCACGGCGGCGGCGACTTCGGCGGCGAAGTCGCTTTCTTCCTTCTCGATGCCTTCGCCGAGCTGGAAGCGGACATAATCCTTCAGCACGATGGGGGCGCCGGCTTCCTTGCCCGCCTGCTGGACGACCTGCGAGATCGGGGTCTTGTTGTCCATCACGAACAGCTGGCTGAGGAGGGCGTTCTCCTTGGCGAACTTGCCGATCGCGCCTTCGACCATCTTGGCCTGCACTTCGGCCGGCTTGCCGCTTTCCGAAGCCTTCTCGGCCGCGATCGCGCGCTCGCGCTCGATCAGCGCGAGATCGAGCCCTTCGGCGTCCAGCGCCTGCGGGAAGGCGGCGGCGATGTGCATCGCCAGCTGCTTGCCCAGCGCTTCCAGCTTGTCGGCCGGAGCTTCGCTTTCCAGCGCCACCAGCACGCCGATCTTGCCGAGATTGGCGGCGGCGGCGTTGTGCATGTAAGGCACGATCAGGCCGTTGGAGACCGACACGGTCTTCATCCGGCGGATCTGCTGGTTCTCGCCGATGGTGGCGATGCTGGCGGTCAGCTTCTCGCCCACCGTGCCGCCATCGGGATAGGCGGCGGCCTTCAGCTCCTCCACGTCATCGGCCGAGTTGCCGAGCGCGACCTCGGTCACCTTGCGGACGAAATCCTGGAACTGGTCGTTCTTGGCGACGAAGTCGGTTTCGGAATTGACTTCCACCGCCACGCCCCGGGTGCCCGACACGGCCACGCCGACCAGGCCCTCGGCCGCGGTACGGCTGGACTTCTTCTGGGCGGCGGCGAGGCCCTTGGCGCGCAGCGCGTCGACCGCGGCCTCGATGTCCCCGTTGGTTTCTTCCAGGGCCTTCTTGCAGTCCATCATGCCCGCGCCCGAACGTTCGCGCAGGGCCTTCACGTCAGCGGCAGTGTAAGCCATGTCCTAGATCCTCTTGAATACGAATAGGGGCGCCGGGCCCGTTACCGGCCCGGCGCGCTAAACGGCAATTATGCCGGTTCGGTGACGCGTCAGGCCGAAGCTTCTTCGGAAGCGGGCGCGCCCTCTTCCACGGGGGCCTCGGCCACTTCCGCTTCCTCTTCCGCCGGGGGCAGGTCCATCGCGCCGATATCGGCGCCCGAATCGACCACCGCCTCGGTGCCGCCCTTGGTGGCCGCCTGGGCGACCGCGTCGCAATAGAGGCGCACGGCGCGGCTGGCGTCATCATTGCCCGGGATCGGGAAGGCGATGCCGCTGGGATCGACATTGGTGTCGAGCACGGCGACCACCGGGATGCCGAGCACGTTGGCTTCCTTGATCGCCAGCTCTTCCATGTTGGCGTCGATCACGAACATCACGTCGGGGATGCCGCCCATGTCGCGGATGCCGCCGAGCGAAAGCTGCAGCTTCTCGTGCTTGCGGGTAAGGTCGAGGATTTCCTTCTTGGTCAGGCCCGAAGTATCGCCCGAGAGCTGTTCCTCGATCGTCTTCATCTTCTTGATCGACTGGCTGATCGTCTTCCAGTTGGTGAGCATGCCGCCCAGCCAGCGATGGTTGACGTAATACTGACCGCAGGCGCGCGCCGCATCGGCGATCGGGCCCTGGGCCTGGCGCTTGGTGCCCACGAACAGCACCTTGCCGCCCGCACGGACGGTGGCGCCGACGAAGTCGAGCGCGCGCGCCATCAGCGGCACGGTCTGCGACAGGTCGATGATGTGGACGCCGTTCCGCGCGCCGAAGATATACGGCTTCATCCGCGGATTCCAGCGGTGGGTCTGGTGGCCGAAATGCGCACCGGCCTCGATCAATTGCTGCATGGTGACGGTAGGGACCGCCATAATCGTTTCCTTTCCGGTTGTTCCTCTGGAAGGCAGGAACCGCCGCGGAGGAACCCGCGGACCGGCACCGGTATGTGCGCCTTCCATGTGAATTCGCCCTCCGCCGGAAAGCGCGGAAATCCGCGTTTCCCCATCGGGCGCCGGGCCCTTAGCGCGGCTGGCGCGCGAAATCCAGCCCCCATTCGCCGTAGAAAAATGCGCATCGGGCGCGAATGGCGCTTGACAAATAGGAACAAATGGGGAACATTAACCTCATCACAGGCAATGGCCGGGAACGGCCCGCCTTGCTGGAGCATAGTTAATCGCAGTGGAGGTTTTCCACAAGCCTTCCACAGCCGTGTGAACAGGCGGCGCATAAGCAGGCTGGCGTTTCCCGCCTCGCGGATGGCCCGTTCGGAAGGATGGATGTGATGTCGATGATCGCCGTTTCCCTCGCCCTGCTCTTCGCGGTTTCCGCGATGGTCGCGTTCGTGGCGCTCGTGTCGAGCTATGCCCGCGCCTTTGCCGCCTTCGGAGAAGTGCGGCGCGCCCTGGCCCGATGCGAAAGCCGCCGAGCCTTCCTGATCGGCATCGAGGAGATGGAACGGATGGATCGCCAGCCGGGTGCGGCGCCTCTCCGGGCGCCCGTCATCCTGCGGCTGGTCAGTTCAGCGCCTGCGGACCCGGCTGGGCCCGCGACAGCGTGGCCCGAGCTGCGCGCTGCCGCCTGATCCGGGCATAACCCACCATGCCGTAGGGCATGAGCAGGAGATAGAGCACGCAGATCGCGGCCAGCGTCCACCACGGCTCGGTCAGCAGCGCACCGAACACCAGCCCCACCAGCGCGATGATGCCGAGCCGGATGCCCTTGCGCGGGCGGATCGAGGTCCAGGAAAGCGTCGCGAGGTTCGAGATCATCAGGAAGGCGATCAGCGCCACCCAGACGGTCACCACGATCGGCTCGCGGAACAGGCTCTCCCCGCTCGCCAGCCACAGATAGAGCGGCATGAAGGCAAGGCCCGCGCCCACCGGGGCGGGCACTCCGGTAAGGAAGCCGGCCGATTTGTGGGGCTGGTCATCCATGTCGATCCGCGCGTTGAAGCGGGCGAAGCGCAGGGCGCAGCAGATCGCGAAGGCCAGCGCGGCAAACCAGCCGAAACGCGGCAGGTCCTGCAGGGACCACAGGAACAGGATCAGCGCGGGGGCCATGCCGAAGGAAAGCGAATCGGCCAGGCTGTCCAGCTCCGCGCCGAAGCGCGACTGGGCCTTGAGCAGCCGGGCGATCCGCCCGTCTATCCCGTCCAGCAGCCCGGCCAGGATCACGGCGAACACCGCGCGTTCCCAATCGGCGTTGATCGCGAAGCGGATGCCGGTGAGCCCGGCGCACAGCGCGGCGGCGGTGATCGCATTGGGCAGGACAGCGCGCAGCGAAAGCCCGGGCCCCGCGCCTTTCGCGGCGGCCCAATCCCCTTCCGATGCCTTGGGACCGAGCGGTTCCAGCCCGTCTCCGTCCTCGGGCGCGGTCACTGGCTGATGCCTTCGATCAATTGCCGCTTGCCGATTTCGGCCAGCACCGTTTCGCCGGCGATCACCTTCTGGCCCATCAGCACCTTGGAATCCGTGCCCGCCGGGAGATAGACGTCCACCCGGCTGCCGAAGCGGATCAGGCCCACGCGCTGCCCGATGGCGAGCAGGTCACCCGGCTTGACGAAGGGCACGATCCTGCGCGCGACCAGCCCGGCGATCTGGGTGAAGCCGATCCGCAGCCCGTCGGTCCGCTCGATCAGGATATGCTGGCGCTCGTTCTCCTCGCTCGCCTTGTCGAGGTCGGCGTTCATGAACTTGCCGGGGATATAGACCACCCGCCGCACCGTGCCGCCCACCGGGGCGCGGTTGATGTGGACGTCGAACACCGACATGAAGATCGAGACCCGCATGACCTTGCCGCGGCCGAGCCCCGGCGATCCGCTGCCATCGTCCACCTGCAGTTCCATCGGCGGCTCGACTTCCTGGATCAGCGTCACCAGCCCGTCCGCCGGGGAGACGATCAGGTCATCGCCCTGCGGCACCACCCGTTCGGGATCGCGGAAGAAGGCGAACACGCCGAAAGTGAGCATCAGCAGCGGCCAGCCGACGATCTCCCAATCGAGCCCGAGCAGGAAAACCAGGCTGATCGCCGCCGCGATGAGCCCGTATTTGCGCCCTTCGGGATGGATCGCGGGCCAGCCCCACGCTGCATCACCCCGGCCCTTATTGTCGAGAATTTCTCCGGCCATCGCCGCCATCTAGGGCTTCCGCCCCTCACCCACAACCCATCATGGCATCAGCCGGCGCGGGGAAGGCGGCGGTGGTGGACAGGGCTGGATTCGAACCAGCGTACGCTCACGCGGGCAGATTTACAGTCTGCTGCCTTTAACCACTCGGCCACCTGTCCACACCATTGCCGGTGACGGGTCGCCCCGCAATTTCGGCCCCCCGAACAAGGTCGTAAGGCGGGCCGGCTCAGCCGAGAGGCGGCCTCATGGCGAAGCGGCGCTTGCCTGTCAATGGGGCGACTGGCAGGAGCGGAGCGGAATCAGCCAAAGCCGGGAGTATCGATGGCCAGACATGGCGAGAAACGCGCCCTCAGGGGCCGTGCGGGGCGGATGCAGGGCGGGCGCGGCAGCGGCCGGGCCAGCGCCGGCCATGTGCGCCTGTGGGGCAGGCACGCGGTGGAAGCCGCGCTGATGAACCCCGCGCGCCGGCACCGCAAGCTGTGGGGCACGCGCGAAGGCATCGCTTCGCTCGACGGCGAGCTGCCGCCCGACTTCCCCGTCGAATATGCCGAAGCGGCCGATCTCGCCCGCCTGGTGGCGCGCGACGCGCCGCATCAGGGGCTGGTGCTCGAATGCGAGCCGCTGGAGGACGTATTCCTCGAGGAGGTGCTGGACGGCGATCCCGCGCGCCCGCTCGTCGTGCTCGACCAGGTGACCGATCCGCACAATGTGGGCGCGATCCTGCGCTCGGCCGCCGCGTTCAACGCCTGCGCGCTGCTCACGCAGGATCGGCACGCCCCGCCCGAATCCGGCGTGGTGGCGAAATCCGCCTCCGGCGCGCTGGAGATCGTGCCCTGGGTGCGGGCGGTGAACCTGTCCCGCGCGCTCGAACAGGCCGCCGAAGCGGGCTATTGGCGAATCGGCCTGGCCGGCGAGGCCGATGCGACGCTGGCCGAAGCCCTGCCGGCCGGGCCGGTCGCGCTGGTGCTGGGCGCGGAAGGCGCGGGAATGCGGGAAAACGTGGCCGCGCATTGCGATGCCCTCGCCCGCCTGCCAATCAGCGAGGCGATGGAAAGCCTCAACGTTTCCAATGCCGCGGCGATCGCGCTTTACGCTGCGGCCTCGCGAGGCTGACAGGACACAGGGGAAGAAACATGGATATGTCGGTCGGAACGATCTTGCGCCGGGTCGGCGGCGCTGCGCTGGGCGCGGCCCTCGCCCTGCTGCTGGCGGGCTGTCTGCTTTCGCCGGGCCGCTTCACCGCCGCGCTGGACCTGCGCAAGGATGGCGGCTTCACTTACAGCTACAAGGGCGAGATCTACATGCTGGCGCTCAGCCGCCTCGCCGAAATGGCGAACGAAGCCGATGCCGACGCCGAATTCATCGAAGCGCCCTGCTATGACGACGAATATAACGAGCGGGACTGCACCGAGGAGGAAATCGAAGAACAGCGCGAGGCCTGGGCCCAGGCCCAGGAAGCTGCGACGAGCGAGAGCAAAGGCGAGAGCGAAGCATACAAGGCCTTGTTCGGCGGCATCGACCCGGCCGATCCGGAGGCGGCGCAGGAGATCGCCCAGCGCCTCACCCGGCAGAAGGGCTGGAACAGCGTGGAATACAAGGGCGACGGGCTGTTCGTGGTCGATTTCTCGATCACCAGCCGGATGACCCACGATTTCGTCTTCCCCGTGTTCGAAAGCTTCCCGATGGCCAACAGCTTCGTCCAGGCGAACCTGCGCGATGGGAACACGGTGCGGATCGACGCACCGGGCTTTTCGGTGCAGGCCGGCAGCGGCAACCCCATCGCCACCGGCTTCATGCAGGCCGCGGCGATCGCCGAGGCGGACAAGAACAAAAAGGAAGACACGCCCCCGATCCCGGAGCTGCAGGGCACCTTCACCATCACCACCGATGGCACGATCCTGGCCAACAACACCGACGAAGGCCCCATACCGGTCGCGAACGGCCAGCAGCTCAGTTGGACGGTGAGCAAGCGCACCTCGGCCGCACCGACGGCGCTGATCAAGCTGGGGAACTAGGCGGGGGCCTTCTGCTATAGCTCCCTCGTAATGACGACTTGGACATCGGCCACTCTCCCATCACAAAAAGAAAGCCGCACCCGCCAGGAGGCGGATGCGGCTTTTTCCTTGCCGTTCGGACCGCGAGGCGATGCGGCCCGTGCGGGCTTAGTTGACGGCGTCCTTGAGGCCCTTGCCCGCCTTGAACTTGGGCTGGCTCGATGCCTTGATCGTCATGGGCTCGCCGGTGCGCGGGTTGCGGCCGGTCGAAGCCTTGCGCTTGGCGACCGAAAAGGTGCCGAAGCCGACGAGACGGACTTCATCGCCCTTGGCGAGGGCGCCGGTGATGGTGTCGAAAACGCCTTCGACGGCCTTGGTGGCGTCGCTGCGAGAAAGGCCGCTTGCATCGGCAACCGCGCCGATCAGATCGTTTTTGTTCATGTGTTGGAACCCCCTCTGAGAAAGTGCCGGATTTGATCTCTGGTTTTGAATCGCCTCTCGGGTGCGCGGGAATTGAGCGATTTTTGACGGCTCTGTCAAAGGCAAAACACACGTAAAATCGGCGTTTTTGCCGAATTAAGGATGGTTTTCGACGAGTCGAGCGTTCTGCACAGTCATGGCGCTGTCACAGCGGCGGGCGGCAGGTGGCCCAATCCTGGACAAACCTGCCGCGCACCGGCTGTTTTCCGCGCGAGTCGCTGCGCTGCAGCGAAAATCAGTGCGCCGTGGGTGAAGGAGCGCCACCCACCGGGGCGGGATTGGGCTGGCTGGCCATGTCGTCTGCCTCGGTCCATTCGATCGGAACCGGGACCGACGTCAGCGCGCGCTCCAGCACTTCGTCCACATGGCTCACCGGCACGATGTCGAGGCCCTGCTTCACATTCTCCGGAATTTCGGCGAGATCCTTGCGGTTCTCTTCCGGGATCAGCACGGTCTTGATCCCGCCGCGCAGCGCGGCCAGCAGCTTCTCCTTGAGCCCGCCGATCGCCAGCACGCGGCCGCGCAGCGTGACCTCGCCGGTCATCGCCACGTCCGGGCGCACCGGTATCCCGCTGAGCGAGGACACGATCGACGTGACCATGCCGATGCCGGCGGAAGGGCCATCCTTGGGCACCGCCCCTTCGGGCAGGTGGATGTGGATGTTCTTGCGCTGGAAGATCGAAGGCTTGATCCCATAGGCGGGAGCCCGCGCCTTCACGAAGCTGAAAGCGGCCTGGACGCTTTCGTTCATCACCTCGCCCAGCTTGCCGGTAGTCCGCACCTCGCCCTTGCCGGGCACGGTGACGCTTTCGATCGTGAGCAGTTCGCCGCCCACCTCGGTCCAGGCGAGGCCGGTGACGGCACCGACCTGCGCCTCCTCGTCCGAAACGCCGTGGCGATATTTGCGCACCCCGGCATAATCGCCGAGATTTTCGGGAGTGATGACGACCTGCTCGGCCTTCTTCTCCAGGATCGCGCGCAGCGCCTTGCGTGCCAGCCGCGCGATCTCGCGCTCCAGCGTGCGGACGCCCGCCTCGCGAGTATAATAGCGGATCAGGTCGCGCAGCGCCTCGGTGGTGAGGGTGAACTCGCCCTTGCGCAACCCGTGCGCCTTCACCTGCTTTTCGATCAGGTGGCGTTCGGCGATCTCGACCTTCTCGTCCTCCGTATAGCCTTCGAGGCGGATGATCTCCATCCGGTCGAGCAGCGGCTGCGGCAGGTTGAGGCTGTTCGCGGTGCAGACGAACATGATGTCCGACAGGTCGATGTCGAGCTCCAGATAATGGTCCTGGAACTTCGCGTTCTGCTCCGGATCGAGCACTTCGAGCAGGGCCGAAGCCGGATCGCCCCGGAAATCCTGGCCGAGCTTATCGATCTCGTCGAGCAGGAACAGCGGGTTCGACGTGCCGGCCTTGCGCAGATTGGTGACGATCTTGCCCGGAAGCGAGCCGATATAGGTGCGCCGGTGGCCGCGGATCTCCGCCTCGTCACGCACGCCGCCCAGCGACTGGCGGACGAATTCGCGCCCGGTGGCCTTGGCGATCGACTTGCCGAGGCTGGTCTTGCCCACGCCCGGAGGGCCCACCAGGCACAGGATCGGCCCCTTGAGCTTGTTGGAACGCGCCTGGACCGCGAGATATTCGATGATCCGGTCTTTCACCTTATCCAGCGCGTAGTGATCCTCGTCGAGGATCGCCTGCGCCTTGGCGATGTCCTTCTTGAGGCGCGACCTCTTACCCCAGGGCAGGCCGAGCAGCACATCGAGATAATTGCGCACCACAGTGGCCTCGGCGCTCATCGGCTGCATGGTCTTGAGCTTCTTCAGCTCCGCCTGCGCCTTGGCCCGGGCTTCCTTGGAGAGCTTGAGGCTCTCGATCTTCTCCTGCAGCTCGGCGATCTCGTTCCCGTCCTCGCCATCGCCGCCGCCCAGCTCGCTCTGGATCGCCTTGAGCTGTTCGTTGAGATAGTATTCGCGCTGCGTCTTCTCCATCTGGCGCTTCACGCGCCCGCGGATCTTGCGCTCCACCTGGAGGACGGACAGCTCGCCTTCCATGAAGGAATAGACCATCTCCAGCCGCTTCATCGGATCGGGCTCGGTCAGCAGCGCCTGCTTGTCAGCCACCTTGGCGTTGAGGTTGGCGGCGATCGTGTCGGCCAGTTTGGCCGCATCGTCGATCTCGGCCAGCTCCTGCTCCAGCTCTTCGGGCAGCTTCTTGTTGAGCTTGGCGTATTCGGTGAACTGTTCGACCACCGAGCGCATCATCGCGGCCACTTCGGTGCCGGCGGCGAATTCCGGATCGAGCAGGTCGACCTGCGCCACCACCACATCGCCTTCCGGGCGGAGCGCCGCCAGCCGCGCGCGCTGCTGGCCTTCCACCAGCACGCGCACGGTGCCGTCCGGCAGCTTGAGCAGCTGGAGCACCTGGGCGACGACGCCGATGTCGTACAGATCGTCCCGTCCGGGATCGTCGCAGCCCGGATCGAGCTGGGCGAGCAGGAAGATGTCCTTGGAACCGGCCATCGCCTCTTCCAGCGCGGCCACCGACTTGTCCCGCCCCACGAACAGCGGAACCACCATGCCGGGGAACACCACGATGTCGCGCAGGGGGAGGAGAGGATAGAGATTCATGCGGTCAATATATCCAGATTCTTGAAGCGCCGCACAGGGCACAGGGGAAGAATTCCCTTCATTTCGTAGCGGATATGGGAAGCGATCATCCGCCGTGCAATGGCGGCGGGCCGTTCATCCCCAGCCAGGCCTTCCCGAAAGCGGGCTGGGGAAGGACGGCATGGAAAGGCGGCGCGCAAGTCATCCCGCGCGCTTTGGCACGGAAAAGGGGAGTAGGAAAACGGGTTTTGCATTTTGTGCGAACGAGGCTCTTCGCCGCTCGGTGCGAACGGAGATTTTCATCTGGCCGGGGCTTTAGAACATCTTGCTTGACCCCCGTGGCGAGGAAGCTACTGCGCGGCCCCTGCCCGGACAGGCACCAATTCTGAAGGCGGATCCTCTTTCATGTTCGCGCGAATCTTCCCGAAATCGGCGGCTCTCGAGCCTCAATCCGTGCTGGGCCGCCTGGGTTGGCTGCGCGGAGCGATCGGCGCTGCTCTGGGGATATTGGCCGCGGGCGTGGTGACCCATGCGCTGCTGGGCCAAGGCAGCGGAGCGCTTCCCTGGCTGGTCGCGCCGATGGGCGCTTCCGCGGTGCTGGTGTTCTGCGTGCCGGCCAGCCCGCTGGCGCAGCCCTGGCCGCTGGTGGGAGGAAACCTGATCTCGGCCGCGGCCGGCCTGGCGGCGGGGCACCTGCTGGCAGCGCCGTGGATCGCGGCCCCGGCGGCGGTGGGGATCGCGATCGCGCTGATGACCCTCACCCGCTCGCTGCATCCGCCGGGCGGGGCCTGCGCCCTGCTTTGCGCGCTCGGCAGCGCCGGGCCCGAAAGCTGGGGGTGGAGCCACATGCTTCCCATCGCCGCCAACGCGCTGGTGCTGGCGGCGATGGGCTGGACCTACAACAATTCCACCGGCCATCGCTGGCCGCATGTGATGCCGCCGCATCCCGAGCCCGCCCTCGGGCCCGACCTGCTCTATCGCCGGGAGGACATCGAGGCCGTGCTGGAGGAATGAGACGAGCTGCTCGACGTCGACGTGGAGGATCTCGACGCGGTGTTCCAGGCAGTGGAGCACCGCGCACGCAAGCGGGCGCTCGCCGGCGGGCCCCTCAGCCGAGCCCGGGGAAGTTGAAGCCCGGCGGCAGACCCATGCTGCCCTGGATCTTCTGCATTTCCGCACTGGCCGCCTGATCGGCCTTGCCGCGCGCGTCGTTGAAGGCGGCGGCGATCAGGTCTTCCAGCATCTGCTTGTCGTCGGGCACGATCAGGCTGTCGTCGATCGAGACGCCGAGGATGCGGCCCTTGGCGGTGCAGCGGATCTTCACCAGCCCGCCGCCGGACACCCCTTCGACCTCGATCGAATCCAGCGTCACCTGGGCGTCGTTCATCTGCTTCTGGATGGTCTCCGCCGCCTGCTGCGCGGCCTTGAGCATCTCTTCCATCGACTTCATTCCGGGTAATCCTTCACGCTCTTCGGTTCCAGTTCCTGTCCCCGCCCGTCGGGGCGGAATCCTCTTCCACCAGCTCGGCCTCCGGGAAGGCGGCGAAGGCCGCCTGCACGATCGGCGCCGAGCGGAGGCGCGCGTCCTCCTCCAGCTTCGCCGCCTCGGCCCGCTCGCGCAGGCTGGGCGCGCCTTCGCCCTCCCCCCGCTCAATCGTCCAGCGCTCGCCCGTGAGCTTGAGCAGGGCGTCGCGCAAGTCCGGCCCGGGATCGCCCGAGAAGCCGGGGGCCAGCGAATAGACCAGCCGGCCGGGCGCGAGTTCCACCACCCGCAGCCAGTCGCGCATCAGCTGCGCCACTCGCAGATGCCCGCCCCGGTCGACCTGCTCGACCAATTCTTCCCAATCGACCCGCGCGGCGGGCGGCGGGCTTGCGCCGCCGGAGGAGGGAACGGAGCCCGCACCGGCGAAGGTGCCGTTCACCGCCATGTCCTCCAGCCGCTTCGCCAGCGTTCCGGGATCGGGCATATCGGCCGCGTGCATCGCGCGCAGCAGCGCCATCTGCGCCGCCACCAGGGGATCGGGCGCGCCCCGCACCTCGTCATGCCCCTTGAGCAGCAATTGCCACAACCGGTGGAGCTGGCCCGCGGAAAGCCGGCCGGCCCAGCCTTCGATCGCTTCCCGCTCTTCCAGTGTGGGAGCGTCCGCCCCGCTGCCGCCGATCTGGGCCACGGTGACACGATGGACCTGGTCCATCAGCGATCGCATCAGCGCCAGCGGCTCCACCCCCAGCGCATATTGGTTATCCACCGCCGCCAGCAGCGCCCGGGGATCGCCTTCGAGCAACGCGGCGAACAGCCCGCGCATCGCGCTGCGATCGGCAAGGCCCAGCATGTCGCGCACCCGTTCGCCCGTGACCTTGCCGCCCGCATCGAGATCGGCATGGGCGATCGCCTGGTCGAGGATCGAAAGCCCGTCGCGCACCGAGCCTTCGGCGGCGGCGGCGATCAGCTCCAGCGCCTCGTCCTCCGCCTCCACCCCTTCCTTGGCGCAGATGCCGGCGAAATGCCGCTTGAGCAGCGGGGTCTGGATGCGGCGCAGGTCGAAGCGCTGGCAGCGGGAGAGGACGGTGACAGGGAGCTTGTCCACCTCGGTCGTCGCGAAGAGGAACTTCACATGAGCTGGCGGCTCTTCCAGCGTCTTGAGCAAGGCGTTGAACGCATTGCGCGACAGCATATGGACCTCGTCCACGATGTAGATCTTGTAGCGGGCCGAAACGGCGGCGTAGCGCACCGCCTCGATGATCTCGCGCACGTCGTCCACACCGGTGTGGCTGGCGGCGTCCATCTCGATCACATCGATATGGCGGCCTTCCGCAATGGCGATGCAAGGCTCGCACTTGCCGCAGGGATCGATGGTCGGCCCGCCCTTCCCGTCCGGCCCGACGCAGTTGAGCGCCTTGGCGATCAGCCGGGCGGTGGAGGTCTTGCCCACCCCCCGCACCCCGGTCATCAGGAAGGCATGGGCGAGGCGATCGCGCGCGATGGCGTTGGCCAGCGTCTTCACCATCGCATCCTGCCCGATCAGCTCGGAAAAGGTCTGCGGGCGATATTTGCGCGCCAGCACGCGATAGGGCTGCGCGGCGGGCGAAGATTGCGCGGATGGCGGCTGCGCGATCGGGGCCGCCGCGGCGGGCGTGGGCTTCGCGTCTTCCCCCGCGCCGAACAGGGCGGATTGCCCGGCCGCCTCCAGCTCGGCGGCAGTGGGCGGAAGGTCTTCCTTGCCCTCGATCTCGGGTGAATCGGCCATGGCCCCTAGGTAGGGGGTCGGCATCGGATTGTCAGGGAGAAAAGGAGCGGGAAGGAGCCGGGCGACCCGCCGCAATCCGTTGTGGCTGCTTCCTTCCGGACCTGACCAGGTTCGCGAACGCAAACGTCCACCCGACTCCCGCGCCGCATATGGCGGCGGGGGCTGCCGATTGCAACCGGGGAAATCCTCCCCATCCCTGCACGATGAGAAGGATTCCTAGCGGAAATTATCCGCGTAGGCCTGGATCTTGAGCGCCTTAGGCGGGGTGGCGTGGACGCGGGCGGCGATGCCGTGCTTGGCCGCATAGGCCTGCGCCGCTTCCTTGCTCGGGAATTTGAGCTGCACCTGCTGCCGCATGTCGCCGCTGCCGGCCCAGCCCATCAGCGGGTCGGGCCGTTTCGCCTCCGCCGGATCGAATTCGAGGACCCACTGGCTGGTCAGGGCCTTGCCCGACTGCATGGCGTTCTTGGGGCGTTGATAGATGCGCGCGATCATGGACTTCGCCTTTCCCGAAAATCGCGAGTCGAATCAAGCCCGGTTGAACGCGTTCTTCGTCTTCAGGCTCGGCGCCTCGGTCCAGGGCTCCTCGGGCCAGCGATGCTTGGGATAGCGGCCCTTCATGTCCTTCACGACATCGCGCCAGCTTCCGCGCCAGAAACCCGGCAGGTCGCGCGTAGCCTGGATCGGGCGGCCGGCGGGGCTGGTGAGCTGGAGGAGCAACGGTCGCGCGGGCTGGCCGATGGAGGGATGCCGGTCGAGCCCGAACAGGGCCTGCACCCGCACCTCTACCGAAGGGCCGCCTTCCGCCGCATAGTCGATCGCATGATGCGTGCCCGCAGGGCTGGTCCAATCGCGGGGCGCGAGCCGGTCGAGCTCCTGCCGGGCGTTCCAGTCAAGCCGGTTCAGCAGCGCTTCGGCGATGGCGCCCCTCGGCAAATCGAGATCGCGCCGGTCCCGGAGCAGCGGCGCGAGCCATTCCTCCGCCTCGGCCGCGAGGGTATCCGGCGAGAGCGCGGCGATGCCCGCGTGACGCGCCCGCGCAATCAATCCGGGCGGCAGCAGTTCGGGCAGCTTGCCCCGGGCCACTTCCGTCAGCAGCGCGGCAACCTCTTGCGGATCGGGCCGGGCATCGGGCCCGCTGGCGAGGGTGATCGCGCCCAGACGCCGCTCCAGCCGCGCTTCCACCCTTCCTTCGGCCTCGTTCCATCGGAGGGTGGAGCGACGCTCGATCCGATCTGTCAGCCCGGCTTCCACTTCCTCGGACGTCAGCGGCCACGCGGCCATGATCCGCGCGCCTTTCGCCTGCCCCTGCGCATCGCCGATCGCCAGCCATTCCGAGCGAGCCAGCGGCGATGCGGGATCGAGCACATACCCCCTCCCCCCGGCGGCGAGCCAGCTTTCGCCGCTGCCGTCGCGGCGCCTGGCGAGATTATCCGGCAGGGCGCGGGCAAGGAGGATACCGGGAGAGATTTCCCGCCCGCCCCCGGTGGGTTGCAGGGTGAGCGCCCGCTTCGCCCAGCCATCGGCCAGCTTGCGCGAGGCTTCCGCCCGTGCCGAGCGATCGCTGTTCCAGCGGGAAAGCCGCTGCGACAGGTCCTCGCTCCGCCCGCCGAGCCCGCGCTCCTGCAGCAGCAGAGCCAGCCGCGCCGCCTGCCGGGCATTGCCCGCTTCGGCTCCGAACAGCACCATCGCGGCCAGCGGCGGCTCCATCGGAAGCTGCGCCAGCTTGCGGCCGAAATCGGTGATCCGCCCTTCCCCGTCCAGCGCGCCCAGCCCGGCGAGCCTGGCCCGCGCGGCAGAAAGCGCGGACGGCGGCGGCGGATCGAGCCAGGCCATCGCAGCGGGATCACCCGCGCCCCATTGCGCCAAGGCCAGAGTGAGCGGAGCGAGGTCCGCGGTGAGCATTTCGGGCGGGTCGAATTCGGGGCGGCCGCCATGCGCCGCTTCCTCCCACAAGCGATAGGCCACACCGGGCCCTTGCCGCGCCGCCCGCCCTGCCCTTTGCGCCGCCGCGGCCTGACTCGCGCGGGTGGTGACGAGATGGGTGACCCCCGCCGCCAGGTCGAACTCCGCCCGCCGGGCGAGGCCGCTATCGACCACGACCGAAACCCCGTCCAGCGTCAGCGATGTTTCGGCAATGGCCGTGGCAAGTACGATCCGGCGGCGCCCCTGGGGATCGCGGCGGATCGCCGCGCGCTGGCCGGCCGGTTCGACCTGCCCATGGAGCGGGAGGATCGGAACATCCGGCAGGCGCTCGTCCAGCCGTTCCTTCACCCGTTCGATCTCCCGCACCCCCGGCAGGAAAGCGAGGATATCGCCCTCCTCCTCGCGCCAGGCAGACAGCACGGCGGAGGCCATCGCTTCCTCGATGCGCAGTTCCGGGCGGCTGCCCAACCATTCGATCCGCAAGGGATGCGCCCGCCCGGCACTCTCGATCACCGGCGCATCGCCGCCCAGCAGCCGAGCGAAGCGCGCGCCGTCGATCGTGGCGGACATCACCAGCAGGCGCAGGTCCTCGCGCAGCACCTGCTGGCTTTCGATGGCGAGCGCGAGGCCGAGATCGCTGTCCAGATGCCGCTCATGCGCTTCGTCGAACAGCACCGCCGAAACGCCGCTCAGTTCCGGATCGTCGAGGATCCGGGCGACGAAGATCGCCTCGGTCATCACCAGGATGCGGGTGGCTGCCGACCGCCTGCTGTCGAGCCGGGTGAGATAGCCCACCCGCTCCCCTGCCTTCTCTCCCAGCAGTTCGGCCATCCGCTCGGCGGCGGCGCGGGCCGCGACCCGGCGAGGGGAAAGCAGGATCACCGTGCCGGCGCACCAATCCTCCCCGATCAGCGCGGGGGCGGCCGCAGTGGTCTTGCCCGCGCCCGGCGGCGCCACCAGCACGGCCGAATTGCGCGCGCGCAAGGCGGCCAGCAGGTCCGGGAGGACGGCGTGGATGGGAAGGCCTTCAGCCATCCGGACTCCGTTTGTGCCGGGCTTCAATATCCTCGCGAAACCGCGAACTGGGCGGCTTCGACCATCGCATCTCGCGCCCGGCTGGCGGGGAAGATCGACAGCGCGTCGATGGCGCGGGCGGCGAAATGGCGCGCCCGCTCGCGTGTGGCAGTCAGCGCGTCGTGCTTGCGGATCAGGGTGACGGCGTGGGCCAGGTCCTCGTTCGAGGAACGGTGGCCGGCAATCGCGGCCCGCCAGAAGCTGCGTTCCTCCTCGCTGCCGCGCGCATAGGCCAGGATGACCGGCAGGGTCATCTTGCCTTCGCGGAAATCGTCGCCCCGGTCCTTGCCCATCTCGGCGGCGTCGGAATCGTAATCGATCGCATCGTCCACCAGCTGGAAGGCGATGCCGAGATTGCGGCCATAATCGTCCAGCGCCTGCTCCTCCGCCCCGCTGCGTTCCGCCACCACCGCCGAGATGCGGCTGGCGGCGGCGAACAGGGCGGCCGTCTTGGCGCCGATGATGCCGAGATAGCGTTCCTCGCTCGTCTCGATCTGGCGCTGGGCAGTGAGCTGGTCCACCTCGCCCTCGGAAATCACGGAGGATGCGCCGGAAAGGATCTTCAGCACCTTGAGGCTGCCATCCTCCACCATCAGCTCGAACGCCCGGGTGAACAGGAAATCGCCCACCAGCACGGTGGCGGGATTGCCGAACACGATATTGGCCGCGGCCTTGCCGCGCCGCAGGTCGGACCCGTCCACCACGTCGTCATGCAGCAGCGTCGCCGTGTGGATGAACTCGACCGCGGCAGCGAGCTTGTGGTGGCGCGTGCCCTGGTAACCCACCAGTTCGGCCCCGGCGAGAGTGAGCATCGGCCGCATCCGCTTGCCACCACCGGAGATCAGGTGGCCGGCCAGCGCCGGGATCAGCGGGATTTCGCTCTGCATCCGGTCCAGGATCACCGAATTGACGGCATTCATCGAGGTCGCGGTGAGGGACAGGATCGGGGCCAGCGACGGCTCGTTGCGGGGAAGCGGGATGACTTCTGCGCTCATGCAGGGTGCCAATGGAAGCTGACAGGCCGCTTGGCAAGCGCAGAATAGCTGCTAGCAAGGGCACGATGTCCAGCCGATCGACACAGACACAGCCGCATGCGGCCCCGGATATGACGCAGCCGACCACCCCCGACCCTGTGCTTTCCGCCTATCGCAAGAGCATCGACAATATCGACGCGGCGCTGATTCACATGCTTGCCGAACGCTTCCGCATCACCAAGGCGGTGGGCGAATACAAGGCGGGCGCTTCCCTGCCGCCCAGCGATCCGGCACGCGAGGAACGGCAGATCGCCCGGCTGCGCGCCTTGGCGGTGGACGCGGATCTCGATCCAGAATTCAGCGAGAAGTTCATCCGCTTCGTGATCGACGAGGTGATCCGGCACCACCAGCAGGCGGCGGGGAAATAGGGCGTCGCCGCGTAGGTCCTAGCCCACCCGCGGCAGCTTGAGCTTCACCATCAGCCCGCCCAGGTCCTCGCTTTCGTCGAGTTCCACCGAACCGCCATAGATCTCCGCCACGTCGCGCACGATCGCGAGGCCGAGGCCGGTGCCGGGCTTGCCGGTGTCGAGCCGCGCGCCCCGGTCGAAGATCCGCTCGCGCTCCTCGGGCGGGATGCCCACTCCGTCATCCTCCACCAGGATCAGGCAGTCATGCGATCCCGGCTCGGCATCGATGGTGAGGAACACGCTGCCGCCGCCATATTTCGCGGCATTCTCGATCAGGTTGCCGAGGATCTCGTCGAGATCCTGGCGCTCGATCGCCACCAGCGCGTCGCGCGATCCGGCGATGTCGAACCGCACATTGCCGTAAAGGCGCGAGACCGCGCGTTCCACGGCGTCGGCGCTTTCGCGCACATTGACGCGCGAGAGGCCCACCGCGCGGCGGCCCACCGCACGGGCGCGGGCAAGGTGGTGGTCCACCTGCCGGCGCATCACCGCCGCCTCCCGGATCACGGTGTCGGCAAGGTCGGGTGCCTTGGCGGTGGCGGCGTTCATCACCACCGTGAGCGGGGTCTTGAGCGCATGGGCAAGGTTGCCGGCATGGGTGCGCGCTTCCTCCGCCTGCTTTTCCGAATGGGCGAGCAGCGCGTTCAGCTCCTGCACCAGCGGCTGGACTTCGAGCGGGAGCGGATCGGTCACGCGGTTCGCCCCGGTGGTTCGCAGACGCTTGATCGCCAGCCGCACGCCGCGCAGAGGGCCAAGGCCATACCAGGTCTGCAGGCCCGCCATGATGAACAGGCCGAGCCCCAGCACCACGAAGCTCCAGAACAGGATCGAACGGATGCGCGATATCTGGGCGTTGAGCTCACCCCGGCTGGCGGCGACGATGAACCACCATTCGGTCTTGCTGCCGGGAAGGATGATCGAGCGTTCCATCACCCGCAATTCCTCGCCCGCGAACTGATCGCTGTCGTAGATGCGAGGGGTGGGGTCGAACTTCTCGCCCTGCACTTCCAGCGTGCGGTCCCACAGCGAGCGGGAGGGCCAGTCCTCATGCCCCTTGCCGCTGATCTGCCAGTAGAGCCCGCTATTGGGCTCGAGGAAACGCTGGTCTCCCAGCGGGCGGTTGAAGAACACCTCCCCGTCCGGCCCGATCTCCGCGGAACCGACCATGGCGGTGAGCATATATTCGAGCTGTTCGTCGAAATTGCGGGTGACGAGGCCGGTCAGCGTCCGGTCCAGCGCGATGCCGCCCAGCAGCAGCAGGATGAAGATCCACCCCGCCGCGATCAGGATCATGCGCCGCGACAGGCTGCCGGTGTGCGGCGCCGGCCCCACCCGCCGCGCATCGGCCGGGGGCTCGCCTACACCCACGCCCAATCCGGCCGCTTCCTGCCGCGCGGACGCCTCGCTCACGGGCTCGCCCGGCCGGGGAGCCTCACTCGCGGGGGGCGTCCGCCGGGTCGTCGAGGCTGTATCCGAGGCCACGGATGGTCGTGATGACGTCCGCACCGAGCTTCTTGCGGATGCGGGTGACGAAGACCTCGATCGTGTTCGAATCGCGGTCGAAATCCTGATCGTAGATATGTTCGATCAGTTCGGTGCGGCTGACCACTTTGCCCTTGTGGTGCATCAGGTAGGACAGCAGCTTGTATTCCTGCGCGGTGAGCTTCACCGGCTCCCCCGCCAGGGTGACGCGGCCGGAGCGCGTGTCCAGCCGCACGTCGCCCGCGACGAGCTCCGAGGAGGCGTTGCCCGAAGCGCGGCGGATCAGTGCCCGCAAGCGAGCGATCAGTTCCTCGGTCTGAAACGGCTTGGCGAGATAATCGTCCGCCCCGGCGTCGAGCCCGGCCACCTTGTCGGACCAGCTGTCGCGGGCGGTGAGCACCAGCACGGGAAAGCCGCGACCTTCGCGCCGCCACATGCCGAGCACGGTGAGCCCGTCGATCTCCGGCAGGCCGAGATCGAGGATCACCGCGTCATAATCCTCGGTGCTGCCCAGGAAATGGCCGTCTTCCCCATCGGTGGAGAGGTCCACGGCATATCCGTTCTGCTCGAGCGTCGATTTCAACTGCTGGCCGAGGGTGGGTTCATCCTCGACGATCAGGATCCGCATCGCCTCATCCCCTGTTCATTGTGCGATGGAACAAGCCAGGAATTGCTTTGGTTCCTCCGAAGGGTCCCGTCAATCGGTGCGTGAAAGGATACGGCCCGAGCGCGCATCCACATCGACGAACACCACCCGGCCTTCCTTGATGAATTTCAGGCGATAGGCCATCGCCACCGAATCGTAGGCCGGGCCGAGATATTCCATCCCCCTCATCTGCGGCAGGACCTTCTTCTCGATCTGGCGCAGCGGCAGCACGTTGCCGGCCTGCATCTCCTTGCGCGCTTCCCCCTGGTCGTCGCGCGGGTCCGCGGCGCGGGATGGCGATGCCAGGCCTGAAACGGCGAGCGTGGCGGCAAGGAAGGAAAGGATCGGCCTGTGCATCATGCCCTGATGCCTAGGCATCGCGCATTGAACAAGGTCTGAATGGCACGCAATCGTGCCATTCAGCCTGCGGCGCCCCTATCGCGTCATCTCGAACTTCACCGTGATGTTCACACTCGTCGCCACCTGGCCGGGCTCGACGGGCGTGGCCGGAGCAAAGGCCGCGTCGGACTGGGCGCGAACGGCCAGCGGAACAGGGGCTCGCGAATAGGTCGCCTCGCTCACTTCCAGCAGGCGGACTCCCGAATATCCGGCGAGCTGCGCATATTCCAGCGCCTGCGCATTGGCGCGCTGCATCGCGGCCTTGCGCGCCTGCGCCTGGGCGGCCTCATCGTCTTCCAGCCCGAAATTCGGCCCGTCGAGATCGGTGGCTCCGGCCGCGACCAGCGCATCAAGCACCTTGCCTGCATCCTCGACCTTGCGCAGCGTCACGCTGACCCGGTTCGAGGCCTGGTAGCCGGTGAAGACCTGCTGCTGCCGCGCCTGATCGTACTGGTATTGGGCATTGAGGTTGATCCCGGTGGTCTGGATATCCTCCTTCGGGATGCCGAGCGCCTTGATGCGGTCGACCACCGCCGTCATGTCCTTCGCGTTCTGCTGCATCGCGGCCACGGCGGTAGGCGCGCGCGAGGTGACCCCGGCGCCGATCGTCACCATGTCGGGCCTGGCCTTCACGCTTTCGCTGACGCTGAGCTCGACCACCGGTCCACCGGCCTGGATCTGCACTTCGGCAGCAGCCGCAGGCACGGAAATTGCGGCGACGGCCAGCAGCGGCAAAGTGTAACGGGTCATCCATCTTCTCCCTCTGTCATGCGCACGCTCTGCGTGTGCCCGCATTACGCGGTGGTGAACCGGGTGGTTCCTGCGCTGGACGGAGTTCGCCTGTGCCGCTAGGGGCCGCGCCATGGCCGAACCACCGATCCTGAGCTGGGAAGAGCTGGGTCTTGTCCAGGGCAGCGGATGGCTGTTCCAGGGCATCGACCTGCATATCGGCCCGCGCGACCGGCTGGCGCTGATCGGGCGCAACGGCGCGGGCAAGACCACCCTGCTCAAGCTGATCGACGACAGGATCGAGGCGGATCGCGGCAGGCGCACGATCAAGCCCGGCACCCGCGTGGTGATGCTGGAGCAGGAACCCGACTTCGGCGGGTGCGAGACGCTGATGGATTTCGCCCTGCGTGGGCCCGACGCGCCGGCGCGACACGAGGTGGAATCGATCGCCGGCCAGCTCGGCATCGACATGGGCCGCCCGGCGGCCAGCGCCAGCGGCGGCGAGAAGCGGCGTGCCGCGCTCTCCCGCGCGCTCGCCAGCGATCCCGACGTCCTGCTGCTGGACGAGCCGACCAACCATCTCGACCTCGCCGCGATCGACTGGCTGGAAGACTGGCTCAACCGCTACAAGGGCGCCTTCATCGTCATCAGCCACGACCGGACCTTCCTCACCCGCCTCACCCGCGCGACGCTGTGGCTCGATCGGGGCTCGCTCCGGCGCAAGGAGATCGGCTTCGGCGGCTACGAGGCGTGGGAAGAGCAGATCTATGCCGAGGAAGCCCGTGCGGCCGAGAAGCTGGACGCCAAGCTGAAGATCGAAGCGCACTGGCTGGAACGCGGCGTCACCGCCCGCCGCAAGCGCAATCAGGGCCGGCTGGAGAAATTGTGGGAAATGCGCGCCCAGCGCGCCGCGATGCTCACTCCCGGCGGCACGGCCAAGCTGGCGCTGAAGAGCGACGATGTCCGCACCAAATCCGTGATCGTGGCTGAGCATGTGACCAAGCGTTTCGGCGAACGCACCATCATCCGCGACTTCACCCTGCGCATCCAGCGGGGCGACCGCATCGGCGTGGTGGGGTCGAACGGCGCGGGCAAGACCACCCTGCTCAAGCTGCTCACCGGCGAGATCGCGCCCGACGAAGGCGAGGTCACCCTAGCCAAGACGCTGTCCGGCGTGATGATCGACCAGCAGCGCAGCCTGCTCTCCCCCGACAAGCGCGTGCGCGACGTGCTGGCCGAAGGTGGGGACTGGGTCGATGTGCGCGGCATCCGCAAGCATGTGCAGGGCTATCTCAAGGAATTCCTGTTCGACCCCGGCATCGCCGACATGAAGGTGGGCGTGCTTTCGGGCGGCGAGCGTTCGCGGCTGCTGCTCGCCCGCGAATTTGCCCGCAAGTCCAACCTGCTGGTGCTGGACGAGCCGACCAACGACCTCGATCTCGAGACGCTCGACCTGCTGCAGGAAGTGATCGCCGATTATGACGGCACGGTGCTGATCGTCAGCCACGACCGCGATTTCCTGGACCGCACGGTCACCGTCACGCTCGGGCTCGACGGCAGCGGCACGGTGGACATCGTGGCGGGCGGCTATGCCGATTGGGAAGCCAAGCGCAAGCAGCGCACTGCGCCCCAGAAGGCGAAGCAGGCCAAGGCCACGGACAGCGCGCCGCCGCCCCCTCCCCCGCCGCCGAAGCGCGCCAAGCTGACCTACAGGGACCAGCGCGACTACGAGCTACTGCCCGCGCGGATCGAGGAACTGGAAGCCGCGATCGCACGCGACGAGGCGGCGCTTTCCGATCCGGGCCTCTACGCCGGCGACCCCGCGAAATTCGCCCGGCTGTCGGAAGCCGTTGCCGCCGCCCGCGCACAGAAGGAAGCGGCGGAGGAACGCTGGCTGGAACTGGCCGAGCAGGTGGAAGGCTAGAGGGCAGACCTTGGGAAACCCGTGACGCTACCCTTCGTCGAGGCCACCCCCCCTCGTCATTCCCGCGCAGGCGGGAATCCAGCGGCGACGATGGATACTGGATTCCCGCCTGCGCGGGAATGACGGAAGGGGGGTTGCCCGGCCTTCGACCAGCTCAGCTCCCTTCCTCCCGCAACGCCAACCCCTCACGAACCCGGCACCCAGGACAGGCGCGCCTGGGTGGCCATTTCCAGGCGGTTGCGCCCTTTCGCCTTGGCGATCACCACCGCCGCGTCCGCACGCTTCATCGTCTCGTCCATCGTGCCTTCGATCCGCGCCACTCCGGCGCTGACCGTGATGCGCGGCCCGGCGGCGTCGGCCGCGTCGCTCATCTCGGACAGGGTTGTGACCACGCGGCGGCACAGCACCTCCGCCTGGTCCGGCGTCGCCCGCGAAAGCAGGACGGCGAAGCGTTCGCCCCCGATGCGTGAGATGATGTCGTCCTTGCGCAGCAGCGCGCGCATCAGCTTGGCCACGGTGGTCAGCACCTGATCGCCTATGGCATGGCCATGATCGCGATTGATCGAGCGGAAATCGTCGATGTCGAACATCGCCAGGCAGCCGTCTATCGGCACGTCCAGGTGATATTGCAGCATCGAATTGAACGCGCGGCGATTGGTGAGGTTGGTCAGCGGATCGGTGAGCGTGGCGGCGAAGAGTTGCTGCTCCAGCTGCTTGCGCTCCTCGATGCTCCTCAGCACGATCACCGCGCCGTCCGCATTCCCGTTCTCGTCGAACGAGCAGCGAATCTGCGTGTCGAACCAGTTCTCCTCGCGCCCGTCGGAAAAGCCGGGAAACTCGGTCCACGGAGAGACGGTGCGGTCGGCGATGACCTCTTCATAGGCCGACATGAACGATGCGCCATAGGAAGGATGGACGATGTCCAACAGGTTTCGCCCGATCAGCTCCGTGGGATGCGCCAAGCCCTGCCGCGCGGCGCTGGGCGAGGCATAGAGCACCACGCCTTCAAGGTCCGCCCGCAGGATCACGTCGGTCATGTTGTCCGCCAGCAGGCGATATTGCCCCTGGCTTTCCCCGATGGCGAAGTCCTTCGCCTGGAGCGATAGCTCGAACCCGTTCGCCGAGCCGTCCTTCTCGCGCAGCGCAAGCGAAAGCCGCCGGTTCTGTGTGATATGGCTGGCGAGCGGCTGCAAGCACAGCACCGCGGCCACCAGGTAGAATTGCAGGAACTGCGCCTGGATGGGGGCGATGGCCGCTGCCGCCCAGCCCGCGATCGCCAAGGCTGTCACGCAGATCGAGGCCGCCGGCATGCCGAACCGGCAGGCTGCGATCAGCGCAAGGAGGAGCGGCAGGAGGCAAGGGAAGAAGGCCCCTTGCCCCAAGGCGCCGAAAGCGGTGGCGGCGACCAGAGCGGTGAAGGCCAGCAACTCCACCCGCCGGAGCGGGGTCAGCGTGCCGAACCATCCCGACAACGCCCCGCCGACCACCAGGCTGAACAGGGGGAAGAAGATCAGATTGCCCAGCGCATGGGCGACCAGATAGCTCTCGAACGCTTCCGGCCATGCGTGGCCGAGGGCAAAATGCCGCACAGTGGCGAGGATGGCCGCGCCGACGGCCGGGGCTGCGATCGCGATGGCGCCCGTATCGGCCAGCCATTCCTGGAGCAGATCGCTGTCGCGCGGCTTGCGCCGCTTGAGCAGGCGCGCACCGAGCCAGCCTTCCGCGACATGGGCCGCTGCCGAACCCGCCGCGAGCTCCGGCCCCGCCCCCATCAGGGTGGAGGACAGCACGCTCGCCAGCCCGGCCAGCCCGAGGAACACCGGCCACTGCCCGCGCGGCGCATGCAGCAGCACGGCGATCAGCAGCCCTACCGCCGGCCAGAAGATCACCGGGCCGGCGAAAGACCGCGCGGCGCCCAGCGCGGCCGCTTCCAGGCCAGCGCAGACAGCCAGGAAAACCATTCCTATGAGAATTCTGCGGGCCACCCACCGGGTAGTGGAAGGGTTGCGTAAACGGAAGGCGAAGGCGCAGGGTCAATTTTCTGTTAAGCATGCGATGCGGCCTTGGTCGGAGGGGGCGGGAAGCGGGCATTCCGGGCATTTATCCCTTCGTCATTGCAAGGAGGCGAAGCCGACGAAGCAATCCAGGGCTGTCATGTCGGACTCTGGATTGCCGCGGGGCCTTTGGCCCCTCGCAATGACGAGGCGATTGTATCTTTTGCAAACACCCGTTTTTCGTCATGCCAGCGAAAGCTGGCATCTCAGGCCTTTGCGCACCGTCGCTTGAGACCCCAGCTTTCACTGGGGTGACGAAAACCGTCAATCCACCGCGCGTTTGCAAACGATATAATTGCCAATGACGAGGGGCTCACCCGATGCGGTAGAACTCCGCCACCCGCTCCAGCGCCAGGCGCAGGATCAGCTTCCCGCTGCGCGCCGGCCAGGACAGCGCCTTCTCCGCATGCGAGAGCCCTTCCCCCGCGCAGACCACGCGCCACAGGATGTCGGCCAGCCCGCTTCCCGCCGCGGCGATCGCGCCGTCGAATCGGGCGCGCGCGGCGATCTGGCGCTCGGTGGGATGGAGATCGGCGGCCCGTCCCCCCTGCTCTCCCCTCCGGTGCCAGCGCATGGTGAGGTTCGGCGCAATCCCGGCCCGCTGGTAATCGGCGCGCAGGCATTCGCCCGCAGCGAACAGTCGATCTTCGAGATGGCCCCGGGCATGGAGCCAGGATAGGGGTGATTCGGCGAGGTTGACGGTCACGCTGCGACCTCGCGCGGTTGCCGCCGCGGGCGCATTTCCGTAACGAAAGGGGCCTTCTGAGGTCAGCGGGCGTTCGGCGAATTGGGGTTTCATGGGGTTGCCTTTGCTGTCGAGTGAAAACCCCTTGCCAGAATACGGTTATTGTAGGAAAGAGCAAAAACCGATCTGGTTATCGTTTTTTCAAAGGAGGGATGGCATGATCAATCGTATTCGGGATGTCCGCAAGGAGAAGGGGTTGACCTTGGCCGACGTCGCACAGGCCTGCGTGCCGCCCACCACGGCGCAGACGATCGGCCGGCTCGAAACGGGGATGCGCAATCTTTCGCTGACCTGGATGAACCGCATCGCCGCCGCGCTGGGGGTTGAGCCCGAAACGCTGGTGCGCGGAGACGCCGCCTCGAACCCGCAAGTGATCGCGAAGCTCACCGAAACGGGGATCGAGGCCCTGTCCACCCCGCGCGACGCGATCCTGCCGACCGAGCTCGAAAGCGCCGCGCCGCTGATCTGCCTGCTGGTGGAAGCGAGCGCCGGGGAATATCGCGCCGGCGATCAGATCTGGCTGCGCCAGCTGCCGCCCGAAGAGGCGACGAAGATGGTCAATCGCGATGTGCTGGTGCCCCGCAAGGGTGGGCGTTTCGCCTTCGGCCGGCTGATCGACCGGCGGGAAAGCATGGTGGGTGTGCTGCCTCCGGGCGCAGGCCAGCGCCAGATCGTGGTCGAAAATCCGTCCTGGCTGGCGGTGGCGGAAATGCTGGTGCGCAAACTGTGACGGAGCGCCCGCGGCGGGTGCTCTCGCTCGCCACGCTCTATCCCAACGTCCACACGCCCCGTTTCGGAATCTTCGTCGCCCGGCAGATGGAGGCCCTCGCCGCCGCCGGGCAGTGGGACGTGACGGTGATCAATCCCATCGGCATCCCGCCGATCCCGTTCGGCCGATACCGCCCGCTCCGGCGCGCCGCGAAGGATGGGCTGGAGAACGGCGTGCCGGTCTATCGGCCGCGCTTCACCCTGATCCCCAGGATCGGGGCGCGGCGCAACCCCTCGGCGATCGTCGAGGCGGTGCTGCCGCTCGTCCGCGCGCTCCATGCCGAACGGCCCTTCGCCCTGGTGGATGCGCAGTTCTTCTATCCCGACGGCCCCGCCGCCGCCACGATCGCACGGGAGCTGGGCCTGCCGCTGTCGATCAAGGCGCGGGGGGCGGATATCCATTATTGGGGCAAGTCCGCCCCGATGCGGCAGGCCATGGTCGATGCGGGCCGGCAGGCCGCCGGGTTGCTATCGGTTTCCGAAGCCCTGGCGCGCGATATGGCTGCGCTCGGCCTCCCGCGCGAGCGGATCGTGATCCACCGCACGGGGCTCGACCGCCATCGCTTCCGGCCCCTGGGGCGGGAGCAGGCGCGTATCGCCCTGGCCGGGGATTTCGGCATCAGGCTGGAGCGGGGCGAGGTCCTCCTCGCCAGCGTCGGCGCGCTGATCCCGCGCAAGGGCCAGCGCTTCGTGATCGAGGCCTTGCCCGGCCTGCCCGGAGCGGTGCTGGCGCTGGCAGGCACGGGGCCGGACCAGGCGATGCTGGAGAAGCTCGCCCAGAGCCTGGGCGTGGCTGACCGCGTCCATTTCCTCGGCTCGCTGGGGCATGACGAGCTGCCGGTGCTGCTCTCGGCCGCCCATGCGATGGTCCTGCCTTCGGAGAGCGAAGGGCTGGCCAATGCGTGGGTAGAGGCGCTCGCCTGCGGCACGCCGCTGGTGATCTGCGACGCGGGCGGCGCGCGGGAGCTCGTCTCGCGCGTGGAGGCGGGGCGGATCGTGGAGCGCGATCCCGAAGCCATCGCCGACGCGGTGCGCCGGCTCCTGCAAGATCCGCCGCCTCCGGAACGCGTTGCCGCCAACGCCGCGGAATTCAGCTGGGAAGCGAATGCGGCGGCGCTGGCGGATTATTACGACCGGATCGCGGCCTAAGGCCGATCACCCTTGCAATGACGAGGGTTGGTGGAAAAAGCCGCCAACCCTGGATCAGAGCTCCCCTCGGGCAGCCCGTTCCGCCGCGTCGGGCTGGTTCTCGCTCGGCACGAAGCTGTCCGAGGTGACTCCCAGCCAGACCAGGATCGGCGCAGCCATGTAGATCGAGCTGTAGGTGCCGACGAAGATGCCCAGCGTGATCGCGGCGGTGAAGCCGAACAGGCTGGCCGGGCCGAGCACGAGCAGGGCGACCAGCACGATCAGCAGCGTCAGCGAGGTCATCACCGTGCGGGCGAGCGTCTCGTTCACCGAAAGGTCGAGCAGCTCCACCACCGGCATCTTGCGGTATTTCCGCAAGTTCTCGCGGATACGGTCGTAGATCACGATCGTGTCGTTCAGCGAATAGCCGATGATGGTCAGGATCGCGGCGACGATGTTGAGGTCGAACTCGAGCTGGAACAGCGCGAACATGCCCATGGTGAGCGAGACGTCGTGCACCAGCGCGAACAGCGCGCCGAAGCCGAACTGCCATTCGAACCGCACCCAGATATAGATCGCGATCGCGATCATCGCCGAAAGCAGCGCATACATCGCGGTGGTGAACAATTCGCCCGAAACCTTGCCGGAAACGGCGGTGAGATCGTCGATCCGGGCGTCGGCGAAATTGTCGGTGATCGTCTTCGTCACCCGCGCCGTCATCGCGTCGGCAGCGGCGGCGTTGCTTTCCACTTCCTCCGGCAGGCGGAAGCGGATCGAAACCTCGTTGTCCTTGCCGAAGCGCTGGATCACCGGATCGCCATAGCCCAGCGTGGAGACCTTCTCGCGCAATTCGGCGACGGGCGCTTCCTTGCTCTGGGTGAAGGTCACCTGGATCTGCTGCCCGCCGACGAAGTCGACGCCCAGATTGAGCCCCTTGGTGAAGACCAGCGCCCAGCTCGCGACGATCAGCAGGATGCTGACCACGTAGAACGGAACGCGCCATTTCAGGAACTTGATGTTCGTGTCGTCGGGGACGAGCTTCAGCAGTCGCATCTCGATGCCCCTCCTAGATGTTGATGTCGTTGGGCCGCGCCTTGCGCAGCCAGCCGGCGACCCACATGCGCGTGAGCGTCACGGCGGTGAAGACCGAGGTCACGATGCCGATGATCAGCACGATCGCGAAGCCCTTCACGGGGCCCGAACCGAAAGCGAACAGCAGCACCGCGGCGATGACATTGGTGATGTTGGCGTCGAAGATCGCGCGGCTCGCCTCGCGATAGCCCGCCTCAACCGCGGCGAAGACGCGTCGTCCGCGCTTTCGTTCCTCGCGTATTCGCTCGTTGATCAGCACGTTGGCGTCCACCGCCGCACCGATCGTCAACACGAAGCCCGCGATGCCCGGCAGGGTCAGCGTGGAATTGAAGATCGCCATCGCGCCGAGCAGCATCAGGACGTTCAGCACCAGCGCGCAATTGGCGTAGAGGCCGAAACGGCCGTAGGTCACGCCGATCAGCACCAGCACGGCGGTGGTGCCCACCAGCATGGCGAGCAACCCGCTGCGGATCGAATCCGCGCCAAGCTCCGGCCCGACCGTGCCCTGCTGGATCACGGTGAGATCGATCGGCAGCGCGCCCGAGACCAGCTGGATCGCCAGCTCGTTGGCGGTGTCGGTGGTGAAGCTGCCGGAAATCTGCGCCCTGCCCCCCAGGATCGGCTCGTTGATGGTCGGCGCGGAAAGCACTTGCCCGTCGAGGATGATCGCGAAAGGCTTGTCCACGTTCTCGCTGGTGAGCTTGGCGAATTTCGCCCCGCCCTGCTGGTCGAAGGTGATGTCCACCACCGGCCGGTTGCTCTGCGGATCGTGGCTGGCCTGCGCCTTGGTGAGCGAATCGCCACGAATGCCGCCGAGCCGCTTCACCGCCAGCACACCCGTCTGGCCCGAGGTCGGCGCGAACGGCACCAGTTCGCTGCCCGGCGGGACTATGCCCTTCTCGAGGTCGGAGGGAAGCGCGGTCTGGTCCACCAGCTTGAATTCGAGCCGGGCGGTCTTGCCGATCAGGTCCTTGAGCTGCTGCGGGTCCTGCAGGCCCGGTACCTGCACCACGATGCGATTGGCGCCTTCGCGGATGATGGTGGGCTCGCGCGTGCCGAGCTTGTCGATCCGGCGGCGGACCACTTCCACCGCCCCGTCCATCGAGGTGGAGACGGCCTGGTCCAGCCCGGCCTTGGTCGGCGTCAGCACGAAACGGCTGGTGTCCACCACTTCGAGGTTCCATTCGCGCACCAGCCCCGACCCGTTGACCAGCGGGAGGATCTGCTCGCGCGCGGCGTCAACCTGCGCGGGATCCTCCAGCAGGAAGCTCAGCCGGCCGTTGCTGCTCGAAACATCGCCGATGCGGATGCGCGGCTGGGCCTTGCGCAATTCGGCGCGGACCGCTTCCTCCATGCTCTCGATCCGCTGGCGGCGGACCTGCTCGGGATTGGCTTCGAGCAGGATATGGCTGCCGCCCGCGAGGTCCAGGCCGAGATTGACCTGGGGATGGGGCAGGAACGAAGGCCATTGGATGCCGGCGATCGAGGTGAGCGAAGGAAGCGAGGCCGCCGCCATGATCGCCGCGACGAACCAGAGCCAGGCCTTCTTCCAGGCGGGAAAATCCAGCATCGGAGCAGCCGGCTCAGTCGTTCGCCGGCGTGCCGCCCGGAAGCAGCACGTCGGTCACCATGCTCTTGACCGCCTTGACCCGCATGTTCGGGCCCAGCTCGACCTCCACATAGGTGTCGTCCACCTTGATCACCTTGCCGACGAGCCCGCCGCCGGTGACGATCTGGTCGCCCTTCTTCATCGCCGAGACCTTGGCCTGATGATCCTTCTGCCGCTTCATCTGCGGGCGGATGATCAGAAACCAGAAGATCAGCACCATGCCGACCAGCGGCAGGAAGCCGAACCATCCGGGCTGGCCGCCCGCAGCGGCTCCGGCAGCGGAAAGGAAATCAAGCATCAGGCACGTCTCTTGTTCTGTGGTTTGTCGCGCGGTCACATGGTGCCGGCGGGCCTGCAATCAAGCCCTTCCGGCAAGTGGCAGCGCGCCTAGCAGCAAAGCGATGGGCTGGCAACGCGCGCCGCTGCGCCGGCCGTCAACACCTCTCTTTCCCCTCCACGCGCAGCCCGCTTGCGCTCCCCCGCATGCTTGCCTATAGGGCGCGCCTCCACTGTCGGGACGTAGCGCAGCCTGGTAGCGCATCACACTGGGGGTGTGGGGGTCGCTGGTTCGAATCCAGTCGTCCCGACCAGTGGAATTCAGGGGTTTCGCGCCAAACGAGGCGGCCTCTTTTCGACCCGGCTTGCATTCTCCATTTGTCATTGCGAGCGTAGCGAAGCAATCTAGGGCCATTATGCGGGAATCTGGATTGCCGCGGGTCCTTCGGCCCCTCGCAATGACGAAGGGGTAGCACTCAACCGCCCGAGACCCTGGCTTTCGCTGGGGTGACGATAAGGCACGATCAGGGGGCGGATCGCCCCGCCCCCCTTTCGCGTTCAGCAAGCCTCGTCAGTCCTGCTGCTTGTGAAGCTGGGTGAGCTTGTCGACCTGCTCCTGGAAGGTGCCGCTGTCCTTCGTGCGGTGGATCTTGCCGATATCGTCCCACGTGATCAGCGGATACAGGTTGTGCTCCTGAGCCTGCTGCTCGAACAGGGCCTTCAACTCGGCAAGCTTCTCCGGGTATTTCTTGGCCAGATTGATCCGCTCGTTGAAGTCCTCGTTCAGATTGTACAATTCCCAGGCATTCTCGTCGAACGGCTTGTTTGCGTTGGGGCTGCCCGTGACGAAGCGGTTGGGATAGGGAAGCGAGGCCTTCCAGCCGTCATCATAGATCGCGCGCGCTCCGAAGATGTAGTAATATTGCGTCTTGTGGCGCGATGCGGCCTTCGCATCCTTGATCGAATAGGCCAGCGAGATGCCTTCGATCGGCTCCTGCTCTATGCCGCGGATGTGATCGGGCGCCTTGAGTCCCACCAGCTCGAGCGTGGTCGGCAGGATGTCGATGACATGCCCGTATTGCGGCCGGACCTGGCCGCCCTGCGTGATCCCCTTCGGCCAGGAGACGATCAGCGGATTGCGGCTCCCGCCTTCGCTGTTGGCATCGGATTTCCAGTTACGGAACGGCGTGTTCGCCGCCTGGGCCCAACCGAGCGGATAATTGCCTTCGATCGCGCTGGGCGTGCCGATCTGGTCGATCTTGCTGAGATTATAGGCGATGTTTTCCTGCTCGGTCAGCGGCTTCGCCATCAGGCTGCGATCGATATCGCCGTTGGGGGTGCCTTCCTTGCTCGCCCCGTTATCGCCGATGATCACGACGAACAGGGTGTTGTCGTATTGGCCGGTTTCCTTCAGGTGATCGACCAGCCGGCCGACCTCATGATCGGTATATTCGAGGAACCCGGCATAGGCCTCCATGAAGCGGGCATAGAGCTTCTTCTCGTCCGGCGAGAGCGAGCTCCACGCCTTGACCGAAGGATCACGATCCGGAAGCACCGCATTGGCCGGGATGATCCCCAGCTTCTTCTGCGTGGCGAAGACCTTCTGGCGATAGACATCCCAGCCCTCGTCGAACTTGCCCCGGTATTTGTCGCTCCATTCGGCAGCGACCTGATGCGGAGCGTGCGTCGCGCCCGGTGCGTAATAGAGGAAGAAGGGCTTGTCGGGAGCCGCCTTCTTCTGGCGGTCGATATAGCTGATCGCCTTGTCGGTGATCTGTTCGTTGAGGTGCCTTCCATCGGGCTTCACATGGGCCTGGTCCTCGACCAGGACGGGATTGTACTGATCGGTCTGCGATCCGAGGAAGCCGAAGAAATGATCGAAGCCTTTGCCGGTGGGCCAGCGATCGAACGGGCCGGCATCGGTCGCGTCCTCATCCGGGGTGATGCCGTATTTGCCGACCGCGAAGGTGTTGTAGCCATTGTCCCGCAGGATCTCGGCGATCGTTCCGTCTTCCGACGGGATGCGCCCGTCCCACCCGGGAAAGCCGGCGGACAGGATCGTGTGCGAGAACCCCGCGACATGGACCGAGGAACTGTTCCGGCCGGTGAGCAGCGCGGCGCGGGTCGGCGCGCAGACCGCGGTGGTGTGGAAGTTGGTATAGCGCAGGCCTTGCTGCGCCAGCGCCTCGAAGGTCGGGGTGCTGATCCCGCCGCCGAACACGCTCGCGGCACCGAAGCCGACATCGTCGAGCAGGATCCACACGACGTTCGGCGCGCCCTGCGGCGCCCTCACCGGCTCCGGCCACCATTCGGTGGATTCGGCAAGCGTGCGCCCCACCGTCCCCTGATAGGGTTGTTGCTGCTGCGCGTGCGCCGGGCCCACCAGCGAAACGGCGGACACCAAGGCGGTCATCGAATAGAGTATTCTCTTCTGCATGGTCTGGATCCCTGTCGAAGCCCGGCATTGCGGGCTCATGCTCCCTGTCGTCGTGAAAAAGATCATGAAGCGGGGCGGCCGGGATGCGGGCCCGGCCGCCCGGCCCCTCAGGCGGGTTCGTAATCCCGCGCCTTTTCCTTGCGGATCGTGCGGCTGGTGCGCCCGTCGATCGCCACCGGCACCTCGCCGTGGATCGTCGCCCGGCGCAGCGTGCGCCGCTGCAGGGCGAAATCCGCGACCGCGCGGTGCTGCGTCGCGCGGTTGTCCCAGAAGGCCACGTCGCCCGGCTGCCAGCGCCAGCGCACGGTGTTCTCCGGCTTGGTGATGTGATCCTGCAGCAGGCTGAACAGCCGCTGCGAATCCGCCTGGTTCAGCCCGACGAAGCGCTTCACGAAATGCCCCAGCAGCAGGCTGCGCTCGCCCGACACGGGATGGACGCGCACCACCGGATGCTCGGTCTCGTAGACCGTCGAGGTGAACACGTTGCGGTGCTGCTTGACGAGGTCCTGCTGCGCCTTGCTGTCGCGATTGGCGCCGAGCACGGCGGCATAGTCGTAATCGTTGCTGTGCACGGCCCAGAGGTTGTTCACCAGCTGGCGCAGCGCTTCGGGCAGTTCCTCATAGGCGGTGGCGCCGTTCGCCCAAAGCGTGTCGCCGCCGGCCTCGGGAATGGTGATCCCGCGCAGGATCGAGCCTTTGGGATAGGCGTCGACGAAGGTCACGTCGGTGTGCCAGCTCGACGCGGCGTAGCCTTCCCTGCTGTCGAGCTCGAGCAGGTATTTCGAGCCTTCCGCCACCGGCACCGTGGGGTGCGCCACCGGATCGCCGAACAGCGAGGTGAAGGCCTCGTGCTCCGCATTGTCGAGGTGCTGCTGGTCGCGGAAGAAGATGACCTTGTGCCGCACGAGCGCCGCCTCGATCGCCTGGACGGTTCCGGCATCGAGATCGCCCGAAAGGACGACGCCCCGGATCTCGGCGCCGATCCGGCCGGTCAGCGGGCGGATGTCGAGCGGCGAATTCGGGTCTTTGGCGTTGGGATAGCTGTCCACGATGGTAGCCATGGGAAATACTCCTTGAGGTTTGTAGGACGGGACGGGGGCTATTCGGCCGGCACGAGCACAGCGGGGGCGGCGTCGAGCCGGCGGCGAATTTCGGAATGCGCGGCTTCGTCCAGCGGGAAGCGGGCGAGCAGCGCGGCGGAAACGGCATGGGCCAGCGCGGGGCCCAGTGCGAAGACATAGAGCAGGCCGTCGAGCGCCGCGGGCGAGTTGGCCGCCTTCGGATCGAAGCCGAGCCAGCCGACCAGCGGCAGGGCGATGCCGATCGCGGCGGCGCCGGCGGACTTGCTCGCAATGCTGAACACCGAGAAATACAGCCCGGTCCGCTCCTCGCCCGTTTCGAGCCGGTGCTTGTCGGCCACATCGGCCACGATCGAGCGCAGCATCAGATTGCCCGAACCCTGCGCCAGGCCTTGCGCGAAGGTCAGGGCCAGCAGCAGCCCGAAGCGGTCGGGCGTCACCAGCAGCAGGCCGAGATTGATCGCCGCCTGCACGCTTTCGCCCAGCACCGCCGCGCGGTGCTTGCCCAGCCTCAGCCCGATGCGCAGCCAGATCGGCCCGGCGAGGATGCCGAAGACGAACTGGAACAGGAACAGCCCCGCCGCCCAGTCCGGCCGCCCCATGTAGAAGGTGACGAAGAACACGATCAGCGAGGAGCGGATGGTCTGCCCCAGCGTCACCGCGAAATCCGAGGCGAGCACGCGGAGCAGCAACGGGTTCGCGAACACCGCCGCCACCGATTGGCTCAGCGAGAACCGTTCTGGAATGTCGAGCGGCGGAGCTTCGGGGAAGGTGATGAGCGACAGGGCGACCGCAGGGATCGCGCTTGCCAGCACCAGCCCGCCCATCAGCGCCATCTGCAGCCGTCCGTCGCCGGGATGGAGTTGGTCGGCGATGGTCGGCAGCACCAGGGCCAGGAACAGCGAGGCCGAGGCGACCACCGTCTGGTAGGTCGCGATCCGCGTGCGCTGGTGATACTGGCCGGAAATCTCCCCCGACCAGGCGAGGAACGGGATCTGCATCGCCGTCCAGCCCGAATGGAACGCGAACAGCACGGCGGCGAGATAGGCGGGCGTCACCGCCAGCGGCGGGAAGAACAGGAACAGCGCCGCGAGGCTGAACACCACGCTCCCTCCCGCGATCCACGGCTTGCGCCGGCCGAAGCGGGTGCGCGTGCGATCGCTGAGCGCGCCGATCAGGGGATCGAGCAGCGTGCCCCACAAGCTGCCGGCGAGGAACACCGCGCCGATCGCACCGAGCGAAAGCCCGAAATCGCGCGCGAAGATCGCCGGCAGGTTGACCGCGAGCGGCAGCGTCGCCGCATAGGCCGGGAGAGCGATGGCCGAGAAGCGGGCGAGCTGCCAGCCGGACAGCGGGAGGGAGGTGGTGGTCATCGCCCGCACCTCACAGCTTGGTGCGCAGGGTGACGCCGTAAGTGCGCGGGTCACCGAGCTGGCCGGTCACCGCGCCGGTGTTGGCGGCGGAAAGGGTGGTGAAATAGTCCTTGTCGAACAGGTTCTTGGCCCAGATCGACACGTCCCACAGCCGGTCGTCGCTGCGCAGCCCGATCCGGGCATTGGCCACTCCGTAACCCGGCACCTGCGCCCAGGCCGAATTGGAGGCGGAGGTGTTGAAGCTGGAACGGTGCGACCAGTCGGCATTGGCGTAGAGCTGCACCCCGCCGCCAAGCGGAGCGCGCCCCTCGCCCCCGACGCTGTAGGTGAATTTCGGCACGCCCGGCAGCGGCTCGCCCGAGAGGTCCTGCACCGAGGAGATGTTCAGCCGTTCCACCGCCTGCGGGGCGTTGGTGTATTCGACATATTTGGCGTCGGTATAAGCGAGCGAGCCGAACACGCTGAAATTGTCGGAGGCGGCGAAGCTCAGATCGGCTTCGACCCCGCGCGAGCGGACCTTCGGGATGTTGGTGATGTATTGGCGGTAGGTCACCGTATCCTGATTGAGCTCGGTGATGGTGGTCTGGTAATCGGTGATCTCGGTCCAATAGAGCGCGCCGTTGAAGGTCAGTCGCCGATCGAGGAATTGCGACTTGAAGCCCGCCTCGAAATTATCGACCTTCTCCGGCGCGACATCGGGGGAGACGCCGGTGGGCAGGCTGGTGAGGTTGAGCCCGCCGGACTTGTTGCCGCGCGAATAGCTCGCATAGAGCAGCACGTCGGGCGTGACCTTCCAGGCAAGCGAGGCAAGGCCGCCCAGGCTGTTGTCGCTGAAGCTGGTCGAATAGTTCGTGACCGGGTTGAACTGGGTGCGCAGCGCATTGGCAATGGCCGCCTGCTGCGCGGTGAGGCCCGAGAGGTCGTTGCCGCCCGTCCACCATTGCTCGAACACGCCCTTCTTCTTCTCGTGCGTGTAGCGCAGGCCCGCCGTGAGAGTGAGACTGTCGGTGATCTTCCAGTCGACCTGGCCGAACCCGGCGAGGCTCTTGGTGATGGGCTCGGAATAGGAAGCCGCCGTGAAGCCGTCGAGCGCGGCGTTGGCCGCCACCTGGTCGACCCCCGGCACGTTCCACAAGGCAGCGGCCGAACCATAGCCGAACGAGCCGTAGCCGCGCACGGTCTGCCAGAAGTAATAGGCGCCCACGACATAGCTCAGCGGCCCGTTGCCGGTCGAGGCGAGCCGCACTTCCTGAGAGAACTGGCGCTGGAAGTTCTGCTGCTGGGCCACGGTGACGATGGGCAGCGACGTGCCGTCGCCGTCATTCGCCGGATACCAGTCCCACCAGCGATAAGCGGTGATCGAGGTCAGCTTCGCGCCGCCGAGGTTCCAGTCGACCTGGCCGGAGACGCCGTAGCCCTCCATGTTCGCCTGGTAGTGGCCGTCGGCCTCACCCTCGCGGGCGAAGGGATCGAAGGCCGGCAGGGTGTAGGAGGGGAAACGCGCCGCGCGGACCAGGAAGTTGTTCGCGATCGTGGCGCCGTTCTCGTAGGTCTCGTGATGGTCGACGAAGACGGTCAGCGCGAATTTCTGCTTCTGCTTCGAATAGTCGCCGATCAGCTTGATCTGGAGATCGTCGCTGGGCGTGATGAGGAGCTGCCCGCGGACGGAAGCGTTGTAGTAGTCCTGCGCGTCGGTGTCGGTGGTGGTGTTGTAGAGGAAGCCGTCCCGGTCGGTCAGCGCACCGCTCACCCGCACCGCGACGAGGTCCGGCACCAGCGCCCCCGAGGCCGAGGCGCGAAGCTGGACGTAGTCGTAATTGCCGTAAGAGACTTCGGCCGAAAGCTCCGGCGTGAAGCTCGGCGCCCGGCTGGTGATGTTGATCACGCCGGAGGTGGTGTTCTTGCCGAACAGCGTGCCCTGCGGGCCGCGCAGCACCTCGATCCGGTCGAGGTCGACCAGGTCGAATTGCGACAGGCCGACGCGGCCGTAATAGACGTTGTCGATATAGAAGCCGACGCCGTTCTCGAGCCCGTCATTGGTCAGCGAGAGATTGCTGCCGAGGCCGCGGATGTTCACGTTGGTATTGCGCGGGTTGAAGCTGAAGACCTGCAGGCTGGGCACCTGCTGCTGAATCTGGAGCAGCGTGTAATCGCCGCGCCGCTCCAGCGCCTCGCCGCTGACCACGCTCAGCGCGATCGGCACGTCCTGCACGTTCTCGTCGCGGCGGCGCGAGGCGGTGACCAGGATCGTCGGGCCTTCGGCCCCGGCGACGGTGGAAGAGGTCGCGGCAGGAGGCGCTTCGTCGGCGGCGTCTTCCTCGGCAAAGGCAGGAACGGAAAGCAGGCCGGCCAGCGCGGTCATAGCCAGGGCTGCGCGGCGGATAAGGAAGGAACGCAAGTGATCGGACATTCGGAAATTTCCCTGAACCTTTGAAGTTTGTCGGTCCGGCGCCGGCTGCATGAGGGCGCACGGGACCGTTCCCGCCTTCCGTTCCGGAAGACCGGGCGCGCCGCGAGGCGCACGGCTCCTGCCGCCGCAGCCGCAAGGGCCGGTGGTGTGGGCATGGCCGGCCGCCGCGCACGAACGTGCGGCCGGCCATGGTCTGATCCTGGTGCCGGAAGATGCGGGACTGTCCTGTCGCCGCGTCGGTCAGGGGGAGGAATCGATCCCGACCGGCGCGGCTGCTGGCCGCAGGCGCAGAGCCCCGACGCCAGGTCCCGTTTAGATCGCGGTCATGTGCATACGCATCGCTTCACCTCATCAAGAGAGGGGAACACGACACCTGGCGCTGCCGCCTGAGCATCGCGCGCTTTAGCCGTTGGTAACGCGGAGCAAGCTGCATCCCGGTCAAAAGCCGCGGATTCCCTAACGAGAGGCGAGGCGGAATCAGTTCCTTCGCCTAATCCCTATCTATCTAGTGGAGATTTGAGCGTCAATGAAAGCTTTGGTTTCCCCCATGATCGCCCAACTTTCCCGACCCCACCGGAAGTCACATGCCTTTCGTTGGCAGGCACGCGCGGCGGACCCTGCCATCCCCAACCGCACGAAAATCCTTCCCCTGTGGGGGAGGATCGGTTCACGCGGACATGCATCCTCATCCGGCGGCGAACCCGGACCTCTTGCCATGGGGGAGAATGATCGCGCGGCCGGCGCGGCGTCAGGAGACACGGCCGGGACGGGCGGAGGGCTTGCCTGCAGGGGCGTCACTCCCGCACCCGCAGCGCCCATCCGCAGCGCTGCGGCGGGTCCTCGGCGAACGGCCGGAAGGAAGCCCCGGACCCGGCAAGGGGGG